>WNFJ01166537.1_pt2 | contig 15918 bp, 14 predicted proteins | sample 5400461 | NCBI WGS metagenome assembly WNFJ01 (sample SAMN13153349, study PRJNA577476) | soil metagenome | isolation source: 115 cm saprolite on Douglas fir-dominated hillslope | place: USA:California | collected 2013-09-17 | reverse complement strand
CGAGAAAGTCACGTTCATCGCCACCGCGCCCGCCTCGATCGTGGCCATGCTCAACGACCCCGAGCTGGAGCAGTTCGACGTCTCGTCGCTGCGCGTGGTCATCACCGGCGGCGCGTCGGCCGCGATCGAGACGATCCGCGAGTTTCGTCGGCGCATGCAGGGGCATCTGGTCGAGCTCTACGGCATGTTGGAGACCGGATTTCATACCTACACGCGCCTGTCCGACGACCCGGAGAAGGTCAGCGGCACCATCGGCCGTCTGGTCGACACGATGGAGCTGAGACTGATCGACGAGCGAGGCGATGACGTTCCCCATGGGGAAGTCGGCGAGATCGCCGCGCGGGGGCCTTCCGTTCACCTCGGATATCACAACAATCCGCGCGCCAACGAGCAGGCCTTCACGGCGGACGGGTGGTTCCGGACCGGCGATCTCGGCCGCTACGTCGACGAGGCGGGCAACATCCAGCTGACCGGGCGGAGCAAGGAGATCATCAACCGCGGCGGCAAGAAATTCTTTCCGCGCGAAGTCGAGGAAATCCTCTACACGCACCCCAAGATCATGCACGCGGCGATGGTCGGGATTCCCGACAAACGACTGGGCGAGCGCAATTGCCTGTGCGCGGTTCCCAAGCCGGGGCAGACGCTGGAGCTGGCGGAAATGGTGGCGTTTCTCAAGAACGAAGTTGCCGATTACAAGCTCCCCGAGATGCTGCAGATCTTGGAGGAGCTGCCGCTCACCGGCACCGGAAAGATTCGCCGGCATATCCTGCGCGAGATCGTGCTCGAACGAATGTCGCGCCAAACCTCGATCGACGGCCGGCAGACCGGCTAGGCCTGCCGAGGAAGATGCTCGGAGGTCGACGAGAAAGCTACTATTTCATCGCGCGCGGCTCTCCGCTCACCCGGCGCAAAATCCAGAATTGGCGCTTCCCGGACCTGCGGGCGCAAAGGCGAATTCTGCGTGCGGCGCCGAAGCGGGCCTTCGGGTCAGGCCGCAAGCGCGCACAGGTGACCGTCAAAGCACATCCGCCACAGCCGCATGATATTGCTGCATCGCGTGGAGATGATCGGCCATCGTCCGGCCGGCGATCCGGCGGTGCGGGCCGCGTGCAAAGGTGCTGTTGACGGTAACGTGGGTGACGCCAATGCCTTTCCAATACAGCAACTCCTGGCGCCAGTCCGCCGGGCCGCCTTCGCCGGTGGACACCCATACTTCCAAGCCGATGGTGTTCGGATCACGGCCTTCCTCTTCGACATATCGGCGCAACGTTGCGAACGCGGCCTCGGCCTCGTTGCCCTTCGGGTGCGCCAGCATCATCCAGCCGTCGCCCATTTTGGCGATCCGCCGCAAGGTTGCATCGGCATGCCCGCCGAACCAGACGGGGATCGCCCGCCTGGTCGGCAACGGATTGATGCCGGCGTCCTCGATGGTGTGCCATTTCCCTTTGAGGACGACATGCGGCTCGGCCCACAGCGCCTTCATCACGCGCACCTGCTCCTCTTGCCGCTTGCCGCGATCGTGGAAATTCTGGTTCAGTCCGACGAACTCGACGGGGTTCCAACCCACGCCCACGCCGAACCGGAATCGCCCGCCCGACAGCACGTCCAGCGATGCCGCCTGCTTCGCGACCAGTACGGTCTGGCGCTGCGGCAGGATGAGAACCTGGGTGGAGAATTCTATCTTTTGGGTGCAGGCGCTCAAGAAACCGAATAGGACGAACGGGTCATGAAAAAAATCCTTGGAGGTGTTGCGGTCCCCCCAGTCCGGCCGGCTCGCCACGTTCACGCCCAGCACGTGATCGGGAGCGGCGAGGTGATGGAAGCCCATGTCCTCCGCAGTTTGTGCGAAATCGCGTACCGTTGCAGGGTCGCCCTTGATGTCGACCAGCGGCAGTGAAATGCCGAGCTTCATAATTGCTCTCCAGTGTCGGGCGGTGTCACGCAAACCTAAGCCGGATTTCACGCGCGCTCCATCGGACAAGATGCGGTGCAACACGGACGTCGACAGGAGCGCCGGCGTGGGGCCGCGAGTGCGGGTGTTCGAGGAAGCTGAGCATGATCAGCCGGAGGGGACTGCTGGCGGGCACGTTAACTGTACCGCTTTGTATTGTCCAACGCGCCTCTTCGGGGGCCCAGCCAAGACAAGCGCCGAAACGTCTCGTCTTTGTGCACGGGCGCAGCCAGCAGGGACGCGATGGTGCCGCGTTGATGAAGTCCGAGTGGATCGCAGCTCTGCGCGAGGGCGCGCGCAAACTTGGCCGGGCGCTGCCGATCGATCTCGAGATTGTCCTGCCATACTATGGTGACAGACTCGATCGGTTCATCACAGAGGAAAAGATTCCGCTTGCTTCGGACATTCACAACCGAGTTGAGCCCGGGGATAGGGAATTCCTTATTTTTCAGGCAAAGATTGCGGAAGAGCTGCGAGTCAAAGCCCGGATTACCGACGATCAGGTGAATGCGGAGTATGGCTCAAACCGCATGCCGAGAGGACCTCTGAATCGGTGGTGGGTTCAGGCGACTTTGCGGGCGTTGGAAAAGTACGGAGCCGGCATGACCAGGAACACGATAGAGACATTCACCAGGGATGTGTTTCTGTATGCGACGAGACCAGGCATCCGGGACGAAATCCATCGCATCGTATCGACAGAGCTTACGGAGGCGCCGACAATCATTGTCGGCCATTCGCTCGGTTCGATTGTAGCGTACAATATCCTCTGCACGGACCGCCGAGCGCTTCGGGTCCCACTGTTCGTGACATTGGGTTCGCCACTCGGGATCCCTGCTGTCCGCACCAACTTATTGCCGCTGCGCTTTCCTTCGCCGCCGCTTGGGGCATGGTACAATGCATTCGACACTCGCGACTGCTTGGCGCTGTACCCGCTCGACCAAGACAACTTCCCGGTGGCGCCCGCCATCGAGAATTATAGTGGAGTCAGGAACCCCACCAATGATCGGCATGGGATCGTCGGCTACCTCGACGACCCGAACATTGCCAAGAAGATCCTGGATGCCTTGGAGGCGTAAGGAGTTCGTCACATGACGCGCCCCCGCGTCGCTCTGCGAGTTCCGGTGGGCCGGCCATTGCCCGAGCTCGCGGTGTTCGCCGCTCGCTGCGAGCAGGCGGGCTTCGACGGTGTCGGCATTCACGACCATCCTTCCAGCGGCCGGGACGCTTACCTCGCGCTGGCGATGGCGGCCGGGGCGACCCACCGTCTGCAACTGTTCCCGGCCACCTCGAGCCCCTTGGTTCGCCATCCGCTCCTTCTCGCTTCGCTCGCCCACAGCCTGGAGGAGATCGCGCCGGGGCGCACATATCTCACGGTCGCGCCCGGTTTTATTTCGACGCGCAGTATAGGGAAGCCGCGCGCGTCGGTGGCCTTCATGCGTGCAGCGATCCGCGATCTTCGGCGGCTTCTCGCCGGAGAGGACGTCGAGTTCGGTCCAACGTCGACCCGCCTCAGGAACCGCAGTGCCACGCCGACACCGGTCTACCTGCGCCGACGGCGCCTTTGTCATGGTCGGTCTGCATTCGGCGGCCGTCCGCGCCGCGCTTGGTCATCTGGACGAAGGAGCCAGGCGGGCCGGCCGCTCGCTAGCCGACTTCCCGGTGGTTTTCGTGGTCACGCTCGGTCTCGGATCCGATGCCGAGGTGGGGACGCGATGGGTGCGGAGCTGGTTCGCTCCGGGTCAGCCCTTCCTCGCCTATCCGAGCGCCTCGAATCTTCGCTGGCTCAGGCAAGCCGGGTTCGAGCTCGAGGACGTGCACGATCCCGCGGCTATCCCCGAGGAGCAAGCGCGGCAAATTGCCGATGCATTTGGCTTGTTCGGCCCGCCGGAACGTTGTGCGGAGCGACTCCTGCAGGCGCGGGAGGAGGCAGGCGTCGAGCATGTGTTCTTGTTCCCGGCGCATGATCTTGCCCGCGGCTATGACATGCCCGAGGCCGAAGTCCAGGCTTTTGCGAAGGTGATCCGCCCGCGGCTTGGAGGATGAACCCGTCTTTTTTCTGTCCGTGATGGAGCGTTGAACTCGCTGCTCATGATGCCGGCCTCATCGCGGCGCGGGCGAATCCCAAAGCTCCCATCATGTTTTGAGCCACCCAAGCCGACTACGCCCGTCACTTCCCTGTGCCGGCTCCGATCTCATGGTTCGCCATGATTTCAAGGGCGCGCACCATGGCGGAATGATCCCAGGCCGAGCCGCCATGTGCCGCACAGGCGTTGAACAGCTCCTGGCAGGTCGCCGTGTTCGGCAAACTGAGCTTCAGCGCCTTGGCGCCCTGCAAGGCAAGGTTCAGGTCCTTCTGATGCAATTCGATGCGAAATCCCGGGTCGAACCGGCGCTGCAGCATGCGCTCGCCGTGCACCTCGAGGATGCGCGAAGCGGCGAAGCCGCCCATCAGCGCCTTGCGCACGTTGCTGGGGTCGGCGCCGGCCTTGGCGGCGAACAGCAGCGCCTCGCCGACCGCCTCGATCGTGAGCGCGACGATGATCTGGTTCGCCACCTTGGTTGTTTGTCCGTCGCCGTTGCCGCCGACCAGCGTGATGTTCTTGCCCATGAGCTCGAACAGCGGCTTCACCCGATCGAACGCAGCCCCGGCACCGCCAACCATGATGGTGAGCGAGGCGGCCTTGGCACCGACCTCGCCGCCCGACACCGGCGCGTCGAGATAATCGCAACCGAGCGCATTGATTTTTTCGGCGAAGCGTTTGGTCTCCAGCGGCGAGATCGAGCTCATGTCGACGACGATCTTGCCCTTGGAGAGACCCTCCACCACCCCGCCCTTGCCGAACAGCACGGCTTCGACATCCGGCGTGTCCGGGACCATGGTGATGATCACGTCGGCTTTTCGCGCGACCTCCGCCGCCGACGCGCAAGCGACGCCGCCGGCTGCGACGAGATCGCCGGGCACCTTTCTGCGCGTGTTGAGAGACAGATCATGGCCGCCCTTGATAAGATGTCCGGCCATGGGCGCGCCCATGATGCCAAGCCCGATGAAACCTACCTTCATGTGTCCACTCCTTATGTTCCCAGTGCTTGCTGCCGCGGACCGGGCGAGCGCCGCAGATAAGCCGCCGCCCAGCCGAGACCCTCCGAAGTCGTCGTCCTCGGCCGGTATTCGCAGCCGATCCAGCCCGCGTAGCCTTCCCGGTCGAGCTGATCGAACAGGAAGGGATAGTTGATCTCCCCCGTTCCGGGCTCGTTGCGTCCCGGGTTGTCGGCAACCTGAATGTGCGCGATCCGATCTTTCAACCGCCGGAACGTGGCGGCGAGCTCGCCGCTCATCCTCTGCTGGTGATACAGGTCATACTGCAGAAACACGTTGCCCGAGCCGAGTTCGCCGATGAGCGCGACTGCCTGGTCCGCATAGCTCAGCCAGAAACCCGGGATGTCCTTGTCATTGATCGGCTCGATCAACAGTCGAATACCGGCCGCATCGAGCTTGTTCGCTGCGAATTTCAGGTTGTCGACGAGGATCGCATGCACACGATCGGCGTCGGCCTCCGCCGGGGAGATGCCGGTCAAGCAGTTGACCTGCGGACACGCGAGCGCCGTTGCATATTCGATCGCGCGGCCGACCCCGTCCTGGAACTCGCCGGTGCGACCGGGCAGGCAGGCTATTCCCCGCTCCCCGGCATCCCAGTTTCCGGCCGGCAGGTTGTGCAGCACTTGCTTGAGACCATGCTTGCGCAGCCTCTCTGCAACCTGCTCCTTGGGGAAGGCATACGGAAACAGGAACTCGACGGCCTCAAAACCGTCCGCGCGAGCGGCGGCGAAACGTTCCAGGAACGCATACTCGTTGTAGAGCATCGTGAGGTTGGCGGCAAATTTGGGCATGGCGTTCCTCTGCTTGGGTCAGTCGAGCGATAGATGGTCCGAGGAGGCTGACAGCAAACGCAAACTGCATAAGCTCGACCAAGCGCCTTGTCCGCGCACTATCGCGCCTTCAGTCCCAGCATGGCTCGCGCCTCGTCCGGCCCTGCCGCGTGCGCACCGTGCCGCGCCAGCTTCTCGGCTGCAAGGGAGACCAGCTCGGCGTTGCTTTTGGCCAGGCGCTCGCGGCTCACGCGGATGTTGTCCTCGAGCCCGGTGCGCACGCCCTCGGCTCCTCTGGCCAGCGCCCATTCCATCACCTCGGTCTGGTGGCGGCCGATTCCGGCCGCCGTCCACGTCGCGCTCGGCAGCACCCGCTTGAGCTCGCCGAGCAGGATGTCGAGCAGATGCTCTCTGGCGGGGAGCGCATTTTTCACGCCCAGCACGAACTGCACGTGAGGCCGCTCGTCCAGCAGGCCGCGGTCGAGCAGCCCTCGCGCGCCGTGGATCATCGAGAGGTCGAACACCTCGATCTCCGGCCGGATCGCATGCTCGCGCATCTTCGTTGCCAAATCCTCGATCAGCGCCGGCGAGTTCTCGTACACGATGGTCGGGAAATTCACCGAGCCGGTGGAGAGCGAGGCCATGTCGGGCTTGAGATAGAGCGCGCTGCCGCGCGCGCTCGGGTCGCGCCCTCGGCCGCCGGTCGAGAACTGCACGATCATGCCCGGGCAGTGCCGTCTCACCCCTTCCATGACCTGCGCGAACAGCTCGGGATCCGAGGAGGGTGTCTCGTCGGGGTTGCGAACATGAATGTGGACGAGCGAGGCGCCGGCCTCGAACGCCTCGTGCGTGGATTCGATCTGCTCGGCCGTCGTGATCGGCACCGCGGGATTGTCGCGCTTGCGCGGCACCGAACCGGTGATCGCCACCGCGATGACCACGGGCCTCATGGTGCGCTCCTGCGCCGTCGCGAACCGCTGGCTCTCTGCACGCGAGGTAACCCGTAAACCCGAATGCCCGGCACGTGGTTCGGCGCCGCCGCGGGGCTTCGGTCGGCGGGAACATAGCCGACGGTTGCTGCTTGTAGAACAGGATATTCCGCACGGCCGCCGGCGGCCAGCCAATGTGGCCCGAGGCTCGCGCGTGCGATGCTTTTTGCTTACGAGATTGCCGGGAGAAAACCATGAGCATCGCCGCCGAATCCTTGCCGCTCTCGGCCCCCTCGGGTGCCGCCGATCGCCGGCGCCGCATCATCGCCATCGTCGGCGCCTCTTCGGGCAACCTGGTCGAGTGGTACGATTTCTACGCCTATTCCTTCACCGCGCTGTATTTCGCTTCCGCGTTCTTCCCGTCCGCGGACCGGACCACCCAGCTGCTCAACACCGCCGGCGTGTTCGCGGCCGGCTTCTTCATGCGGCCGCTCGGCGGCTGGCTGTTCGGCTGGATTGCCGATACCCACGGCCGGCGCATTTCGATGATCGTCTCGGTGCTGATGATGTGCGCGGGCTCGCTCATGATCGCGGTGATGCCGACCTACGCCTCGATCGGCGCGGCGGCGCCGGCGCTGCTGCTCGTGGCGCGCCTGGTGCAGGGCCTCTCGGTCGGTGGCGAGTACGGCACCAGCGCAACCTACATGAGCGAGGTCGCCGCCAAGGGCCACCGCGGCTTCTACGCTTCCTTCCAGTATGTCACGCTGATCGGCGGGCAGCTGCTGGCCCTTGTCGTGCTGATCGTCCTGCAGCAGCTCCTGTCCGCCGACGAGCTCAAGGCCTGGGGCTGGCGCGTGCCGTTCCTGGTCGGCGCGATCGCGGCGATCGTGGCGCTGTTCCTGCGGCGGTCGCTGGCCGAGACCGCGTCCGAGGAATCGATGCACAGCAAGGAGGCCGGAACGCTGCACGGGCTCCTGCATCACAAGCGCGCGGTGCTGCTCGTGCTCGGCTTCACGGCTGGCGGGTCGCTGATCTTCTACACCTTCACCACCTACATGCAGAAATATCTCGTCAACACCGCCGGCATGGACGCCAAGACGGCGAGCACGCTGATGACGCTGGCGCTGCTGATCTACATGCTGCTGCAGCCTGTGTTCGGCGCCATCTCCGACCATATCGGCCGCAAGAACTCCATGATCTGCTTTTCCTCGCTGGCGGTCCTGGCGACGGTGCCGCTGCTGACCGCGCTCGGCCGCGTCGCCAATCCCTACTCGGCGCTCGGTCTGGTCCTGCTGGGCCTCGCCATCATCAGCTTCTACACCTCGATCAGCGGACTGGTGAAAGCCGAGCTATTCCCGACCGAGGTGCGCGCGCTCGGGGTCGGGCTTTCCTATGCGGTCGCCAATGCGCTGTTCGGCGGCACCGCCGAGTACGTCGGGCTGTGGTTCAAGTCGGTCGGCGCGGAATCGTGGTTCGCCTGGTACGTGGCCGCGCTTTGCGCTGTAGCGCTCCTCGCGTCGCTCTCGATGCCCGATACTCGCAGGCGCGGCTATCTGGAAGGGACGCAAGCGCCGGAGACGTGACGCTCACCGGCTGGATGACCCGACGGCCGAAGCTCGCTATCCTCCCTGCCGATGACAAGCGTTGGCAGGGGCGAGACACCATGGGCAATTTGAAGGTCTACGGGGTTCCCGGGTCGCGGGCCTATCGCGTGCTTTGGATGGCCAACGAGCTGGGACTCGAATACGAGCATGTCCCGGTGCATTTCGGCGACGGCAGCGCCAAAACTCCGGAATATCTCGCAGTCAATCCCAACGGCCGGATTCCGGCAATCGACGACGACGGGTTGAAGCTCTGGGAGTCCATGGCCATCAACCTCTATTTGGCCAAGAAGCACGACAAGGGCTTATGGCCGAAGACGATCGAGGGCGAGGCGCAGGCGCTGCAATGGAGCTTTTGGGCGATGACGGAAGCGGAGAAGCCGGCCTTGGCGGCGTTGCTGCACCGCATGTTCTTGCCCGAAGATATGCGCGATCCCAGGCTTGCGGACGAGGGCGAGCAACAGCTGCAGAAGCCGCTGAAAGTCCTCGATGATGCACTGGCGAAGACCGGATACCTGGCGGGTTCGAGCTTTACGGTCGCCGATCTCAATGTCGCGTCGATCCTGTCCTGGGCGCGCCTGGCGCACGTGGATTTTTCCGCGTTCCCGCACGTCAAGCAATGGCTCGCGGCAGCCCTGCAGCGCCCGGCCGCCGTGCGGGCGGCGCCCAGACGCGGTCCTTAGCCCTTGCTCCATCCGCCGAGCAGCTTCGAGCGAAGCGAGGGGAATCGAATGGTCTACGAACTCTACTACTGGCCGGAGATCCAGGGCCGCGGCGAGTTCGTGCGCCTCGCGCTGGAAGATGCCGGCGCCCGATATGTCGACGTCGCGAGGCAACGTGGCGGCATGTCCGCCATGCTGAAATTGCTCGATGACGGGAAGGCCAAGACTCCGTCGTTTGCGCCGCCGTTTCTCAAAGCCGGCAAGCTGCTGATCGGCCAGACCGCGAACATCCTGCTGTTCCTCGGGTCTCGCCACGGCCTTGCTCCGGCGGCCGAGGCCGGCCGGCTGTGGACCCATCAGCTGCAGCTCACCATCGCGGATTTCATCGTGGAGGTTCACGATACCCATCACCCGATCGCGTCGAGTCTCTATTACGAGGACCAGCGCAAGGAAGCGCGGCGACGCACGCAGGATTTTCTGAAATCGCGGGCGCCGAAATATCTCGGCCATTTCGAACGGGTGCTGGAGCGCAGCCCCGGCAACTATCTGGTCGGCAGGACGGCGACCTATGCCGACCTGTCCCTGTTCCAAGTCGTCGCCGGGCTGCGCTATGGCTTTCCGCGGGCCATGACACGGCTCGAAAAGCGCCATCCGCGCGTTGTCGGCGTGCACGATCGGGTCAGGGAACGCCCGCGCATCGCCGCGTATCTTGCTTCGGATCGCCGCATTGCGTTCAACAAGATGGGCATTTTCCGGCATTACCAGGAACTGGACATCTGAGGCCGGGGCTACCGACTCAAAGCATGTAAGCGATATCGGAGGCGCCCGTCGGATACGCGAAAATCGCGCTCCGCAAATCCTCGGCCGTCAGCCCGTTGCGGATCGCCAAGGCGAAGATGTTGATGACCTGCTCTGCTTCGGGGCCTACGAGGTGGGCGCCGAGGATGCGCTCGCCGTCTTCTTCGATCAGCACCTTGAATCCGTAGATGCGTTCCGCGACGCGCCGCGCGGTGTACCAATCCGAGGCGTTTTTCTGCGCTACGCGAAACTTGTGGCCGTGCTCGTGTGCCTGTGCTTCGGCAAGTCCAACCGAGGCGATCGGCGGAATGGTGAAGGCGACGCTCGGAATGCCGAGATAGTTCGGCTTCTGATGATTGCCTTTTAGCATATTGGCGGCGACGATTTTGCCGTCTTGAGCGGCAACCGGCGTGAGCGGGGGACCCTTCCCGGCGGCATCGCCCGCGGCATACACCGCCGGATTCGAAGTGCTCTGCAGGAACTCGTTCAGCTTGACGCGGCCGCGCTCGCTGTCGATCCCGGCCTTGGCGAGGTCGAGCGGTTCGAGGTCGGGAGCGCGTCCCGCCGCGTGCACGACGAGATCCGCGCCGAACCGCTCCCCCCGGTCCGACCGCGCATGGACCACGAGCTGACCGCCCTCCCTGTCCACCGCCGTTACCCGCGTGCGCAGCCTGACCTCGATGCCGATCTCGCGGAACTTCTCCATCAGCCAGTCGACGAGGTCGGGGTCGAACCGGGTCAGCATGCGATCGGCTCGCTGCAGGATCGTGACCGCGGCGCCGCCGCGCGCCGCGATGTGCGCGAACTCCGCCGCTATATAGCCGCCGCCGATGAGCACGATGCGGTTCGGAAGGCGGTCGAGCTCCAGGAACTCGGTGCTGGTCACCACGTGTTCCTCGCCCGGAATGCCGAGCCGCACCGGCGTCGCGCCCACGGCGAGAAGAACGAAGCGGCTCTCGATCACGCTGCCGCCGACATCGAGCCGGCGCGCGCCGAGGAAACGCGCGCGGCCGTGGAAGGCGTCGATACCGGCGCTTGCGAAGCTCTTCTCCCGCAATTCGGGAATAGGCGTGATGAACGTGCGCTTGAACCCGATCAGCTCGGCCCAATCGATCGCAGGCTTGCCGGAGACGCCCTTGCCGAGCATCCGGCGCGCATGGTCGACGGCTTCGGCGGCGCCGACGAGGACTTTCTTCGGATCGCAGCCGCGCAGCGCGCAGGTGCCGCCGAACGGCTGATGATCGACGATCGCCACGCGCCAGCCGGCCGAGCGGCAGCGGTCGGCGGCGGCCGATGCCGCAGTGCCGGTACCGACGACCGCGAGATCGTAATTTGCGGTCATGCGTGCTCGCTCGCCGACGCGCGCAGAGCCACGACACGCGCTGCGGCAGAAGATTGGCCGAAGGTCAGGCCGCCGCCTGGCGGTTGACGCTCGCCTCGGCGATCTCGGTCAGATTCCTGTCCGCGGCCTTTTCTTCCTGCAGCGTCTCCTTGAGCAGGGCGGCGGAATCCGACAGTCCGAGCTGCTCGGCCCAGGCGATCAGCGTGCCGTAGCGGGCGATCTCGTAGTGCTCGACCGCCTGCGCGGCGGCGATCAATCCGGCGTCGATCACGGCCGGCTCATCACCCTTCTTGATGACGTCCTCGCCTTCGGAAATGATCCCCATGATGGCTTCGCATCTTTCACCGCGAGCGGGCTTGTCGATTTCACTGAACACCTGCTCCAGCCGCTCGACCTGGCCTTCGGTCTCATGGCGATGGTTTTCCAGGGCTTTTTTCAGCTCCGGCGTTTCGGCCGCCTTCTCCATCTTCGGCAGCGCTTTGAGGACCTGTTTCTCGGCGTAGTAGATATCCTTCAGGACGTGAAGGAAGAGGTCGTTCATCGTCTTCATGGTCTCCTCCGTGTCGGCGGCGCCCCACGACCCCTTAAACGGGCGGCACTCGGGAAAGTTCACAAGAGACCGATCCCCTGATCCGGCCGCCGCCCGGACGCCCACCGGCGGATGCGCCGGCAGCAGCCCAACGCCGGCTCGGAACCGAGACCGCTGCGGCGCTGAACCGGGCGCAATCGTGAGGCGCAGCCGAGCCAATCAGGAATTCTCGCCGCGATTGGGATATCGTCGGCAGAATTCTTCCCGCGATATGGCCGCCTCGGCCACTGCCTGCCTTTCCGATAATACGCGTTTGCCACCGCCGGGATGGAACGCCAACAGGATCAGCTTTCGATAGAATGTATCGAGCGACTTGTGCACCCCCGACGGCAGTTCCCGCAGGCTCGCGCCGAAATCGGCCACTTGTCGCCGCAGAATGGTGGTTCCCACCAGGGCTATTTCGTCACGCGCTTGCAGCAGCGGCACCAAGGAACGGAACTCCTGCTGGATTACGCTCCTCCAATGCGCCGTACGCAGCAGCTCGATGAATCGCTCGCCCGCGATATGAAATTCCAGCACGGGGTCGCCCGGCTCGAGCCTCACTCCGTCGTCGAGCGCCCATGGCTGCTGCGGCAGCCAGGATACGTCCTCGAATTGTTCGACGCGCCACAGCCTGACAACGCCATTCCGGCTTTCGAGGGTCGGGGCGCCGCGGGTTCTTTCGAGTTTCCGGCTCATGAACCGGCACACGGCGAGGGCGAGAAACCGTCCCAGCGCCGTTCCGAGCAGGATCCATGCGAAACGTTTGGCCAACGGCGGCGGCGGCGATCCGGCAGGGACGGCGCCGTCCGGCGCGTATTCGGTTGGCACAGATTCCTGCGTGCGCATCTGGTTGATCCCCGAAGCCGTCGACTGGAGATCCCATTGCCCGCCGTCGGCGGCTATATGCCGGCTTTGATCGGCGGTATCGAAGCAATAGAGCCTTCGCGGTCTTGGTCAAGAAATTTGCGCGCGGGAGGAAATATCCGTCGTTCGCCGGCGAGATGCGCGCCGTGCCGTCGGTCCTGATCAGGGGGCGAGCTGGATGACAGCCGCGCGCGTTTCACGTCAGCGGATGCATCCCGGAAACAACACCCCTTTGCTTCGCAGGCACCCGACGATCCCGAAGGGCTACCCACTACAGGGACCGAGGAGTAAAAGCTAAGAACCTGGGCGTTCTCAAGCCCGCATACCATGCCTCGGAGACCGCTGCCTGCCTGATCGAGGTCAGTTTCATGTCGGATCCGGCGGACGAACACAAGCTGAAAGAGCTGGAATATCGGACCAGGATCGGGACGGCTGTCGCAAATGGGGTGGTCGACTATCTTCGCACGGCCGGAAAGCTGCCGGAGGGCGCGTTGGTTGCGGGTGCGGAACGCAATCCGGAATTCGAGGATGCGACTGCATTGGCATAGCGCTGAAGCGGGCCGTCCTATCCGGATTTTGCGTCGATCGATTCGTAAACCCGACGGGAACGCGATCCGCCGATGTCAGATCGAATGTTCCGGCAATTCGTGGAAAGAGACCTTGAAAAATCTCACCGCTTACGTCCTTGGCGCGATGGCTTTCGGCAGCTGCTGGGGGTCCGCACAGGCTAAAGTCGAGCGTCCGCCGCAGTTCGTGGCGATTGCATTCGACAATTGCACCGAGTTGGAGCGCTGGAAAGAATGGACCGATTTCACGCAGGAGATGAACCAAGACGGCGATCACCTTCATCTCACGTTTTTCGTCAGCGGCGTCAATTTTCTAGCGGACGAGAATAAGCAAGCCTATCGAGGTCCGCACCGACATAAACCCGGAACATCCAATATCGATTTTGGCGGGTCCCCCGAAGAGGTGAGCGAGCGCGTGGCCTACGTCAACGGCTTGCACAACAACGGTAACGAGATCGGCTCGCATACGGTCGGTCATTTCGATAGCGGCAACGATGAAGGCGGCGAGAACTGGTCCGCCGCGGATTGGCGCCAAGAATTCAGCAGCTACGACGATCTGTTCACCAATCTAGCGACGCACAATGGGCTCCCCGGCGTCAAATTCAACTTCAAGATCGACGAGGTCAGAGGCTTCCGTGCGCCGTATTTGAGCACGAACCCCGGCCTCTACGAAATCCTGAAGGAAAACCGGTTCCGCTACGATACCAGCAGGGACGGGGACTGGAACGCGTGGCCGATAAAGCAGGATGGGATGTGGCTGTTCAAGCTGGCCGATCTCAAGCTCCATGGGAGCAAAAAACCGACGCTCTCGATGGACTACAACTTTTTCATGGCTCAATCCAAGGCCAAGGACGATCCCCCCAATTACGCCCGTTATCGCGAACAGATGTTGCAGACCTATCTTGATTACTTCAGGGAAAATTATACCGGAAATCGTGCTCCTGTTCACATTGGGCATCATTTCTATGATTATCAGGGAGGCGCTTACCGGCAGGCTCTCAAGGCTTTCGCACGCGCTGTGTGCCGTTTGCCGGAAGTGCGCTGCGTTAGCTACGCGCAGCTTGCTGATTATCTGGACGAGGCGGAAAGGAATGGAACGTTGCCGGCCTTAAGCAGCGGCGAATTCCCACACTATGAGCAGGAGCCGAAGATCGATGTTGCGCAGGCCTTTTCGCGCGCGCGGCCGTTCGTGGCAGTTGAGGTCGCTGCATCGAGAAGATTGCGCGCCTCACTGGTCGGGGCAGGTAAATCGGAGTTTGCCGAAGGTAATTTCAGCTGGATATTGAACGGACGAAAAGCCGGTGAAGGCCCCACGTTCGACGCCGCCAAGCTACGCAAAAATCGCGTGCAGATGCTCACGGTGATTTCCCTGGATGCGCAGGGAAAGGAGGTCTCGCGAGGAACGAGGCCGATCCGCGTCAGCGGGCGGACAACGCAGTTGCCCGCGCCGGAACCGGAGCTGAAGTCCAGAGCGCTGCAGTAGCAGAGAAAGAGCCGCGGGGCCCGCGGGCGGCGGGCCTCGAGATAGACCCAAGCTGCAGTCCCGCGGGATGACCATCGCGGTGAACATTAAGAACGGATCTCGCGGAATCATCGCTCATCTGCTTTCGCGGCCGGCCACATGAAATAGGAAGCGCGGCGCGAACGGTCATGGACCCGGAGCCGGTTCCCGTCGCGGGAGCGAGCCATGGCCGTGCCTGGCGCCACGAACGGGGAGAACGTCCGGCCAGATCCGGCGTATTTGGCGTCACCGCGGCTCGCCCCTAGAATGCCCGGCGTGAGTGCGAACGAGCCGCAAGTCACGGACACAGCGGCGCCGGCGGCCCCGGCGCGTCCGGTGCTCGCGGCATTGATGCTGGTGTTGCTGCTCGCCGCGCTCGATCAGACGATCGTCTCGACTGCACTGCCGACCATCGTCGGCGAGCTGGGAGGACTCTCGCACCTCTCCTGGGTCGTGACTTCGTACCTCCTCGCTTCGACCATCGTCACTCCGATCTACGGCAAGCTCGGCGATCTCTACGGCCGCAAGATCGTCCTACAAACGGCGATCGTCGTGTTCCTGGCCGGATCGGCGTTCTGCGGGATGAGCCGGACCATGGCCGAGCTCATCGGCTTCCGCTTCGTGCAGGGAGTCGGCGGCGGTGGCCTGATGGTTACGGTCATCGCCGCGGTCGGCGACCTGATTCCGCCGCGCGATCGCGGCCGCTACCAGGGTCTGTTCGGCGCGGTATGGGGCTTCGCGACTCTGGTCGGGCCCCTGCTCGGGGGCTTCTTCGTCGACCATCTGACCTGGCGATGGATCTTTTACATCAACCTGCCGCTCGGGGTGGTGGCGGTGGCGGTCATCGGCGGCGCTTTGCATCTACGCGCGATTCGCCGCACGCATGCGATCGACTATGCGGGCGCCGTTTTGCTCGCGGGGGCGCTGGGCTCGATCGTTCTGCTGACGAGCCTCGGCGGAACGACGTTGGCATGGACTTCGCCGCCGATGCTTGTACTGATTGCGCTCGCCCCGGTTCTGACGGCGGCGTTCGCGGTAGTGGAAGCCAGCGCGCGGGAGCCGATCCTGCCGCCATTGTTGTTCGCAGACCCGATCTTCGTCGTCGCGAGCGCCATCGGATTCATCGTCGGTCTGGCGCTGTTCGGATCGGTGACCTATCTGCCGCTGTATCTCCAGGTGGTGCGCTCCGCCAGTCCGACCAGCTCCGGCCTGCAGCTGGCGCCGATGATGGGCGGCGTGCTCCTGACCTCGATCGTGTGCGGCCAA
>WNFJ01287003.1_pt1 | contig 15920 bp, 15 predicted proteins | sample 5400461 | NCBI WGS metagenome assembly WNFJ01 (sample SAMN13153349, study PRJNA577476) | soil metagenome | isolation source: 115 cm saprolite on Douglas fir-dominated hillslope | place: USA:California | collected 2013-09-17 | reverse complement strand
CCATTTCGCAGTGTGTTGGTAGAAAGTTTGCCGTCAGGAGAGCCTGTCCGGTTGCTGGTGCACGCTCCGGCTTTCACAACGGAGGATCAAAGATGGCCGGCCACTGTGCTTGCGATGACGAATGATGGTTGGCTCGTAGCTTCGGAGACCGAAGAAGGCGGTGCCACCCTGGAAAAATCCGACTTCAGCAACACTCTGTTTCTTGAACTGACGTCTATTTTCCTTTTTGGGCAGCTAAAAATTTGCTTTGCGGCGGTAAGCACTTCGTACTCCGTAAAGATTAAGTTCGAAACAGTCGAGGACGAGTTATACCGCGAGGCAATTGATCTGTTATTCGCCGGCATGGACCCGACGCTCAGTAGCGTGGCTGGGAAGGATCGCAGCGAGGCTGCGCTGTTCGAGGGTTGGCCCATGAAAATCCGGAACGAGGCGCAACGTTTTTCGCCAAAGGGGCAACGGTTTTTGGCCGCGATACAGTGGCCGGCTATTTTTGGCGGTCACAAGCGGCAACTTGCTCCCCATGGTGCACTGTTGATCACCGAGCGCGAGCTGGTGGCGATTTCGGAGGAGAAAGAGGCTTCCGCGGAATCCACTTCGGGAGAGGAACTTAAGGAAAAATTCGGGGGGATCATCACGTTTGTTCCTCGTGTCAGGTTATCGGATTTTCATGTGGGCCATCAGGAAGGCTTCGACGTTCTTGCTCTCGAGCTGCACGCAGCGCACGGGGGAGAAAAACTGGAGATCATCTTTCCGTCCAACGAGGAAGCGATCGTTCGGAAGGCGATGGAGCAGCTATTGCTTTCTTAGTTTGTTAACCGGCAATTCGAAGATGTGAAGCGCAAATGAAACTGTGCGCTGTTTCGGAAAGTTAGGGAATTTGAAAGAGGCTGCGAAAGCGTCAGCCGGCCTCGGTCTCGCCGCTTTGGAAGTCGGGATGGGCAACTGGTCTACCGCTCCTGGCTTAAGCAAAGGTGATGCCCGGTCGAACCGAGGTCTGGAGGCATCCGTCTAATAAGGGTGGCTCTTCGAGGGGAGACTATCGAAGCTTTGTCAGCAGCCCGATGCTTCGCAGCGCGAATGCATCGCCGAACCGAATCTAAGAATCGGAACAGCGCCGTCCCAATTCCGGAGCGATGGGGCGAAGCGCACTTCATCAGTAGGACTCTGATCACGTCGTTACGGAAAGCGGGTACGACAATGCCAAGCTCGGAGGAAGCGATAACTTTGGAAAGCTCGAGCGCTCCTCAGGCTGCGGCGGCTGCGGGGCCGAGCGCGTCGTTAACGAGGGGAGGCGTGCGTCAAAGGCTTCGCCTTGCTTCCTAGAATCAACCCCAAATGGGGTGTTTTTGTCTCACCGATTACTGACACACTGATTACTGATTACTAGTCTGTGCTGCGGCCCAGAACGTTGTCGATGTCCTGAACCTGTCCGGGCCATTACGGTGACAACGTTAAAGGTTCTCGCTGGTGTAGATCGCGAATGGAACCGCTTCCGAACGGATTCTAGGAGCCCCTGCTTCCCGCGATGCCACGAGAGCGCTTAAGCAGCGTTCTGCCAAGATCTCAGGATTCTGATCGATGGCGATATCCGCGACCCCGGAGATCACTGCTTCTCGCGCATTGGAAAGCTCGTGGCAGACGCAGACGATACGCCGTTGCGTCTGATGTTCTTTCAAAGCGCGGAATGTGCCGGCTTCACCGCCTCCGGCGGTGTAAATGCCGACACAATCGGGATGGGTGCTGATAAATTCCTGAACGGCATCGTAAGCGACTTCCGGATCATCCAGACAGACCATGGTTTCGGCGATGCGAAAACGGGGTGCTTGTTCCCGGAAAAAGCTGCGAAATCCTGCTTCCCGACTCTCTTGGCACAGATAACGATGGCTGCCGGTGACTACTCCCACGGGGCCCGCTTTTCGAGCCAATCGCGCCAGAAACCAGCCGGCGGTGCGTCCCGCGCTTCGATTGTTAATTCCCACATAATCGTACTTCTCCTCGGAAGACAGGTCCGATACCAACGCGACCGTCCGCACATTGCGCCTGCTCGCCTCGGCTATTGCTTGAGAAATGTGCGGGTGATCGAGGGCCACAATGGCCAACGCGTCAACTAAGGGGCTGACCGCTCTAATCCGCTCGGCCATGGCGGTGGAATTCACGGCGTCGACGAATTCAATAACCAGGTCAGCGCCTATATCCGGGCGTGACCTCGCCGCCTGGCGCAAAGCTGAAGCAAGTGCTTGGTAGAAAAACGTCGTTCGTCGTTGCAACAGAACAGCGCAACGCACTGGCGCTTGCAGACCTTGGATGTGCGAGCGCAGCAATGGCGAAGCATAATATTGCAGTGCCTGAGCGGTCTTTAATATTCGCTCCGCGGTGGATTGACGTACGGGCGCTCGCCGGTTCAGGACCCGATCAATGGTAGCCACGCTGACACCCGCCTCACGAGCAAGATCGGCCATGGTAACACGGGAGTGACTCACGCAAACAGGATGCAATACTCCCCTCAGCGGGGCAAGTCCATCCTATCAAGAAGCGACGGCGTGAGCTGAAAGGTTTCTTTCCATCATGAGGTGAAATCGGTTCATGACCAAGCACTTAGGTCTGGAGATATGATTCTATCATTATGAAAGATTATCAAATGATAGAAATGCAATAAAATGCATCGGCTGGCCAATTCGGAATTGCGCTTCCTTCGGCCATGCGATAGGTCGTATCCGTCTTCCTCCCGGACTTCGTCCGCGGCGTCTCGGCCAGGAATTCAGACCCCCCTCGTGATCACTATTTTCCAAAAACCTTGCAAATGATCCGCTCGATTTCTCTACAAACCGTAAAAGTCGGAATGGCACCAGTTGACGGTCTTAAGGCCCAGTTAATCGCCGACAAAGCCACCGAATCTCTCAAGACTGGCAGACCGGTGAGAGTCGAGGTTACTAACCGACAATTCGAATATGTGAGCCTCAAATGAAACTGTGCGCTGTATCGGAAAGTTTAGGGAATTTGTCATTGAAAGAGGCTGCGAAAGCGTCAGCCGGCCTCGGTCTCGCCGCTTTGGAAATCGGGATGGGCAATTGGTCTACCGCTCCTCATGCCGACCTAATGGCTCTTTTGGAGAGCAAGGATAAGCGGCATGAATTTTTGTCCGTGTTTAAGGAAAACGGTTTGTCATTGGCGGCTCTAAACTGCAGCGGGAATCAGCTTCATCCTGTCGATGGAGAACGCCAAAGCAAAATCGTTTACGATACGGTCCGGGTTGCCGAATTGCTTGGCGTTGACACAATTGTGTTGATGTCAGGTTTGCCGGCCGGCGGGCCGAACGACCTGAGACCAAATTGGGTTACCTGTGCGTGGCCATTGGAGAACAGGGAAATGCTCGACTGGCAGTGGGAGGCCAAGCTTTTGCCCTACTGGGAAAAGCTAGCCGCGTTTGCCCAAGAATGCGGGGTAACAAAGCTTTGCATCGAACTGCACGGCCACCAGTTAGTCTATAATGTACCTACCCTACTGAAGCTGAGAAAGCAGATCGGAAAGATCGTCGGCGCAAATCTCGATCCGAGTCATTTGTTTTGGATGGGCGCTGACCCTTTGGCGGCAATCGATGCCCTTGGCGATGCGATCCATCATGTGCACGCAAAGGATACATCTTTGAACGACGGAGTGCTGAATCTGACCGGCCGCTTGGAAACGATTGGACACGAGCATGTCAAGGAACGCGCCTGGAATTATATCACGCTGGGATATGGACACGGCGAGCAGTGGTGGCGGCAGTTTTGCTATCGGCTTCGCCTCAATGGTTACGATGGCTGGCTGTCGATTGAGCACGAAGATATCGTTCTCTCCCGGATGGAAGGACTGCGGCGATCGGTTGATGTGCTGAAGAGCGCGCTGGCCGAGGAACCGAGCGATTACACATTGCCAACAAGCTGAACCGAAGAACTATGATCGGAATCGCATTGCTCGGCGCCGGTCGCATGGCGCGAGTGCACGCTAAGGGGATTGAGGCGGCCGGGGGGAAACTCGTCACAGTTTTCGACGTCGTTAAACCGGCGGCTGCATCTCTTGCTGCAGAATCCGGCGCGTCCGTATCGGGCAGCGCCGAAGAGGCGTTACACCATCCCGGCGTCGGAGCTGTACTGGTGGCAACTTCCTCGGATACACACGTCGATTGTATCATTCAGGCGTCCGAGGCCGGAAAGGCAGTCATGTGCGAAAAGCCGCTGGCCCCCAGCTTGTCGGAGGCGCAGCGCTGCATTGATGAACCGGGGCTTCGATCCAGGCCATGCAGCAGTGAAAAAAGCAATTGAGGCGGGCGAGATTGGCAATCTCGAGCAACTGACTATTACCAGTCGCGATCCGAATCCGCCGCCGCTTGATTACATCCCAAAATCAGGCGGGCTCTTTCGAGATATGATGATCCATGACTTTGACATGGCTCGCTGGATATTGGGCGAGGAACCGGTGAGCATTTACAGTCGTGGCAGCTGTTTGGTTGACCAGGAGATCGGCAGGCTCGGGGACATCGACACGGCTTGCGTTAGCCTGGTCACACAGAGCGGCAAGCAGGCAGTGATCTTGAATTCACGGCGAGCCGTTTATGGATACGACCAGCGGATCGAAGCCTTCGGTTCGGCCGGAATGGTTATTTCAGACAATCCAAAGGCAACCGGCTTAACACGCTATTCCAGCCAAAGCTTTGGAGCCCCGGATCGCTTTCGCGCGTTTTACATGGAGCGGTATGGCGAGAGCTATCGCCTGGAGATCGAAACTTTCCTCCGTGGAGTAGTCGAAGGCACGCCGGCCCCGGTAAACGCTATTGACGGCCTGCGAACCGCCTATCTGGCGGAGGCGGCGGCAGCGTCTCTTCAACTGGGGAAGGCTATTGAACTCAAAGCGAACTGTGAGGTGACCTGGACGTGACTGAGGACTTTTTCCCGAGAAACCGAACAACTATCGCGATGATCACCGGAGGTACGCAAGGCCTCGGGCTGGCAATCGCCAAAAGGCTGGCGCTGGAAGGTGCTCGCGCGATAGCCATCAGCGGTCGAAACCCGGACAAAGGTGAAAGCGCTGCCAAGAGTGTTCGTGCTCTGGGGACCGATTGCCTGTTTGTGCAGACCGACGTTTCAATCGCCGATGACTGCTTCAGGCTCGTCAACGCCGCTCTGGAGCACTTTGGCATCGTTAACGGCCTCGTTAATTGCGCAGCCGCGACAGATCGTGGCACGCTGCTGGATACCAGCCTCGAGCTCTGGAACCGGCACTTCGAGACGAATGTACGCGGTCCCTTCCTGATGATGCAGGGCCTGGTCAAGCACCTGGCCCAAACAGGCAGGCCGGGTAGCATTGTTAATATTATCTCGATGGCGGCCCACTGCGGGCAGTCTTATCTGACAGCGTACTCGGCGTCGAAAGGGGCGCTGGCAACCCTCACCAAAAACGTCGCCAATGCGTATGCGGCCAGGCGAATACGATGCAACGGCATCTTAACCGGCTGGATGGACACTCCTGGTGAGAGTGTAATCCAGAAGAAATACCACGGCGCGAGCGAAGATTGGTTGGCTAAAGCTGAGGCAGCTCAGCCCATGGGGCAACTCGTTAAGCCGGAGGAGGTGGCGGGGCTTGCCGCTTACATGCTGAGCCCGGAGTCCGGTGTCATGACCGGGGCTTTGGTAGATTATGATCAGAACGTTGCTGGAGCCTATCCTGAGTAATGGAGCGGCTTGGCCGCCGGAGACATTTATGGCAACAGAAGAAAAGAGAAAAGTCAGGGTAGGAATGGTTGGCGGGGGCCCGGGCGCCGGAATCGCCGAGACTCACCGGACGGCGATGCGGCTCGACGACAGGTATGCAATCGTGGGAGGAGTTTTTTCCCGTGACCGCGAGAAATCGCTGACCGCGGCAAAGAATTTGCGGATTCCCGAGGACAGAATTTACCCGGACTACGTTGCGATGGCAGAGGCGGAATCGGGACGAAAGGACGAGAGGATTGATGCAGTTGTTATTGTAACTCAAACGGCTAGTCACTACGAGATTGCGCGGAAATTTCTGGAGACCGGAATCAATGTGGTTTGCGATAAGCCGTTATGCCTGAAATTGGCTGAAGCGAAGGAGCTTAAGGCACTCGTTGAGAAAAACGGACTGATCTTTTGCCTGACCCATAACTATTCAGGTTACGCCATGGTTAGGCATGCGGCTCGCATGGTCAGGAACGGCGCTATCGGGAAAGTGAAGGTTGTGCAAGCTGAGCATGCCTCCGGCTGGGCAATCAAGCTGTTGGAAAAAGAAGGTCATCCGCAGGCCGCATGGAGAACGGATCCGGAGGTTCTCGGTGATGCCAGCGTATTGTACGATCTCGGTACCCATGCGCATCAGCTTAGCCGTTTTGTGACCGGACTCGAGGTTACAGAGGTGGCTGCGGAAATGAACCAGATCGTTGAAGGCAGAGCTATCAAGGACAATGCCAATCTATTGCTCCGGTTTTCTAATGGCGCACGAGGAACACTCTGGGCATCGATGGCTGCCGCCGGAAATGAGCATGGCCTTCGGCTTCGCGTATATGGGGATCAGGGCAGTTTGTCCTGGCATCACGAGGATCCGCACCACCTGCGCTATTGCCCGATGGATGGCGCGCCCCAGATGCTGGCGCAGGGCGCGGACTGGCTGTCGCCAGATGCACGACGGTGGACGCGCGTCGGGCTTGGACATCCGGAAGGATTCTTTGAGGCGTTTGCCAATCTTTATACAGAAGTCGCGGACGCTCTTTTGGCTAAGTCAGATGGAAAAGCATATGCAAAAACTGATCTCTCTTTTCCCGACGTAACCGACGGAGCACGTGGGGTAGCCTTTGTGGAAAGCGCGATGCGCTCCTACGCGACAGGCGGCGCATGGACGCAGGTTGAGTCGATTTAACCTAAGATCAGAAATTACCTTGGAGAGCAATGCTCGCCGTCACCGGAATACCGAATTCCAGCTTAAGAACGAGAAATCAAAAGGAGCAATAGATGCTGAAAGTAGCTGTTATTGGAACCGGCTTCATCGGGTCGGTCCACGCGAAAAACTTTGCGCGACACCCTGGTGCCGAACTGGTGGCTGTGAGTGATGCCAACATCGAGATGGCAAATAAAGTCGCGCTGGCCACGGGCGCTCGAGCCGAGAGCGACGTTGAAGAAGTGTTTAGCGATAAAGACATTCAGGCGGTGTTAATCGCCACCACTACGGACACTCATGTGGACTTCCTCAGTCGTGCAGCGGATGCGGGGAAAGCAATCTATTGCGAGAAACCGATCAGTTTGGATTACGAAGAAGCAGAAAAAGCGGTGCAGGCGGTGCGTGCCGCCGGTGTTCCCGTTATGCTTGGATTCAACCGCCGGTTCGATGCGAGCCACGCTGCTGTCAAGGAAGCCGTGGAACAGGGCGAAGTGGGTAAAGTGGAAATTGTGCAGCTGACCAGCCGCGGCCCGAAGCCACCGCCGATTTCCTATGTCAAGGTTTCCGGAGGCCAGCTCCGGGATCAAACAATTCATTTTTTTGATTTGCTGCGATGGCTCACAAACGATGAACCGGTCGAGGTATACGCGATCGGCGCGGCTCTGGTCGACCCGGCGATCGGTGAGGCAGGCGATGTCGATACGTCGGTTGTATCGCTTCGCATGGCATCGGGAGCGCTGGCCCAGATCGATTGTTCGCGGCGTGCTGCTTACGGGTACGACGAGACGATTGAGGTCTTCGGTTCCGAAGGAATGGTCGAGTCCGCACGGCAAAACTTCCGTAACCGCTTTCTTTACCGAGGGCGTCAAGTCATTCGAGACGGGCTTCACCCGGGCTGGTTCGAGCGCGTCGAGCAGAGCTATTACGAAGCGATCGATGCTTTTGTGAAATCGGTGGAAGAAGGGAGACCGCCCAGCCCATCCCTCGAGGATGGCTTAAAAGCGCAGCTCGTTGCCGACAAGGCAACCGAGTCAATGAAAACAGGGCAACCGATCAAGATTGCAAAATAGGCTGCCGATATGACCACGGAGAATTTATTATCGGCGATTCGCTTGGGAGTCAGTCCATTAAGTTGGACGAACGATGTGCTAGTTGAGCTAGGCGGCGATATTCCACTCGAAACCTGCCTCAAAGACGCGGCGGAAATAGGATACGAGGGAGCAGAACTAGGGAGGAAATTCCCTAGAGATGGACAGAAACTCTCATCGATCCTTTCAAGTTATGGGCTTCGGTTAGTTGGTGGGTGGCATTCAGGATTTCTTACTGAACGCTCAGTGGAAGAGGAATGGGAAGCTGCCGTCGATCATGTCCGGTTGCTGAAGGACTGCGGCAGCCAGGTGCTAGTCTATGGTGAATGCGGCCTGATGACCGGAGCCTCGCCCTGGGACGAACCACTGAGCAAGCGTCCAAGTTTGAAGACGAGCGAATTTTCGGCGTACGCAAGCAAGCTCGGCGAATTCGCAATCAGGCTGAAGGAGACGGGAATTACGTTAGCGTACCACCATCATTTAAAAATGTTGGTGGAGAGAGCGGAAGAGATCGACGCTTTCTGCGAATCTACCCGAGATGAAGTGGGGCTTCTCCTCGACACTGGCCATGCTTATGCTGCCGGCGCTGACTACGCGGAGATAATCCGAAAGTTCGGACCCAGAGTCGTGCACATCCACCTCAAGGATGTCCGCCGCGACACTCTGGAACGTGCGCGCAAAAATGATTGGTCCTTTAATTCAGCAGTCAGGGAAGGGATGTTTACAGTTCCCGGTGACGGCGACATCGATTTTTCGGCAATCCGAGAATTCGTCCGGACTTCAGGATATCGCGGCTGGGTTGTGGTAGAAGCTGAGCAGGACCCGGCTAAAGCACCGCCAAGATTATATACGGAAAGGGCCTATCACTACGTCGAGGAACTCCTGTCCTGACGCATCGCTAGAAAGAAAAATATGTTAAAGGCATTAAATATTGGTCTCATCGGCTCTGGGTTCATGGGACAAGCGCACGCTGACGCCTACCGCCGGGCTGGGATTCTGTATCGGAACCTGCCTCGCAAGCCGGAGTTGTACGCTATCGCGGATCAGAACGACGCGCTGGCGGAACAAGCCCGGGCCAGGCTCGGCTTCGCTAAAGCTTACGGTGATTGGCGCCGGTTAATCGAAGACCCACAGGTAGATGTTGTCGACATCACTACACCCAATCATTTGCATGTGGAACCGGCTTTGGCTGCCCTCGAGGCGGGGAAACATGTTTATTGTGAGAAGCCCATGGCCGTAAAACTTGCAGATGCGCAACGCATGGCGGCCGCAGCCAGGAAGGCAGGTGTTAAGACGTTGGTAGCTTTTAACAACATCAAAACTCCCGCGGCACTGGTGGCCAAGCAAATCATCGACCGCGGAGAAATCGGCGAATTGGTGCGGTTCCGCGGCAGGTTTGACCAAGGCTTTTTTAATGATCCCTCTTTGCCCTGGTCCTGGCGCTGCTCCAGGGAGTTGGCGGGTACCGGCGCTCTCGGTGATCTCGGGGCGCACGCCGTGTCGGTCGCACAATTTCTTATGGGCGATGTGACGGCAGTCGCCGCGCAGGCGCAGACAATTTTCAAAGAGCGTCCAATACCGGAATTCGATGCGGGCTACGGAAGCAAGGTAGCCGCTGACGCAAAAAAACGGGCGGTCGAAAACGAAGATCAAATCCAATCTCTGGTTAAATTTTCCTCCGGTGCCGCGGGTGTCATCGAGGCTTCCCGCATCTGTGCCGGGCGCGTTTTCGGGGTTTTTTGGGAAGTCTGCGGCACCGAGGGCACTCTGGTAAACAACGGCGAAAGGTTCAATGAGCTTCAGGTCTTTCGAATGAGCGAAGCAAAGCGCAACCGCGGTTTCACCACGATCTACTGCGGATCGCAAGTTCCGCAATATTCGGCTTTCTTCGGTTTTGACTTCGCCAGTGGCGGACTGGGCTATTTCGATATGAAGGTATTCGAGGTGCACGATCTGGTCCAAGCTATCGGCCGAGATGAGCAGTGTTTTCCGGATTTCGAGTTCGGCGCACGGAACCAGGAAATTCTCGAAGCGATTGATCGGTCGAGCCGATCCGGCAGCTGGGTATCGGCGCGAGAGTAAGAATCGATAAAAACCATTCTTTTGCTTTCGATTCGAAACATCCAACTCTTTCGGATTCTGCGATCTAAAACTCACTCTTGAGGAGCAACGAACAATAGCGAAAAAGCTTTCGTCACAAGAATTGCACTTGACTAGAGGACTTTCATTTTGTAATCGATTCGAAAGTAAACGAAATCATCTCCCCCCCGATCATGAGCGTACTGCCCGTTCCCACTAGGCGTTCTCTGTCGTTGCGTTCTTCAAAAGGGGCCAGTGACGCGTTCCGGCACTCGCCCTCACTTTTGATCGGTTTTCTCGCCGCAGTCAGTTTTAACGCCCCCCAAAAATCCAAATTCAGAACAGACAATGCCCATTCAAAGCACAGTTGAAAATAAAGACCACGGCCTTCGAGAGGTCGTGAAGCCCCTCCTCAAGAACTCGGTAATTGCGAACCTCGGAAGATTTTTCCTTCCAGCGATTGCGATAATGACAATAGCGCTGAGCGGCGTTCCCGCTGTGGCCGCCGAATCAAAGGTCAAAATTGGGGTTAGCATGGCCCTGTTCGACGATGTGTGGCTGACCCTGGTCCGAAACGCCATAACCAAGTGGGGTAATGAACACTCCGATGTGGAGCTGACCATAGTTGACGCAAACAATGACTCGGCTAAACAGACCGGGCAGGTGGAAAATTTCCTCGCGCAGGGAATGGACGCGGTGGTCATCCTTCCAGTGGACACCGCTGCTACCGGACCGATGACCAAGGCTGTGGTCAAAGCCGGTAAGCCGTTGGTCTACGTCAACCGCCTGCCTTCCAACCTGCCGAAATCGGTTGTGTATTGTGGTTCCAACTCCATTGAGGCCGGAATCATGAACATGGAGGAGTTGGGCAAAGCTATGGGCGGCAAAGGTAATCTGGTCATCCTGATGGGTGAGCTGAGCAATGAAGCAGCCATTGGTCGTACGGATGGAATCAAAAAAGTCGCCAAAGAAAAATTCCCGGATATCAAGATCGTCCGCGAACAGACCGGCAACTGGAAGCGTGAGCAAGGCAAGACCATTATGGAAAACTGGCTGGCTTCCGGCCAGGAGATCGACGGCGTTGCCTCCAACAACGACGAGATGGCGCTGGGCGCATTGCAAGCCATTAAGGCTGCCGGAAAACTCGGAAAGATTCCGGTTGGCGGCACGGATGCCAGCCATGATGCTTTGGAGTCTATGGACAAGAGTGAGCTGTACGACACCGTGTTCCAGGATCCCGTTGCGCAAGGTCAAGAGTCCGTTAACGCCGCCTATCTGTTGGTCAAAAAACAACCAAATCCAAAAGTTACGGATGGCAACAGGATCTGGATTCCCTACCAGAGAGTCACTAAGGAGAACTACAAGTCGTTCCTGAAATAGATCCTTATTTTGACCACTGCCTGCCTCGGACCGGTAGGCAGCGGTCGTTAAAACGACCGGAAGATTCAAGCCATGCAAAACGAGTACGTCCTCACTATGGAGGGTATCTCCAAACAGTTCCCAGGCGTACGTGCTCTCAACGACGTCCAGCTTCGTACCCGCAAGGGAACGGTGCATGCGCTGATGGGTGAAAACGGCGCGGGGAAATCGACGCTGATGAAGTGTTTGATCGGCCTCTATACGCCCGATTCAGGCACCATCACCTTTAAAGGTGAACGACTGAATATCGCCGACACCCACTATGCGTTGTCCAAGGGTATCTCGATGATTCACCAGGAACTGAGCCCGATTCCGCAGATGACTGTCGCTGAGAACATTTACCTGGGTCGTGAACCGACTACCTGGTACGGGCTGGTCGACATGCGCAAAATGAACCGCATGGCGACCGAACTGTTGGAACGGCTTCGCATCAAGATCAAGCCGACCGTCAACATGTGCGAGCTTAGCATTGCTAATACTCAGCTCGTTGAAATCGCCAAGGCAGTTTCCTACGACTCGGACCTGATCATCATGGATGAGCCAACCTCAGCCATCACCGAGGCGGAGGTGGAGGGCCTTTTCAATATCATCAAATCGTTAAGAGAGCAGGGGCGGGCGATTATCTATATCAGCCATAAAATGGACGAAATCTTCAAGATAACCGATGAGGTTACGGTCTTCCGCGATGGGCAATACATCGGGACCGACCCAACCTGCGATTTGAGCCACGGCAAGCTCATCGAGAAGATGGTTGGCCGGACGCTTACCGATATGTTTCACAAGGAGACAGTAGAACTCGGTCCGGTTTTCCTGGAGGTTGAAAATTTAAGCGGGAAAGGATTTCGCAACGTTTCTTTCCAGGTCAGGCGCGGCGAGATTCTAGGCGTTGCCGGCCTGATCGGAGCCGGGCGCACCGAAACCATGGAAGGAGTTTTCGGAGTAACGCGGACCCATGGGGGAACCATCAAGGTTAATGGGAAGCAGGTCACAATCAAATCACCGGCTGATGCCATTCGCCATGGCATGGCCTTGCTGACCGAAGACCGAAAACTGACCGGTTTGTACCTGAACGCCAGCGTTCGGGAAAACATGTTCATCGCTAATATAAAGCGATACCTGTTTGGTCCTTTCGTCCGGTTTCGGAAAATCGAGAAGGATTGTTCCAAGATGCGGGACTTAATGCGCATCAAGACACCCAGTCTGATGCAATTGGTGAAGTTCCTGTCCGGAGGTAATCAACAAAAAGTGTTAATTTCTCGTTGGTTATTGACCGAACCGGATCTGCTGATCCTGGACGAGCCAACGCGCGGGATCGATGTGGGCGCCAAATCGGAAATCTACCGGCTGATGACCGAATTTGTTCGCTCGGGTAAGGCGATCATCATGATCTCGTCGGAGTTACCGGAGATCCTGGGGATGAGTGATCGAATCATGGTTATGCACGAAGGAGACAAGGCAGGTGAGCTTTCCCGCGCGGAAGCAACCCAGGAAAAAATCCTTCATCTGGCTACGGGGCTAAGTTTAACTTCATAGAGGAGCAGTGTCGTGAAAAATCCTGGAGCCATTACCGCAAGCAGGGCTGAAAATGGACAACAGATTGGGCAGCTGATTGCTAGGATCTTCAGCAAGTACGGAATCTTTTTGATTTTTGCTGCCATGGTCGTGGTGGCTTCGTTCTTGTCACCGGCATTCATGAGCAGGATCAACCTGATCAATATCGTGCGGCAGATGTCGGTCGTTGGCCTGATCGCACTCGGTGTTACTGGGGTTATTGTTAGCGCCGGGATCGACCTTTCGTCTGGCTCGGTAGTTGGTTTAACGGCGGTCGTTGCGGCTAGCTTGGCTCAAGATCCCGAGTACGCAACGATGTTCTATCCCGGCCTTAACGTCCCGTTAATAGTCCCCGTGTTGGCGGCTTGCGGCGTAGGTGCATTGGTGGGTTTGGTCAACGGCACCCTCGTTGCCAAAACCCGCATTCCGCCTTTTATTGCGACTCTCGGTACCTTTACTGCGATTCGCGGCTTAGCGTTGCTCTACACCGGCGGCCGTCCCATTTCCGATCTGACCGACTCCTATAACTTCATCGGTCAGGGAGATGTGTTTGGCCTGCCGGTCCCGATCATCATTCTGGTCGTCATGGCGGTGGTCACTCACGTCCTCTATGCCCACACCAAATTTGGGAAATATATCTACGCGATCGGGGGCAACGAACAGGCGGCCCGGGTTTCTGGCATCAATGCATCCAAGTATAAGATGCTTATTTACGTATATGCCGGTTTCCTGGCGGGACTGGCCGGATTGGTGGTTTCTTCCCGGATTGGTTCGGGGCAACCAGGGCTTGGCGTAGGCTACGAACTTGATGCCATCGCGGCTGCGGTCATTGGTGGCAGCTCTCTTTCGGCCGGCGGAATCGGGACGGTGGCTGGAACGATTGTTGGAGCGCTCATTATCGGCGTATTAAACAATATCCTCGACTTGATGAACGTGTCGGCCTATTGGCAGCAGATTATCAAGGGTTGCATCATAGTTGGTGCTGTTATTATCGACCAGCTTAAACAGCGCGGAGGCAAGTAAAAGTCCGTCTTCTTTGTCTTTCGGCTGCATAGGATTACTTATTGTTAACACTTGGGACAGAGGAATGAGAGGCGGTGTTGGATGGGGACAGACCGCTTAAGGTTAGTTGTTATGGAAGTTAGTTAGTAATCGGTTCGGACGCACCTCCGGTTGGTCGACATAACCCCCGGGCTGAATCCTTCTCGAAAAAATGTTAACCGAGAAAGCGTTATGAGTAGCACGACAGATTATCAAAAGCTGGAAGGGTTAGCTCGAAAGGGGCGGTGGCTGGCAATCAGCACCGTTGCGAATAGCGGTGCCGGACACGTTGGTGGGCCATTCTCGGCGATGGACATTTTGGTGGCGCTCTACTTTCGAGTCATGAAGGTCAGACCGGACGAGCCGAAGTGGCCGGAGCGCGACCGGTTTATTCTTTCCAAAGGGCATGCTTCGGTCGGTCAGTATGCGGTAATGGCGTTGCGAGGGTATCTGCCGGTCGAGGAGCTCAAAACCTTTGATAAAGGGGGTTCGCGGCTGCAAGGGCATCCCGATGTTACGAAGCTGCCCGGCCTGGAGACATCGACCGGATCACTCGGCCAAGGCTTGTCGGTCGGGCTGGGCCTAGCTTTAGGCGCCCGGATGCGCGGGCAGAAATTCCACACTTTTGTGATGATCGGCGATGGCGAACTACAGGAGGGAATGATTTGGGAAGCATTGCCTCGATATAAGTTGGGAAACCTTACTGCCATTCTCGACTGGAATGGTCTCCAGCAGTTCGGTTGGGTACTGGCGATTAACGAACAGCATCGGGGCGACCGCCGCGATCCGTGGTCGGGAATCGATTTGCGGGGCATCTTCGAGAAACTAGGCTGGCGTTGCCTTGAGATTAATGGGCACGACTTTGCGCAGATTGTCCCGGCTTTGGAAAGCGCCAAAGCGTCGGGTGACTCCGATCAGCCAACGATGATCATAGCTCATACCATCAAGGGGAAAGGAGTACACTTCACCGAAGGTAAACATGAATGGCATTCCAAGGTAGCAACCAAAGAGGAACTTAAAATTGTGGCGTCGGAACTTGGCATTGTGGAGGCCGGGGTATGAAAGCATTACGAGACGTTTTCGGCGATACCCTGGTTTCCCTTGGCTCAACTAATTCGAATGTCGTCGTGTTAGATGCCGATTTAGCTAATTCGACCAAGGCAGATAAGTTCGCTATGGCTTATCCGGGAAGATTTCTGCAAATGGGAATCGCGGAACAAAACTGTGTTGGTGTGGCGGTTGGTTTAGCCTCGCTTGGCTACGTGCCTTGGCTTTCGTCGTTCACCGTTTTTTTTACCCATCGGGCCGTTGATGCGATCCGCATGTTAGTGGCCCAAACCCATGCGAATGTAAAGATCGGCGCGGCCTATGCTGGATTGTTAACCGGACTTACCGGCAAGACGCACCAGGATGTTCAGGATCTGGCGATCATGCGTGCGATGCCCGACATGACGGTGCTGGCTCCGATCGATCCGATCGAAGCTGAAGCTATCATTCGCTGGGCCACTGAATATGAGGGTCCGGTGTTTGTCCGTTTGGCCAGGGATACGTGTCCGAACGTTTTCGATGATCAGTATCGCTTCGTACCTGGGAAAACAATCTTACTCAAAGAAGGGAGAGACGTATTGCTGATCTCGACTGGTCCACAAAGTGCCCGTTGTCTGGAAGCCGCCAAGGCGCTCGAGGCGGAAGGGACTTCGGCTGGAGTTCTTCATGTGCCGTCGATCAAGCCGGTGAACAAAGAGGAGATCGTGAACGCAGCTGAAAAGGCCAAGACAGTGATTACGGTAGAAGAGCATTCGATCTATGGCGGGCTGG
>WNFJ01737860.1_pt1 | contig 15921 bp, 14 predicted proteins | sample 5400461 | NCBI WGS metagenome assembly WNFJ01 (sample SAMN13153349, study PRJNA577476) | soil metagenome | isolation source: 115 cm saprolite on Douglas fir-dominated hillslope | place: USA:California | collected 2013-09-17 | reverse complement strand
GCGCGTCCCGGGCTGGAGCGGTTGCTGCGGCGAGTCGACTGCGTGCTGATGAACGATGAAGAAGCCGAGCAATTCTCCGGGCAGCGCTTTCTCCCGGCGGCCGCGCGCGTGATCCTCTCGTACGGGCCGAGCGCCGTGATCATCAAGCGCGGCGAGAACGGCTCGCTGCTCTTCACCCGCGATCGGGTCTTCCTCGCGCCGGCCCATCCGCTGGAAACGGTGCGCGATCCCACGGGTGCGGGTGACGCGTTCGCGGGCGGCCTGCTGGGCGCCGTGGCGCGAGCCGGAAACCACGGGGAAGACGTCCTGCGGCACGGCATGTTGTACGGCAGCGTTCTCGGTTCGCTCGCGGTCGAAGACTTCAGCGTGCGCCGTATCGTGCAAGCCGACACCCGCGAGATCGAAGGGCGGTTGAGTAACCTTGTGGACATGATTTCACTCGACGGCGCACGAAAGCCGTAGCGATGGCGACCATTCCCGCGCAGCGATACGACGTCAAGGACCTCAAGCTCGCCGATGACGGCCGGCGGATGATCGACTGGGCCGCGCAGGAAATGCCGGTCCTGCAGCAGATCCGCGAACGCTTCAAGCGTGAGCAGCCGCTGAAGGGGCAACGGCTTGCCGCCTGCCTGCACGTCACGACGGAGACCGCCAACCTCGCGATCACGCTGAAGGCGGGTGGTGCCGACCTCGTGCTCTGTGCCTCCAACCCGCTGTCGACCAGCGACGCGGCGGCGGCCTCGCTTGTCGAACACCAGGGGATCAGCGTCTTCGCCAAGAAAGGCGAGGACAACGAGACCTACTACCGGCACATCGCCGCGGCGCTCGAACACCGGCCGACGATGACCATGGACGACGGCGCCGACCTGGTCGCGGCCCTGCACAAGGATCGCACCGACCTGATCGGCGACGTCATCGGCGGCACCGAAGAGACGACCACCGGCGTGGTCCGGTTGCGCAGCATGGCCGAGAACAAGGTGCTGCGCTATCCGATTGTCGCGGTCAACGAGGCCATGACCAAGCACTTCTTCGACAACCGCTATGGGACCGGTCAGAGCACGATCGACGGCATCATTCGCGCCACCAACGTCCTGCTCGCCGGCAAGGTCTTCGTCATCGCCGGCTACGGCTGGTGCGGCCGTGGCCTGGCGATGCGCGCGCGCGGCATGGGCGCCCACGTCATCGTGACCGAGGTCGAACCGGTCCGGGCGCTGGAGGCTGTGATGGACGGCTACCGGGTGATGCCGATGAAGGATGCGGCGAAGGAGGGTGACCTCTTCGTCACCGTCACGGGTGACATCAACGTGGTGGACGAGCCCCACCTCAAGGCGATGAAGAACGGCGCCATCCTGGCCAACTCCGGGCATTTCAACGACGAGATCAACCTGAGTGCGCTCGACGGGATGGCGGAGAGTGTGCGGACCATCCGTCCCTCGCTCGAGGAGTACCGCCTTCGCGACGGCCGCAAGCTCTTCGTCCTGGGCGAGGGCCGCCTGGTCAACCTGGCGGCGGCCGAGGGACACCCGGCGGCGGTCATGGACATGAGCTTCGCCAACCAGGCGCTCAGCGCCGAGTACCTCGTCTCGCACGCCCGCGAGCTGCAGCCGAAGGTCTACCCGGTCCCCGACGATATCGATCGCGAGATTGCTCGGCTAAAATTGGCCGCGATGCACATCGCCATCGACTCGCTCACGGCCGAACAGGCGCAGTATCTGAGCGGCTGGGAGTCGGGGACCCGATGAACCGCCGCAACCATCTCTTTACGTCAGAGTCGGTCACCGAGGGCCACCCCGACAAGATCGCAGACCAGATCTCCGACGCGATCCTCGACGCCATCATGGCCAAGGACCCGCTCGGGCGGGTCGCCTGCGAGACCGCCGTCACCACCGGACTGGCCTTTGTCATCGGCGAGATCACGACCGATACGTACGTCGAGATGCGCGACGTCATTCGTGACACGATCGAACAGGCCGGCTACGACCACCCGGGATTCGGCTTCGACGCCGAGACCTGCGGCGTGATCGTCTCGATCCAGAAGCAGTCACCCGACATCGCGCGGGGCGTCGACACCGGCGGCGCCGGCGACCAGGGCATGATGTTCGGCTTCGCCTGTGACGAAACGCCCGAGTTGATGCCGATGCCGATCCAGCTCGCGCACCAGCTGGCCCGCCAGCTGGCGCGGGTCCGCAAGGACCACACGCTCCCCTACCTCGGGCCGGACGGAAAGACCCAGGTCACGATCGAGTACGTCGACGGCCGTCCGCTGCGCATCGATACCGTGGTCCTCTCAGCCCAGCACACGGAAGACGTCAGCCTGGAGCGGATCCGCGAGGATCTGCAGGAGCTGGTGCTCGAACAGGTGGTCCCGGCGAAGATGCTCGACCAGCGCTCGACGATCCACGTCAACCCCACCGGCCGCTTCGTGCTGGGCGGCCCCCGGGCGGACGCCGGCGTCACCGGCCGGAAGATCATCGTCGACAGCTACGGCGGCTATGCCCGCCACGGCGGCGGCTGCTTCTCGGGTAAAGACCCGTCGAAAGTCGACCGCTCGGGCGCCTACGCCGCCCGTTACGTCGCGAAGAACGTCGTCGCCGCCGGGCTCGCCGGCCACTGCGAGATCCAGGTCGCCTACGCGATCGGTGTACGCAAGCCGGTGTCGGTGTTCGTCGAGACCTTCGGCACCGAGCGCGTTCCGGTCGCGACGATCGAGAAGCTGGTGACGAAGCATTTTGACCTCAGCCCGCTCGAGATCATCCGGCAGCTCGAGCTGCGCCGGCCGATCTACAAGCAGACGGCGGCCTATGGCCATTTCGGACGTACCGATGTCGACCTCCCCTGGGAGCGGACCGACAAGGCGGACATCCTGGCGTCCGAGGCCGGTGTCCAGCGATTGCAGGTGGTGGAGTCACAGGACGGCTAAGACCGTCCTTGTCACGGGAATCGACGGCTTCGCGGGAAGCCACCTCTGTGAGCTTTTGATGCGGCGGCGCCACACCGTCCATGGCACGATCCGGCGGGCCCGGCCGGACCCGCGGGCGGACCTGCCGGCCCAGGTCAACACCCACCAGGCCGACCTCCTCGACCGGGCCGCGGTCGGTGCGGTGGTCCGCCAGGTCCAGCCGCAATGGGTCTTCCACCTGGCCGCGCTCAGCAGCCCGGCGGCGTCCTGGGAGGACCCGGCCGCGACGATCGCCACCAACGCGGGACTCGAGGCGAACCTGTTGGCGGCGCTCGTGAAGCAAAACCCCATGCCGCGCGTCGTGGTGGTCGGCTCGGGGGACGAGTATGGCCGGCCGCCCGGCCGCACCCGCCGGCTCGACGAGGCCACGCCGCTGCGCCCGCTGACCCCCTACGGGGTGAGCAAGGTGACGCAGGACCTGCTGGCGCTCCAATATCACCTCAGCCATGGCCTGCCGGCGATCCGGATGCGACCCTTCAACCACGCCGGCCCGCGGCAGGCGCCGCACTTCGCCATCGCCAGCTTCGCCCAGCAGATCGCCCGCATCGAGCTCGGCAAGCAGCCGCCCATCCTGAAGGTGGGCAACCTCGAGGCGCGACGCGACTACACCGACGTGCGAGACATCGCCCGCGCCTACCTGCTGGCGGCGGAAAAGGGCAAGCCGGGAGAGGTCTACAACGTCGGGTCGGGAACCGCCCCGCGGCTGCGCGAGCTGGTCGACCTCCTCCTCACCATGACTCGGTCCCACATCACGCTGGAAGTGGACCCCGCCCGGAAGCACACGGCGGAGGCCGACGTCTATATCTGCGATGCGCGCCGGTTTGCGCGGCTGACCGGATGGCGTCCGCAGATTGCGCTCGAGCGCACGCTGCGCGACACGCTCGATGACTGGCGGCGCCACGAGCGGAGCGCCGCCTGATGGCGCGGCATGTCGTGATCCTGGCCGGCGGCAGCGGCACGCGGCTCTGGCCGCGCTCGCGCGAGAAGTCGCCCAAGCACCTGCTCACGCTGCACGGGCAGCAGTCGTTGCTGCAGTCGACGCTCGAGCGGGTTTCACGCCTGACCGAGAACGTCTACGTCGTCACCGAGCGGTCGCAGGTGAAGAGCATCCGCGAGCAGCTGCCCGACCTTCCCGACGAGCGCTTCATCGTCGAGCCCGCCCGTCGCGGGACCGCCTCGGCCCTCGGCCTGGCCGCGGTCACCATCGCGGAACGCGATCCCGGCGCGACCATGCTCTCGGTCCACGCCGACCACTATCTCGGCCACGACGAAGAGGCGTACTTGAAAACCCTCGAGGCGGAGGCGCGCTGGGCCGAGACCAACCGCTCGCTGGTGACGGTCGGTCTGCGCCCGCCGTACGCCTCGACGGCATTCGGCTACATCCAGGTCGGGCCGCCGCTTGACGGCGATCAGGCGCCGGCGGTGTATCGGGTGGTCCGGTTTGTGGAAAAGCCTGATCTCAAAACCGCCGAAGGCTTTTTGGCAGCGGGCTCCTACCTCTGGAATCTCGGGCTCTTCAGCTGGCCGGTGGAGGTGCTCCTCAGCGAGATGGCGCAGTACGCGCCCGATCTCTCCGCCGGGCTGGAGCGGGTGAAACGCGCGAGGCAGGCCGGTCGCCCGGACGACGCCGATCGCGCCTACGAGACGCTGCCGACCGAAGCGATCGATTACGCGGTGCTCGAGCGCACGCGCAACCTGCTCGTCGTCGGGGCGACCTTCGAGTGGCACGACCTGGGCTCATGGGCCGATCTCCACGACATCCTCCAGCAGGACGAGGCCGGCAATTTTGTGGAGGGCGACTCGGTGCTGATCGACTCGAAAAACTGCATGATCCACTCCCCGAACAAGCTGGTGGCCGCCGTCGGCCTCGAAGACATGGTCGTGATCGAGACCGAGGACGCCATCCTGATCTGTCCCAAGGCCCGCTCACAGGACGTCAAGTTGATCGTCGAACGCCTCAAGCAAATGGGCAAGACCGAATACTTGTAAACGTCAGGGTTGCGGGATTTCTCGCACTCTAGACGTCAGGGTTGCGGGATTTCCCGCATGTAGACTGTGGCCGTGGCGAAGCGCGCGTTGATCACCGGCATCACCGGCCAGGATGGCTCCTACCTCGCCGAGCTGTTGCTGGAGAAGGGATACGAGGTGCACGGCGTGGTGCGCCGATCGTCGAGCATGAACCGCAGCCGGATCGATCACCTCGAGCATGCCCATCCGTCGCACCTCGAGGGGGCCCGCTTCACGCTCCACTACGGCGACATGACCGATTCGGGCGGTCTGAACCGGCTGGTGATGACGGTTGAACCTGACGAGATCTACAACCTGGCGGCGCAGAGCCAGGTCCATATCTCCTTCGACCAACCGGAGTACACCGGCAACACCGATGGACTCGGCACGACGCGGCTGCTCGAGGCGATCCGCGCCACCGGGCGCGGAACCCGCTTCTACCAGGCGTCGACCTCCGAGATGTTTGGCTCGACGCCGCCGCCGCAGAACGAGCAGACGCCGTTTCATCCGCGGAGCCCGTATGGCGTCGCCAAGGTCTACGCGCACTGGATGACGGTCAATTACCGCGAGGCGTACGACATGTTCGCCTGCAGCGGCATCCTCTTCAATCACGAGTCACCGCGGCGCGGTGAGAACTTCGTGACCCGCAAGGTGACCCGCGGAGTCGCCGCCATCGTCGCCAAGCGATCGACGAAACTGCGGCTCGGGAATCTCGATTCCAAGCGCGACTGGGGTCACGCCAAAGACTATGTCCAGGCGATGTGGCTGATGCTGCAGCAGGACAGGCCGGATGACTACGTGATCGCCACCGGCGTCCAGTGGACGATTCGGCAGCTGGCGGAACTCGCCTTCGGCCTGGTCGGCCTCGACTGGCAGGACTATGTCGAGGTGGACAAGGCCTACTTCCGTCCGGCGGAGGTCCCTGACCTGCGCGGCGACCCCGCCAAGGCTCGCGCCAAGCTTGGGTGGCGCCCGACGATCACCTTCCCGGAAATGATCCGCGAGATGCTCCAGTACGACCTCGCCGCCGCGGGGCTCAAGCCGGAGTCGCATCTCCGCGAGCGGTCGGCGAAAGCCAGCTGATCGCGACTAGGATTAGCGGCAGGATGGGAACCGTATCGCGTTGACCGTCGAAATCAAGTTCGGCACGGACGGGTGGCGGGGGATCATTGCCGACGACTTCACGTATGAGTCGGTCCGGGTCGCCACGCAGGGCATCGCGCAGTACCTGGTCAGCCGCCCGAACCCATCCGCCATCGTCGGCTATGACACGCGATTCGCCTCGGACCTCTTTGCCCGCGAGGTCGCTCAGGTGCTGGCCGCCAACGGCGTCAAGGTCTTCATCGTCAACGCCCCGGCGCCGACCCAGGTGGCGACCTTCGCCATCCTCGACAAGAAGACGAGTGGTGGGCTCGTGATCACCGCCAGCCACAACCCTTATTACTTCAGCGGCCTGAAATACAAACCCGAGTACGCCGGCTCGGCATCTCCTGAGGTAACCGCCCGGTTGGAAGAGGAGATCCAGCGGGTGCAGCGCGGGGGCAGGGTCCGCCAGGTCCGCTTCGACGATGCTCAGCGCGAAGGGCAGATCGAGATCTTCGACCCCCAGCCGGCCTATGCCGCGCAGATCAATCGCCTCGTGGACCTGGGGAAGATCAAGGCCGCGGGCCTGCACATCCTGCACGAGCCTATGTACGGCGCGAGCCAGGGTTATGTCAGGGCACTGCTGTCGGGCGGCAAGACGACGGTCGAAGAGATCCACGCCGAGCGCAACCCCGGCTTTGGCGGCATGCACCCCGAGCCGATCGCCCAGTGGATGCCGCAGGCGATGGAGCGGATGCGAAAGGGTGGCTTCGACCTCTGCATTGCCAACGACGGCGACGCGGACCGGGTCGGGATCATCGACGAACGGGGCACCTTCATCAACCAGCTCCAGGTGATGGCGCTGCTCATGATGTACCTGGTCGAGAAGCGGGGGCAAAAGGGCGATGTGGTTCGCTCGCTGACCTCGACCTCGATGGTCGACAAGCTGGGGGAGCGGTTTGGGGTCAAGGTGCACGAGCTCAAGGTCGGCTTCAAGTACATCGGACCCAAGATGGCGGAGACCAACGCCATGCTCGGTGGTGAGGAAAGCGGCGGCTTCGCCTTCCGCGGCCACATCCCCGAGCGCGACGGCATCCTCTCGGGCATCTCCTTCGCCGACATGATTGTCCAGTACGGCAAGCCGCTCTCGAAGATCATGGCGCACCTGACCGAGCTGGTCGGCCCGCACTTCTACGCCCGTCACGACCTGCACCTCGACCGGCAGGACTACCCGACGCGCCGCGCCGAGGTCTACGCCCGGCTCGAGAAGGAGCCGCCGACGGAGATTGCCGGCGGCCGCGTCGTGCGCTCGCGCACCGACGACGGCTTCAAGTATTACCTCGAAGACGGCAGCTGGGTGCTGGTCCGCTTTTCCGGTACCGAGCCCTTGATCCGCGTCTACAGCGAGGCGTCCTCGAAAGAACGCGTCGATCAGCTGCTCGCGGCACTCGAAGAGAAGCTCGGGCTGCGCCAGCTTGTCTGAGATCGTCAAGAAGCCCTGGGGCTGGGAGAACCGCTTCGCGATCACCGAGAAGTACCTCGGCAAGGTCATCCACATCGACCAGGGGGAAATGCTCAGCCTGCAGTACCACCGGCAGAAGGACGAGACCGTGCTGGTCGTGAAAGGGGTGATGGACCTCGAGCTCGAGGACGACCGGAGCCAGATGCAAACTCACCGGCTGACGCCGGGCATGTCGCGACGGATCGTTCCGGGGCGCAAGCACCGCATGATCGGCGTGGAGGACTGCGAGTTTTTCGAGGTGTCCACGCCCGAGGTCGACGACGTCGTCCGCCTCGAAGACAAATACGGCCGGCAGGGAACGAGCACCGCCTGAAGTTCGATTTTCCACAGTTTCCACAGACGCGCCGTAAGGCGTCGAACATTTGTTTCTGAATACAAATTCGGTGGCGACGCGCGACTCTTTCCCCAGCCCCAAACGGACGTTTCGATGCTAGACTAGCCGCCATGTCGGAAGCCCTGGCGAGACCTTCCGCAACCCTTAAGCCAGGACTGCAGACGCGACCCAGAGTCCGTCCCACGGCGCGCCCGGTCCAGCTCGGCACCCGCTATCTCGGATTCATCTCGGCGTCGGCGGTCGCGATCGGTCTCAGCTTCAAGTCAGAGTTGCTGCCGCCGAGCCAGGTGTGGCAGGCGACGGTGGGCTTGGCCGTGCTGGTCACCCTCGGCCTGGTCTTCCTGCACGCCCGGAACCGCACTCCGGGCTGGCTCAGCCTGGACCACTACATCTCGCCGGTGCTGGTGATCTTCGCCGCGTCGGCCTTCTCGATCCTGGCCCCCGATTACCGGTTGCATGCCCTGGCGATGCTGACCATGGGCGGGTTCATCTTCGCGAGCAGCTTCGTCGATCTTTCGCGAGGCATGGGCCGCGAACGCCCGCTCCACCGCTTCCTACGCGACGCCACCACCTTCTGTGTGCTCCTCGCCCTGTTCTTCCTCATCCTCCAATCGAACGACCTGCCGAACGTGGTCAAGTTCAGCGCGATCTTCGTGATCGCGCTCTTGAGCGGCTACCGCAGCTTCCGGTTTGCCACCAAGCGCGAGGGGCTTGCCCTGCTCTCTGCTTTTCTCACGGCCGGTACGGTGACGTTCGGCGCCTTCGGCATGGTGACCTACCTCAACCAGGGGCCGCAGTATGTGGCCGTCATCCTCGCCTTCGCGTGGTACGCGTGGCAGGGTCTCACGGTCCACGCGCTCGACGATTCCCTGACGCGGCGGATCATGTTCGAGTACGGGCTCTTCGCCGTGATCTGCGTCTACCTGATCGCGCTCGCGCTGGTGACCGGCCGCCCGATCGGTTAGCCGTCGATCGTCGGCTGCACGACAAACTGCCCGGCGGGATCGTTCGCCCCCATCCACTGGTAGGCCGTGATCAACCTGAGGTTGGTGTCACCGCCGGCGTCGAAGCTCATTGAGCCCATCGCGCCGTGGAAGTCCCTGGTCAGCGAGACCTCTTTGCGCACCTGGTCGCGTGTGGGCAACTGCCCGCCGGCGTCGTCGATCGCCCGCGCGATCGCCGCGATCAGGAGCCGGGTGGCATCGAAGGCTGGCAGGCTGAAGGTCCCGGGATCGCCACCGTACAGCTTCTTGTAGTCGCGGATGAATCCTTGGGCGGTCCGGAGTACGGCGGGGTAGGGGCCGACCACGGTGTAGTAGCTGCCCCGCGCGGCCGCGCCAGCCGACTTGGCAAACTGGCTGCTCGCCAGCCGATCGCTCCCGACCAGCGGCACCTGCGGCATGCGCGCCGCCATCTCGCGCCGGAGCGACGCCGCCTGGCCGATGCCCGCACCGGCGAAGTAGACGACGTCCGCACCCAACTCGACGGCTCGTGCCACCCGCGATCCGAAGTCCGGCGACTGGCTTGGATCGAACGCGCCAAGATCCGACGGGTCAACGATCGTTCCGCCGTCCTGGACAAAGCGCGCGACGAACGCGCTCGCAATTCCCAATCCAAAGGTTGTCTGATCGTTGATGACGAAGGCCCGCTTCTTTCCCAACGCCTTGAAGGCCAAATCGGCGCCGCCCGCCCCCTCGACCAGCTGGGTCGTCACCACCCGAAAGAAGTTGTTGGGTCCGCCCGGGCGAAGCTTCGCACTGAGCCGCTGGCAGTGCCCGTCCGCCGGCTCCTGGGTGAGGCACTCGTTGGTTGCGCCAGGACTGACCATGGCGAGCCGCACGGGATTCGCAACCGGCAGCTCGCTCTTCGCCAGGCTGTCGTAGAGCGGGCCGACCATCGCCAGCACCCGGGTATCTCCGACAAGGAGCTGGACATTCTTCGCCCCCTTCGCCGGGTCATGAATGCCGTTGCTGACATCGTCGTAGGCGAGAACCTGCAAGTCAAAGCAGGCATCGGGGTGACGGGTCGGGCCGCACACGCGTCCGGCCTGCTTGACGGCGAGGTCGATGGCGTTCCGAGCCGGCATCCCATCGGACGCATCGTCGCCGTTGAGCGAGAGATCGGCCCCGAGCTTGATCACGCCCATCGAATGCGCCGGCGTGCCGACGCCGATGGTGCAGCCGGCGAGAGCGAGGGCAACGATCGTGAGCGAGGTGAGCGTGCCGCGTTTCATCGAGCGTTTGCCCCCGTGCCGATTGGCTTTAGATCCCCAGGTAGGCCCGCTGAACGTCTGGGCTCTCGAGCAGGGCCTTCGATGTCCCTTCCTTGACGATCCGTCCGGTTTCGAGGACGTAGCCACGGGCCGCGACGCCAAGGGCCTTCAACGCGTTCTGCTCGATGAGCAGAATCGTGGTGCCTTCGCTGTTGATCTCGCGGATGACCTGGAAGATGGTGTCCACCATCAAGGGGGCCAGGCCGAGGGAGGGCTCGTCCATCAGCAGCACTTTTGGCCGCGACATCAGGGCCCGGCCGATACAGAGCATCTGTTGCTCGCCCCCGGAGAGCGTTCCCCCAAGCTGGTGCTGTCGTTCCTTGAGCCGCGGGAACAGGGTGTAGACCCGCTCCATGTCGGATCGCTTGGCGCCGTCACGGCGGATATAACCGCCGAGATCGAGGTTCTCCTGCACGGTCATCCGCGCGAAGATCCGCCTTCCCTCCGGGGCGTGGCCGATCCCTTTGGGCACGATGTCCTCCGCCTGAAGGCGGGTGATGTCCTCGCCTCGCAGCCGGATCGCGCCCGCGCTGGCCGGCGTGAGTCCCGAGATCGCCCGCAGCGTCGTCGTCTTCCCGGCGCCGTTGGCCCCGATCAGCGTGACGATCTCGCCCTCGTCGACGTGGAGGCTGACCCCACGCAGCGCCTGGATCCGTCCGTAGAAGACGTCGATCCCCTCGACCTCGAGGAGGGTAGGCACTACGCCGACTTCCCGAGGTAGGCCTCGATCACGCGGGGATCGGCGCGCACCTTCTGTGGTGGACCTTCGGCGATTTTCTCCCCGTAGTCGAGAACCACGATTCGTTCGGAGATCTCCATCACGACCTTCATGTCATGTTCGATCAGGAAGATCGTGATCCCGCGACTTCGGATCTCCTGGATCAGCGCCATCAGCTGCGCCTTCTCCTGCGGGTTGAATCCGGCAGCGGGCTCGTCGAGCATGAGGAGCGTGGGTTGGGTGGCCAGCGCGCGCGCGATCTCGAGCCGCCGCTGGAACCCGTAAGGAAGGTTTCTCGCATATTGCTCGGCGTAGCGCTCCAGCCCGACGAAGCGCAACATGTCCATCGCCCGTTCTCGGACCTGCCGCTCTTCTTTTCTGGCGAAGGGAGTTTTCAGCAGCGCATCCCAGACCTGGGCATGCATCCGTGGATGCTCGCCCACCATGACGTTTTCCAGCGCGGTCATGTAGGAAAACAGCCGGATGTTCTGAAAGGTTCGCGCGATGCCGAGCTGCGTCACGGCATGCGGGCGGAGGCCGATCGGGAGCGGCCCAGCACCTACCGCACGCCGGACGGCACCGGCGATCGTGTAGTAGCCGGCCAGGGGTGGGAGATAGGTGCTCCAGAACTCCTGCACTGGATAGACCCACTTTCCCTTGAATTTGATCGTCCCGCGGGTCGGTTTGTAGAGCCCGGCGATCAGGTTGAACATGGTGGTCTTCCCGGCGCCGTTGGGGCCGATCATGGCGAAGATCTCGCCTTCTTCGACGCTGATGTCGACCGCGTTGACAGCCGTCAGACCGCCGAACCGTTTGGTCAGTCCGCGGGTCTCGAGCAGCGGCATGGTTGCGCTAAGCCGAACCGCGAAGGTCGGACACCGACTCCTCGCTGGTTCCGAGCTCCAGTTCGACTTTTCGCTGGGCGCTCGGGATCAGTCCCTGCGGTCGTAGGAGCATGATGACCACGAGGATCACTCCGAATATCAGGATGCTCGACTGCTGCACGTAGCTGGCCACGTCGATGTTGTTCAAGAAGCCGATGTTTAGCGCCTGCGTGGCGCTGGCAATCCAGCCAGGGAGCTGGACGAGCACGTACGACTGTAAGGCATAGATGACCAGTGCCCCGACAATGACGCCCCGGATGTTTCCCATCCCCCCCAGCACCACCATCAGCAAGACCGTGACGGAGACGATGAAGCTGAAGCTCTCGGGCGTTACGATGAAGAGCTTCGAGGCATAGTAGCTCCCTGCAAAGCCACTGAACGAGGCGCCCAGTGCGAAGGCCAGGAGCTTCGTGGTCACCGTGTTGATCCCGGTTGCGGAGGCCGCCACCTCGTCCTCGCGGACCGCCATCCAGGCGCGCCCCAGCCTCGAGTTCCGCAAATTGCGGATCAGCAGGATCGAGATGACGATGATCACGAGCATGAGGTAGTAGTACGGCACGGGGTTCAGGCCAAAGGAATATCCGTGAAAACCGAGGAAGGCGGGGATCTTCGGCTGGTCCGTTCCGACGATGCCGTTCACGCCACCCGTGAACTTCGGGGCGTTGCGAATGACCCGCGGCACGATTTCCCCGAAGCCGAGCGTGACGATGGCGAGGTAGTCGCCGCGAAGGCGAAGCGTGGGGGCGCCGAGAAGGATGCCAAAGAAGGCGGCGACGAAGGCCGCGACGAGGAGCAGCGGCCAGAACGAAATGTGGATGCCGAATTGGGGCGACGCCAGGATGGCGAAGGTGTACGCGCCGATGGCAAAGAAGGCGGCATAGCCGAGGTCGAGCAGGCCGGCGTAGCCGACCACGATGTTCAGCCCGAGCGCGAGAAGAATCCAGCGCCCGGCGTCGCCGACGAAGTCCACGTGTGGGGTGTAGGAATCGACGATCGGAAAGAGGATCAGGGCGATGCCCAGCAGGAGATATGGGATCTTCCGTTCCCTGCTGGCCGCGAGGAGCAGGTTTGTTCGCCGGGCGATCGTCTTGCTCATTTCTCGGGGACCCGCATGCCGAACAAACCGGTCGGCCGGAAGACCAGCACCAGGATCAGGATGCCGAAGACGAACACGTCGGACCACTGCTGCCCACCCTGCATGTACCCGCCAACCATGGCGACGATGAGGCCGATGACAAAGCCCCCGACCGAGGCGCCGACCACGTTGCCGATGCCACCGAAGACGGCGGCGGTAAAGGCGAAGAGGCCCGCCTGGAATCCCTGGTTGAAGAAGATGTCCTGGAAGTAGAAGCCGTTGATGATGCCGCCCGCGGCTGCGAGCGCCGACCCCAGGAAAAAGGTGACCGCGATGGTTCGATTGATGTTGATCCCCATCAGCCGGGCCGCATCTCGATCCTGGGCCGTCGCTCGCATCGCGCGACCGATTTGAGTCCGTTGAATGAACTGCTGCAAGCCAACCATGAGCACCAGCGCCAGCACGATGATGATGAGGTTTTGGGCGCCGAGCGCGTAGCCGAAGATGGAGATGGTGCCCGAAGGGAGCAGGTTGGGGTACGAAATGTGGTTCGGCCCTTTGACGAGGAAGATGGCGCCCTCGAGGATGAACGAGACCCCCACGGCGGTGATGAGCGGAGCCAGCCGCGGCGCGTTTCGCAGCCGTCGGTATGCGACCCGCTCGATGACGACGCCCAGGAGCCCGTTCAAGCTCATCGCCACCAGGAAGACCAGGAGGAGGCCGGGGATAAGCCAGAGCGCCGTTGCTCCCTGGAGATGGAGCATGCCGATCAACAGCAGCCCGATCAAGCCCCCCACCGTGTAAACGTCCCCGTGAGCGAAGTTGATCAGCTCGATGATGCCGTAGACGAGCGTGTAGCCCAGGGCGATGAGCGCGTAGATCGCACCCGTGGTGAGACCAAAGATCAGCTGATCGGCGAAGAATCTCATCCCTTCTCCAGGCGCGCCGCTTCGGTTTTCTGGCTGCCCACAGTGTAGCCAGCAGTACTGCCGGCTACAAGAGAGGAGGCAGAGCGCCGGCTCTGCCTCCCGCTCAAAAAGTCTGCCTTACGAGACGGTGACCTGGTCGACGAAGGTCCCGCCGGTGTCGGTTGCCGACGTCCACTTGTAGACCGTGATGATCTTCAGGGTGGTGTCGCCGTTGGCGTCGAAGGTCGTGGTACCGATGACGCCCTTGTAGTTCGAGGTCTTGGCTACCTGCGCCGTGACCTGGTCACGGGTCGGCATGCTGCCGCCCGCATCGTCGATCGCTTTGCCGATCGCCCCGATGATGATGTTGGCTGCGTCGTAGGCCTGCGCACTGTAGGCGCCTACATCTTCCTTGTACTCCGCCTTGTAGGCGGCATTGAAGGTCTGGGCCGTCGACAGCTTCTGCGGGTATGGACCGGCGACCGTGAAGTAGCTCTCGTTCGCGTTGTCGGCCGCCTGCTTGGCGAACTCGTTGCCCGAGATGCCGTCGCCGGCGACGTACGGAACGTTGAGGATCCCCTTCATCTGCTTGCGGATCTGGGCGCCGCCGGTGGCCGTCGTGCCGCCGAAGAAGATGACGTCAGCTCCCTGCGAACTCGCCCGACTCAGCAAGTTGTGGAAGTCTTTGACCGACGTTGGATCGAAACCTCCAAGATCGGAATTGAGGACCGTACCGCCGTCCTTGGCGAATTGCTTGGCGAAGTTCTGCGCGATGCCCAGCCCATACGTCTGCTGGTCGTTGAGCACGAAGACCTTCTTCTTGCCGAGCTTGTTGTAGGCGAAGTCGGCGGCTGCCGGACCCTGGATCAGGTCGGTGGTGCAAACGCGGAAGTAGTTGTTCTTGCCGGTGGGCCGGAGCGTGCTTCGTAGCTCCTGGCCGCTGACCTTGCAGTGCCCATCAGCGGGCGTCTGCGTCAGGCACTCGTTGGTGTTGGCCGGGCTGATCATCGCCAGGTTGACCTGGTTGTTGATCGGGATCTCGGCCTTGGCCACGCTGCTGTTGAACGGTCCGACCATGCCGAGGACGGTGTTGTCGGCGACGAACTGCCGCACATTCGCCGCGCCCTGGGCCGGGTCATGGCCACCGAGCGCCGCGGTGGCATCGTCGAGCGCCCAGGGTGCGAGCGTGAAGCAGGCGTCGGTGTGGCTGGATGCGCCGCAAACCTTTCCGGCCTGCTTGATGGCCAGCTTCGCGCCGTTTTGCGTGGGCTGCCCGTCTGAGGCATCCCCGAAGCTGACCGGCAGCTCGATGCCGATCTTGATCGTCCCCTTGATACTCTGGCCGCCGGTGCTTGACCCGCCGCAGGCTGCCAATGCCACGCTCGTCACGGCAAGCGCGGCGAGCAATTTAGGCAATCTCATACGCGTCCTCCTTCCAAATGTGAATACGACCCGAACTCGCGGCCCCCAAAGCCGTAGCTCTTTATACAACCTTGCCACCACCGGTGCAATAAAAGTGGCAAGTCTTCTAATACCACTTAATATTCTGCCGGATTTCCCACAAGCATCCGGTAGAGCTTGCGTTGTGATGCGCAGCAACTCGGTATGCAGGCTTGACAACGGTTTTCAAGCGCGCGTAGGGTATACGACGCACTCAGGAGGGCAAGCGATGGCCGAATTCGCAGAACGCATCAAACCACGGGCGCAGTACGTCGACGAGGCGATCGAGCTCGCCCTGGCGACCCGGTGGGTCGAGGCCGTCCAGGTGAACCGGGGCATCATGGACCGGTTTGGTCCGGATGAGGACACCCTCAACCGGCTGGGTAAGGCTTACACCGAGCTTGGCCAGCTGAGCGAGGCGATCGAAGCCTACAAGAGCACCCTGAAGATGAACCCGATCAACCCGATCGCGGTCAAGAACCTGAGCAAGCTGCAGGCGCTTCGCGGCGGCCAGCCGGTCCCCACCTCGAAGGCCAAGGTTGACGTCGACGCCTTCATCGAGGAAACCGGCAAAACCTCGCTGACCGCGCTCCACGTCCACGCCGAGGGAGACCCCTGCAGCAAGGTTGCCGGTGGCGACCCGGTCAAGTTGATCGTGGCCGGGGACACGATGAACGTCGAGACGGCGCGCGGCGTCTACCTGGGCCACCTGGAGCACG
>WNFJ01738741.1_pt1 | contig 15923 bp, 14 predicted proteins | sample 5400461 | NCBI WGS metagenome assembly WNFJ01 (sample SAMN13153349, study PRJNA577476) | soil metagenome | isolation source: 115 cm saprolite on Douglas fir-dominated hillslope | place: USA:California | collected 2013-09-17 | reverse complement strand
CCATCTTGCGCGAGACGACGCGCAGGCCCGCCCAGCGCCGGGGCCACCCAGATGTCGCCCCCGAGAGTGCGGAACTCGAAACCGCTAGGAGGTGCTGTTTTGATGAGACCCGTGCGCGACGCACGCGTGGAGGCGAAGGCAATGGAGGTGCCGTCAGGAGAAAAGTTCGGCTGGATGTCTTGAGCGGGATCGTTGGTGATGTTCACTTCCTGTCCGCCTTCAATCCGGCGAACGTAGATCTCATACTTGCCAGAACGATTGGAGGAGAAGGCCAGGAGGCTTCCGTCGGGAGACCAAGTGGGCCATTCGGACAAGCCTGGCTCGTGAGTGAGCCTGGAGACTTGAGTGACCATCGTTGCGTCCGCGCGGCTCGAACGGCCAAAGCGGAGCGCAAACCAAGTGGCCGCGCCTCCGAGAAGAAGGCAGGCTACGGCAACCAAGAGCAATTTCGATAAGCCGTGAAGTGCGCCCTCCGTGCGCGGCGGCGCCTGCGGTGTTTCGATGGACGAGGACGTCCCGCTTCCCGTGACTGCCTGGAGGGCGAAACCCAGATCGCGGACGGATTGAAAGCGATCTGCGGGTTCTTTCTCGAGAAATCGGCGGACTACGCGATCCAATGCCGGAGAAACACCTTGGACCGATGGCACCAGTTCGGGGGCATCTTCTTTCAGGATGGCGCTCAGGGTATCCGCTGTGGTGCCGCGAAGAAAGGAATTCTTGCCGGAAAGCATTTCATACAGAATTACCCCAAAGGAATAAATATCGGAACGCGAGTCCAGGGGCTTCCCGCGAACCTGCTCGGGCGACATGTAGCCCACGGTGCCGAGAACGACGCCCGGTGTGGAGCCCTGCGTAAGAGTGAGGGCACTGGCATCCGCCGCCATTTCCTCCGGACGGGTGAGCTTGGCGAGTCCAAAGTCGAGAATTTTTGCTCGGCCCTCTTTTGTGATGAAGATGTTCTCCGGTTTGAGGTCGCGATGGATGATGCCTTTTTCATGGGCGGCAGCAAGGCCTGCAGCAATCTGCAGGGCGTAGTCCATGCTCTTGCGCACAGGGAGAGCTCCTCCTCGAAGGGATTCACGTAAACTTTCTCCTTCGAGGAGTTCGGAGACGATGTAAGGAGTGCCATCTTGTTCGCCGACAAAATGGATCGCCAAGATGTTAGGGTGATTGAGGGCGGCGGCAGCTTGCGCTTCCTGGCGGAAGCGGCGCAGGCGATCGGCGTCCTGGACGCCGCCTGGGCGCAAAATCTTTAGAGCAACGTCACGTCCAAGCCCGGTGTCGCGGGCGCGATAGACCTCACCCATTCCGCCCGCGCCAAGAACGGAAAGGATTTCGTACGCGCCAAGTTTTGTGCCGGCAGCAAGCGTCATTATTGCGCGGCATTATAGTTCAGCGACGCCCCAGTATCTACGTTGGTGTTCAAGAGCTTGGGAAATGGATCGAAAGCTATTTATCCCTTGGCCTACCGCAGCGACTGGTTACGGCCCAGGAATTCTAAGTCGGTCCGATTCCTCAACCTTCCCTATCTGGCCCGTTTTTCATCAAAATACGTCTTTTTTCTTGACAGTCCGCTCTTTCTCTGGTATTGTAAGTGTTAGGTACGTCTGTAGCTAATCCCTTAGCATCGGTCCAGCATCCTTCGCCTTTGCAAGCAGACCAGTTGCACAATTCTTGTGCAGTTTAAGTCTAGAGACTCAGAAGCGTTTAGGAACACTTCTGAAAAACGAGGGGGAAGAAGCCGATTTTTGCACAATTCTGGTGCAATGTAACACCCTTAGAATCAACACTTGCAAAAGTGTATCAAAACAAAAGACTTTAACCACCTTAGAATGAACACTTATGAAAAACCTAGGGGGGTGGGGGAGTCGCCGTTCATTGCTTCTTCGCTAGCCCGCTACTTCATTGCTTCGTTGCTTTTTCAACTCGCTCAAGAAGCTTCTTCCATGCGGAATCGTTCCGCCAAAATTCTCGGCGATGGTCTGGCCCATATCTGCCAGCGTGTCCCGAACTCCCAGGTTCACGCCTGCGCCGCCTCCCGGCGAATACGCCAGAATCGGAACGTACTCCCGCGAATGGTCCGTCGTCGGCCAGCGAGGATCGGGGTCACATCCATGGTCCGCGGTGATCATCAACATGTCGGAAAGACTCAGCAGCGGCAAGAACTCTCCAAGCATGCGGTCAAATTCTTCGAGGGATTTGGCAAATCCCTCCACGTCCTTCCGGTGGCCGTACAACATGTCAAAATCCACCAGGTTGCAGAAGATCAATCCGGTTTTTCGCTCGCCGTCGGCGTTGCCTTTCGTCGAAACGTATTCTTCGACTCCGCGGCCGTTGTAAATATCGTGAATTTTGCCAACGCCGAGAACGCGCACTTTGCGTTCCGCGAGCACATCCATCAGCATCGGCTTCGGTGGATCAACCGCGTAATCGTGCCGCCGCGTGGTGCGCACGAAATTTCCCGGCGTTCCCGTAAACGGACGCGCGATCACTCGCCCCACGCGATGTGGCCCATCCAAAATTTTTCGCGCGATTTCGCACATGCGGTAGAGCTCGGCGATGGGGATCACCTCCTCATGGGTGGCAATCTGAAAGACGCTGTCGCCCGACGTGTATACGATCGGCTTGCCCGTCCGCACGTGCTCTTCGCCCAGTTCCTTGATGATCTCCGTTCCCGACGCAGGCTTGTTTCCGATCGTCTTCCGCCCGATCCGTTTCTCGAACTCTTCGATCAATTCCTTCGGGAATCCGTTCTTGTAAACTGGGAACGCCCGGTCCAGCCACACTCCCGCCATTTCCCAGTGTCCTGTCGTTGTATCTTTCCCGGGAGAGCGCGTCGCCCCTTTGCCGTACGCCCCAAGCGGGGCGGCCGTCGGCGTTTGATGCTTCAGCGCAGCGATGTTCGCAAGTCCCAGCCGCACCAGATTCGGGATTTCTAGCGCCCGCGATTCCGCGATATGCCCAAGCGTGTTCCTTCCCACGTCGCCATAGTCTACCGCGTCCGGCAATTCGCCGATTCCAACGCTATCAAGAACGATCCAAAAAATTCTCTCAAATTCACTCATCACCGCGCTCCTCAGCCACCACACACCGTTCTTCCGAAATGCTTCGCCGCGATTCCAACGCCTTGCAGAGGCCGGGCTTCAGCCCGGCTTTTATGGCGCCGTCTTCCGGCGGCTCTCTGAGTTCTTGCCTTCGTCTCCCTTGTTGTACAGTGTATCCAGCCGCTTGCTGAACTATTTTCCTTTCGCGTGCGTAGTACAAGATAGTGGAGGTTTGCCATGGCCCAGGACTGCAATCCCAGGAGAGTCTCCCTCGTCGTCCCCATCATCCTCATAACCATCGGGGCCCTCTTTCTAGTACGCAATTGGCGCCCCGATTTCGAGCCCTGGCCGATCCTCCGGGACTACTGGCCGCTCATTCTCATCTTCATTGGAGTCGGTAAGATTTGGGATTCCACCTATCGAAGCCGCAATCCAAACGCGCCTCCAGGAGTTTCCGTCGGCGCGACCGTCGGGACGCTGGCCTTTGTCGTCGTTCTCGTGATTCTCTTTTGGCATGGACGTAGCTTTTCCCGCCGCCACGGCTTCTATTCGGGTTCTCATCACAACGCCCAAACTGTCGATTTGCAGGGTGCCAAGTCGGCGCACGCCAGCATCGAGTTGGGCGCGGGACAACTCACCATCCACGGCGGCGCCAGCCATATTCTCGACGCCGATTTTACCTACAGCGATTCCTACGACCCCCCGCGCGTCGATTACCACGTGGACGGCGGCGTCGGCCAGCTCAAACTTTCTCAGGAGTCTCGCTCCATGCGCTTCGGCCGTTCCCAAAACGATTGGAATTTGCGCTTTAGCAAGGACATCCCGCTTGAACTGAAAGTGGACATGGGTGCAGGGCAGGGCAATCTGCATCTTCGCGATGTTCCTCTCACCCGGCTGGACCTGAATCTGGGGGCGGGCCAGATGGACGTCGACCTCACAGGCGACCGCAAGACCGATTTGACCGCCGACATCGAAGGCGGCGTGGGCCAGGCCGACATCCGCCTTCCGAGAAGCGTCGGCGTCATCGCTCACGCTTCCGGCGGCATCGGCTCTATTGAAGTTCATGGCCTGAAGCACGACGGCGACTCCTATACCAACGACGCTTATGGAAAATCTTCCGCGACGATTCACCTGAAAGTGGGGGGCGGCATTGGCCAGATCACGCTTACCCAGGAACCGTAAAATCTCTTGCAAATTCACTTTCTCATGGTGCCCGTGAATCCACACGAATCCGCCGTTTGCCCCGCTTTGACAGCCGACGTATAATTTGAAGTTTAGGCTGTGCTCTCGAAACGCGCTGTCTGGGCTTCTCCTTGGCGACGAAAGAGATCATTCCCGAAACCACGGTTGTCCGGCCGGAGCAGGAGTCCATCCGCGTCCGCGGCGCCCGCGTCCACAATTTGAAAAACATCAGCGTTGAAATTCCGCACAACGCCATCACCGTGGTCACCGGCGTCAGCGGTTCCGGCAAATCCTCGCTCGCTTTCGACACGATTTACGCCGAGGGCCAGCGCCGCTACGTGGAATCCCTCTCAGCTTATGCGCGGCAATTTCTTGAGCGCATGGAAAAACCGGACGTGGACGAAATTTCCGGGATCGCCCCGGCGGTGGCGATTCGCCAGAAAAATTCCACACGCAATCCACGCTCGAATGTGGCGACGGCCACGGAAATTTACGATTATTTGCGACTGCTCTTTGCGCGCTGCGGGCAAACATTTTGTATCAAGTGCGGAGCGCAAGTTCGCAAGGACAGCCCCGACGAAATCGCCACGCGTATCTTGTCGCTGACGCCTGGAAGACGCTTTTACGTTTTGCACCAGTTGCGGATCGCAACGCCAGCGGCGGCAGCGGGCCCGAAACGCGCAGTCAAAAAAAACGTCACCGCTCCGCCTCCCGAAATCCTTCGTCAAGTGCTTCTCGATCTTCAGAAACGCGGTTTCAATCGCCTTTATCAGCATGAGCGAATTCACGAATTCTCGTCGCCGGAGACCTTGCTCGATGTGGATTTCTCGAAGCCAGTTTACGTCCTAGTGGACCGTCTAGCAGTAAATCCGGAGTCGCGCGCGCGTCTCGTGGATTCCATCGAGATTTGCTACCGCGAAGGCCAGGGCGAAGCCATTCTCGAATTCGTCGCCGACAGCGCCGGAAATTCCCCCGAACGGCTCACATTCAACGAACGATTCGAGTGCAAGAATGACGGCACGCTCTACCAGGAACCCGAGCCTCGTCTTTTCTCTTTTAACAATCCGTATGGAGCGTGTCCCCGCTGCCAGGGCTTCGGAAATACCATCGATTTCGATTTGAATCTGGTGGTCCCCGATCCCAGCAAGTCGCTGGACGACGGCGCCATCGAGCCCTGGACCAAGCCGCGTTATCGCGTGCTCTTCCAGGAAGCAAAAAAGTGGGCGCGCGCGCGCGGCATTCCGACGAACGTGCCATGGCGTCAACTCTCTGCCGAACAGCGCCGCCTGATTCTCGATGGCGATCCCGAAAACGACTACAAAGGAGTAAAAGGATTTTTCACCTGGCTGGAACGCAAGAAATACAAGCTGCATGTTCGCGTTTTCCTCAGCCGTTTTCGCGGGTATGCGACCTGCCCGGAATGTGGCGGAACTCGTTTGCGTGCGGAGGCGAGAGCCGTGCGCGTCGCAGGGCAAGCCATCACGGACGTTTGTAAGCTCACGGTCAAGGAAGCGCGCGTTTTTTTTTCCGCCATGCAATTATCCGAAGGGCACTTGAAAATTGCGGACAGGATCCTGGAAGAAATCCGCGCGCGACTGCAATTTCTTGATGAAGTGGGTCTCGATTACCTCACGCTGGACCGCTTAACCTCCACGCTCTCCGGCGGAGAATCGCAGCGCATTCAACTTGCCACGTCTCTCGGCTCGCATCTCGTCGGCGCGCTCTACGTTCTCGACGAACCTTCCATCGGCCTCCATCCCCGCGACACGCAACGGCTCATTGACATTCTCAAGTCCCTCCGCGATCTTGGGAATACCGTGCTGGTTGTCGAGCACGATCCCGACACCATCCAAGCCGCGGATTGCGTCATTGATCTGGGCCCCGGCGCGGGCGAACTCGGCGGAAAGCTGCTTTTTGCCGGCTCTTATCCGGCCATGCTCGAAGAGCATCGATCCTTGACCGGCCGCTACCTCAGTGGCGAGCTGCGGATTCACGTTCCCAACGTCCGCAACAAACCCGCGGGCAAATTTCTGCGCCTTTATGGTGCAAACCTGCACAACCTGCAGAATCTGGATTTGATGTTCCCGCTCGGCATGCTGACAGTGGTCACCGGCGTCAGCGGCTCCGGCAAGTCCACACTGGTCCACGATGTGCTCTACAAAGCGCTCGCCGCGACGCGCGTCGGCGGCAGCGTCAAGGAATTCTGCGACCGCATCGAAGGCGATGCGAACGTCAGGGAAGTGGTCATCGTCGATCAATCGCCCATCGGCCGAACGCCACGTTCCAATCCCGCGACTTATCTCAAGGCCTTCGACGCTATCCGGGAGGTTTTTGCGGACACGCCGGATGCGAAACGCCGCGGCTATGCCGCCGGCCATTTTTCCTTCAACGTTCCTGGCGGCCGCTGCGAAACCTGCCAGGGAGACGGCACGGTCACCGTAGAGATGCAGTTTCTAGCGGACGTCGAGCTGATCTGCGAAGAGTGCCGTGGCACGCGCTTCAAAAGCGGCGTTCTGGAAGTACGCTATCACGGCAAGAATATCCACGAAGTCCTGCAGTTGACGGTTCGTGAAGCGCTGGCGTTTTTCGTGAACGTGCCCAAGATTGTTTCCAAACTCCGAGTCCTGAATGAAATCGGCCTGGGCTACTTGCGTCTCGGGCAATCCGCGACAACGCTTTCCGGCGGGGAAGCGCAGCGTCTAAAGCTCGCGGCCCACCTCAGCCGTACCGACAATGAGGAAATCCTATACATTCTCGACGAGCCGACCACTGGTTTGCATTTTGACGACATCGCCAAGCTCCTCGCCGCGTTCCGCAAGCTCCTCGAGGGAGGCGCTTCGCTGCTGGTCATCGAACACAACCTGGACGTCATCAAATCCGCGGACTGGTTGATCGACCTGGGCCCCGAAGGCGGCGACCAGGGCGGAAAAATCGTCGCGACGGGAACTCCGGAGCAGGTGGCCCGAAATACGCAATCGCACACCGGCCGGTATCTGTCGCGCGTGCTGAACGGTAACGGCCAGGCAAAGCGTCTCCCGAACGGAGCATCCAAACCAGCAGGGCCCTCGGCTACAATTTCCAACGGAGGCAAGGTCACTCCCGCTGAGCCATGAAGCTCGCTGATCTCCGTTCGATAGCCATAAGGGCTCTCCTCTGCGGCTTATGCACCGCAATGGCGATGCATTCCTTCGCTTATGCTCTGGATAAAGCTGCGCCCCTACTCGGCAACCAACTAACCGCTAGCGGACAGTCCTCTAAGCCCAAACCTGACGCTCAATCTAAAACTTACAAGGTCGCGAACCCGCTGAATGATTTGCTCGACGAAGCCCAGCGGGACATCGATAATAAAAAGTTTGAAGACGCCATCGCCCCGCTGCAAAAGGTTATCGCCGACCAGCCTGAATTCGCTTACGCGCACTTCCAACTCGGCTACGTTTACACCGCGCTGAAAAAAACGAGCGAAGCCCGCGCTGAATACGAACGCGCCATCGCGATCGATCCCAAAATGGCGGAGGCCTATCTGAATCTTGGCATGCTGCTTCTCGACACCCAGCAAGACGCCGCCGCGGTAGCTCCCTTGCGCAAAGCTGTCGCTAGCCGTGGCCCTGGACCGCTCGGGTGACCGGGCAGGCGCAGCGGAATCCTTCGACGCGTTGCTGCATTTGGATCCCAACGACATCACAGCCATCGACTACCTGGGGTGGAGCGCTCTTCACGCCGGCAAGCCGGCGCAAGCCGAAGCAAGATTCCGCCGCGCGCTGGAAGTTCAGCCAACTGGGACGAGTGGCCGAAAGGGACTTGCGGAAAGTCTCGACGCTCAGAAAAAGCCGGAAGCCGCGGCCGCGTACCGCGACTATCTCGAACTCATGCCCAATGATTCCGAGGCGCGCGCCCGCCTCCTGCATTTTCTGATGGAACAGAACCAAAACGAAGCGGCGCTGGTGGAACTCGATCGGATGGACGCCGGCAAGCCGCCTTCCATCGAGTTCCTCAAACTTCGTGCGGACATTCAGATTGCCGCGAAGAAGTGGGAGGATTCGATCGCCACCCTACAGCAAGCTCTCGCACTGGCCCCCAACGATGCGCGGCTACACGGCGGCCTGGGCCGCATCTACCTGCAAAAACGAGATTTTCCCGACGCTGAAAAAGAGCTACGCACGGCGCTGCATCTGGACGGTAAGAACCTCGCTTATTTCAAAGACTTGAGCTCCACGTTTTTTTTGGCGGGAAATTATCCAGCGGCCCTGGCGGCCATGGACGAGATTGCTAAAGTGGAACAACCCGGCGCGGGCGTCTGGTTTGTCCGCGCGATTTGCTACGATAAGCTGCATCAGCCGAAGCCGGCGTTGGAGGCTTACCAGAAGTTTCTCGACCTCGATCAGGACAAGAATCCCGACCAGGTCTGGCAAGCCAAAGAGCGGAGCAAAGTGCTGCAACACATGCTGGAACGGAAAAGGTAAGCCGATGAGCGCCGGGGCGTCACTGGGAGCAGTTGGCGGACTGCTCGTTTTTCTTGTGACTTTGTCTCCGGGTGCGGCACAGAGTCTGGCCAATTTTCAGGAACGCTTCGATCGCGAAACAGACTCCGTTCGCAAAGTGAAGCTGCTCGAAAAACTTGGAGGAGCCCAGCTCGAAGAAGCACGCCGCGCTGATAAAGACGGCAACCATGACGCAGAGGGATTGACGCTGGAGAAATATCGCGACAATGTCCGCGCGGCGCTGGAAGCCTTGAAGCAGCAGCATCCGAACGCCGAAAAGCATTCCGACGGGTATCGCAGGCTGGAGTTTCAAGTACGGAAAGGAATTCGCGAGCTCGACGAAACGTTGCTGGTGGCTCCGGAGGTCTATAAGCCGCCGCTCCAGATCGTGCGCCACGATCTCAACGACATGGAGGAAGAACTGATCAAATTGCTTTTTCCGCATCGGCCGGCGGACCAGCCCCAGCCCCCGCCGGCGCTCCCAGCGGAGAAACAACCATGAAGCTCAAAGTATTTTTCCTGCTCCTGACTTCCGTCATCGTGGCCGGGCCGCCGCTTGTGTGTGCAAGGACGCCACAACAGAAAGATTATCTCTCTGCGGTCGAAGCGGACAAGATTCGCGACGCGGAAACGGTCAACGAACGCATAAAACTGTTTCTCACGTTTGCCGACGATCGTCTGAAGAAATTCCAATACGAACTGGAACATCCCTCGTCGAATCGCCATGGCGACATGCTGAATTCGCTTTTGAATGCTTACATCGGTTGCGTGGATGACGCGGCCGACCTCATCCAACTGGGAATCGAGAAACAGGACAACGTCCGGCAGGGCATTGACATGATGTCGTCCCGCGCTAAGGAATTTCTCGCCGTGCTCGAAAAACTCTCCAACGAGGGCGCCGAGCGCGAGATCTATAAAGACAATCTGGACGACGCCATCGAGGGTACGCGCGACGCCATGAATGACGCGGAAAAAGCGAAAAAGAAAGTGGCGCCTCCGCCAGTGCGCCGGAAAAACTAATTCTTGAGGAGTCTGACCAAGCAGATGAAATCGCGCAGCCGCATAACTTCGTTGGTCCCGGGAGGTGGACCTCTTTTTCAGCGCATGTTCACGCGGCTGGGTTGCGATGGGCGGCCGCCGCGATTTCGCGTCGAGTTTTATCCTTATTCCAGCCTGGTGCTGACCATTCGGCGGCGGGAGGAAGTTGTTTTCGTCCGCTTCTCAGATCTCTTGCAGCGCGCGCCGCTAGCCGTTCTGGAAGGCGCGGCGGTGCTTTTGCTTGCTCGCGTGTATCGCCGCAAAGCTCCCGCGCCCCTGGTCGAAGCGTACCTGGAATATGCGCGCTCCGATCGCACGCGCGGCCGCATGAACCGTATGCGCCGCGGGCGCGTTCGCCTGGCCGCCACGAATCCGCGTGGGGAGCATTTCGATCTGCACAGGCTTTTCGATGAGCTCAATGGAAAATATTTTGCAGGCCAGTTGCAGCGTCCGCACATCGGATGGAGCACGCGAAGCTGGCGCCGCCAATTCGGCTGTTACGATCCTGGACCAAATCAGATTCTGCTGAATCGCCGGATGGATCGCCAGGGGATTCCCGCGTGCGCGGTGGAATATGTCTTGTTTCACGAGATGCTGCACGTGAAGCATCCCACACGCCGCTCCGGCTGCAGCATGGTTTCGCACTCACGCAAATTTCGAGAAGAAGAGAAGCGCTTTGCAGAGTTCGATCGCGCGCGGCGCATCCTTGATCGCCTCGCCCGGTAAACAAAGTTCGCTGCTAGCTAGGCTAGTTCCACAGTTGCAAGTTATTTTTCCGGTGTGCTACCAGCGGAGCGTCGGAATCCGAGGCCAAAAAACAACAACCACAGACAGCCGGAGTACAGCGCCGCAGGAATCCATAGAAAGAGAGCGTAGCCGATTAACGCCATCAGCGATCGGTTGTGGACATTTCCAAACCAGCCAGGATGATCTAGAAGCCGAGCCCACGGCGTAGCGAACAGAAAACCGTATCCCACGACATGCTCGCGGTGCAAGTGGAGTCGATCAGCCGCAATCACGAGCACGTTCAACACGGCCGCAATCGCAAAAGGTAACGTAATCAAGAAGCGTCTTATCCAGACCATGTTTCTCACTGACCCGTAACAAAGCTTGATGCGAGCCCAGCCCACGTCCATCGTTTGTGGCGGCTACTCCTTCTGCTTTGCCTTTTCTTTTTCGACTTCCTTGTAGAGCTTGTCGATTTTCTTGCGCACTTTGTCGCCATCTTCAGCATGCGGATATAGGTCCAGATAGCGCTGGTAGGATTTGATGGCCTGTTTTTTCAGGCCTTTTTTCTCCTGCGCTTCGCCAAGGTATCGAAAGGGGATGGCATAGCCGGGTTTCGCCAGCGTGGCGTCCTGAAAGCGGTCGATGGCGGCGTCCAAATCACCTTTCTTCATGTAGTAGTTGCCAACTTCCAGATCCTTTTCAGCGCGCAGCGGGTCCCACGTGGGCTGGTCAGGTGCATTTTGCGTGGCGCTGTCTTTCTTTTGCTTCGCGGGGGACTTTGGTTTCATGTCGTCGTTGGGCGGGCTGGCTGGTTTTGAAGAGGACTCCTGCGGCGGATCCTGCGTGTACCCCTTTGACGCCGCAAGGAGCAGGAAAAACATAGACAGAATTGGAATTGTCTTGCTGAGTCTCATAGCCTTCCCGGAGGGTTTCCCTATACTCCGATTCCCTCTAGTATGATGGAAGTTGTCTAGCAGTTGTGAAGTTGTGTTTGAGCCTCCATGGAACCCCGCGAAAAAGCCGCAATGCTTCCTGAGAGTCCGGGCGTCTATCTCTTCAAAGATGCCGGTGACAAGGTCCTTTACGTTGGCAAAGCGCGAAATCTGCGCAGCCGTGTGCGCTCCTATTTTCTGGAATCGCGCTGGATCGATGCCAAGACCGGCTCGTTGGCGCGGGAGATCGCCGAGCTGGAAACTATTGTAGTCGGCAACGAACGCGAAGCCCTGGCGCTCGAACACAATCTCATCAAGCAGTACCGGCCGAAATTCAACGTCGTCCTTCGCGATGACAAGACCTATCCCTATATCAAATTCACCGCTGCCGAAAAATATCCGCGAGTTTATTTCACGCGGCGCATCAAGAAAGACGGTTCTATCTATTTCGGCCCGTACTTTCCCGCCAGTCTGGCGCGGCGGATTCTGCATTTTGTTCACAAACGGTTCCTAGTGCCTTCCTGCACCGTGGATCTCACGCGCAGCCACCCGCGGCCTTGCTTGCAGTACTACATCAAACGCTGCCTTGGCCCCTGTGTGGCTGGCCTGACAACGGATGAGCGCTATGCGGAAGCCGCGCGCGATGTGCGCCTGTTCCTCGAAGGGCGCCGGCACGATTTGATCAAGAGCCTCGAAGCACGCATGGAGGCTGCCGCGGAGAAAGAGCTGTTCGAGCAGGCCGCGGCTTACCGCGATTTGTTGCGCACCCTTGAGGACATTGAAGAACGTCAGCGCATCGCTGCGGCGCGGGGAGACGATACCGACGTTCTTGCCTACCACGCGGAACCTCCTCTCGTTGCCGCCGACCTTTTTCATTTGCGCGGCGGGCGCGTCGTCGATCGTCGCGAATTTTACTGGGAGGAACTGGAAGAGTTTGATCCCGGGGAGTTCGTGCCCTCGCTTCTGAAGCAGCTCTATCTGGAAGCGGAGTATCTGCCGAAAGCGATTCACGTCTCCGCGGATTTTGACGACCGTGAATTGCTCGAAGAGACTCTTACCGAACGCGCTGGCCACAAAGTCGAAATCTTCACGCCGCAGCGCGGCACCAAGCGCGCCTTCCTCGACCTCGTGGAAAGCAACGCCAAGCATTCGTTCGAGCAGCGCTTCCGCGTCTTGAAGCCCACTTCCAAGGCAATTGGCGAGGCGTTGCAGAATGCGCTCAATCTGCTGGAAGAGCCGCGGCGCATTGAGAGCTTTGACATTTCGCATATCCAAGGAACGGACACTGTGGCGTCCATGGTCGTTTGGGAAAACGGCCGCATGAAGAAATCCGACTATCGCAAGTTCATTATTCGTGGAGAGGAAGGGCGCGGCGAAGAGGGCGGCAATGGAAATCCGCTACGACAGATACGACAGAACGATGACTTTGCCAGCATGCGCGAAGCCGTGACCCGCCGTTATCGCCGCCTGCAAGAAGAAAAAAAAGAGCTTCCCGGACTGGTCCTGATCGATGGCGGAATCGGGCAGCTCCACGCTGCGGCCCAGGCGTTCGAATCGCTCCAGATCATCAATCAGCCGGTAGCTAGCATCGCGAAAAAAGAAGAGATACTCTACGTGCTAGGCCAGGAGGATGAGCCTATTGTTTTGGAGCGCCATTCTCCGGTGCTGCATCTCATCCAGCAGATTCGAGACGAAACGCACCGATTCGCGGTGACCTTTCATCGCCAACGCCGTGGGAAGCGCCAAACCCACACGGCTCTGAGCGAAATTCCCGGCGTGGGCGAAAAGACGGCGCAAAAACTACTGAAGGAATTCGGTAGCGTGGCAAATATTCAGAGAGCGGGTCTGGAAAAATTGAGCACCGTGGTTTCGCGAAAAAGCGCCGAGAAGATTCTTAGCCAACTCGGTGATTCGAAAGGGCAGTAACCGGATTCGAAGGAGAATAGCGGTTAGGGCGCATTGCGCGCATCTAATTGCTATGCTACGGTTTCCATGGAGGTTGCTATGGCGGACAATGTGGGTTCGAAAGTGACTTATTTTCTGGTGGGGCTGGGGATTGGGGCGCTCGTGGGTATTTTGTTTGCGCCCAAGTCCGGCGAGGAGACCCGCGATTTTCTTGCGAAAAAGGCCGACGAGGGCAAGGATTTCGCGCAGAAGAAAGCCCGCGAACTTCGAGAGCGCGCCGATGAATTGATCGAGCGCAGCAAGGAAGTCGCGGTGCGCAAGAAGGATTCCATCACCGCGGCTGTGGAAGCCGGGCGCGAAGCGTATCTGCGCGAATCGAAGTCCTGAGGGGTGGGCAGGGGTAGCACGGGGTTCCGCCTCGAAGTGGGGCGGCCGGGGTAGGTATGCAAATGTGGCTCGAAATTTTCAGCATCGTTTCGGCGCTCGCTTTAGTTGTGCAAGTGGTGATTCTGACGCTGTTGCTTATTGAGATGCGCCGCACATCGCAGAATGTGAACCGGGTGCTGGGTGATTTGCATTCGCGAGTCGGGCCAATCCTGACGCGCGTGCAAATTCTCCTGGATGATACGCAGCCGAAAATCTCCAGCATGGTGAATGACGCTTCGCACGTCGTGTATTTGGCGCGGGGCCAGGCGCAAAAGCTGGATCGCGTGTTCACGGATGCGGCCGACCGGCTGCGCGGCCAGTTGGTGCACGTGGATCGGATTTTAGCTGGAACGCTGGAGGCCGTGGAAGAGGCGGGCTCGAAATTCAAGCACAGTTTCTGGCAGCCCGTGCAGAAGGCGTCGGCGCTGGTGCAGGGAATCAAAGTCGGGCTGGATCTTTTGCGGTCGCGGCGCGGCCGGTCCCGCGGCGACGAGCCGCGCGAGCAGCAGGAAGAGGAACTCTTTATTTAGCGAAGTCGACAGTTCAAGGTTGAAAAACAAGTCGCTAAGATGTTGAATGGTTTTTGCCGGCTTCTTTTTATGCGTTCTTTCTAGCTTTCTTTTCTGTTTTCTTCTGCTCTTCTTTCTTCCACTAAATACTTAGAACTTAAGACTTAAAACTCGACTGCGATGCGTCAGCGGATCCAGCCGCCACCGAGGACGACTTCGCCGTCGTAGAAGACAGCACCCTGGCCGGGCGTAATGGCGCGCTGGTGAGAATCGAAAGTAATGCGCGCGTTCGTGCTTGTGGCGGATTTTCACGAACCCGCGAAGGGGAGCGGACGGTTTTTCGCGCGAGACCCAATTTACATCTTCGATTTCAAATATAGCGGTACGGAGGGCATCGTCTTCGCCGACTACGACGCGGTTCTTCTCCGGATCGATGGAGAGAACGTAGAGCGGCTTGCCGGCCGCGAAGCCGAGGCCTTTGCGCTGGCCAATCGTAAAGTTGTGAACGCCGTCGTGGCGGCCGATTACGTCCCCGCTCTCGTTGACGATTTCGCCTTCAGCATTTTGCAAAGAAATTCCGCGCTCTTGTGAATACGCGTGGATGAATTGCACGTAATTGCCGGTGGGCACGAAACACAGTTCCATGCTTTCCGGCTTTTCCGCGACGGGCAGGTTGGCGCGGCGCGCCAGGTTGCGGACTTCTTCCTTGGTCAATTCGCCCAGGGGGAAATCGCTTCGCGAAAGCTGTTCCTGCGAGAGACCCCAGAGAAAATACGTTTGGTCCTTGGTTTCGTCGCGCGCGCGCAGCAATTCCCAGCGGCCGGTTGCGTCGTTCTTGCGAATTCGCGCGTAGTGGCCGGTGGCTAGACGCTCGGCGCCGATCTGGCGGGCCATGCGCAAGAGCGGCTCAAACTTCACGTCGGTATTGCAATTGGTGCAGGCGATAGGCGTGCGGCCGGCGAGATACTGGTCGACGAACGGACGCACCACGCGCGCCTCGAATTGCTCCTCGAAGTTCACCACGTAGTGGGGAAAATTCAGGTGCTGCGCGACGGCTTTGGCGTCGTAGACATCATCGAGCGAGCAGCAGCGATGCTGCGGGGGGCCGTCGCCTTGAAGCTGGGGGAGGCGGCGCTGGTTCCAGAGCTGCATGGTGAGCCCGACGACGTCGCGGCCTTGCTGCTGCAAAAGTGCGGCGACGGCGGAGGAATCGACGCCACCAGACATGGCGACAGCGACGAGTCCGCGCTGGGTTTCCGCGCGCTCGGGGAGAATGTCGAATCGGGTGGCTGCGTTCATGATGACAATTTCATTGTAGCGGATTCGGCTGCGTCGCGAAAAAAATGAAGAAAGATTTCTCGCTTCGCTCGAAATGACGGAGAGAAACCGCGACTAGGTCTTGGCGGCGGCCTCCTTGCGATAGGTTGGGGAGAGCTCGCGGAGTTGGGCGACCGCGGCCGGGACAACGGAAAGAGCGAAGTCGATGTCCGCGGAAGTGGTGTGACGGCCAAGACTGAAACGCAGGCTGGCGCGGGCTTCTTCCGGCGGCAAACCGATGGCGGTAAGGACGTGCGATGGCTCAACGGCGCCGGAGGAGCAGGCGGCTCCGGTTGAGCAGGCAAGAACTTTCAAGTCTAGGGCAATCAGGAGCGCTTCGCCTTCAACGCCGGGAAAGAGAAG
>WNFJ01017206.1_pt1 | contig 15925 bp, 13 predicted proteins | sample 5400461 | NCBI WGS metagenome assembly WNFJ01 (sample SAMN13153349, study PRJNA577476) | soil metagenome | isolation source: 115 cm saprolite on Douglas fir-dominated hillslope | place: USA:California | collected 2013-09-17 | reverse complement strand
CTTGTCAAGCCCCCAACCCCATCAAACCATGTCCAATCAATAACATACGCGTGCATATTAGTTTCACGCAATCCGCTATAATAAACACAGAGATTAAAAGAAAGCCCCGGACATCCTCCCGGGGCTTTCCTATTTAGAATGAATACTTTACCTATAAAGTATCTGAAATCAAGACTTTGCACGGATTGCACAGGCACATATCGTTGAAAGAAAGGAACTTATGACCAATACAGGGGGGAGGGGGAGACCCTTACCGGCCCACCAGCCTCTGCCACCAGTTCTTCTCTTTGAACTCCTCATAGAGATGAAGCGGCTCCACCTGCTGCGGCAAAGGAGCGCCCCCAAGCGCAGCCAGGGGATTCGAAACGCACAGCAGGTGCGCATAGTCCGGTCCGTATCTCTTCGCGACCAACTCAAAGGCCTCTCGCATCCTGGGCGGCCGCGAGGTCGTGTTGTGCGCGTCTGTCGCGAGAAAATGCACCCAGCGGTTGGCCAGAAGCTGATGACTCATGCGCTCGGCGTGATTGCCCATATGACCCAGAACCGATCCTGCGGTCACCTGGATAAGCACTCCGCCGCGCAGCCAGTCCAGCATGCGAAGCTGATCCGCCGCCTGCAGCGTAGGATTTCGCTCGGGATGGGTCAATATCGGCGTCAGTCCCACCAGTTGCAACTCGTAGAAGATCTCTGTCAATCCGCGCGGCAGAGCGTAGTCAGGCAGCTCCACCAGCAGATAGCCCAGCCCGTTGATGCTGTACCGTCCCGGGTCCGCCTTCGCCTCTTGAATATTTTCGTACGACATATGGAAGTCGCAGCCGCGACCCAGCTTTAACGCAATCCGTTCCTTGTCGAGGATGCGCTGGAGTTCGTCGATCTTCGCGGCGACTACATCTGGATCGTAGTTGTACTGACTATTCGCATGCGGAGAGCACACAACATGCGTAATTCCGTCCTCAACAGCCACTCGCGCCATGGCAACCGAGGTCTCAACACTCGTAGCACCATCGTCGAGGCCCCAGAGAAGGTGATGGTGAATATCAATCATCGCGTAGCTAGGTTACCACCGTGCAGGACTTACCAGTCATCACCGCGCGGTCGCCAGAGACTCCGCCATAGCCTGAAAGAGCACCAGACCATCCGCAGAACCCAGCAGAACCTCGCTGGACCGGTCCGGATGCGGCATCATCCCGAGGACATTGCGTCCCTCGTTCAGGACGCCGGCAATATTCTCGAGCGATCCATTCGGGTTCGCCCCGGCGGTCACCTCTCCTGCCGGAGTCACATAGCGGAACGCAATACGATCATCGCTCTTCAGCGTCGCCAGAGTCTCGGCATCGCAGAAGTAGTTGCCTTCCATATGCCCGATCGGCATCTGCAGCACCTGCCCCTTGGAGAGCCCATGCGTGAAAGGAGAATCAACCGTCTCGGTCCGCAGATACGTCTGCTTGCAGATGTAGTGCTGGCCGGCGTTGCGCATCAACGCACCCGGCAGCAGTCCTGCCTCGCAAAGGATCTGGAATCCGTTGCAGATGCCCAGCACCAGGCCGCCGCCCTTGGCGAACTTCGCGACAGACTGCATCACCGGAGCGAACTTCGCAATCGCCCCCGTCCGCAGGTAGTCGCCATAAGCGAACCCGCCGGGTACGAGGATCGCATCGCAGCCCTGCAGATCCTCGGAAGCGTGCCAGAGATACGTCACCGACTGGTGCACAATCGCCTCGACCACATGGTGTGTGTCATGGTCGCAATTGGATCCCGGGAAGACCAGAACGCCAAATTTCATACGTTAAGGATAGCATCAGGTGGTATGGAGCTAAGAAACGGCGATCCCGCAAGTCACCTCCGAACAGCCGGCGGAGCGCTGGTGGCTTGGTGGCGAGCCACTACTCTCGATGCTCTCATCATCGGCGTCCTCTGGCTCATCGGCCTGGAACTCATCCGCGTACCGTTCGCGCCATTATGGGCGATCCTTGGCGGCCTGCTCCAGATCATCCCCACCTTCGGAGGCATGATCGCCCTCATCGGTCCAGTGCTCGCAGTGGCCTTCAGCGGGCATGACGAATGGCGTCTTGGCTTGGTACTCGGTCTCTACGGCTTGATCGCCGTCCTTGAAGGCCTTGTCATAGGCCCCTATGTCCTGCACCGCACGGCGAAGATTCCATGGTGGGCTGCCTTCTTCGGCCCCATAGCGCTGGGCATCATCATCCCCTTCTGGGGAGTCCTGCTCGCACCCCCCCTGCTGGCAATCATCTTCGCCTTCAGGCCTTCTGCGCCCCGGCTGAAGTGATTCAGCCCTCGAGCTTATACCGTGTCTCAGCCAGCCTGTAGAGCGGCCGCCACACCAGCCGGTTGATCGTCACTACCATCATTGCCATCACGATCGTTGCCAACAGTAGTATCTGAAACTGCCCGCTGTCGGTCGCCGCACTGATCTGCGCCCCCAGGCCTACCGTCTGAAGCGTCTGATTCTTCAACCGGAAGTACTCAGCGATGATGCTCGCATTCCACGCTCCACCGGACGCCGTCACCAGCCCCGTAATCAGGAACGGAAAGATGCCTGGCAGAATAACCGTCCGCCACCGCTGCACGGTACTGAAACGGAAGAGCGTAGCAACCTCGCGCAGGTCGGAGGGGATAGCCATGGCGCCTGCAATCACATTGAACAGGATGTACCACTGCGTTCCCAGTAGCATCAGAGCAATCGATCCGATGCCCATGCCACCACCCATCTGCACCAGCGCCAACAACAGAACAGGGAACAGCGCTGTCGCCGGAACTGAAGCCGCGATCTGTGCAATAGGCTGAGCAATCCTCGCCAGCCGCGGATGAAAGCCGATGGCAACTCCGGCGGGTATCGTCCAGGCAGAGGCCAGCAAAAGCGCCGTGTTAACGCGCAGGAAGGTCGCCAGCGCCCCTTTCATGATTTCAGCGAACTGCTCACCCCGCACCTGCCGCAGCAGCGTCAATGCATGGAGTGCAGCGTAAAGAACCACGGCAGCGATGAGCAGCAGGACTGCACCCCGCAATAGGGCCACGGGTCTGCTGCCCAAGGGGTCCGCATCTCCCTTGTGAGCCACCGTTTGGGTGATGCGCCGCCGCTGCCGCGCCGCAAGTCGCCGGTACACACCTTCACTCAGCGGCCGCACAGTATGTCGTTGCAGCGTGCGGAGGGCACGGGAGTGTTGCAGCAGATGCAGCAGCGGCGAACGAACCTGTTCAGAACTCTCCACCTGCTCAAACTTGAACTTGTCGCACCAGGCGATCACCGGCCTCCAGATCAGTTGATCGGTCGCCACGATAATCGCAATCATGGTCACCAGGCCCCATGTGATCGCAGTGAAATTCCCGGTGCCCGCCGCCGTCTGAAGATAGGATCCCAACCCTGGAAGCCTGAAATCGCGCGTCCCAAGAACAAACATCTCGCACGCCATCAGGAAGAACCATCCACCCGCCACCGACACCATCGAATTCCACACCAGGCCTATCGCGGAGTAGGGAAGCTCGAGCTGCACCAGTCGCTGCCACCGCGAAAACTTGTAGATCCCTGCCGCCTCGCTCAACTCACGCGGAATGCTCTTGATCGACGCGTAGAAACTGAACGCCATATTCCATACCTGACCCGTAAAGATGAGCACAATAGCCCCCATCTCAACCCCGATCTGCCGCGTCGGAAACAACGCCACCATGGCGAGCATCACGCCCGGCAGAAAACTCAACACCGGAATCGATTGCAGGATGTCCAGCCCGGCAATCATCAGCGCTTCCATTCGCCTGCTGTACGCGGCAACGTAACCGTAGCCCACTGCAAAGATCAGGCTCAGCAGGTATGCAAGCCCAATCCGCACGATCGAGTAAAACGCATACATCGGAAGCGCGCGGGGACTAAGCGATATCACGATCTCCGGCACGGGATGACCGAACCAGTAGTTCGCGATCCGCACGACTCCATAGAAACAAGCCAACCCGATGCCGGCGACGCAGAGGTCCAGGACCACCGGCCAACTGCGCTTCAACACCTGCGCGCGTGCCAGCGTCTCTCGCCCTCGAATGTAGCTGAAGCTGTCGGGAAGGTTCATCAGGCTTCAACCTCGGTCGAATTGGAGTCCGTATCGTGAATCAATCTCTCCGGCTGAATGAACCTCCTGCGCGATGCGTCAAAGTCGAATAGTTCCGCGTATCGTCCCCAGTTGATGGCGGTCTCCAGTTGGCGCAGCGTCTCGTCTTCGCTGAACTGCTCGTCGAGCATGTCGTGGAAAAACTCCTCAGGAACCGTTCGGTCGCTCTTGGCGTCAATCGCGCGGACAATCTGGCGCAGCAGCAGCACATTTTCTACGGCCGCCATGCGGAATAACTCCTTCTGCCGCAGAATCTCGGAGTTCGCGTACTCCGCTCCAGTGGGAGTAATTGCAGCATCTCCCTCATTTACCTTTAGAAACCCGAGCAACTGGGCCGCGTCGACGATCGGCAGCAGGTCGTCGATATCGAAGGCCAGATCATCGGCAAGGCGATAGATATCGTCCTTGCCGTTGTGATCGAGCACAAGCTCAAGCAAGCCGGCAATGCCCCCGGGGCGCGCATGCGGCAGCATCTGGTAATGCATCTGCCGCTGGTCGCGAACCTGCTTGCCCCTCGGCGTTTGTGGCAGCGCTGGCGGCTTCGAGTCTGGCTGCGTCAGGACTTTGTAGATGTAGTCCACCAGCTGCGTAAACGCCGTCGTCTTCCGGTCCCGGGGATGCGCGATGGCAACTTTGAAGTCCGTCCGCACATGCCCTGGATTCCTGCCCAGGACGATAATGCGGTCAGCCAGCAGCACCGCCTCTTCGATGTTGTGCGTGACGAGAAAGATCGCCTGCGTCGGAATCGTCTTCTTCTGCCAAAGCTCCAACAGTTCGCTGCGCAGGTTCTCCGCCGTCAGCACGTCCAGGGCAGAGAAGGGCTCATCCATGAACAGGACCTCGGGTTCGACCACGAGTGCTCGCGCAAAGCCAACGCGTTGCCGCATCCCACCCGACAACTCCTTCGGGTATGCCGCCTGGAATCCGTCCAATCCCACCGTGTCGAGTATCTTCATCGCCCGCTTGCGCCGCTCTGCAGCCTCCATGCCCCGGGCCTTCAGCGGAGCCTCGACGTTCTCAAAGACGGTGAGCCACGGAAATAGCGCAAAACTTTGGAACACGATCGAAACGTTTACGTCCGCCGTTGCAATCGGCGTCTCATGCCAATACACCTCACCTGCCGAGGGTGTCGACAGACCCGTCAGCATGCGCAGCAAGGTCGATTTTCCCGAGCCCGATGGACCCAGCAGAGCCACGATCTCGCCTGCCGCTATGGACAGGTCGGTTGGCGAGATCACCTGGATCCGATTCTCGCTTGGCTGCGCGTAATATTTTTCAACACGTTCGGCGCGTATGATAATTGGTTGCATAATTGTTGCTTTTAATAATTTATTGAGCATATCCGCTGAAATTCTCTGACAGCGTGTGTGTATCAGCTCTGCGGTCAGCGTATCATTACTAAGCAGGCAAATTGGTGAAGCTATGCTTGTGTAGGCAGTATTTGAACTCAACTTTGAATCTTTGATTTGGGGACACTAAGCATGGCAGAATCAGCAACCACCACGTCGAAACCCAGAGTACTTGTCGCCGATGACGAACAGGTGATTGCCAATACGCTTGCGATCATCCTGAACCAGGCTGGCTTTGAGGCGCGCGCGGTCTTTAGTGGAGAGAAGGCGGTCGAGTCCCTGGACACCTTCCAGCCCGACATGCTCATCAGCGATGTCATCATGACCGGCATGACGGGTATCGAAGCCGCGATTATCACGCGGGACAAGCTGCCGAAGTGCAAAATCCTCCTGTTCTCCGGCCAGGCGGCAACGGCTGATCTGCTTGAGAAGGCTCGTGCCCAAGGGCACGAATTTGAGATCCTCGCCAAACCCGTGCACCCCACGGACCTTCTCGCTAAGCTGCGCGGTTGAAGCGTTCCTATTGCTACTGCCAGTCTCGTCTTCGATAGACGGGACTGGCGGTCATTAAAAATGATTGCGCCACGCGCTTAGGCATAACCAAGCCGGAGCCTTACCCATCATCCTTGTTGCCGGAATCGGGCAGAATTCGCTGTCTTTCTTTTACCTTCACCGCGGGAGTACCCGCATACACGCTCCACGCGTCAAGGTTACGTGTTGCGACGGATCCCAGTCCCAGCACTGCGCCCTCACCCACATTCACGCCAGGCGCCACAGACGCACGAGCGCACACCCACGCGTATGCGCCAATGTCGATCGCAAACGCAATCAGCGGAAATCCCGGATCGTCATAGTCGTGCGTTGCCCCACAGACATACGCTCCCTGGGAAAGAATTGCATGCGACCCCAGCGTAATCGGCGCGGGGTTGTATATCTCAACCCCATCCCCTGCCGTCACCTGGTCCGCGCATGTTAGGTTCCAGGGTGCCCAAACCTTCGAACCGGGGTAGAAGTGGCAGTTTGGCCCCATCGTCGCTCCGAAGCAGCGAAGCAACAGAGAGCGCCATGAATGTAACGGTCTCGGTGACATTCGATAGAGAAGGGCCCAGCAGATATTCCAGCTCAATCGCCGTATCCGGTTGCGCAGAGAAAAAGCCGGGCGAAGATATGGGTCTGCAGCCGTCTCCTCTGCGATGTGCTCCGCCGCGTTGTAATGAACCTGCTTCGGCATCGTCGCCTACGATTCTTTGGACACACTCAAGCTGGGAGTCAAAATCGTCGCTGTTTCAAACAGCCGGACGATCGCTTTTGCATTCTCCCGCATATCGTATCGCTTGTGGAAGCAGCGATCGGCCCGCTCTGCCATTGCGTTCCTCTCCTGCTCTGACATAGCGATCCAATGCGTTAGCAGGCGCAACGTTCCCTCGGGAGTATCCAACTCCATCAGGCCCGCACCGTCCTCCGCAATGTCTTCTGCGATATTCACCTTGTCTGCAAGCAACACCGGCTTTCCGCAGGCCAGTGCTTCAGCAACCGCAATTCCGAAGTTTTCCTGATGGGATGGCAGGATGAATGCTTCCGACCCGTAGAAAGCCCCCCATTTCGCATCACCTGTTACCATGCCCGGCCAGTGTACGCGGCTCGTGATACTCGCCTTTTCTGCTGTCGCTTGAAGTCTTGCGCTCCAGTGCTGCTGATCAGGGCCGGCCATCACCAGATCAAGTTCAGGATCGTCCGCAGCCACCTTCGCAAAAGCATCGATCAAAAGATCGCAACCCTTCTTCCTGTGGATGCGCCCCAAAAAAAGCAGGTACCGCCTTCCCCTGGCTTGCGGGCACTTTTCGAAGAATGCCAGTTTCTGCACCTCGGGGTCGCCCATTGGACCGCTGGCTCCGTAAGGCACAACATACGGGTTCCAGCGGTGTAGCCAGAAGCTCTCCTCCGCCAGCCGTTTTTCCGCCTTCGATGTAAAGAGAACCCGATGCGCATCTCGCAGAACGCGATATTCGGCCGGCACCCAGTAAAGCCATTTCTTGATATGTTTCAGCGGAAACGCATGCTTGAAATAGGGATCCAGCATGCCATGCGTGAATACGACGTATGGTGTGTTGCCCGCCAAAGCTCGCCAGGCCGCATACCCGCAATACTGCCAGAGCCCATTCACCACGACGCCATCGAACCGATCGCGGTTCGCCTTGAGCCACGGCAGCAGTTTGGAGTTGAACCCATAGGTCGTACTGACGGGACCAAGGGCATGCACCGGGAACCCAACGTTCTGCAGGTACGGCGCCTTTGGGTCGTCCAGCGTTACCACCTCGCCCGTGCACCCGATCGGGCCATAGCTCAGTAACATCCTGACAGACTCAGTCGGGCCGCCAGCTTCGGGGTTCAGCGTTCCAATGATGTGTAGAATCCGCATCAATTATTGACCATCGCTCTCGAGCATAGCAGCCTCCCCGCTGCCTTTTGAGTTACCACGGATCGCCGTATCATGCTGGTATCTTCCGTGTGACCTCGGCAATCGCTCGTCGCAGCCCGCGAATGTCTTCCTCGAAGCTCCATGCCCTGATCCGTTGCAGCCCGCGTTGTCCCATCATGACTGCCGTTTCGGGGGTAGCCAGCACCCTTCGCAACGCTCCCGTGAGCGCCTCGACATCGCCGACCGGGAAGATGCAACCTTCAACCCCATCCGTAATCAGATCTGGCTGGCAGCCCACATCGTCTGAAACGATCACGGCCCTGCCTGCGTTCATCACCTCGTTCACAATCAGGCCCCAGGGCTCGTGTCGCGACGGCAGCACAAACACAGAGGCAATATCGAAAAACCTGGGCAGTTCCGACTGATTCCTGAACCCGCAGAACCGAATCCCGTCGAACCCGCTCGCCGCAGCCTGCCTCTCCAACGCGGCACGCTCCTCCCCGTCCCCAACAATCACCAGATAGGGATGCGGCTCTATCCCGCGCCCCGGCGACAGGTTCTTATAGGCCGCCACCAGATCCTCGCACCGCTTGCGGCTCTGAAGCTTCGAGGCGAACAGAATCACTGGCCGCGATGGATCGAGATTCAACTCGTTCAACAGCTCTGTCCGCCTCTTCTCGGCCTCCAGGCTGCGTTGTTGGAAGTAACCGTTGTCAACGGCATAAGGCATCAAAAACTGGGGAAAATCCTCGCTCAGATAATGTCGCCAGTACTCCGCATTCAGCGTACCGATGGGCAGAACGCCATCCACCATGCCCTTCAGCATCTCGAAGAAGAGTTGCTTTGCCGCCAGCTTTGCTCCGCCCCGTTCACGGTCTCGCAGCCACGACTCCGCGCGAAGCAGCACTGGTATGCCTAAAGACTTCGCGGCCAGCATCCCATGCATCGCATTTGCCGTCGAATACCCGTGAACCCACAGCGCATCGAATCTCGCTTCACCCTTGGCCCCACGCAGGCGGCTCACAATGCCGTAGTTGAGTGGGCTCATCACACTAACCGTGGCATTGTCTCGGATCGCTGGCAGAAATTCGTGGCGATACCCATCCAGCAGGGGTACGTCCCACTTCACGCCTACTCCAAACCCTTCGTCCTTGTAGCCGCGAACAGAAAAATCGGACCCGAAAAATACTGTCAAACTAATATCCGGCTCCTGCGCGATTCGTCGCAGCAATGGCGCCTGATACTGAATTGGATGGCTTACCAGGTACGCAAGTCTTACCCTGTCTTTCATTCTCTTATCCATTCTCGGGGGAGGGAAGCCGCCGGATTTGGCGGCCCTCAATATGGATGCTTGCATGCGGCAGTTATGGCATACACCACTATCGGAATGCGAAGATCAGAACTGAGGCAATACCCATCAGGGTAGATATCCCACCTGACTTAATTGCCGCCTTCATGGCACTCGTCGGCAGGAAGACGATATCGTCAGCCTGCAATACCGGGTCTGGATCCTTGCCATCGAACACTTTCTTGACATCGATATGAACGACTTTGCGCTCAACTCCAATTGTCCGGATGATTCGGAGGTCATCGGATCTGCCCTCGAATCCTGGTCCTCCGCCCAACGATGCCACCTGCATCAGCGTTAGCGGCGAGTTCTGTTGTAGTGGGATTGGCCCCTGGTTCTTGAAGGCTCCAAGCAGATAAACGACTCCTACTCGGGCAACAATCACCGTGTCCCTGGGAAAGACGGGTACATCTGCCCCTGCGCTCCGTGCGGGGTCTGTTCCGAGCTCAACGATAATCGGCTGCGCCACGCCCGGACGATTGATGGTGATCATGTGGCTCGCCGTCGCAGGCAGACCGCCTGCAACAGCTAAGACGTCAAACAGCCGCTTTTCCCCCGCCACAGGCACAACCCCGTGCAACTCCCCCGAGATCGTTATGAACTGATTCGGCGACTCCGTCATCTGAACCGTAACTTGAGGATTGCGATACATGCCGGCGTTTAGCAAACGTTCGGCAACCAAACTTTCCGTCTGATGGATCGTCAGACCCTCCACCGCCACAATGCCGATAAGTGGGAGCTGGATTGTGCCATCCAGGCTCACGCGTACAGGCGGCGCATAGTCCGGAGCCCCGTAAAGATGGATGGAGAGAACGTCGCCCTGTCCCACATGAATATCCCGCGCCCCTGGATAGAGAATTGCTGGATCGGTCGTTGGCGTCACCGGCCTGTTAACCGGGGTAGATGCGCCGATTGCCGGCCCGCTGAACTGTGCCTCTGCCGAGTCTCCGAACAGGCACAGCAGAAGAACCATAGCCGCAACCATCAATCCACTCCGGCCCCCCTGCGTGTGTGAGCCTTCAACCCGCATACCCGTTCTGAGATTATGCTGTCTCATCGCTCAGTCTCTCCTGGCCCTGTGATCACTCTCGACAGAGACCGCTTGCGGCTCCCAGCTCTGTGAATCGACGCTTGAATACGAATACCCGGAGTATCCGTAGTAGCCGTAGTACTCAGGAGAATTCAGATCGACGGCATTCAACACAATGCCCGTAATGGACGCTCCAGACCGTAGCAGCAGATCCCGCGCTCGCCGCACCACATGCTTACTGGACTTGCCGTGACGCACCACCAGAACCACTGCATCTACCTCCCGCGCAAGGATGACCCCATCTGTGACAGACAGAATCGGCGGGGAATCGATGACCACATGCGTATAGATCTCTCCGCAGTATTTCAGCAGCGCATCCATTGCCTCGGAGCTCAACATCTCCGTCGGAAAAGGCGGCACAGGCCCGCTCGGCAGGATGTCCAGATTCGGCACCTCGGGTATGTTCTGCACGGTATCTTCGAGCTTGGTAGCCCCCGTCAGCAACGTGGTCACGCCCACCTTGCCATTCAGGCCGAAGCGATGGTGCACACTGGGTCGCCGAAGGTCGGCGTCGATCAGAAGAACTCGCGTATCCCGCTGTGCCAGAATGCACGCCAGGTTGCTTGCCGTCGTTGTCTTGCCCTCAGACGGCGTGGCGCTGGTGAACAGGATGAACTTCGGAGGATGGCCCGCCGTGGACAATAAAAGTGCGGTCCGCAGCGATCGAAATGCCTCTGCAAACTGCGACTTCGACTGTGTGAGCACGCTGAGATTGCGTTGCGCTGTCGACAGCGTGCCCGCCTGATCCGACGAAGAACGCCGCGCCCGCGGAATGATAGCCAGCGACGGCAGCTCGGTAATGCTCTCAATCTCCGCGACGCTCCGCAATCCGGTGTCCAGGCTCTCCATCAGGAACGCGAGGATGATGCCGCCTAACAGGCCGAAGAGCAGCGCAGAAAGGAGGATCGTCGTTTTGGGTTTCAGGACGGGCTGAGCCGGGGGCAAAGCCTGATCGACGACATCGATCTCCAGTGACTCCAGGCCGGCCTGTACGCCCGCTGTCCGCAATCGTTGCAACAGGCCTTCGTATAGCGTCCGGTTCGATTCGAAATCCCGTTGCCGCAGCGTGTATTCCACGAGGTCATCGCGCAGCTTATAAGCGTCCGTCTTCTGCGCTTCCAGTGAAGCAGTCGTCTGATCTTCATTCGTGCGGGCAATAATAAAATTCTGCTTTGCCTGCAACAGCAGGCGCTTCTGCTCCTTATCGATCTCTTTGCTAAGCTCGTCAATTTGAGCCTTCAGAGCCTTTGCCTGCGGGTGGTTCGGTCCCAGCGTCGACTGCATCTGCGCATAGTTCGCTTGGGCAGCGGCGATCTGTCCGCGCAGCTGATTGAGTTCGCCAGGGGACGTGCCGGGCGTCGTCTCGATGGAACCCTCAATCGTGTCCGGGTCCATGCCGCTCAAAATCCGATACCGCGATTCCGCGACAATACGAGCGATATGCGCCTCGCCCGCGGCCTTCGAGAGGTCCTCAAGCGACGTGCTGATCTGGTTGTGGGTTGGGTCGAACCCGAGAATTCCCAACCGCCGCTGAAGGTCCATCATCCTCTCTTGCGAGACCTGGACCTGCTGCTTCAAATCGTCCAGCTGGCTCGAGAGCCATTGCGAAACCCGTTGCGTCGAAGCAAACCGAGTCTCATAGCTTCGCTGGATATAGGTCGACATGACCTTGTTCACAATATCTGCGGCCAGCTTCGAATTCAGACTGTTGTAGCTGATCCGGATAATGTCCGTCTTCGGAACCAGAACAATGTGCATATTGCTCTGCAGACGGTGGACCGTGGACTGTCGCACCATCGCATCGTCCAGACTGGCATGCGGAACAGAACCCTTGGCGTTAAGAAAAGCTGGATTATTCGCCAGATCCATCTCGCGAGCGACGGTCAGCATCAGCGAATCGCTCTGCAGAATTGCGATCTCGGTCATCATCTTGGATGCCGTGTCGTTCGAATACCCCGGCACCGCGCTTACGCGGTACTCATTCGATGACCCGGATCGCACCTGAATCCGGCCAAACGCCTCGTAGACCCGAGGTTGCGTCTCTGCCTTCCAGATCCCGTACAGCAAGCCAAGCAGCACGGCGATGATGAGTATCCATCGCCGCTTCCGCAACGTGATGAGTGCCTCGGACAGGGTTGTGTCAGTGACAGTCGCACTGAACCCCGCCTGGGGTGTTTCGGGAGCGCCTGTGACAGGCGGCTGCGCATGCTGGAAGGCCATTTAGGTTAGTCTACCCGACGGCGCCGCCAGCACGAAATAGAATCACCAACCAGGGGTTGAAAGCCAGGTATTCTCAAACCGGTACTCCCATATGGCCGGAAATCAATCAAACTCGGATATTCTTATTGTTGAGGAAGTCCACCATCCAGGCTATGAGTAAAAACATTCAAATCGCCGTTGTTGGGTCGGGGTATGTCGGCCTGGTCGCTGCCGTCTGCTTCGCTGAAATGGGTCATGACGTCATTTGTGTCGACAATGACGAGCGCAAGGTTGCCGCCCTTCAGGGCGGCGATACCCTCATCCATGAGAACTACCTCCCCGAACTCCTGGAGCGATACCGCAACACTAAGGTACGCTTCATGACCGACCTCGCCGAGGCCACCCGCGACTCCCAGGCCATCTTCATCGCCGTCGGAACTCCGCAGAGCGAGAACGGCGATGCCGACCTCTCCTACGTTGAAGCCGTCGCCTGTGAGATCGCCCGCTCCCTCACCACCTACAAGGTCATCGTCGAGAAGAGCACGGTTCCCGTCTATACCAATGAGTGGATCAGCCGCGCCATGGAACGCAACGGCGTCGCCCACCACCTCTTCGACGTCGTCTCCAATCCCGAGTTCCTCCGTGAGGGAACTGCCGTCGCCGACTTCCTCCACCCCGACCGCATCGTCGTCGGCGCCGACAGCGACCGTGCAGCAGCCGTCCTCAACGACATCTACGCTCCCCTCACCACTGGCGAGTACTACGAGCGTGCAGACGCCATTCCCGGCCCCTGCGGCGTCTCTCAGCCGCCGCCGCTCCTGCTCACCTCCACCAAGAGCGCCGAGATCATCAAGCACGCCTCCAATGCCTTCCTCGCCTTGAAGATCTCCTTCATCAATGCGGTTTCGAACCTCTGCGAGGCCACCAACGCCAACGTCGAACAGGTGGCCCGCGGCATGGGCCTCGACAGCCGCATCGGTCCCAGGTTCCTCAGTCCCGGCATCGGCTATGGCGGCTCCTGCTTTCCCAAAGACGTGGCCGCCTTTCGCTCCGTCGCCGAGCAGCTTGGCATCGACTTCAACCTCCTCACCGAGGTCGAGAAGATCAACACCCAGCAGAAGCGGCGCTTCCTCAGCAAGGTGCGCTCCGCCCTCTGGACCCTTCGCGGTAAACGCCTCGGTGTCCTCGGGTTAGCCTTCAAGGGCGAGACCGATGACATCCGCGAGTCACCGGCGATTGAGGTCGTCCGGATGCTCCTTGCCGAGGGCTGCTCCATCGCGGCCTTTGACCCTGCCGCGATCAAGCGTACCGAAGAAGTCCTCCCTGCCGGCCCAAATCTCGCCTATGTGAGCGACTCCTACGCCGCGGCCAAAGATGCTGACGCCTTGCTCATCCTCACGGACTGGTCTGAATTTGCATCCCTGGATCTCCAGCGTCTTAGTAAGTCCCTGCGGTATCCCATCGTCATCGACGGACGCAATCTCTACGATCCCCCCGTCATGACCGAACACGGCTTCACCTATCTCAGCATTGGCCGGCCAACGGCGTATCCAGTCCGCGAGCTCTCTTCCACCGCTTCTGCGCGTAGCTAGTAGTTGCATCCGCCTCCTCTCCTCGGCCAACCGGGGCCCTCGCAGGTGCGTCGTATCTCGTTTACGGCGCACCTCAATATCTTGAAACCAGCAAGCCTGCCACGCCTTCAGAAAGGTTGAGAATGAACTCTGAAAAAATTCTTGTCACAGGAGCCGCCGGCTTTCTTGGCTCGCATCTTTGTGACGTCTTGCTTGCTGAAGGGCACACGGTCGTTGGTGTCGATAATCTCTGCACCGGCAACCACGCCAACCTCAGCCATCTTGCGGGAGAGTCCCGCTTCAGCCTCATCGAGCAGGACATCTGCCAACCCTTCGATCCAGGCAAGGTCGACTTCATCTTCAACTTCGCCTCTCCCGCCAGCCCTGTCGACTACACTCGTCTCGGCGTGGAAACCCTCCTGGTAGGCTCGGCCGGAACCCTCAATACGCTCGATCTCGCCCGCAAGTACGGCGCCGGTTACCTCCACGCCTCCACGTCGGAGTGCTATGGAGATCCCGAAGTTCATCCCCAGGTCGAGACCTACTGGGGCAACGTCAACCCCATCGGCCCCCGTTCCGTATACGACGAAGCCAAGCGCTTCTCCGAGGCCACCGTGATGGCCTACCATCGCTACTACGGAGTCGACACGCACCTCGTCCGCATCTTCAACACCTATGGCCCGCGCCTCCAGGCCAACGATGGCCGCGTCATCTCGAATCTCATGATCCAGGCCCTTCGCGAAGAGCCCCTTACCATCTACGGCGACGGCTCCCAGACCCGCAGCTTCTGCTACGTCTCCGATCTCGTCGACGGCATCGTCCGCCTCTCGCGCTCCGAGGAGCATCTCCCCGTCAACATAGGCAATCCCAACGAGTGGACCATCCTCGAGTGCGCTCAGGAGGTTCTGACCGTGACCGGCTCCAGATCCGAGATCGTCTTCAAGCCGCTGCCCCAGGACGACCCCACCCGCCGCCGCCCGGACATCACCAAAGCGCGAACGCTCCTCGGCTGGGAGCCAAAGATCCAGCTGCGCCAGGGATTGGAAAAGTCTCTCGACTACTTCAAGGCCTGCGTCCGCTAGACCACAGCGCCGTTGCGGCTGCAGCTGTCTTTTCTAAACCCAGCCAAAACAGTCTGGGTGCCCCATCTTCGCGACGGTCTTATCGTCGCTAAGGTGGGAATGTATACGTCTCCTAGCCAGCTCTTGTTCTTGCCGTTTGCCGTTGTTCTTGTCGTTGTTTCTTAAGGTTGCTCTTTTTCTCTTTCAACCAACCCATAACAAACGTCATCTCGACCGAAGGCGGCGCACTCTGCCGCCGCAGTGGAGAGATCCCTGTATTTCGTCTTTGCTGTTGCTGTTGTTCTTGCTTTGTCGTTGCTTTTGCCTATACCTCAACTCCCGCACACCTTATCAAGGAAGCGGAAGGGCACCCTTCAGGGGTGTCGAAAACAAGCCACGCCGTCAGGCGTCCGCTCTGCCGAAGGCTAGCCTTTGCTGTTTGTTGCCTGTTCTCTCTCTAAATCCCCCATGATCCTGACCCTGAACGGAGCCGAAGGAATCTGCGGTTGTTCTCATCTTCGCTTGGTTTCCGTAGCGGATTAGTTTGGCACTGTGGGGCGAAGTTTCCCTAAAGCCGATTTTTCCGGAGTATGGCTGACAACCTTGTTCTCGAAGACGGCTGGCCACTGCTTCCCGGTGACGAAGAGCCGGTCATGCTGCGCGTCGTAGGCGATCCCGTTTTAGTACGGATTCTCCGTTGACCCTCTGAGCGGCAGGCAGCAGGCCGGTGAGATCGATCCACGCAACCACGTGTCCGTCCTGCGGTGAAATGC
>WNFJ01233769.1_pt1 | contig 15926 bp, 20 predicted proteins | sample 5400461 | NCBI WGS metagenome assembly WNFJ01 (sample SAMN13153349, study PRJNA577476) | soil metagenome | isolation source: 115 cm saprolite on Douglas fir-dominated hillslope | place: USA:California | collected 2013-09-17 | reverse complement strand
CTCTGCGCTTTGTGCGGAGATGCCGAAGCTGGGCGCTTCCCGCAAGGCATAGGCCGCTCGCGCGGAGCGGATCACTGCTTTCGACGGAACGCATCCGTAATTCGTGCAGTCGCCTCCCATGAGATGCCTTTCGATGAGGGCCACTTTCGCACCCAGCGCTCCACCACCCGCGGCGGACACCAAGCCAGCCGTTCCTGCTCCGATCACGACAAGGTTGTAGCGTTCGGTGGGTGTCGGATTGACCCAATCCGGGGGATGGAGGTTTCGAAGAAGCTTCCGATTGTGAACATCGTCGGGAGTAATCAGCGGGGTTGCGCTCGGGTTCATTCCTTTTCTCCAAGGGGCTCATTCTCCGAGCCTAAGTGGCTCTGGAGAGCCTGTTTTGCGATTCGCGCAAAAATGGCGACCAGGACCGCAGAAAGAACGAGTCCGCCCCAGAACAGCAGTTGGTGCCAATGATCGGCAGGGGGTACTCTTCCCTGAACGAGGTCGGAAATGCTTTTCACCGATGTGCCGACATATACATACAGAGTGGTCGCGGGGAGCATGCCAATCCAGGAAGCCAACACATAATCGCGCAAGCGGACACGCGTAAGCCCCAGAGCGTAATTGAGAATCGCGAACGGGAGGAACACCGGTTGCAAGCGCATCAGGAGGACGAGTTTGAAGCCGTTTTCTCCAATCGCCCGATCCATGATTTTGAACTTGGGATAGCGCTCAATGCGCCTGCGAGTCCATTCGCGGCCGAAGGACCGAGCGATGAGAAATGCAATCGTAGCCCCTGAAACGCTGGCGAGCGAAACCAGCAAGGTTCCCCAGAGAAGCCCGAAAAGCAGACCGCTGCCTAGAGTGAGCGCCGTACCGGGAACGAACAAGACAGTACCGGCAACATAGACAAAAAAATAGAGCAGGGCGCCCCAAAAACCCAAGATACGGACCCATTCGAGAAAGTGATTCAACCAGAGACTAAGCGGAAAAAACTTGGCGCCGAGAATTACGGCAATCACCAAGAGGGAAAAAATGAGGACTTTTGTTCTAGTTTTCATATTAGATGTGAAGCGCGCGAAGGAAGAGATAGATCAGAACTCCCAGCAAGCCAGCTACGGGAAGCGTGACCAGCCAAGCCAACAAAATGTCTCGCACGGTCCGCCAATTTACTGCGGTCCTGTTCTGCAATCCGATACCGATGATTGAGCCCGAGGATACGTGAGTCGTGGACATCGGAAGTCCCAGCGCCGCCCCCGGCATGACCAAGGCGGCAGTGACGGCGTTTGCAAGGAATCCTTCCCAGTGCTCCATTGGAGTGATTTTTTCGGCCAAAACAGTAGTCACGCGCCTGCCAGCCAACCAACTGCCCGCCGCCATGCCTAAAGTGACGAGCGCAAACGCGGCGGGGCGCATTTGAAAACTGCGGTGCAGCATCGCGGCGGCCAGGACAATGGCAACCATCTTGGGAGCATCATTCATTCCGCGCGCGAAGCTTGTCGCGCCGCTCGTGAACCAGTGCAGCTGATGTGCACTGATCCCCAGGAAGGCCGTCCGGTCCATCGCACATTCCTCTGTCTTAGCCACTTTGATGCTGAACGAAGGCAACGAAAGGTCCGCCGAAGCGCTTCCGTCCATGGCAATTCCTGCGGGGACCGGGTTCAGCTCAAAAGTCGTGCAAGCGCAATCAGCGTTTCCGGTGAAACGTTTCTGAGCGGATCGCATAACACGAATCATGACCACGGTCAGCACGAGAGCAAGGACCGGGCTCAACAAGAGGGGAAGGGCAATTTTGCCCAGGATGGACGACCACCGAATGCCGTGCAATCCGTACGCCATCGTGGCCACGCCAGCCATTGAACCGACGATGACGTGCGTCGTGGAGACGGGCATTCCAGTTCGAGTTGCAATTGCTACGGAAGCCGAAGCCCCGAGGATCGTCGCCAGTGCTGCAATGAACGTGGGTACGGTTCCGTTGGCAAGCAGGCCGTTGCCGAATGTCTTGACCATGGCGCTGGCCAGCAAGGCACCGGACAGCCCACCCAAGCCCGTGCACACGGTACCCCACAGGATAGCACCACGATAGTTCGTCAGGCCGCTGCCAACGAGGGTAGCGATCCCTTTGGAGACATCATTTGCACCATTGAAGTAAGCAACCAACACGCCGGCAAGTATGACTGCGAATAGCTCGAAGCTCATTGCAGTGATCCTCCGCAACTCGATCCTGCTCCTGCTGTGCAGCCGAAGCAGTGGCTGCCGGTAGTGATTCGCTTCCCGGCAAGTCCAGTGAACGAATCGAGATCCCAGATCGTCCGAGATTCGCCAGCGGGTCCGTCCATCTCGATGTCAAGCATCTGGTTGAAATCGCAATCGTAGAGCTTGCCGTCCCAGCTCACGCTGACGAGAGAGCGGCACATCAACTGGTCGATTGTTGCCGGATTGAAGTGATTCACCAACAGGCTCATATACGGATCGAGCATGTGGTTTTGGATGAGGTAGGCGGCGAAGCGCTTGATGGGCATGTTCGTGAGGGTAAATAGATGATGGAACTGAATTCCGAACTGTTCCCGCAACTGTTTCTTGTAGTCGGCCTCTAATTTGTCCTGAGGCGGGGGAAGAGAAGCGCCCAACGGGTTATATGCAAGATTCAAAGTCAGTTTTGAGCCAGGAAGCCCGTAGCCCAACCGGTTCAGGACTTGGAGTGCATGGATGCTCTTTTCAAAAACCCCGCGACGTCGCTGCTGATCCACGTTCGACGCGGTATAGCACGGAAGACTGGCGATGATTTCCACTTCATTGTCCGCGAGGAGTTCCGCCAGGTGTTCCTTTCCTGGCTCGAAGAGCACCGTAAGATTGCAGCGGTCGATGATGTGACGGCCGAGTTTGCGCGCTTCGCTGACGATCCAGTGGAAGTTTGGGTTCAGCTCCGGAGCTCCGCCGGTAATATCGACCGACGTGATTGATGGGCTGGCGGCGAGCATACTGACAATCCGCCGGGCGACTTCGGGCGGCATGATCTCCGTGCGCTTGGGCCCCGCTTCGACGTGGCAGTGGTGGCAGGCCTGGTTGCAGAACTTGCCTACGTTGATCTGGAGAGTTTTGACTTCGTCCCTCGTGAGACCTTCCCATCGGTTTTCCTTCAACACTTGTTCGAAATCGGGCGCACAACTTCTGTTGCTGCGGAGAATAGGGAGCACTGTCTTTTGGAGAGCCATCAGCAGCAACTCCCGTTTCCGTTACCTGACGCACAGGTGGATGGGTGCCCTTCCTTCGTGACGCGATAGTCCGCTCCCTTTGTTTCCCTCGGGTCGCGCCGGAGATGGCCGTGCGCGCAGGGGAAGGGCCGCGCTTCCTCAAGGGGCACCAGAACCCTGGGAGGCACCAACTCGAACTGCGAGCGGTAGGGTTCCTGCGAATACAGGCGATATGTTTTTTCGCAGACTGCCGTCCGGATGCCTCGCTTCAAGACGTGTCCGTCGTCGTCCTCGACCTGCCGGAAGGGCCCGCGGTAGATCACGGCATGCTTCTGATCCCAGCAGGGCCCTTCCTTACCCTTGTAGGCCGCCACAGTCATACTGCGAAACTCAATCCCCTCCACCGTTCTCCAGGGCTGTTCTTGACGCTCAAGAATAGCGATTCCATAGAATCCTGAATCCTCGAAGGCTTGGAGAAAAAAGTCCTCCCGGAAGGCGCCGGAGATGCACCCGCTCCAGAGCTCTGGATTCTGCTGGAGTTCCTGGGGAATGTCTTCGTCGCTGACGATATCCGAAATGACGGCTCTGCCGCCGCGACGCAGCACGCGGAAGATCTCAGAGAACAGTCTGAGCTTGTCTTCCGGGCGGACGAGATTCAAAACGCAATTGGAAATTACCACGTCGATGGAATCGTCCGCGATGAGTGGGCGGGCGCGCCTTAGCTCGAAAATCTCGGATTCCAAGGCGCCGAGCCCGTCTGAGGAGCGAACCGGGCTTTGTTTCAAACGCCGATCTAATAACTCCAGATCCAGTGAAAGGTCCTGAATCTTAGCTTTGCGGAACTCGACGTTCGCGTAGCCTATGTTTTGAGCTACTTGGGGCGCATTCCTTCGGGCGACGGCGAGCATCTCGTCGTTCATGTCCACTCCAAAGACTTTTCCCGTCGGCCCCACGATCTGGCTCGCGAGGAAACAGATCTTTCCCGAGCCCGAACCAAGGTCCAGCACAGTGTCTCCCGGCTTCAAATATCGAGTGGGGTCTCCACAACCGTAATCGCAGGCAAGAACTTCATCTGGAATGGCTTCGAGAAGTTTGGGGTCATAGGACGTCGGGCAGCAGAGCTCTCGCTCGACGATCTTGGCGCCTTCGGCATATCTGTGGCGAACTGCTTCTTCTACATTCAATACCGTGCCTCCCATAATTCCTCACCTCAGAAAAAGGTAATGACAGCTTTCTTTTTGCTGCTGGGTGCAACTGAACTCCAAAGAATAAATCGATGACGAACGTTTGATTGTCAACTTATGAGCCGGAGTGAGTGGCTCTCTGCGAGGACCGCCCCACACGACGGCCGCGCATTGCGCAACGATTTGGGACCGAGGCTACGAAGCGTGTGATAACGGAGGGGGAAATTGCCAGAGCTCTCTCTGATCCTCGACAGAAGAATTCGATTTGGCTCGCGTGGGCACGGACGGGCGTCTGAGCAGCCAGGCCATGAGTAGTTTGGAGACTCTCCCCCACCCGTTCGGGGAGTCAACTAGTAGCCATACATCGCTCAGGGAATCCAAATCGAGCTTCACAGGGAGCTTGCAAACATGCTGATCGCCGAATCGATCCACAATCTGGCGAAAATCGGTATTCCGCTGCCAGCGAATTCCGCGGAGCTTTCCCCAGTCGTTTGCATGGATTCCGATGAGGTAGCAGCCACCAAGATGGTCTGGGCCTAGGACCAGACGATGTTGTCCGAGCAGCGCGAAGGCCTCCTGAACGTCGTTTTGCCCCAGTTCCGGGCAATCGCGGCCCACAATCACAATTTCTTGGTAGCCGAGTCTCGCCAGGGATTCGATTGCATTTTCCAGCCTCTGACCGAAAGAGCCTCCCTCCTGAAAGTGCACGCGAACGGAGGATGAGGCCAGGTCATGACATCCGTAGGATGTGAAGAGGTGATGGTCGAAGCTGGAGTTTCCTTCGAAGTTGAAGCTCTGCGTCTCCAAGAGGATGCGCAACGCGCTGGGCCAGCCCCGCCGCTTGCAGTCGGTGTGAGCAGAGTCAGCAAAGATGAGGAGTGCGCGCCGTTCCATAGACAATTCCAACTCTCTCCATGGGATAGGTGGAGTCCCGAAAAGGATTCAGGTTCGATCCCATTCCCTGAACCATATCCTGGGAGCGCGTCGACGTTCACAAGGAGCAGGCAAGAGGCACCGATGGCAGAAGACTGCACGAGAGGAGACCTGCGTTCAAGAGCAAGCGCATGCTTTTCTCAGTCGGTCATTGCCCACGCGCACTCCTACCGGATGGCCAGGCTCAGGGAAAGAAAGAGCAATACATTCGATCTTGTTTTCAATGCGTGACTCCCTCGCCGTTCGGATTGGGGTTCGCCGGAAGCGTCCTGACGAAATGCACTAAATTCCAGATCTGTTGGTCGGATTCCACTTTTCCGAAAGCGGGCATGCCGCTCAAGCGGATGCCGTTCTTTACGATCCAAAAGAGTTCGCGGTCGGAATACCTCCGGACGTCGGCAGAACCCAGGTCGGCGGCCCTGGGGTACATCCATCTCCCCGCATCGGTTGGTTTTCGCCCCGAATAACCATGGCACTCCGAGCAATCCGTGCCGAAGAGCTTGTCGCCCTCCTTGATACTTGCCTGCTTATCTTGCGGGGCAGGCGCGATGACGGCCAGGCTGGATCTACGAATGATGAACCGTTTGCCCTGGGTCGCGAAGAGGGTCTCCATCCGGCCCGGTTCGGGAATGGCGCTTAAATTAAATTGAAAAGCGATCAACACGCCAATGAGCAGCAAAATCGCGAAGATGGACACCGCTATGAGAAGGATTCGCTTCATCAGGGAGCTCCGAGCAGTCGATTGGAAATGTGAATAGGAGAGAGGGCCGGCTTTCTCCGCCGACCCTCGGATGTCCGGATTAGGATGCGGCTTCGATGCTGGTCACGTGGATGGTCTTTGTGGCCTTGTCGAAAGTTCCCTTGACCTTTACCTTTTGACCCGCAAAGTCGACGGGTTTCTGCTGATCGTCGAGTTCGTAGGTGGTTTTCTTGGCAGCGTCAAACAGAACGTACTTCCCGCCCATTTTGACGCAGTTCTTGGTACACATCGTCCTAGCCATCGGGTCGTTCTCTTTGCCGGCCATCCCTTCCTTCGCCAACATCATGGCGTGCGAACCGTTTTTCGCACACTGGCTGTCATAGATTTCGCCCGTGAAGGTCTGGTCTTTTGCTAGAGTCAAGCCTGCTCCGAGTAACAGCACAGATGCGACCGTTCCAATTGCGATCTTTCTCATGGAATTCATCTCCTCCTGTTTTTATTGAATCAGAGTTAGAACTGCAAAACTGAATTGAAGGCCCGTACGGGTTCTGGAAAATCAAGAAATGTCGCTTCACCTCCTTGCAGAAGGGATTCGGGTAGACTTATTCTTCTGCCAAAACCTTTTCGAGCCGCGCGTAAAGGCGGGCGCTCACTGCCAGGGGAACCTCGAATGGCTCCGCGTCCGTTACAATCTTCAACATCTTTCCAGTTGTATCGAAAACGACCCGGCAGCGGCCGCAGCGCGAGATGTGCAACTCTATGGCCTTCCGGAGTACATCGGAACCTTCGCCATCGATGTAGTTCGACAGATTGTCCAGAACTTCCTTGCAATCGAGCATCGCCATGGTGTGTCCTTATTGACCGACCGCCTGCATCAATTTTATTGCGATCATGTCGCGCATCTTGCCAGCGGTGACCAGAATTCTTTTCGAGAACGTAGGCGTTTCCTCCAGGCGTGACGCGAGAGCTTCACGCATCAACAGGCGTGCCCGCAGCAACCTGGATTTAATGGCAGGCAAGGTCAGGCCGAGGATTTCCGCTGCTTCCTCGGCGCGAAAACCTTCAACGTCTCGCAATACAAAGGTTTCGCGATAAATCGGGGGGAGCGAGCGGATGGCTTCCTCAACCATCATTCTAACTTCCTGCTTGCCATAGAGCTTTTCCGGGTCTTCATGCCACTGCTGACTTCTGTGCGGAAGCACCTTCATCTCCGCTTCGGCAACTTCATCCAGAGACACGGTGTTCTTCCTGGCCTGCCGTTTTTGCAAGGCTTCGTTTACTGCGATCCTCGTAAGCCATGTCGTGAAGCGGGATTCGCGCCTGAACTGTTTAATGTGGCGGAAGGCCTTCACAAAGGTGTCTTGCGTTGCTTCTTCGGCGTCTTCAGAATTCCCAAGGACCGCGAGCGTGACGCGAAAGACGCGCTGTTCGTGTCTGCGAACCAGAGACTCAAATGCTCTCCGGTCACCAGAAATTACCCGGTCCACGAGAAGGAGGTCGTCCTCAGGCCCGTCTCGCTCCGTCATCTTGCTTGGTTCAACCATAATCGGCAATCGGCGAAAAGTCCTTCTGTCATCTTGAACATCCGATTGGTCGTTGCAGGAAAAAGATTCAAACATCTTGCCAGGGGTTCCTGCCCGAATGCTTGTGCCCGCGACAGGTGCGCCCCTCACGGCTAACCGAGACTGGCCGACTGGCCTCTAAGTTATTGAAATCACAAACGATCTGTGTCTTACAGAGCTGTTCTACTCCGTCGCGATGTGCCCTTTCACCTAGGCAAAAAGGGCTGCTTAGCGTTCATGTTTCTGCGCCCCTTAGCACGACAATCCCGAGAAGCTTTACAGCAGAGAACAAATTCGGGAAATCGTTGAGGACGCCATCCAGTCACTGACGCCGATGTATCGCGAGGTTTTCGTGCGGCGTGACATCGAATCGGAACTAAACAACGCCGGAATTCAGATCATCTGTGTTTCACCAGAGCAGCCCTCCAAGGTGCGTGAGACAATACAAAAGCACGACCTCAAATTCCTTCTCCTCTCGGACAGTCAGATGACCGCATCGCGAGCCCTCCGGATTGCTTATCAAGTGGATGATGCAACGCTGAATGCTCTTGCACAGCATGGAATCGATTTGGAGGCTGCCTCTGGAGAAAAATACAATCAATTGCCGGTTCCGGCTGTGTTCCTGGTAGCAACGAATGGCGTGATTCAATTCGAGTACCTGAACCCGGACTATTCGGTTCGCGCGCATCCGGATGTGCTCATAGCAGCCGCACGGGCCTCGCGCAAATGATTGGCCAGCATTCGAAAGTTTAGTTCCAATCAAACTAGGCCGCTCACCCGGCAACTCGCCCGCAGAGCTGTGCCAGAAAAAATCTGAGGACCAAGGCTCTTTGAAGGGAGAGTGTGAACTTTCCAAAAATGACTTGACTCTGGACTATACTCCAGGGTGTAACTTCTACAGAGGAGCCAAGTAGATGCAAATTGGCATCGTCGCGAAAAAGATCGGGCTGAGCGTTGACGCGATTCGCTTCTACGAGCGCAACGCCGTGCTCCCGCAGCCTCCAAGGACGCAGGGAGGCTTCCGCCACTATGGGGAAACCGATGTCGAAACGCTGGCATTTATCCGCCGCGTACAGGGCTTGGGATTCAAACTCAGCGAGATCCGTGGTCTCTTGAGTCTGCGAGGAACCCGCTTGCAGCCGTGTGCGCCGGTGCGCCTTCGATTGAAAGAAAAGCTGGCCGATGTACAACGGAAACTTGCCGGCCTTCAGAAGCTGGAGCACGAGCTGCGTTTGGCCTTGCGCAGTTGCCACCGAGAGCTTCGGAAGCGACCTGCTCATTGCCCAATCTTGAGAGCGCCGGACAAGCGTAAGCCGGAGAATGATAAATGAGAATCGATGCCGTTACAAGCGCATCGGCCCGAACTATGTTGTCCAATGCTCATGGCTTTCGAGGACAGAAAGGACATTCCGAGCTATGAGAAAGCAAGTGGATGCTTGCTGTAGCTCGCCAGCGGCGATGTGCTACTGGTTTATGGTCTCGCTGATCGCCTGGGGAGTGCTGAGCCTCGTAGGAACCTATTGGCGTCCTTTCCATGCGCCGTCATCGGCTGCGTGCTTTTTCGTCATGGCCATCGGCTGCCTCGCCAACTGGCGTCGGAATCGCTCTTTTCATTGCGCAATCACTGGCCCGCTATTTCTGATCGCTGGCGTCGTTTTCCTGCTATCAGGCGTGCGCATGATACACGTCAACACGCTTTGGGTCTGGCCATCCGTGCTCATCGGAGTCGGCATCGCGTTTCTCTTGGAATGGCGGTATGCGAAGCGTTCTGCGTCATGCGTTTGAGGATGCGAATGCGCATTCCTGGCGATTAGAAGCAGACACAAGGCTGTCAGCGCAAGCGCACACTCTGTAGTTCGCCCAAGCTGTAATTCGCCCGAGGAGGTTTTCGATGAACAAGAAGGTTATCGTTTATAGCCAGCCCGGCTGAATGTTTTGCGGAAAAGTGAAAGAGTTCCTTTCGCAAAACAACATCGAATTTGTGGATCGAAACATCGCAGCCGATGAAAGGGCGCTCGCTGAACTGGAAAGGCTTGGCTATATGACGAGCCCGGTGACCCAGATTGATGGAGACGTTGTCGTGGGTTTTGACGTTCCCAAGCTGCGGAGCCTGCTGCAACTGCACAGTTCCTGATACTCTAATAGTTGGCATCAAGCCCGCACGACTCTGACTGCGGGTCAGGGGCCAATGCCCTTTCCGCTTAGGGTAACTCAGTAAGAGTGAAAGATATCGCGGGGGGAGCGATGGGACTCGATCCCGCGGCCTCCTGGGTGACGGGCAGGCGTTCTAACGAGCGGAATTACTCTCCCGGAAATCAATCATCAAGGACTTGCGGTGTCAATGCCTACAGCGCCCTCCACATCCTTATTTTCCGTGACCAGAGCAGTCGTTAAAGCTTACTGACCCTTGACATTACCGATAGTCGCTATATTGGAGGTTTGCGGAACGGGACTGTCAAGCCCTAGCCCGGTGTTCATGATGAAAAACTTCGGGTGCGAATGGATCAATGACCTGTGTTAAACTTGGATTCGGAGTGGAGACGGGTCCAGAGTTGGTACAAGTACGAAGGACTTATCCCTCACGATTTCCGTCGCTCTGCCCTTCGGAACCTGATTAGCGCAGGTGTAGGCCACGCTCAAGCCATGAAGATTACTGGACATCGTACGGTATGCGTCTTCGAACGCTACAACATTGTGAGCGCACAACAACTTCACGAGGCCGTGGCAAGGGTCACCAAGAACGCAACAACAACGCAAAACGTGGTGCCTGCGACGTCAGATGCAGAGCAACATCTGTCTTTGTAAGGGTTTGCCGAGGTAGCTCAGTGGTAGAGCAGCCGATTCGTAATCGGCAGGTCGTGGGTTCAACTCCCACTCTCGGCTCCAGCATCTTCTCTAAATTCAATCAATTAACGCGAGGCGATTTTTGAGCAGAAGCAGCAGAGCGCCCAATTGCCCCCGAATTGTCCCCAAGCTCTCCCCTTCTCGTCCATATCTTCTTCAGGGATTGTTTGGCCAGATAAGATTCCGGCTTGTTTGCCGCGTCTTTGAGATCACGTCCGGAGACGATGTTGTAGCGCTCGAATACGGCGCGCGGCTTGTGGCCGCTGATGGCCATTGCGAGGCGCTCGGGCACACCTGTCGGATTGCGGTTTTACGGAGAGTTCTCGCCTGAGCTTTTGCCTCCAGGAGGCAAACGGACGCGACAGGGCAGAACCGGGTGCCCGCTTTAACTGGCTTGGCTACTGCCAAGACACACGTGGTGCATTAGGCTGTCGTTCCGTGGCTCGAGGTCGACCATATGATCTTGCGACACGGGGTTGGGCTGACCGCAAGTGTCGAATGATCCCGATCACGGAGCGGAAGCATACCGGTAGCTGTAAGTTCAATCACGAGAACACGAATGAAGTTTCTGGTAGGGACAGGAGCGAACCAGTTCCCGGGTGGGAGATTCACCCACTGTGGACCAGCACCTTTCACTGCTCACTGAGACATCCGGGCTAGCGCCAGTGCAGCAAAGCGTCCCCTGCCGCCCCAATGTCGAGGGCCGCGCTGCCACTGGGCTACCTCGGCCCGCTCTAACGACAATAACATTCGCAGAAAATTACTGTCTATTCTTCCGAGAAGGTGGCGTTCTTTCACCGTGAGAACGGATACATCGCCCATCCGATTCCCACGCCGATCAAAAGAAAGAGAAACAGCGACCACACCATGTATTTCACACGGTCGATCGGCCGCCGCCGACTCAGGAAGCCAAAGGCAACGGAAATCAGCACCGCGAAGAGCAGCATGGATTGCAGATGATTGAGCTTGAATCCCATTCCGGCGTTCATGCTTTGCGTCCTCGCGCTGCTTCATACGCGTGCAGCGCCGCCAGCAGATTCAGCGCACCCGCGGTGGCGAGGAAACGCGTCCCATAATCGCCGCCCGCGTGCGAGACGTCTGCGCCGTTCGTTTCTAGCGACCGGGCCGCCAAATAAAATGTTCCGGTGCCCAGATCTGCCAAATACCCCAGCGCATCGAAAGCATCATTTCCCGTTGAACTAAAAACGTTGCCGCGCATCCCCGCGCCAAGAATCACGAGCATGCCTACCGTCAGAAAAAAAATCGCCGCGCGCCCCCACATTTTCATGAGAGCGTGACCCAAACCCGGCATCAGCCATCCTGCCACACCGATGACGAAAGCCATCGTCTCGCGTCTGGAATCCTGCGGCGGGGCCGCCGGTGCTGCCGTCTCGTCTGCCATCCATCATCCTTCTATTCCCGGCTCATGCCAGTAAAGCCAGAATTTCGCTCTGAATCGCCCCCGTCACGCGAGCCTCACCCTCGCCGATATGCACATTCACTTCGCTGCGCACGCCGAATTCCGGCAGATAAATTCCCGGCTCGATCGAATTACACGTATTGGGGATCAGGTGCCTTACGTCATGTGTTTCAAGCCCGTCCATATTCACGCCGTTGCCGTGGACTTTTTCTCCAATGCTGTGCCCGGTGCGGTGGAAAAAATATTTTCCGTAACCTGCTTTCTCAATCACGCGGCGCGCCGCTTTGTCCACCTGCCATCCTTGCAGCGGCTCTCCCGCCGCAATGTGTTTGCGAATCAGGTTAGTCGCCGTATCGCGCGCTTCGCGCACGACGCTGAACACCTTCGCATATTTTTGCGGCACTTTCGCGCCCAGGTATCCCATCCAGGTGATGTCGTAATAAACGCTCCCGGGCGTCTTCTTCTTCCCCCAGACATCCATCAACAGCAGGTCTCCCTCGCGAATCGGCGAGGCGGACTCCGCCGTCGGGCCATAGTGCGGATCGCTGGCATGGGCATTGACTGCGATATCCGGCCCTTCTTCGGCCCAAATTTCCGCGGCATCGAACTCCTTCAGTATCCAGTTTTTCAAATCGAATTCCGTCAGCGTTTTCTTTTCGCGCACGCTCTTTGACGCAAGTTGAAAAGCTTCACGCACGATCCGGTCGATGGCCACTCCGGCAGAAAGATGCGATTCAAGCTGCTCGGCGCTCCAGCACGCTTCATATTTCTGCACCAGGTCCGCCGAACTGACCACCTTCGGGCCGGAGCTGCGCACCAGCTCAATCGTCCCCGCATCCACCATCGCCACATAGGGGATCGCGTTCTTTGGCGAATATTGCATCGCCACGCTCTTCGCGCGGCCAAACATCTTTTTCAGATTTTTTCGCAGTTCGTCTTGCGCCGAATAATACAGCGTCTCCCCGGGCAAGGACGCCAGCGACTGCGTCTCTATCTTGTGCACCAGTTTCTTTGGCGTGCCCTTGGCCGGAACGAAGTAGAACCACCTTCGCGTCCTCATTCCTTCCGGCAGCCTCAGGATATTTTGCGCGATAGGATCGCGTCCGCGAAAATCATAGAAGAGCCAGCCGTCGATCTTGGCGGCTCGCAAATCGCTCTGAATCCCTTGAATTTCTGCGCTCATTCGGGAATCAGCTCCATCGCTCGGACAAGATTCTACTGTCAAGCTTCAAGCGTCCTGCACCAACAGCGCGAGGATCTGCTGCCGGGTCACACCGCGGATTTCAATGCGTTTCGTGCGGCTTCGTTCGCCGCTCAGAATTCTAACAGCCGCCCTCGGTGTTTTCAAAAGTTCCGCCAGGAATTCCACCAGCGCCTCATTCGCGCGGTCCTCAACAGCCGGCGCTCGCAACCGCACCTTTAACGCGCCTCCCATTTCCCCGGCAATCTCCTCCTTGCTCGCTCGCGGCTGTACGCGCACAAGAAACGCCACGGCGCCTTCCCGCTCTTGGACCTCCAGCATCCGGCTCCTCACGATTTCTTAATTGACTGCTCTGGCCCCAAAAAGCGCGGTGCCCAAGCGCACTTCCGTTGCGCCCTCTTCGATCGCCACTTCAAAATCGTGGGACATTCCCATCGACAGAGCGGGCAGGGCGATACCAAGTTTTCGCGTCAATTCGTCGCGCAGATCTCTCAAGCGCGTGAAATAGGGCCGGACTTGCTCGGCCTTTTCCAGAAAAGGAGGAATACACATCAGTCCCGCAAGCTCCAATCGCGGCAGATCCGCCGTTTTCGCCGCTGCTGCGGAAAGTTCCTCAATCTGCATGCCGCTCTTGGTCTCTTCGTCCGCCAATCGAACTTCGATGAGAACGCGTAATTTGCCAGTAATACCTGCCTCGGACCGGGCGCGATCCAGCCGCTGCGCGACCGCAAAATCTGCGACGGAGTCTATGCTGTGAAAAAGTTTCGCCGCCCGTGCCGCCTTATTGCTCTGCAAATGACCGATCAGGTGCCAGGTCGCCGCTAGTCCTTCCGTTCCGGCGCGCTTCCCTTCCCACTCCTGTACGCGGTTCTCGCCAAAGTGCCGAATCCCCGCTTCATACGCTTCGCGGATGGCGCTCGCCGGATGCGTCTTGGACACGCCGATCAGGGTGATCTCCTCCGCTCTCCGCCCCGCACGGGCCATCGCACGAGCGATCCTCTCTTGAATTCGTTGCAAATTTTCCCGCACCGACGCTTGCGTCATGTTCGAATTCGAATCCTAGCACGCGCGGCATTGCAGCGCAGAGTCTCTGCGGTTAGACTGGCTTTCGGCCGCTGATGAATCGGCGGTCACGCTGAAAATGACCGCTCCCGGAAAACTCATCGCCATCGAAGGCATCGATGGCAGTGGCAAGCGCACGCAAGTCGAACTCCTGACACTTACCCTCAAGGCGCGCGGCTACTCCGTGTATTCCACCGGCTTTCCTCAATATGATTCCTGGTTTGGCAAAATGGTCGGCCAATTCCTGAATGGCGATCTGGGCAGGCTCGAAAGCGTCGACCCGCACTTCACCGCCCTGCTTTATGCCGGCGACCGCTTCGAAGCCAAGCCTCAACTTGAAGCCGCCCTGAACAGCGGCCAAATTGTTCTTGTGGACCGCTACATCGGTTCCAACCTTGCTCACCAGACCGCTCGCGTCCTCCCGCCGAAGCGTTCCGAATTTCTGGAATGGATCGAGCATCTCGAGTACCGCATTTACGGCCTTCCCCGCGAAAGCCTCATCCTCTACCTTCGCGTACCTCCGCGAGAAGCGCAGCGGCTGGTCGAGCGCAAGTCTGCGCGCACCTACACCTCTGCCCAGAAAGATTTGCTCGAGGCCAGTCTGCGCCACCTCGAGGATGCTGCCGAACTGTACGACTCGCTTTCTCGCAGCGTGCCCTGGGCGACCATTCAATGTTTCGATGCCAGGCTCAACGCCATTCGCGAGCCTGAAGTGATTGCCATGGACGTTCTCGCCGCTGTCGAGGGAGCGCTTTCCTCGGCTTCCGCGGGTGAAGGGAGCTAGCGCATGGGTCTTTCCGAATTTCTCGGCAACGAACGCATTGTCACGGCGCTCCGCGGCGCTCTCCGAACTAAACGTGTCCCCCATGCATTGCTCTTCACCGGCGCACGTGGCGTGGGCAAATTCACCCTCGCGCGCATGTTCGCACAGGCCGCGAATTGCGAACGCCTCACCGACGACTTCTGCGGCGAGTGCTCCACTTGTCGGCGCATCGCCCAGCTCGCCGATCCGCAAACGCTGCTCGAGCAGGGACTCGTCGAGCGTGGCGAGAGTGCCGACGCCGCCACCGTCGAGCGCGTGCCGCTGATCCTGCAGTCGCACCCGGACGTGTGGGCCCTCGTACCCGACCCTGTCCGCCTGAAGAGCCCGGTAGCGCGCCCGATGTTGCGTGTCGGCCAGTTGCGCGCCGTCCAGCGTGCCGCTTACTTTCAGCCCATGGGCCGGCGCCGCGTCTTCATCCTCGATGGCGCGGAGACCATGCGCTGGGATGTCGCCAACGTCTTCCTGAAAATTCTCGAGGAGCCTCCCGGCTCGGCGACGCTCATCCTCACCGCGCCCTCGCCTTACGCTCTCTTGCCTACCATCGTGTCGCGTTGCATGCAATTTCATTTTGCGCCGCTGCCGCAGGCGGCCGTGGAAAAAATCCTGAAAGAAAAGACCGATCGCAAACCCGCGGAAATCAAACTCGCCGCGCAACTCGCGGAGGGCAGCCCGGGCCTCGCCATCGAAATGGATGTCGACGCGGCCGCCCAGCGCCGCAGAAACGCTCTGCGCATCCTCACACGTGCCGCACAGGGTCAAGGTTTCGCGCAATTGTTCTCAGACACCTCGGCTCTCGCCAAGGACCGCGATTCCTCTTTCGAAGATCAGATCGGCGTTTTCTATGGCTTGCTCACCGATCTTCTTGAAATTACCTCGAAAGTGAAAGAGCCGGTCTTGCGCAATGCCCAGCTCGCCAAAGAATTGGAGTCGCTTGGCGAATCCGTGGATTCTGCGTGGGTTCTCCGCGCCATCGCTGGTTTTGACGAGCTTTACGCGGGAGCGCGCCGCAATTTGAACC
>WNFJ01737516.1_pt2 | contig 15927 bp, 8 predicted proteins | sample 5400461 | NCBI WGS metagenome assembly WNFJ01 (sample SAMN13153349, study PRJNA577476) | soil metagenome | isolation source: 115 cm saprolite on Douglas fir-dominated hillslope | place: USA:California | collected 2013-09-17 | reverse complement strand
GGCGGAACGCCTAACATTCCCGACGCGCCGCGTTCTGCCCTGGCGGGAATTCTACGCGGCCGAATGGAAGATCTCGCCGGCGTGGCGCTCTTCAATTTGGACAGACCCGCTGACGCGGCCACACGCTTCCGCCGCGCGATCAGCGTCTCTCCCGAAGGCACGCCGCTATGGCGTTCAGCGCTTTGGCATCTCGGTTCAGCGCTGGAGGCAAGCGGCAAAAGCGATCAGGCCTTGCTCTATTACATCAAGAGTTACGTCGCGGGCACTCCCGATCCGGCGCGCCGCGCCGTGATCGAAAACGTGTACAAGAAAGTCAATGGAACTTTGGAAGGACTCGATGACAAGATCGGGCCTGGCTTTACGACGGCAACCGCGCCTACGCCGACGCCCAGTCCCACTCCACAGTGAAGTTGTTTCAAGAGCGAGATTTACCCATCCAACAAATGAAACACCCGCAGGCCTTTTCGGTTTTGCGGGTGTTTTACCGTCAGGACTGCAGACGGAGTAGCGCCTGCAAGGTTTGATTCAATTTCGCCAGTTAATCGGCCAACGCAACTCTGCCTTCCGGCCATCCAAGCCGACGCCCAGCAACCTAAATCTGCCCACAGTGGCGGGCGGGTGATACGTCGAACTATAATGATCTCTATCAATTCGATCCTAGCTATGTTCAGCCTAAAACTTCTCTCCGGTCGCAAATCTGAAATCTCACGCTCGGGATTTCAAATCGCGGTCCTGACAATCTTTCTCGTTCTTTTCGGGTTAAACGTCCAGGCCCAGACACAGCCGGCCGCAGCGGGTTCTCGTTATGACGTAACGAACTATCGGATCGAGGTTCAATTGAATCCCGACCAGCACATGCTGCGCGCCGGCGCGGATGTCACATTCGTGCCGCAGGAAGCGACGCGCTCGGTCGTCTTTGAATTGAACGGCTCGCTGCATGTTGACAGCCTGGAGAAAGACGGAAAGGCGATCACCACTTTTGTGCAGGACGCCGTGGGCGCAGGAGCGCTGGGGCCGAACGTGCGCATTGACCTGGGCCAGGTCGTCCCCGCCGCCCAGCCGGTCACGTTGCGAATCCGTTGGAGCGGGGCGCTGACTTCGCCGGAAGGCGGACCGCTGGCGAATAAGCGTCTGGCCTATATCGGCCCCGAAGGTTCGTATCTGATGTACGCCTCGCGCTGGTTTCCTTTTCATGATTATGCGGCCGATCGGGCGACCGCGGACATCACTGTTATCGTCCCGACCGGGATGCAGGTCGGCGGCATCAGCGACGAGCCGGTCAACCCGCAGGTGGATAAGACCGGCACTACGCGCTTTCGCTTTGTAAACAAACAGCCGGTGCTGGTGGGTAATTTCATCGCCGGCCAGTACCTCGCCAAGTCCCTGCACTTTGGGAAGTACGAGCTGCAATTCTTCGTCAAGCCCGGCAGCGAGAATCGCATTACGAGTTATGGCGAGGTGATGGGGCGCGCGCTGGAGTTCTACACCAAAGAGTACGGCCCGCCGGCCTTTGGCTCGCGTTTCATCGTGGCGCAAACCGACGATGAAACGATGGAAGCCTATTCAGGTCCGGGCATTCTATTTCTGGCGGCCCGGTTTTTCGATTCGTCGCGCCCGGCCCAGGAAGAGCGACTGCAGCGTGAGGTCGCCTATCAATGGTGGGGACAGACGGTGGGCTTACGTTCGTTTGACGATGCCTGGGTGTCGCAGGGTCTGGCCGAATGGAGCGCGTTTGCGCTACGGGAATCAACGTTAACTGGAGGCCAGCTCGAGGCAGCCCAACGCGAAGAACAGGAGCGCGCGCTGACGTTTGAACAGACGTCTTCAATCGTGCGCGCACCCGGAGCTCTGGACGATCAGTCCGCGGCTTACCAGTCGATAGTCTTCTATAAAGGCGCAATGGTTTTCCGCATGCTGCGCGAATCGATGGGCAGGGACAAGTTCGGTTATCTGTTGCAGAAGTTTCTCGATCAATATCGGAACAAGAACGCTTCGATCGATGATTTCGAGCGATTGACCTCGCAAGTAGCCGGCAAGAACATGCGCTACTTTTTCGCGACTTGGGTCGAGGGCACTGGAGTTCCCGAATTCAGCATTGACTATCAGATTATTCGCACGCGTGCCGGTAAGTTCCGCACGCGCGGGACCGTGCGTCAGAATTTCGAAAACCTGCACCTGCCGGTTGAGTTGACGCTGCATTCCGAAGGCGACTCGCAAACCAAAACGCTCTACCTGGACGGCAAGAGTGAGGACTTTGATTTCGAATCGAGCGGCCAGCCGATTAACGCCGAAGTCGATCCCAACGACAAAATCCTGCGCATGTCCGACGATCTGAAAGTTGCCATTGTCGCCCGCCGCGGTATTGAGCTGTTCCACGAAGGGCAGTACGCCGAGGCGCAGCAGCAACTGGAAACCGCGCTCAAGCTCGACCGCAACAACTCCTGGGTCTATTACAATCTGGGCCTGGTCTATTTTGAGCAGAAAAACTGGCAGTTGGCGCTCGACAATTTTCAGGCCGCCATTGACGGTACCAGCAGCAAGCCGGCGTGGATCGAGGCCTGGGCCCGCATCAAGCGCGGCAATGCGTACGATGCCAAAGGCGATCGCGAGCGCGCCGTGGCTGAATACAACAAGGCCCTGCAAACCGGGAGCAATTACGACAACGCACAGAAGGTCGCCCAGAAGTTCATCAACACACCATTCGATCCGAAGGCTCCCGCCGAACAGGCACAGAACGGTCCGGGTGAGTTTTGATTTAGCCGCGTTCACGCGGTTTTCCCGAAGGGTTGCTAGACCAGCCGTTTTACGGCTGGGCATTGAGGATCGATGAAATGATTAGCCCGCTTTAGCGGGCTTTTTCAGTTGTGGCTTAAACCAATTTCGCAAGCACGCTGAAGCGCGCTAATCTAGACAATCGAGTCAGACTTATCCCAGCGCTAAAAGCGCTGGTCTAGCAACGCCTGCGGAGAAACCCGCTGAAGCGGACTCAGACGGATCCTCGATCAGCCATAATGAAGCCCAATTCAAATTCCCGCGAACTTAAGCCCGAACAAGCTGCCGCTGCGTTCACTCTCGATCGACATCTCTCGGTCACAGCTGGTCCGGGTTCAGGCAAGACTACGGTGCTGGTTGAGCGGTATTTGGAAATTCTGCGCACTCAAAAAGTTTCCGTCGACAATATCGTAGCCATCACCTTTACGAATCGGGCCGCGAACGAAATGCGCCAGCGGGTACGCGCAAAGATTGACGCGCTGCTGCGCGAGACTTCAGGCAATGAACGTCAGACCTGGCTGCGGCACAAACGAGCCCTCGAAGCCGCGGTCGTCACGACGATTCACGGGTTTTGTTCGCGGCTGCTGCATGAGTTTCCCGTCGAAGCCAACATCGATCCCCAATTCGTACTGCTGGACGAGCATCAATCGGCAATGATGCTCGAAGCCGTCGTCGAAGAAGCACTCACCGATGCGATTCATCACGGCAATGAAAAGATTGTGCTGATGACGCAGGGCGCCACCCGCGCTGTGCTCGCCGCCGCGTTAGTCGAACTCTATCGCCGTTATCGCGGCGAGGGCCTGTCGCTGGACGCAATCGAAAAACTTTCGGCCAGAAACCACGCCGCTGAAGCTGAGTACGGCGTGGTGTTTAATGATTTGGAAGCGGCGATGGCGGATCTGATCGCCGCCCGAGGACTGTCGCGGGACGCGGAAAGAAAGCGTGGCAAGGCTGCTCAGGAGTGGCCGGCCCTGCGGCAAATTCTGTCCCGGCCGCCTACTGACGAGACGATCGCCGCGTATTGTCAGGGGATCGAAGACCTCTGGGAAGCGCGACCCCGAAAAGGCAGCACGCCGGTGATTGAACGGCTCGACGAATTGCTTTGGGACGCAAAATCTTCGGATCGACTGCGTGGCCGTGTGCCTTGCCTCGGGTTCGATTTGTTGGCTAAGGATTATGCGCTGGCTCTGATCAAGTTGCTGCGCGAAATCGATCGCCGTTTGGAAGTTGAAAAGCAGAGGCTCTCCGTGTTGGACTTCGACGACTTGCAGTTGCGCACCCTGCAGCTTTTGGAGCGGCCGGAAGTCCTGACTCGAGTGACAGAGCGCTATCGATTTTTTCTGGTTGACGAGTTTCAGGATACCAACGGCCTGCAACGCGATCTCATGAACCGGCTGGCACTGGGACGCAGCGCCAATCTATTCATCGTCGGCGATCGCAAACAGTCGGTCTACGGATTTCGCGGCGCGGACGTCGATGTATTCAGCGAGATGACCGCGGCCATAGTGAACGCCGGCGGCGCGCCGCAGCCGTTGCACCTGAATTTTCGCAGCCAGAAACCGCTGATCGACTCGTTCAATTTTCTGTTCGCGCGGATTTTCACGGCGCGCGCCGAAGTCCCTGCCACAGAGTTAGGCCAACTCGGCTTTGTAGAACACGAGCCGAGCGTTGCCGAGCGAGCTGCCGAACACGAACCGCCTTTGATTGAGTTGATGGTCAGCATTCTGCCGGAGAGCAAAACCGGCGCGGCCGAATCGGAGGAAGGAGCCGAAGAAAGCGATCCGTTAGGGACGCAGGAGCGAGATGCCGAACAGGTTGCCGCCCGAATTAGATCGCTGGTCAGTGGCCCAGACTTCAGTCCGGGCAACCAGGCCGCCCCAGATTCAAGTCCGGGCCACTTCAAGTATGGCGACATCGCTATTCTCCTCCGAGCTTTCACCGGAGTCTGGACGTACGAAAGCGCCTTACGCCGCGCCGGCATTCCTTATCTAACGGTGCAGGGAAAAGGCTTTTATCAACGAGAAGAAATAACGGATCTGATTCAACTGCTTCGCTTTCTCGATAACACTACCGACGAGTTGGCACTCGCCGCGGTGCTGCGTTCGCCGCTCGGTGGTATTTCCGACAACGCGTTGCTGGCCTTGCGGTGTGCGCCGCGCGTCACGGATGTTGGCAGCCTTGAACGCCTGCATCGCCGCAATCTTCGGCGCGCGCTGCGAAGTCACCGTGAGATTCAGTTCATCGACGAAGCGGAACATGCGGCGCTGGATCGCGTCTCAGAGTGGCTGGACTTACTTATTAGGCGGCGAAATCGCTACAGCGTTTCCGAATTGCTCCGGTTCGCGGTCGCGTCCTCTGAATTCACGGTGGTGATCGCCGCCAACTTTGACGGAGCGCAAAGAGTCGCGAACGTGGAAAAGCTCTTTCGCCTGGCTGAACAATTCGAAAAGTCGGGCTACCTGATTCGCGATTTCGTTCATTACGTCGAAGAGTTCGAAGCTATCGGCGGCCGCGAAAGCGAAGGCCAGATGGACGAGTCGGCCAATGTCGTGCGGCTGATGACGATTCATCAGGCGAAGGGGCTGGAGTTTCCGGTAGTCATAATTCCTGACCTGCACCGCGAGCAAAAACCGCGAGACGCATGGTACGCCCTCGATCGTCATAAGGGTTTTAGCGTCCGCGTTCCCGATGGGCGCGGCCAGGCGGTTCGTGGATCGCTCTTTAATCAACTGCGCCAACGGGCGCGCTGGCGGGAAGAGTTCGAAAGCATGCGCCTGCTTTACGTCGCCGCCACGCGCGCAGAAGATCGTTTGATTCTTTCGGGGGCGGTCGCGCAAAAAGAACTAAAGAACCTCGCCAAGACTGAACGCGAACAGTGGCTGGCCTGGGTCTGGCAAGCGCTGGAGCTCACCGAGCATCAGCAGAGCGGCGTGCTGGCATTCGGTGAAGACGTTCAAATTCAACTGACCGTCGGTCGCGAGCCGCAGATTGTAAAGTCATCAATTCCGTCTTTCCGCGACGCCGAAGAATCTGGAGAGTTTGATTCTTCCCAGCCAATGGCCGAGCTGTTTCCGCTTTTGCAACCGGTAAAGGCCGAGCGCGGACAGGGCCTGCGCCGGTTCAGTGTGACGCAATTGATTGACTTCCAACGGTGCGCCCGACAGTATTACTTTGATCGGATGCTGCGCGCGCCGGGCGCGGAAGAGCGCGCGATCTGGAACGACGCCGAGGCGCCGGAACCGCCCGCTAACCTGACGGCGACTTTGAAGGGTGCGGTGATTCATCGTTTCTGCGAAACCTTTCGCGAGGGCGATGATCCAGGGACGCGTCTGCGGACCAGTTTCAATGAAGTTGTCGCGCAACGACAATCGGAATTGGCTGGACGTGTTTTCGAAATCAACCCCGAAGAAGCAGTGCTCGATCTGATTCCGTTGACCGAAAATTATCTTGCCAGCGAAGTCTTTCAACGCGTGACGGCTTTGGATCGATTCAATGCGGAATCTGCCAATCCGCAATCCGCAATCCGCAAATCGAAATCTCTTTCAACTGGCCTTTGGAGTGAATTGCGATTTCGTTTGCGACGGCCTTTGGGAATTCTCACCGGCACTATCGACAAGCTTCTGATCACGCCGGCAGCCAATGGCGAAGGCATCGACGTCGAAGTTATTGACTTCAAGACGAACCGGTTTAGCCGGCGAGCGGCGCCGCAAAAGAACCGCGCCCGCAGCGCTGCCGTGACGACCGGAGGCCGCGGGGAGCTGAACATTGGAAATCGTTCCCAACCCGCGCAGGGCCTGTTTGATTTTGAGAGGGCGTCGGAAGACGTCGCCAGTGGAGGTAATAAGACTTCAACTGATTCAGAAGTTTCTTTCACCGCACAAGCCGAAACGCTCGCGCATGATTATCAACTTCAGATGCAGGCCTATGCACTGGCCTTGCGCGAGCTGCTGCCACAGAGCGTCAAGGTAAACAGCCTGCGCGCTACGCTGCACTTTATCGAACCCAACCTGGAAGTAGCCCTGGAGTCTGATCTCCTGGAACACGACAATTGTGTTCGCATGATCGACGACGCGATGCTTCAGATCGCCGCGCTTGATGGCACGCTGGACGCGGAGCTATTTCCTCCGCTTCCCGCGACTCATTGTCGGATGTGCAACTTCCTCGAACTATGTCCGGCCGGGCGGGAATGGCTGAGGAAGAATCGATAGCGGTGTAGGCAGTCCGCTTTGCGGACTCGCCAATTCCTTACACTTCGCGTATAAAGCTTCGCGCGGAGGTCGTCCAGACGATGGTTACTTTGAAATCCTTTGATGGCGGAGAGTTTGCCGCCTACCTTGCTTTGCCGGCCAGCGGTCACGGTCCGGGCATTGTCGTCTTGCAGGAAATTTTCGGCGTCAATCAGTACCTGCGCAGGGTCTGCGATTGGTATGCTGCTCACGGATTCGTCGCGCTCTGTCCTGATCTGTTCTGGCGACAAGAGCCGGGCGTCGAGTTGGCTGACAAATCGGAAGCCGATTGGCAGAGAGCAATCGCGTTCTATAACGGACTGGATGAAGCGAAAGCAGTCGAGGATTCTGCGGCCGCGGTCGAGTCTCTACGCAAGCATCCGGCATGCAGCGGTCGCGTCGGCGCGGTCGGTTTTTGTCTCGGTGGCAATCTTGCATGGTTGCTTTCCGTGCGATTCAAACCTGACTGTGCGGTTGGTTATTACGGCGTCAGCATCGAAAAGACCCTGAATGAAGCGAAGAATCTCAGCTCACCGCTGATGCTGCACATCGCGAGGAAGGATCAGTTCTGCCCTCCGGAAGCGCAGCAGCAGATTCACGAGACTCTTGATCGAAATCCGCTGGTGACGATTCACGATTACCCTGAACAGGATCACGCGTTCGGCCGCACCGGCGGGGAGCATTACGACGCGAATGCCGCGGAGTTGGCGAATTTGCGCACGCTCGAATTCTTTGTGCGCAACCTTGCGGGAGAGGGATTCGCCGGCGCGCAAAAGTCGCTCTCCGAACGCTGGGACGAACACGTCAAATACGAGTTCGCGACCCGCAATACTGAAGATACTTTGAAGACGATGGTGGCGGACGCTTACGTCAATCACGTGCCGGTGCTAACTGGTGGTGTGGGCCATGAACAGCTTCGCGAGTTCTATTCACAGCGCTTCATTCCCCAGATGCCGCCAGACACTTCGATGACGCCGGTGTCGCGCACCATCGGCGTCGATCAAGTGGTTGATGAGATGGTTTTTGAATTTACGCACACGATCAAAATGGACTGGATGCTGCCCGGCGTCGCGCCGACTGGGAAGCATGTGAAGGTTCCTCTGGTCGTGATTGTTCACTTTCGTGACGGCAAGCTGGCGCACGAACATATCTACTGGGATCAGGCATCAGTGCTGGCGCAGCTAGGTTTGATTGAGACAGCAAAGCTTCCCGTGGCTGGCGTTGAGACAGCCGAGAAAGTGCTGAATCCGAGTTTACCGGCGAATGAGATGATGAAGCGGTAGCCGGCCAATCAATTGATGAAGCGGTAAACGAGCTGGGTTAGTCCCCAGCGGGATGGGGCATCGATGAATGTGAAGTCAGTACCACCCGCGTCAGCGGGTGGGTCCCATCGAGCTAGCTCGACCCGCCCGCTGACGCAGGCGGTACTGACCTCATTGCGTCGGCCCTATTAATCACAAATTTGGAATACAAGGATTGACCATCGATAATCAAACCAATCCCGCCCCCCTCGTCAGCCGTCTGCGTCGCGATCTCGGCACTGTCGAATCGTACGCGGCGCTGATTGGGATTCTGATCGGCGCCGGCATCTTTAAAGTCACCGGCGCCGCCTGGTCCCTCACCGGGCCCAGTGTGATTCTCGGCTACGTCGTGCTAGTGCCGGCGATTCTGGCGACTTCGATTCCCTATGCAGCGTTTATTTCCACGCCGCTCGGACGCGAGCCTGGCGGTGAATACCTGCACATTTCGCGGACGCTTGGCGGGTACGCTCTGGCGTACGTCGGTGCCTGGCTAAAGATCATCGCCTACATTGGAGCGGGTGCTTATCTGGCGAGCGCCCTGGCGGACTACCTGATTGAACTTACCGGCCGGCGTTTCACCGGAGAGTTGCTTCACCAATCCCTCGCGGTCGCCAGCTTAATTTTCTTTTACCTAATACACGTGATCGGTGTGCGTTGGTTTGGCCGCATACAGGTAACGATGTGTGCGGTCCTCGGACTGTCAATTCTGGTGCTGGTACTGCCGGGTCTGTTCGCGATTCATCGGGCAAACTATTCACCGTTCATCACTCATGGAGCGATGGGGTTCGCGGGCAGTTTGATACCACTTTTCTTTTCCTATGCGGGCTTTGAAGCGTTGGCCCAGACGGCGGGAGAAACGAAGGACAGCACGCGCCGGCTCCCCATGGTTTTTCTTAAAGGCATTAGTGCGGCCGCCCTGATTTTCGTTTTGATGTCGCTGGTCGCGTTTGGAGTACTGCCGGGAGCGCGCCTGCAGGCGAGCAATGCGCCAATGACTGAAGTCGCCGCGGTCTATCTTCCCTGGGGTGCGGCGGCGCTGGTGACGATCGGGGCCATCATGGCCATCACGACTTCTCTCAACCCAACCCTGATCGTTCCGTCGCGGCTGGCAATTATCTTTGTCGAAGACGGGCTGGCGCCGCGTTGGCTCGGGTTCATTAATCCACGGACGGCCACACCGGTTCGCGCCTTGACCCTCACGCTGGCTGCCAGCGCGTTGCTGTTAATCAGCAAACAGCTCTCGCTGGCTTTAACGATAGCGGTGTTCGCTCTCTTTCTGCTTTACTTCCTGCACAGTCTGACTTTTCTCTTGCTACCGCGCCGGAATCCGCAGCTTTACAAACAGATCAGCGTGGGAATTCCGATTTGGCTGCAACGCGGGGCGGCATTGCTCTCAGTTCTGTCGATGGGTTTGTTAATTGTCGTGCAGGTGTCGCAGGATGCGCATACACTATTGACGCAGAGTCTGAGTGAGAGGATTGCAAAACATTCGCTTACCAGCCTTGAACTGGCGTTGGTGTGGTCGTTAATTGGTGCGGCGCTGTATGGTCTCGCGCGGTGGCGAAGAAGTAGCGCAAGTTGATAACTTGCGGGCAGCCCAATGGAAATTCAGGGACACAGAATTCTAATTACCGGCGCCGGCCGAGGTCTTGGCCGGGCGCTGGTCTTTGCCTGCGCCAAAGCCGGCGCGCGCGAGATCCTTGCCGGGGCGCGCAAGCCGGAAGACATTGCAGACTTAAAGGACGAAGCGTTGGCGATTGGCGCGCCGATCATTCCGATTCAGCTCGACGTTACGGTCGAATCAGATGTGCGCGCGGCCGCTCAGCTCGTTTTCGTGGATATTCTGATCAACAACGCCGGGATAGCCAGCTACGGAAATCCGCTGAACATGAATCATGAAGATGCAGTGCGAGAAATGGATGTAAATTATTTCGGCGCATTGCGCATGGCCCGCGCCCTGGCTCCGGCGATGATCGAACGCGGCGAGGGAATGATTGTGAATGTGGCCACCGCCTTTGCCAAAGTGAACCTGCCGATTGTTGGCACTTACTGCGCCTCGAAAGCGGCGCTGCTCTCCCTCGGCCAGGCTTTGCGTGCGTATCTGTCTGACAAAGGAATACATGTGATGACGGTAATGCCGACCACGATCGACACCGACATGAGTAAAGGCGCCGACGTGCCCAAGATGAAGACCGAGTTTGTGGCCGGCGAAATCCTGCGGCATATTCGCGAAGAGACAATCGATCCGCCGATTGGTGAAGAGGCTGAAGGAATTCTCGACGGACTGTTGAAAGATCCATCTGCGATGGAAAAAATGTTCGCGCAGATTCGCGCGTAGGTTTCCGGTGCGCCTGCCCAGGTTTTCAAGCTGAGGGAGATAATCATGAGAAAGATATTTTCGATTCTGATCTCCGTGATCTTTCTGTCGGTGGCGATTTATTTCGGTTCGCCCGTTGGTAATTCCCAAACTCCACAGAGTTATCCCCTCGTTTGCCGGGGCACACCCAATGCGAGCATATCTTCGAACCATGAGGCGCGGCGGCTAATGATGAAATTCATAAAGGGAACTGGTCCGGCTGATTTAGGACTCGCCCCCGGCGAATGTTCATGGATGGATCGCGGCCTGCTGCCGACAGAGCCCGATCTGATAACCCAGGTTGTGCCGGAGGGAGCTGCCGACCGGCCCGAGTATCAATGGGCTTCCGAGTTACGAGAGCCGAATACCTACTGGATATTCGATGTTTACAATGACCGCCAGGGTCAATTGGTAGTCACGGGGTCGCGCCGAAAATCAACGGGCGGGCCCACTACTGTCGCTCCGGGAGTCCGCACAGCGGATGTGGAATCCAATGTAAATTCCTCTGCGGCAAATACACCGGCAGTTACTGGTGACAGTGAGGCAAAGGGCTCACCAAATAGCAGTGGGCTAATTACCTGGACTTACTACCGGATGCAACGGCCCGCGGTGATTGAGCAAATCTTACGCGCGGCGCGCGAAGGAAAGGCGCCAACCGACATTGTGCCGGGAATCAATGTGACGACATCAGAGTCAGCTAAGGCTAAGGAACAAGCCTTGTCACGGCCGAATACAAACAGCGCGCAGAGCGTTGCGCGATCAGGAAGTACCAGGGGCGCTGACGGCACGATGATGGACCCGTTGGAGGTCGAACATACTCCGGCCAAACTCGAAATGGGAGAGGTCTGGGACGGCGGCATGCTACAACGCTCAGTTTTCTTCATCGCGCCTACGGATGGCGATGTGCAGGTCAAGCTGCCGCCGGGCACGCCTTTCCGCATCGGGAAGCTGCTTGCTTATGATGGAACCGCTGAGGACGAACAGGCTGATGAGCGCACCACGTCTCGATTTGCCGCTGTGGATGAGGAAGTCACGGTCAAACCACGGGCGGTAGCGGTGCGCGATCTAAATTCAAGTAGCCGCGCTGTTATGCTCAGAACACTGGGAGTTTCGGCAGTCAGCGATACTCCGCCTTTTACGCTCCATGCTAAGTCCGGGCAGCAGATGAAAGTGATTTTGGTATTCGAGCCGCGTCTGACAAACCGCGACTGGGCAGGCTCGTATGATACGAAGGTCAACATCGAGGGTGCGGGATGGCGCTTCAGCGTACCGGCGCACGCCGTCTTCAAGGGCCCGAACTTTGGACCGTGGATATCAGTTCACGACCCCGACGTGGATGTGATCGTGTCGACCGGCTCGACAATCGAAGTGAATGTTCCGATTAAGATGATCAACGGGGGACCGGCTGAGAGTTGCACCGTGGCGCCTGAAATTTTACCGAAAGGTGTGACGATGAAACCTTTCGATCTCTCACTAGCCGAGAATTCGAACATTCCGGCGTCTCTGCGTTTCGTCCTCGATACCAGTTATCCAGATGGAGCGGCCACGGCGCCGGGCCAGGACGTCGTCGTTCGACTCGACTGGAAGGGCGGTTCGAAGCTGACCAACCTCACACTGAATCTCTTTTCCTACTTTCATCACTGGGGATGGAATGGAGAAGTTGGCGGGTTGAACATCGCTTATGACATGAGTATCTATAGCAATGGGAAATTCGTTTTCTATTACAGTGCAGCCAACGATAATCTTGTCCTCGATCGCGATTTTGCGATTCGCTTCTATGTGAAAGACGTTGAGTTGGCTAACGTCTCCGGTACCGCCGACCGGAATTCCGTAGTAGCGAAAAGCTTCGGCTGGGTGCAGGGCTACATCCGCGACAACTACCCGTCCGTCGTTCGCGGAGAGCCGCGCCATTGGATAAAAGTAAAATCTCGCCCCTAGCACGGCCGGCTACACTCGGCGGGGCTTCTCAATGATTGAATCAACCTTAAATCGCCGCCGCGAAGAATTTCCCACGCTCGCTTCCGGCATACACCTGCTGAGTCACAGCCTCGGTCCCGTGCCACGCGCGGCGCGCGAATCGATGCTCGCTTATTACGAAGCGTGGGAACATCACACCAGCGAAGACGCCTGGGCCTCGAGCTGGTGGGAAATGTCCGCGCGCGTCGGCGACGGCATTGCCGGCATTCTTGGTGGCACACCCGGGTCAGTCCAGATTCAACCGAACGCTTCCGTCGCGCTCTCGGCGGTGATTTCGTGTTTCGACTTCGCTTCAAGTAAACGAAACAAGGTGGTCACGTCGGCGCTCGATTTCCCTTCGATGGCATACGTCTGGGAGGCGCAGACTCGGGACGGTGCAGATGTGGAAATTGCCCCTTCCGATGACGGCATCACCGTTCCTTTGCCGCGGATTCTGGACGCAATTGATGACCAAACGGCTCTGGTTGCTCTCTCGCATGTTTCGTTTCGCAGTTCTTGTCGCGTTGATGCATGCGCGATTGTCGAGAAAGCACATCAACATGGCGCGCTGGTTCTGTTGGATGTTTACCAGTCGGCCGGCGCGTTGGAATTACGAGCCAGTGACTGGGACGTCGACTTTCTGATTGGCGGCACGATCAAGTGGCTCTGCGGCGGGCCGGCTTGCGGCTATCTTTATGTGCGGCCTGATCTGCAAAAGAGTCTTCAGCCGCGGCTGACTGGCTGGGTCGCGCACGCCGCGCCGTTCGATTTCGCGCCGGCGCCCATGCGTTACGACGATTCGGTGCGCCGCTTTGCCCAGGGCACACCCAGCATTCCCGCGCTCTATTCGGTCCTTCCCGGTTTGCAGATTATTGAAGAAGTCGGTGTGCCAACGATTCAGGCCGAATCACAGCGCCGTACCGAATGGATGATCGACTTTGCTCTTGAGCATGGCTGGAAGGTAAACAGCCCGCGCGACGTAAACCAGCGTGGCGGCTCAGTAATGATTCATGTCGACGATGGACCTGCGATGGTGAATCGATTAGCGGAAAGAAGAGTCTTTGTCGATTGCCGTCCCGGCGTCGGCCTGCGCGTCTCGCCACATTTCTTTAATACCGATGAAGAGGTGAGGGAAGCGATGGGGATTCTTGATGAGTTGTTAGCGTAGACTGCCGGAACGCGGACATCTTTGTCCGCCAGCGTGCGACGCACACTCAGCTAAGCCCACCATATTTCAAACACATGTTCCGCGCTCCGCGCTGAGGCGGACAGGATGTCCGCGCTCCAATCATGCTTCATACCTCACGCTTGGACTGCCCGCCGGATAGAAGACTCCCAACAAACGCAGTTCATCTGTGCCGGTGTTCTCAACACACCGGGCTGTCAAGCCAAGTAGCTTGTTTAGACCAGTTAAATTAAGGGAAACTTGGCTTGTGTGCCTATAGGGAGACAATCTAGATTACGAGTTGCGCCAAAGATAACTCGGATGCAAGCTCCTTAGCGCCGGCCACATTTTTGCAGGACCCAGAGCAACGGATCGATTACGCGGCGAGGCATGACCTGTTCTGACAATTTATCACCCACGGGTTCAGAGCCCAACGCGGAAACAGCGCAGAATTCAACACTTTTGAAGTGGGCGTTTGCGTTACTAAGAAACCCCTGCCCATTGAGCGTCTCTGACGTAAAGTCACGGAGCAGCGCGGAGTTTCTTTTCATAGAGTCCAGATACGCTCGCACATCATGCAATGACTCTTTTTCACTCTTCTCTAGATAGCTGATGATCTCATTCGGAAAACCTTTGTAGCTAAGCAGTCGGTCCGCCTTGGTATAAACCACAATCAAGTGCTGAAAGCGATCTGGTGCGCCCATGTGTGTCATGCCCAGGTTATAACGCTCTAACAGTTGATACATTTCATCGGCGATGCCTTCATCTTCACCAAACTGTTCCAGATCAGTCAGGCTCATCAGAAACAGCGCGCATCGGCTATGCTTAACGAATCCGGCAAAGCGCTGTAAGTTTTCCTCTTCGACGTGCAGATCAAATGCTTCGCCGGGCGGGTCGTACACCAGCAATGTGCGATTGCCAAAGTAAGGCATCGAGAAGAGCCGATCTATGTTTGGCTCCGGAAACACGAAGTCGGTCGCTAGCGGCAAGTCTCCTCGTTTCAACATAGCCACGTTGTCATGGATTATTTCCAACGTCTTCATCGTCCATCCCTGTCGAAAGAAAGCATTCCACGAGCGCGTCACGATGTTCTGAAGAACGTAGTAGAGCGAAGCTAGGTAAACCGTTTTCCCATGCCCTTTGAATCCGATCACACTGACGATAGCCGGATCGCGCGAAAGCCAACGGCTGTGACACCTTACGTACTCAGGCGGAAGTTGATGTTGGCAGCCGGTGCATAGACGAGTACTTGATTGCAGTTTGATCAGGCAGTAAGGGCAGAACATGGTGAGATTCCTTCCTGTATCTTTGTTGGTTTCGTAAGCACGTTTCCTCACCGAAGCGAGAAGCGCGATCGTTCGCATAGCCGAATAGCTTTTACACTGGGCTCCGGGCGGCGTTGAGCACTCGGAAAGCGTGTTTGAGTTGGCGGCGGCCCATTAGTGAAACGGTAGAGTCGCGAGTTAAGCGGCACCGTAATGTTTCCGGCTTCGGTAAATCTGTCTGCGGTTGGTCCCTGCGATAAAGGAAAATAAGAGTCTCGACGTCCCGATCGGCCGCGTCCGCCACGACCAATTCGTCAACAGCGACGGGTAGCATTAGCGAATCTGAAGACAGGCGGCGCAGCAGGTTCACCTTGAGAACGTCGCCCGCCTGTTGCTGGCTCGTATGCATGCGCTGATCCAGCCACCACTCGATGCTGCGCACGCGTACATAACAAGCATGATCGCTGCGACACTTCGGACAACGCGCGAACGCCGGCCGGCGACCGTAGGAGAAAGCGACGCGGTAACGTTCAAACCTCGCTAGGCACTCGATACAAACCGCGCGCCGCCATTCGTGGTCGACAATCTGCCGGTTACGCCTCAGGTGCGCGCGAAGCGCGTGGATTAATCGCACTCGCAGCGTTATTCTCTGACGCAGCAGGAGCAGTGAATCGACCAACCACCTTTTTGGCCCCATAAAGATGAAGAACAGTGTGCTGAGCGTCAGGACCACAGCAATCATCAGGAGCCGCAGAAACAAATTATTTGAGGCTTCGCCGGATCCAGCGGCAGAAGAAGCTATCAAGCTGATCAGGAACTCTCCAAGGAAAAACAGGCCTCCAAGAACTGCAAGTGTTAAGACAGCCGTTAAGAACGCAACGATGCA
>WNFJ01571145.1_pt1 | contig 15941 bp, 11 predicted proteins | sample 5400461 | NCBI WGS metagenome assembly WNFJ01 (sample SAMN13153349, study PRJNA577476) | soil metagenome | isolation source: 115 cm saprolite on Douglas fir-dominated hillslope | place: USA:California | collected 2013-09-17 | reverse complement strand
GTGCTGATCGACCGCATCGACCGGCGTTACCTGGGCGTTTTACTCGATCTGGTCCGCGGGTGTTTCGTGCTGGCAACCGCCTACGTCGCCTGGGGCGGACATCTCCAGCTCTGGCACCTCTATGCCATGACGCTGATCACCGGCACCGGCTCCGCGATGTATTGGGCCACGGTGAACGCGCTAGTGCAGGAAGTGATTCCCTCGAGCCAATTCACCGGCGCGAATGCCGCCGTATTGGTGGGCGTGCAGAGCGGGATGCTCATCGCCGGCGCTTTCGTCGGGTTTCTCTACAACACCACTGGAATCGCGGGAATTCTAGCCATCGATGGCGCAACTTATTTCGTGTCGGCTTATTGCTTGTATCAAGTGCGGCGCGGCTACGTCTCTCCCCGCGAGAGCCAGAAATACCCGCGCGAATACAACGAAGCTACCGAAGCGACGGCTGAAGCGCTGGAGAGCGGCGAAAACCCCGAAGTCGCGGAAGCCGGACTTTCCCTGGCCGTTTATGCCGACATGAAAGAAGGCTTTGCGTACCTAATGAAACAGCCGCTGGTGCGCGCTCTGGGCATCACGCACTCCGTCATGATGGCGGGCGTGGTGAGCGCCAACGTCGTGCTGGTGGCCCTGGCAAACGATATTCTGCATTCCGGGCCGCGCGGGCTGGGATTCCTCGAAGCGGGCTGGGCCACCGGCGCGATCTGCGGCGGCTTACTGGCCAGCCAGCTACCTGCGGCGTTGCGCATGCCGCTGTATGTTGCCGCTTGCGCCGGGCTTGCGGCCGGCCACATGGCGACTCCGTTCGTCGCGTTTCTTGTTGGCGCCGTGATGATGCAGGTTCTGTTTGGATTCTGCCGCGCGCTGGGCGGCGTCGTGGCGCAGTCTTCCTTGATGACCATCGTGCCGCGACATTTCATGGGGCGGACGCAGTCCGCGATGGCGATTCTAACGACCGTAGTGCAGCTCTCCATGAGCATTGCGCTGGGATGGGTCGCCGAGGGCGCCGGCCTGATCGCCGGGTACGCGCTCTTGGCGTTGCTCTACACCGGAGCAACGGTCTCTGCCATCCGCGCGCGCCAGCTCTTGCGATAAGTTGTCGGTGAGGGAACATTCTCTAGTGCGCGGCCGCCCTGGAAATTCGTACCGCTCAGCCGTTTCTGCAATTTCTCGGAAATGTCCGCGAGCGCAGCGGTGCAAAGTAACGGTCTCCTGCCTGTGGGTTCAGTCTAGTCGGAAGAGGAGGCGGGGGCCGGCGCCGCTGGCCGAGGAGCATTCTTCTGGCCGAGAAGATCCACGGCGGCCTGATAGAGCTTGGCGCGAAGCTGGTAGCGTTCGCTCGCGCGTGTGATGTAGCGCACGGCGATTTCGACGCCGCCAATGACTGGCTTTAGGTTGATGGCGGGCGCAGCCGATAGAGCGTTCATCTGCCGCGAGCGCGCCGCGTGTTGCCACTCCTGCTCAGCCTGTTTCGCGGTCTCCGTCGTTGCTTCAGCAACCTTTTTCTGAATCGCGTCGATAATGGGATACGGATCCAGCCCCGTCGGAAGCACAACCTGCAATTCATCCCAGAGCCATTGCCCGGAGGTCGAAAAATTGAAGTAGTGGCCTTCGATGGCAAAACTATTCGTGAAGGTTACGCGGCGGCCGGTCGGATGGCCGGTATCGGTCCAGTTCCCCGTTTCGAGCAATACAGTGTGGAACATCCCGAGCTCGACTACTTCGCCGGTCACGCCGTTGATTTCCACCCAATCGCCGAGGCGAATGCCATTTTTCCCCATCAACACGAACCAGCCGAGGAAGCCCACGATGAAGTCTTTCAGCGCGACGGTAAGGCCAGCGCCAGCAAGGCCCAGAAATGTTCCAAGCTGTCCCGGCGGCCCAAAGATCACCAGCAGAATAAAGAGGACCGCAGCCACTTGCACGGCAACGCGCGTCACCGTGTGGAGCGTTTCCACCTGCCGGCGGTCCAGCGACAACTTTCCGAGCAGACGTTCGAGCCAGCTATCGAAAAAAATGCCGACCAGTAGAATTCCCAGAACGATTAGCACACCCAGCAACGCGCGATGCAGAACATCGCGATGCCGCGCAGCTACTAGATCGCTCCACTGAACGTAAATTGCGGCCCGCCGCTTCTCATAGTCTGCGCGCTTGTCAAAATTTGCCAAATCCTTTTGATCGAGGACGATCTCTTTCATCCTGGCCAGCGCCGCCGCCGATTCTTTGTGACTGCGTTCTTTCCGCGAAGTGGGAGCCGTTCCCGCAGCGGCGCTTTTCGCGTGTGCAGCTAGATCCGGGGAGGCCTCCTTTGCGGCATCGAGGCGGTTGTCCAGAGCGTCATGCTCTGTTGCCAGATTTGCGGCGGCAGTCAGCGCCGTTTGTTTCGCCTGTTCGAGCTCTTCTTGTCTTTGCTGTAACGCCGACCACCGCTGGTACAGGTGAATCAGTCCAAGCTGATCGGGCATCGGAGCCGGGTAGGCGGGAACAGCCGTATCAACTTCGCGAGAAACAGCTTCATGCTCCTGGCCAATCTGCTCGGCGCGCCCTTTGGCATCGCCGCCGGCCTGCATTAAGTCCTGTGTCGCGTCATCCACTTCGTCTTCGTCGGATTCCACCCGCGCCTTGACTTCGTTGAGTCTGTCACCCAGCTCCTCTTTCTTGCTTTCACTGGCCTTGGCTTCCCCCGCCGTCAATTGAGCGGCCAGCCCCTGATCCGCCTTCTGGAGCTCCTGCGCTTTCTCCAGCCTTGCTTGGATTTTTTTCGCCTCTGGACTCAAGACGGGAGGATGCGCCTCAGCATTCCGCCGCGCGCTCTCGTAGGCGAGATCCAATTCATGGTCGGCTAACCGAATCGCCTCTCTTGAGAGCGCCTGTTCTTCAGGACTATCCGCGAGGCGTGCGAGTTTCTGCGCTGTCCTCAGGGGCGATTGGTCTACCAGCGTCGTTTGCGCTCCCGTCACCGCTTTCGAGGGGCCGCTGCTCGCCGACTGCCCCGTGCGGAATAATCCATACGCAACTGCACCCAGCAGCGCTAGCAACGCAGTCGCGGCCATTTTTTGCGTCGTCTTCACCGTTCGTTGTTACCCGCCCCCTATTCTATATGCAGGGAGAGAATCCGGGCGTTCAGTTTTTACATTTTCACAATCTGGATGGGGCTGCCCGGTGGGGGGTCGGCCAGGGTTGGGACTACCGAAGCACGAACGAACGCAGAAACCTTGTGCAGCTTTCCTGTCTGACTTACGCTCGCGATAAGGACAATGATGCGAGATTCCAGGTTGCCTAAATTGCTGTTTGCCCTGCTCGGGGCATACGCGGCTATTCATTTTCTTTCTTACTATTCGCAACTACCCACTGTCGTTGCTTCGCACTTCAACGGGCAAGGCCTGGCGAACGGATGGCAGACAAAACCGGCTTTCTTTACAGTCTTTGCCGGTGTGAGTGTTCTTGCCGCAGTGATCGGATTTGGCATTCCGCGCGTTATTGCAGCGCTGCCGCCACAGCTGATCAATCTTCCGAACAAGGCCTACTGGCTCGCACCGGATCATCTTGCGGAGACGATGCAATTTTTGAACAGCTATTTTGCGTGGTTCGGTTGCGCCGTTTTCCTCATCATCATTATTACTTTTGACTACGCCATCCAATCCAACCTGCATCCGAACAACCGGCATGACGTTTCTCGCATGTGGTACATCCTCGCTGGATTTGTGGTGTTCATCGTTGTGTGGATCACTCGGATCTTCTTGCGATTCGGCCGACGGCCGCAGGGCAGTTCTTCCCTCAACCGAAAACGCCCCCGAAGTTCTCGGAGGCGCTCCTTATAGAGTCGGCAGAATTTTTCTAGAGGTAATCGCGCGAAGGGCCCTCGAGGAAAGCTCGCAACTTGCGCGAACGCGACGGGTGCCGCAGCTTACGCAGCGCCTTGGCTTCGATCTGGCGGATACGCTCGCGAGTGACGGCGAAGGACTGGCCGACTTCCTCGAGGGTGTGCTCGCTGCCGTCGTCCAGACCAAAGCGCATCTTGATGACTTTTTCTTCTCGCGGGGTGAGCGTCTTCAGCACCGATGACGTCTGTTCCTTCAGATTCAAATTGATGACCGCATCGGAAGGTGAAACCACGGCCTTATCCTCGATGAAGTCACCCAGATGCGAATCCTCTTCCTCGCCGATCGGCGTTTCTAGGGAAATCGGCTCCTGCGCGATCTTCAAAATCTTGCGCACCTTGGATACCGGGATGTCCATGCGCTTGGCGATTTCTTCGCTGGTCGGTTCGCGGCCGAGTTCCTGCACGAGCTGGCGGCTGGTGCGCACCAGTTTGTTGATCGTCTCGATCATGTGCACCGGAATACGGATGGTACGCGCCTGGTCGGCGATCGCGCGCGTGATGGCTTGCCGGATCCACCACGTCGCATACGTCGAAAACTTGTAGCCACGGCGCCACTCGAACTTGTCCACCGCCTTCATCAGGCCGATGTTGCCCTCCTGAATTAGATCGAGAAATTGCAATCCGCGGTTGGTATATTTTTTGGCGATCGAAACAACCAGCCGAAGGTTGGCTTCGATCAATTCTTTTTTAGCCTGCTCGGCTTCCGCCTCGCCGCGGTGAATGAACGTCAGCGTGCGTTTCAGTTCGGTGAACCCGACCTCGCTGGCTTCCTCGATGTCTTTCAGCTCGGTGCGGCGCGTGCGCAGTTCCTTGCGCGCTTCCGCTGCGACGTCGCCTTTGGCCACGTCCGCGCGGCGCTCCAGACGTCCGGCTTCGCGCTCCAGCGACTGCAGCCGCTCGACGGTGCCGCGCATTTTGTCGATCAGCCGCTTCTTTTCGAATGGATTGAAATCAATGTCGCGGATGGCGACGGAAATCTCCACACGCGTCCGGGCCACGCCCCACTTGGCGCGAATGTATGATCGTTTCTTCGACTTCAGTGTTTTATCGAGCTTCGCAGCCTGCTTCAGCGCCATCTCGTACAGTTTCGCAATCTTATCGATGTGCCTCAGCGTCTGCTTGGTCTTGTTGGCGATCTTCTCTTCGGTCAGCTCTTCGTCGTCGAACTGCACGATCTCCTTGATCGAGCGAACGCCCTTGCGAAGATCGTCGCCAACGGCAATCAGCTCTTTGATGACGATCGGCGAGCGGGTGATGGACTTCATCACCACGAGTTGCCCACGCTCGATGCGCTTGGCGATGGTGACTTCGCCCTCGCGCGTCAGCAGCGGCACGGTGCCCATCTCGCGCAGATACATGCGGACGGGATCGTTCGTTTTTTCCAGCGAACCGGGTGTCAGATCGAGGTCGCTGCTTCCTTCGTCGGAGTGCGCATCGTCCTTGACGACTTCTTGCTCGCCGCCCTCTGCGGAAACTTCCACCGCGCGCGCGGCCTTCGCCGAAGCCTGGTCCTCATAAATTTCGATGCCGTTGCGCTCGAAGGTGGTGAGCAGATCGTCGATTTCTTCCGAGGAATGGACCTCTGGCGGAAGCGAATCGTTTACTTCGTCGTAGAGCAGGTAACCGCGCTCTTTGCCCACCGCAATGAGCTGGCGTACCGCATCATATTTCTCTTCAAGGCCTGCCGCTGCCACAAATTCCTCCCGCTACTCGACGGCAATCCCAGGAACTCCCGGGCATATCGGGAACCATCTTTATTTGCAGAGACACGCGCAGACTGGCGCGCAGACGCAGACCACGGGGAAATTTTCCCAGAAGATCGCTCGCTTTTTTATTTGAGAACCTCTGCACCGCGCCGCTTGCCCCGTGCGTTGCCCGCCTCCCGCACATTTAGAGCCCGGCCCCCGACCGCTAAATACACCTATATAGATGCGTTTAACGGCCAAACCGTTACCCGCAAAACCCTATTACGTTACACGTTTAAGTCCCATCCCGTCAACGTTTTAATTCTCTGGAACGTGCCGATGGCGCGCCGCTCAAGGACTGCGTCATCTGCACGCCGGATCCTTCTCCCTTCACCGCGCCGCGGCCAGCCGCCGCATCAAATCCTGCTTCTTTTCCAGCAGCCCTCGCAGCTCCTGCCCGGGCGGGTTCGCCTCGATGCTGCGCTGGACGTCGGCCAGTTCCCGCTCCGCCTGCCGGTTCTGCAGCGCCTCTATGCAGCTCATAGCTTCTTCCCAAGTCGGCTCGTTAGCTTCCTCGAACAAAATTTCGAAAAGCAGCTGCCGGTCGCGATCCTCCAGCACCGCCCCCACTTCGGCGGCCTGCAAAGGTTGGCCGGACAGGCTGGCAATCACCAGCGCCGCAAAAATTCTCTCCGTCTCCAGCCCGTGATACAAATGGGCATTTTGCAGTTGCTTAGCAAGCTCCAGACGAAAGCCCTCCGCCTCCGCAAGCATGCGAATCAGCCGCCGCTCCACGGGCTTGGCCGCGCGTCCGACGAGTTCCGACTGGGTCTTTACTTCGCTGCGGCGTTCCGCAGCCGCTTTGCTCAATGCCGCGCGCAGCACCGGCTCATCCAGGCGGAGATGCTGAGCGATTCTCGATGCCCACTCGGAGCGCAGGATCTGGTTCGGAATCTTCTGCACGTACGGCAAAAGAAAATTTACCGCGCGCAACTTCCCTTCACCGGTCGTCAAATCCATCTGCCGCGCCCGCGCAATCAGGTAATCCACGTACGGCGGGGCTTCCTTCAGCAGTTTGAGGTAAGCCTCCGCCCCCATTTCGCGGATAAACAAATCGGGGTCAGCCTTCTTATTCCCAATTGGCGGGAGCGCGAGCACGCGCACTTCAAAATCATGTTCGAGCAGCAGCGAAAGAGAACGCTCTGTCGCCGCCTGTCCTGCTGTGTCCGGATCGTAATTCACGATGACGCGCCGCGTAAAACGCCCGAGCAGCTTGATCTGCGGTTCGGCGAGGCTAGTGCCGCAACTCGCGACCACGTTGCTGATGCCCGCGCGCGCCACCGCGATCGCATCCATGTACCCTTCGACCAGGATCGCGAAGTCCTGCCGCCGCAGCGCATCCTTGGCGCGGTCCAGGTGATAAAGCACGTTGCTCTTGGAATAAATCGGTGTCTCGGGGGAGTTGAGATATTTCGGCATGTCATCGCCCAGCGCGCGAGCTCCGAACGCCACGATCCTTCCCGATTCATTCGAAATAGGAAACGTGATGCGCCGACGGAACCGGTCGAACAGCCGCTCAGCGCTTTGGTCACGAGAGACCAAGCCCGAATCCACCAGTAATTTTTCGTTGTATTTTTGTTTCAGATCGCGCAGCAGCGTATCGCCGCCGCTCGGTGCGTATCCAATGCCGAAACGCGCGATGGCGTCCTTATCTAGCCCGCGATCCTCGAGATACGCCCGCGCCGCTTTCCCTTCCAGCGTTCCTTCGAGCTGCTCCACGAAAAAAGTCTGCGCCTCGCGGTGCATCTCGACCAGGAGGGCTCGTTGCTGATTTTCTTTCCGCTCCCCCGGCGAACGCTCCTTCGGCCGCGGCATGGAGATTCCGCATTTTTCGGCGACCATGCGAAGGGCCTCGGAAAATTCGCACTTCTCCATCTCCATGATGAAGTTGAAGACATCCCCGCCTTTTCCGCAGCCGAAGCAATAGAAGATTTGCTTAATCGGAGAAACCGTAAAAGAGGGAGTCTTTTCCTGGTGAAACGGGCAGAGGCCGCTGAAATCCTTGCCCGTCTTTTTCAGACGGACGTATTCGCCGGCAACCCGAACAATATCGGCTTGTTGTTTGACCCGCTCCGCAAATGATCCAGCTTCCGCCATTCCGTTCTTCGATGAGGATTAACGCTTTGCGTATTCGTTCCTGTAGACTGCGCCGCCTTTCATGACAAATTTTACATGCTCTAGGACGGTGACGTCTTTCGTCGGATCGCCGTCCACCGCGATAACGTCAGCCCATTTGCCGGGTTCCAGCGCGCCGACAAGATACTTCGACCCAAGTAAGTCAGAAGCATTGATCGTCGCCGTTTGGATGGCGGCCAGAGGCGTCATTCCTAGCTTCACGTAAACGTGAAACTCACCGGCGTTCAGCCCATGCGGATACACCGCCGCGTCCGTGCCGAACGCCACCTTCACTCCGGCGGCAAACGCCTTCCCGGTGTTCTTGCGCATCGCGGCGATCACATCGCGCATCTTTTGTTTCGAATACTCCGGTACGTCGCTGCGGTCCATATTCTTTTCCATGTATTCACCGAGAAAGAGCGTCGGCACGAGATAGGTTCCGTTTTTCTTCAGCGTGGCGATCGCCGCGTCGTCCATCAGGTGGCCATGCTCGATCGAATCGACACCGGCCTCCGAAGCCCAGCGCACACCCTCCGCTCCGTGAGCATGCGCCGCCACACGCCGGCCGAGCCGGTGCGCGTCTGCCACAATCGCCTTCATTTCCTCCAAAGTGTACTGCGATGCATTCGGGTCATCTCCTCTCGATAGCACTCCGCCGGTGGCGCAAATTTTGATCACGTCCGCGCCGTACTTGATGACTTCGCGAACCTTGCGCTGCACCCCTTCGACGCCGTCCGCCACTCCATCTCCTTGAAAGTGAAACGCGGGCGGCAGCAAGTTTTCATCGCAGTGGCCTCCGGTGATTCCTATCGCCGGGCCCGACGCGACGATGCGCGGCCCGATGACGTCGCCATCATTAATCGCATCGCGCAGCGCGATGTCCGCATAGTCTTTCGCGCCAAGGTTTCGCACCGTCGTAAAACCTGCCTCGAGCGTGCGCCGCGCGTTCCTCGCGCCATGCAGCGCTTCGCGCGCCGTCGAAATCGCTAGCCCTTGGTATCCCAGCGAGTTCAAGTCAAACGTCAGGTGCGTATGCATGTCGATCAAGCCGGGCAACAACGTGGCGTCCGGCAGATCGATCGTCGTATCACCGGAGCTTGCTGTGACTTCGCTGGACGGCGCAATTTGCGCAATCTTGTCGCCTTCAATCTCGATGACCTGGTTGGCGCGCAGCTCCCCGGTGCGCACATTAAGCACACGCCCTGCGCGAATCACCATCCTCCTCGGCGCCTGCCCGTTTGCCGTGATCGCGACCCCAACCAGCATGGCCAGAACCGCTGCGAACGCCACACCCCATCGGCTGCCTTCTCCCTTCGTTCTTGCAGGCGACAATGAATTTTTCAAGACTTTCATCCAGGCACCTCGTTGTGAATTGGCAATCGGAACGCGGCGAGTATAGCAAAGCAGCGCGGCCTGCATCTCTAAAGAACCAGAATTCGGATGTCTTTCTTCTTTCTAGTTTCTGATTTCCCTTTTCCTAACTCTGCAACTCCACAATAGTGATCGCCTTTCCGCCGTGCTCCTCGGTCTCAAACGAATGTTTCTCCACCAATGGGTGCGAAGCCAGAAACTCGCCAATCCCCTTGCGAAGTGAGCCCGTCCCGTGCCCGTGAATGATCCTGATTCGCGCCTTGCGCGCCAGCGCGGCGTCGTCCAGGAATTTGTCCAGCCGAGCCGTGGCTTCTTCAACGGTCATCCCGATCACGTTGATTTCGTCAGACGCGCCGGCTTCCCCGCGCCGAGAAGTCACCGTCACGCTCTGCAGCCTGGCCGCCGGCGAACTTGATTTCGCTATGCCGGTAATTTCGTCCAGCGCCACTTTCATCCGCAGTGGCCCGGCTTCGATTTCCGCGGACGATCCGTCAACACGCCGCAACAACACTGGCTTGCTGAACCCGCGCACGCGAATCTTCGCGCCAGGTTGCAGCCGGTCCGCGCTGATCGCTTCCAGCGAGCCTGCATGGACGCCGAGATCGGACTGCGATTCCGAGATGGTCTGCACCACCGCGGCATTCAACTCTTCGCGCGCTTCGCCGCGGGCGTCTTGCATTTTCCGCCGCGCCGATTTCTCCAGCTGCCCGCGAAGCCCCTGTTCTTTCACCGCTTCAAGGACGCGCGCGACATTTTCATCAAAGCGCTTCTGCATCTCCGCGAACTGCGTCTCCAATTCCTTGATGCGCTTCTGCTGCCGCTCGACCCACTCCGTTCGCAGCTTCTTGCGCTCTTCCTCCAGCGCATGCCGTTCGCTGGTCATCTGTCGTTGCAGGCGATCCAGTTCGTCGCGGCGGCGGTGCAAATAAGCGATCAGGTCCGCGGCTTCGCGCGATTCGGGCGTCAGCAGTGACCTTGCGCGTTCGATGGTCCCTGCGGCAATTCCCAGCCGCTTCGCGATGGCGATCCCGCTCGAACCGCCCGGCACCCCCACCATCAGCCGGTACGTCGGCCGCAGATGCACCTCGTCGAATTCCACGGCTGCGTTCACCACGCCCGGCGTTGTCGATGCATACGTCTTTAGCCGGTCGTGATGTGTGGTCGCCAGCACGATGCAGTTCTTCGCGCGAAATTCATCCAGCAGCGCCACTGCCAGCGCTGCGCCCTCCTCGGGCGCAGTTCCCGTGCCTATTTCATCCACGAGCACGAGGGAATTCGGCGTCGCTGCCTCCAGCATGGTCTTCAAATTCAGCATGTGCGCCGAGAAGGTGGACAAATCCGCCGCGATCGATTGCTCGTCGCCGATGTCCACCAGCACACCGTCGAACAACGGCAGGACCGCCCGCTGCGCGGCCACCGGAATTCCGGACTGCGCGGCGAGAGCCACCATTCCCGCAGTTTTCAGCGCCACGGTCTTTCCGCCCGTGTTTGGTCCGCTGATCACCAGCACGCGTTCTTCTCCGCCGAGCGTCAAAGTCATCGGAACAATGACGCGCGTTTCTTTGCGGAGCTTGTCTTCCAGCACGGGGTGACGCGCGCCTTCCAGACGCAATTCATTTGTTGCGGAGAATTCCGGCATCGCGGCGTCAAAATCCCGCGCGAATCGCGCGCGCGCAAACACGCTGTCGAGCTCCGCAATCGTCCCGGCTGCCGCCACGAGAGGCCCCCGGATTATTTGCAGTTTCTCCGTGAGCTCACGCAAAATCCGCACGATTTCCGCAGCTTCGTCCTCGGCAAGCTGTACGAGCTGGTTGTTGGCCTCGACGGTTTCGAACGGCTCCATGAACACCGTTTGCCCCGTGGCGCTCGCCCCGTGCACCACGCCCGGAAGGCTCCGCCGATGCTCGGCCCGCACGGGAATCACGAAGCGATCGTTCCGCAGTGTGACGTAGTCCTCTCCCGCTTCCGCATTCCGCGCGCGCAATATCTGCTTCAGATTCTTCTGAATCGTCTCGCGTGTCTCCGTGATGCTCGCTCGGATTCGCCGCAACGCCGCCGACGCATCGTCGCTGATCTCGCCATTTGGTAGCACGCACCGCCGGATCGCTGCGTGTACATCTCGAAAATCACCAAGCGAGGCGGCCCGCGCCGCCAACAAGGGAAACTTCGCCGCTTCTTCACGGAATTGTTGCCGAAGCCATCCCGCAGTTTCCAGCAATGATGCCGCATCCAGGAATTCGCCTGGCTCCAGCACGGCGCCCGGCCCTTCGATGCGAGCGACCCAGCCTTGTGGATCGGCCAGCGCGCCAAATCCCAGCTCGCGCCCCACGCGCAGCCATTCCGATGCTTCGCGAATCAACGCGAACGCGGATTCCAGCGCCGCTCGCCCCATCCCCGGATCGAGCCCATTCACAGCGCGCCGCCCCGGCGCACACGTCGTCCTCAACCGCAGCAATTCGCGCAGCTTGTCGAACTCCAATACGTCTTGCGCCGTTCGTGACATCGTTAGGTCTGCTTCAACTTCGCGGTCAGATGACTCGCCACGTCACCCGGCGTCGTCGCCACGTACACCAGCCGCCCGTTGGCCTCGCCCCACGGCGCCGGATGTCCCAGCTCTACTTCCCGCACGCGATCCAACACCGGCTGCCAGAAATCTCCAAGCACTGCAAATGGTTTTCCGGCCATCACCGTCTTGTTCAGCATTTCCCAGACAACTGCAAGTTCCACGAGCGTCCCCGTCCCGCCTTTGCACGCCACAAACGCGTCTGCGCGCCGTATCAGCTCAAAGAGTCGCTCTTCCCAGGTCTTCTTCCGCACTTCCACATCAACCCAGGGATTGAGCTTCGCAGTTTTGAAAAAATCCGCGGTCACGCCGTACGTTCTTCCGCCGGCTTCCTTCGCTCCGCGGGATACCGCCTCCATCACCCCGCCGTAACCGCCGCTGCAAACAGAAAACCCATGCTTCGCCAGTGCTCGCCCCAGCACGCGCGCCTCTTCGTAGTCCGCATCACCGTCGCGCGGCCATGAACTTCCAAACACCGTGACGACGAATTCTTTCCCCATCTGCAATCCTCGATCTCATTGCGGTTGTTTGTGTCCCAGCCCGCGCTTCGGCAGCGTCACGTTGAACTCCTCGATCATCGCCACGCACAGCTCGGTCAAGGCATCCGCCGCTTCGTGACTCTTCCCGCCCTGATTGTTGCTCAGAAACGAAAAGATCACCCGTCGTCCGCCCGGCGTCTCTGCAAATCCCGAGAGTGTCCTAACGTGTTCGACCGAGCCCGTCTTCGCGTGAATCCTTCCCGCCGCCGGTGTATTTTTCATGCGGTCTTCCAGCGTGCCGTCTACTCCCGTCACCGGTAGCGACGCATAGTAGGGCCCGAACCAGGATTGCTTCTGCGCAAAGCTCAACAAGGTCACGATGGCCCGCGGGGTCACCAAATCGTGCCGCGACAATCCCGAAGCGTCCGTTTGAATCACATCGCCCGGCGCGATTCCCGCCGCGGTGTAGAAGTCCGCTGGAACTTTCATTAACTCGTCCGGCGTCGCCCACATTCCGCTCTGTCGCGCCACCGTCCGCAGCAGCATCTCCGCGTGCACGTTCTGGCTGATCTTGTTGATTAGTTTCACCGCGTCACCCAACGGCACGGAAACGTGCTCCGCCAGGACAATTGGATCACCGCCGGGCTCCGCCTTTTCGTGCCGGGCCCTCGCGGCGCCCCCCACTTTCACTCCGCGCTCCTCCAGCAATCGCTTCAATGTAGCTGCCGCATGCAGCGCCGGCTCTTCAATCGCCAGAACCAACTTTCGCGGTGCACTCTTCGCCGGCAGGCTGCCCTTCACGACGACCAGATTCGATCCCGGCTCCCTCGTGAGCGTCAAATCCGGTTTCACGTCCGCGGCTGAAGTGACCACATCATTCTCGACCGTGAAATCCGGCGTCGCGGGAGTCACCGCCGCCTGCACGGGATTGCCCGCCTGTTCTCCCGGCGTGAGCGTCAGCGCTACCGTGTTGTCGTCCACGACGATCGCGGAGATAGCTGCGCCGTACTCCCACACCATGTCGTCGATTTCCCAGCCATTCGGATAGCGCTCCCGCGGAAAATAACTGTCGTCGCCGATCACATCCCCTGAAATTTGCTTTACTCCCTTGGCCACCAGCGCGTCCGCAAGCTCCACGAGTATCTTCTCCGGCGGCACATCAAATTCTTCCTTCAGTTCATACGGGAATTTTCTGTTCGATAGATTCGGATCGCCGCGCCCCACGAGCGCCAGATCTCCGCCAAGCACTCCCTCGCTCGAAATCGTGCCTCGCGATTCCAGCGTGGTGTGGAAGCGGTACTCAGAACCCAGTTTCGCCAGCGCCAGCGCCGTGGTGAACAGCTTCATGTTCGAAGCCGGCACGAAATACTTGTCCGCGTTCTGCTCGTAAAGCGTCTCGCCGCTCTCGGCATCCACGATGAGCAGTCCCCACTCGCCCTTGTTCATGGGCATTGTTCCCATCAGCGCTTCCGCCCGGGCGGCGAATCTGGCGGTGGCCTTCTTCGAAGCCGCACTCTGTTTCTTCGCGCCGCAGCACGCCGGCTCGGTCTTTGCTTTCGATTGTGCTCCCAGACGCGGCGCGCCGATTCCGAACGTGCACAAGGCGCTAGCCACCACCGCTGCCACACAGCGCTGCAAGATTTTCTCGATTCTCATTTTTCACTCGCGCCCAAGTCGCTCTGGAAAAGTATAGTCGAAAGGCAACGCATTCCGTCTCCCGCGCGTCCTATTCAGTGAACCAACCCCAGCAGCAAGCTTGTCTACGAGGCCCCGTTTCTAAAGCCTGAGGTTGCGCCCAGCCTTGCGGCGCTCTATGATGGCTCTAGCCCAGAAAACTACGACGAGGTGAACTGTGATTAAGCAAATGATCTCGAGCCTGATGTCCTTGGCGATGGTCGCTCTGCCGCTTTCCGCGGCGGAAGAACAGAAGGAGGCCGACCGCCTGGACAATTGCGGCACGGTCCTCAAGGAAATTCTCGATATTCCCGACGACATACCCACCGACCTACTGGACAAAGCCGAGTGCGTCATTGTGATTCCGTCCGTGCTTAAAGCTGCTTTCATTATCGGCGGAAGTTACGGCAAAGGTGCAATGACCTGCCGCACCGGAGAACACTTCACCGGCCCGTGGAGCGCCCCCGCGATGATGCGGCTGGAGGGAGGAGGCATCGGCTTCCAGCTCGGCGGCCAAGCCACTGATTTCGTCATACTGATCATGAATCCGCGCGGCGCCAAAGCTATCCTGAAAAGCAAGGTAAAGATCGGCGCGGATGCCGCCGCTGCCGCGGGCCCGAAGGGCCGTGACGCTGCCGCGGCCAGCGACGTGACCATGCGCGCGGAAATGCTCACTTACTCCCGCTCCCGCGGTCTCTTCGCCGGAATCTCCCTGGAGGGCTCGACGCTGCGCCAGGATAACGGCGCGAACGAAAAGCTTTACAAAGCCAACGTTACTGCAGAGCAGATCATCCGTCAGGGTAAAGTTGCCGTGCCTCCTTCCGGCCAGCAACTTGTTGCCACCCTGAACAAGAAATCGCCCAAGAACCTGTCTGATCCCAACTCCCTCAAAGAGTAGTGTAGAACCAAGATTACTTCGCGGAATACCCCGGCTTCGGCCGGGGTGTTTTGCTTTCTATCGGCCATGACTCTTCCAAGCCTGCCACTAACCCACAGGCGAGGGAAGGCCTTGACAATTCGAGTGAAATGACTTATAGTCACTTATGGGTATTGGTCATTATGACTCCGCAATTCAAACCGCTCACGCCCGTTGATCCTGCGGTGCCGCAATCGGCTCCCGATCGCCGCCAACGTCGCAGCGCGGAAATCCGTGAACGGCTTTTCCGCGCCGCCCTCGAACTCTTCGCACAAAAAGGTTTCTCGGAAACGACCGTCGAGGACATCACCGAGGTTGCCGACGTCGGTAAAGGCACCTTTTTCAACTACTTCCCCAGCAAGGACCACATTCTCCTGGCCTTTGGTGAGATGCAACTCGGCAAGTTGGAGTCCGCCATCGCAGCGGCGCGTCAAACCGGCGAGCCGATGCCCGAATTCCTTCGATCGCTCGGTGTCCGCATGACTCAGGAGCCTACACGCAACCCCGCCATCATCCGCGCGCTTCTTCAGGCCTATCTTTCAACGACTCCGGTTCGGGCGGCCATGATGGACCTGCAACGGCGCGTCCATAACCTGCATACCCAGATGATTCAGCTCGGTCAGGAGCGCGGCGAAATCCGCAACGACCTTCCGGCCGCGGAAATCGCCCACGTTTTTCGCCAAACCATTTTCGGCACCCTACTCATCTGGTCGCTTTACGGCGACGCGACTCTGCATTCCCGGATCGAAGCCGCTTTCAACCTGCTCTGGTCTGGCTTGGCGCCGCGCGGCTATTCGGCGCCGCCGTCGCCGGCCCCTTTCTTCACGTCAGGAGACTAGATTCATGAACCGCAAGCGCATCCTGATTCTCCTCGCTGCTGCCGCCGTGCTGGCCGCCACGGGGCTCTACGCCGGCTGGTTCCACCGCGACACCGCCCTGCAAGGCTCCGGCACCGTCGAAGCCCGCAATATCCGCGTGGGTTCCAAGATCGGCGGCCGCATCGACAAGGTTCTCGTCCGCGAAGGCGATTCCGTTCAGCCGGGCCAGGTCTTGATTACCTTTGACGACAAGGAAATGCAAGCTTCTCTCGAGCAGTCCCGCGCCAACGCCGAAAAGGCCCGGCGCGGCTACCGTCCCGAAGAAATCGCGGAAGCGCGGGCCGTCGCAGCTCAAGCCAACGCTGACTACGAATTAAGAAAGA
>WNFJ01605877.1_pt2 | contig 15942 bp, 12 predicted proteins | sample 5400461 | NCBI WGS metagenome assembly WNFJ01 (sample SAMN13153349, study PRJNA577476) | soil metagenome | isolation source: 115 cm saprolite on Douglas fir-dominated hillslope | place: USA:California | collected 2013-09-17 | reverse complement strand
GCGGTATCGGTCGCGCTGTCGCTGTACTTGTGACCTTGCGCTGTGCCCGGCAGCGAGTAGTAGGTGCCCGAGGTGGTGTCGGCCGGTGTATCGACCGTGAGCGACGTGTTCGCCGGCAGGTTCGGATTGACCGTGGCCTGGAATGTGAACGTTGCCGTCTGGCCGACGGCGAGCGTATCGAGCCCGATGCTCAGGGCGCTCGCGTTGGAGTCGGACGTAGTCGGATTCGTGCCGCCGCTGACGTACTTCAGCGAGCCGTTGACGTAGGTCAGGCCTGGCGGCAAATCGAGCAGGTCGGCGAGGTTGTTGGCCGGCGCGGTACCGTTATTGGTGAGCGTGACGGTGTAGGTTAGCCCTTCGTGGCTGAATACGGTGCCATTGGCCGCGATCGGTGCGCCCGTAGTTGTGTCGGCAGCCGTGATCGTTTCGCTCACCTGCGGATCGTGTTCCGTGACCGTCGCGGTATTGGCCGCCGTGACAGGCGTCGTCTGGCCCGAGTCGTAGTTCAGGAACGCACTGTTCGAATAAGTCGTCGGGGCGCCGCCGTGAGGCGTGTCCGTGGAGTCTACCGTAGCTGTATAGACGATCGTGATCGTGCCGTTGGTGTCGACCTGACTATTGGTCACCGAACTGCCAAGATCGAAGGTGACGGTCGAGCCTGAAGCAACTGCCGTAATCGTGCCACCATTCGATGAAGTCACGCCGGTTCCGAAGCTGGTCGAGCTAATGCTCCCGAAGGTCATACCTGCAGGCAACTGGTCGGTCAGCGTGAGCTCGCCCGAACCGTTTGACGTCATGCCCTGCGGCAACGTGATGACGACCGTGTACGTCACGGTTTCGCCGGGCACAACGGCATTGTCCGTGCCAAGCAGAAGGTCTGTATCGCTGCCACTGGTTACCGTCTTCGTGACGCTCGGCGCGCTGACACCTATCGTCGCGCTGTCCGACAGCGCCGCAGACCCTTCGCCAAGCGTCTTTGCAGCAGTGCCGGTGCCGCTCACGAAGCCGTTGCCCGCCGCCACGCCGCCCGTCACGCTAGCCCAGTTGACGACCGACGAGCCGGCCGCGAGCGTGTCACCCGTTTGCTGCGTAGTAGACAGTGTCAGGTCGTACACCACGTAGACCCGGTCGCCGGCGGCAATGCCCACGTCCGTCCCCGAAGTCGAGGTCAGTTTGACACCGCCCGCGCTGAAGTATTGAGCCGCCGTGACACCCGTGTCGATCTGCGTTCCCGCCGAGTTATAGATCGCGAAGTTCGTTACATTGCCGGTCGAATAGCCGCTCGGCAGCGTGCCTTGCACGGTGACGTCAAAGGCGGTCGCGTGTCCTTCGTTATCGACTGTCGACACCACGCGTGTGATGTCCCCGCCATCGGCGCCCGTCACGTTGAGGTCGTCCCCCGCCAGCGGGTTTGCCGTGCCGTTCGCGCCCGCAGTCGTGAACAGGGTGCCCGCGGGCGTGCCGGCGGGAACAAATGGGCTGCCCGCCGCGCCGCTCGGCGTGGGTATGGCTGAGTTCGGATTCGACGTGTCAGGCGTATAGGTGCCCTTGGCCGCGCCACCATCGCCGACGACCGACACCACCCCGGTCTTCACCGTCACTTCCGGCTCTTCCAGCGGCACCTGCTGGATGGCCGCCGTAGCGGCCGTCTGCCCCTCGGCATTGGTGTACGAGCTATTGCCCTGGCTCGTCAGTGGCAAGCCGTCGGCAAACGGCTTGTTCGATGCCACCACGCTGAAATACACAGTGACCTTCTGGCCGGCCGCGTTGGTCGTGTCGTCGCGGTTGCCAAAGTTGAACGAGATGCTGTTCGCCGTGCCGTTCGCCGTCGCGGAGACAACCGACTCGCCGCTGAGCGGATTAATCAGCTTGTAGGTGCCGGCCGTCGGGAACGGGTCAGCGGTGTTGTCCGCCGTGTACGCGGTCACGTTCGAACCGGTCGACGTCGGGTCGGTGGTGGAAAAAACCGGCAGCGGCAGATTCGCCGTCAGGTCAAGCGAACCGTAATCGCCCGTAGTGAGCGAATAGGTGAGGCCATAGGTGACCGTGTCGCCCGGCTCGATGTGGGTGAGGTCAGCGCTCTGGCCGTTCACCGTGACCACGCTCAGCACCATCGAGCCCGGAGCCACGCTATCAGTGACTGCCGAGTTGTCGGCGACCGTTCCGGTTGGGGCACTGATGGTTTGCGCTGCGTTGTCGACCGTCTCAACCGAGGCGCTCGTGCCGGCAAGAGTGACCTGGTTCGTGATCTGGTCCTTTTCGCGCAGACTGTTCTCGTTGTTGGTGTTCGTATACTTATCCAGCACCTTCGTAACGAACGTGATCACGCCCTGGGTCGCGCCGCCCCCGCCGCCCTGCAGAACCGAAGCGAGCGCGCCGGCGCCCATCTGAGCTTCGAGCAACGCGCCAACCCCGAAGCTGATCGACGTCGCACCCGGATTCGCGCTCGTGCCCGCGTCGTCGCGCGTGTAGTTCCATGCGGAGTTCGAGCCGCTTTCAGCGACCGCCTGTCCGTTCGCCGTCGCCGCGACGAGACTGCCTGCGTCGCCAAACGATATCGGCGCTGAGCTCACGCCGCTGCGCGTGACGCTCAAAGTCGGCGCCACATACCCAAGCTCGGTCGGAGAAAGCAGCGAGAGGCCGTCACCGAGCTGGTCCGCGATCTTCAATTGATTGAGCGAGTAGTAGTCCGACACCTCGAAATGAATCGATTCGGTAACGACCTCACCCGGCACGATGTTGCCGGCGGGCGCGTCGTCGGTCACCTGGATCGCGAGCGCCTTCGCAACGAAATCAGCCGAGGTCGGGTTGGTCGAACTGTCGCCGGAAATGGTCTGCACGCCGAGCGCGTGATCGAGCGATGCTGCGGTCGGCGTCCACGAACCGGTATAGCTATAGATCGTGGCCGCGGTGATGTCGCGCGGCGTGCCGGCGGCATCGAGCACCGGGTTACCGTTTGCGTCGAATTGCGGTACGAAGACGGGAATCTTGACGACCGTGGCCGTGTCGGCCCCGTCGGTGCCGAGCGATGTGAAGTGCACGGTCACCGTGCCGCCCGGACCGTTTGCGCCGGCCACTCCCGGATTGAATGTCGCGGTCCCGGTCGCGCCGCCCGGACCCGTGAACGCGATGGTGCCGTGAGTGTATTGCACCTCTGGCGGCAGATCAAACGTGAAGGTCGTGTTCGATAGTGGATCGCCCTGCGTGACCGGCGCGGGCTTGATCGTCAGGACATAGTTGAATGGATAATCCGGGCCGGTCGCCGTTTCGCCTTCATGGAGGTCGGTGGTCGCGGAGACGTCGAGCAGCGACACCGTCGAAGCTGCGACGGCCATGCCGTCCGCCGCGCTCGTCACGCCCGCCGTCCCGGCGGTGCCGCGGATCGACGGATCGGTGCCCGGGTCGTTGAGCGGATCCGCGCCGTACTGGAAGCCACCGATCGCGGTGATGTCGAGCGCCTGGCCGCCGTGCATGCTGGATAACTCGGTGCTGTTGTCAAGCGTGAAGGTCAGCTGAATCTGCGCGGCGGGTTGGCCTGGCGTGAAGCTGCCGAACGGCAATGACAGCACGTACATCACGTCATTGGCCTGGTAGCCAGGGGGCGCCGCGACGAACAATGGCTGGCCGGTATTGTCGAGCGCGAGCGGATGCAACGCGCCGAGCACGCCTACGTGGCCGGGGATCGTGGTCGACAACGTCACCGCTTCGGGGGTGATCCCGGCGCCGAGGAACGACGCCCCGGTCAGCGTAGCGGTCTGCGCTGCGTCTTTCGGCACGTACAAATCGATGAACGGACCGTATCCGACTCCGTTTGTTGCCGTGTTCGCGAACGTCACCGTTTCCGTGAACGTACTGCCGAGCAGGACGTCGCCAGGCACCGTAGCTGGATCGAAGCTGACTGTCGGCACGGGACTGTCAAGCACACCTTGATATGCCGCCATCGATGCGGCGCTGAACGGCGCGCCGACTGCGAGGACGCCGGTCGTGCGCTCCAGGGTCCAGTCGCCGCCAAGTTGCGCCGCGCCCGTGGCGTTGGTCGATGCACCGACCTGCGCGCCCGTCAGTGCATGAACGCTGTCGACGAATGCCAGACCGTTGTCGCCCTGGCCTACGTCGCAACCCCAGAATTCGATGTCGGCGTTAGCGGCAAGATGGTCACCCCACGACGCGACTTCGCCTGCGTGGCTCGCGAGCGTAGCAGTCGTGACAGGCGCATTGCCCAGCTCAATCTGGCCAGACTGGCCGTAGGTGAGAAACTGGATTGCAGTGAGATCCGAGCGTCCCTTGAGCGCGGCTGTAACCTGTTCGAGCCCATCGCGGTTCGGATCGACCAGCACGATCTGCACATTCTTCGCGACGCCCTTCGCGAGCGCCTGCCAATTCGCGACGCGCGGGTCAATGAACAGGATTTCGGTTGCCGCAGGATTCGGCGCGAGCGCCGGAATATCGCCCGGCGCATGCGTTGGCGTTAGCGTTAGCGTCGCATCATGCTGCGTCTGGTCGTAATGGCGGGAATGGAGATGCGATAAATCGGCTGAAACGAGGTGATGGCCGTGATCCGCAGTATCGGAATGTGTGGTTTTATGCGCGACCGCCGCCACGCTGCCATCGAATAGATGGCGCGCTTCCAAAATCAGCTTCATTATTGTTTCCCCGAATTTTGATGGGGAATTTAAGCGTTTCTAAATTCGACTGCAAGCACGCAATTGTTAAATTAATTGAAATCCTCTGTGGACAAGATCTACGGCTGGACGACGGCTCTTCTAACGGAGTCATCCGGCGTAAGCCGGAAGTCCGTACAGAAAGCATTGAGTGACAATCACGTGGAATGCAGCGCAGCTTTAGACAAGCCGTGTGTGTTGGTCGCCGCCAACAGCACACTGCGCAAGCCAATCCAGTCCGTCAGAGATGGAATAGATTCATGTAGCTGGCATTAATAGATCGACCGCGAATACCCCTGGCGAAGGAATTCAACTAGTGGCGGTCAGCTTTGAATTAATGAAATTATTTTGTAATATTTCCGGTATGACTTTGTAACATTTAAATGCGACATACGCATCGTCCGAGTCAACTATGTGACGTGTGTCTCGAAACCGCGACAGAGAAACTCGAGCCTGAAACACCATGATCAACAATTGCGGCGCAAACGTTTTTATTTCTCTCTTCCCTATATTCCGCCATGACCGTGGATTGAAAAATACTTTAAACAAATATCACTGCAGTTGGACTGGGTTGATCGTTCCCGCTCACTCGACACGTGTCGATTCAAGGTCTTTAACTTCAAGGAAACGGCATGAAGAGGGAGGTTTTCCTGATCCTCACGAGAACCGTTTTCCCGAACCGCCGTCGTGGTCATCTCCAACGACAGTCTCATGCCCGGCAAGCCAGTCCGCTCGCATTGATCGAAACGCAGCGTCGCGCGGCCACCGCCGCGCGTCAACGATCCGCCAGCTTTCCCGAGATGGTCCGCACCAGCAGCGCGCCGAGCACAAGACATGCGGCAACAAAATAAAGGCCCATGCGATTGTCGTGGGTCGTTACGTTGAGCCATCCCACCGCATAGGGTGAGACAAAACCCGCGAGGTTACCGACGCAGTTGATCCCCGCAATTCCAACAGCCACGGAGGTGCCGGCAAGAAACGACGACGGAATGCTCCAGAACAGAGACAACGCCGACAAGATGCCCGCGGCTGCCACGCTCAGCCAGATCACAGCAAGCGTGGGGTGGTGACCCACATAACCACTCGCAGCAAACCCGATCGCACCGATCACGGCCAGAACGGAAAAATGCATCCGGCGCGAGCGGAAGCGGTCCGAGCTCATTCCGGTCAGCACGATCACGGGGAATTGCCGATAACCAGCCGATCGTCGAGACATCGCTTAGCCCGGAGTCCTTGATGATCGACGGCAACCAGAAGCTGATACCGTACAAGCCGATGATCTGGCAGAAGTAGACGGCGCAGAGCTTCCAGATGTGGCGATCGGAAAGAATAGCGCCAAGGTTGTGATGTGTGGTCTTTTCGGCATCCTCCCGCTCGATCTCGCTCGTCACCAGAGCTTTCTCATTCTCCGTCAACCACTCCGCCTGCGCAGGACGATCGACCATCAAGGCGAACACCGCAATGCCGCAAACCAGCGCCGGAAGCGCTTCGATCAGGAACAGCCACTGCCATCCCGCCATCACGGTGGAATGGCTGAAGCTACTGAGTACCCAGCCCGACAATGGCCCGCCGACCACACCTGAGAGCGGGATCGCGATGTAATACACACCGAGCGCGAAGCCGCGTTTTCTCGCAGGAAACCAATAGGTCAGATACAACATGATGCCCGGCGAGAATCCGGCTTCGGCAACGCCCAGAAAAAAACGTGCGGTGTAGAACTGCAGCGGCGTTTTCACCAGCAGCGTAAGCGCGGAAATAATGGCCCACGTAATCATGATGCGCGCGATCCAGAGACGGGCTCCGACCCGATGCAGGATCAAGTTGCTGGGTACTTCAAAAATAAAATAGCCAATGAAGAAGATGCCGGCGCCCAAGCCGTAGACGGCATCGCTCATGTGCAGATCATTGAGCATCTGCAACTTTGCAAAGCCGACGTTCACCCGGTCGAGATAGCCGCACAAATAACACAGCACGATGAACGGCATGATGCGCCAACTGATCTTGCGGTACACATCGGCAGGCGCCGCCGGCGCTACCAAAAGGGTTTCGCTGATATGGCTCATGTCTCCTCCGTCGTCCTTTGCCGGACGTTATAGAGTGTGGCCGGGCGGACGCCTGGCCGGCTTCGATCAGGCATACTTACGATGCGAGTTTTTCGGCCGCCACCTCCACCCCGAGCTCCTTGCGAAACAGGGCCTCCATCTCGAGACGCACGCGTACGGCTTCCTTGCTGGAATCAAACGCCACGTCGCTCCATCGAACCGGGTGCCCTGCCGCCACCGGGCGCTGCAGCACCATGTTGTGCGCTAGGCCGATCGGCAGAGCACCCTGTAGCAGCGAGTCCGCAGCCGGCATCAGCTTGCCGTAGACGGTGTGACCGCCCTCGCCGTCCAGCCGCTCGCCCGCGCGCAGGTCACGCTTCGCGGTGGCAGCGACGTCACCGTGGAATCCCGTGGTCGCACCCGTGGCCTCCCCGCGCACCGCAATGCTCGCAATCGATACCCCGAGTTCGAGTCCAATCAGGTGATACGGTTTGTACATGGCGGCGAAGCGCCCGCTGCTGTCGGTCTTGAGGCCGTATTGCGCAAAGCAGTCGCGGACGTAATCAGAGGGTGCTTCGAAGACGGCGTAGACGCCCCAGCGCAAGTCGCGGAACACGGGACGGCCGTCGCGTTCGAGCGACGACACCACTTCCACGCTGCCGCGATGCGGCAGGATTCCGCCCTCGGAGGCGGGGCGCAGCAGGTTCGGCAGGTCATCGACACCACAGGCGGGAAACGCAAGACCGTCAGCTGGCGGGCGCAAATCGCATGCGTTCGATACCGCCGCCATTTCCAGTGCCGACTTTGTGCCATCGAGGAAAGAGTTGAACATCTGCGCGTTGAAGTCGCCGGAGGCGACCTGCTCTTCCGTGAAGCCGTAATGGCTCCAGACGGTGTCGGGGGTCGACTGGTGATAGACCGGCAAGTACTTGGTGCCCTTGCCCGCGCAGATTACGTTGAAGCCAATCGTGCGGGCCCAGTCCACCAGCTCCGCGATCAGTGCCGGCTGATCGCCCGAGGCCATTGAATAGATGATGCCCGCCTCTGCCGCGCGCCGCGCGAGCAGCGGACCGGCGAGCACATCGGCTTCTACGTTGACCATGACGATATGTTTCTTGTGCTTGCAGCACAACAGCGCGTGATGAATGCCCGCGGCCGGGCTGCCTGTTGCATCGATCACGATATCCACGTAGTCGCTTGCGATCATCAAATCGACGTCGTCAGTGATAAAGGTCGAGCCGCTGCGCAAGGCTTCAGCCAAGGAACCCGCCGAGTAGCGCGCTTCTTCCCAGCCCACGCGCTGCATGGCGCTGCGCGCCCGCGCCGGCGACAGATCCGCAATGCAGACCAGATGAATGCCCGGCGTGCGCGGCGCCTGCGACAGATACATCGAACCAAACTTACCGGCGCCGATCAGTCCTACTCTGACGGGACGCCCGGCCTGAGCACGGGTTTCGAGCTTCGCGATAAGCGACATGCTGTCTCCTTTTTTCATACGGTTGAATCGCGTTTCGTCGTGCCGGGGTCGAAACGCGCGCCTTCATCGGGGAAGGACATGAAGCAACGATAGCAGCCAATTTTTTGCAATAGAATGGGCAATTCCACAACCGCACTGTGCAAAAATCCCCATGCGGAAATTTGACTGGGATTCCCTCCAGGCCTTTCTGGCAATCGCTCGCGCGGGGCGCCTCACTGTCGCGGCGCAGCAAATGGGCGTCGACCATTCGACGCTAAGCCGGCGTGTCGCGTCGCTCGAGGCAAGCATGGGGGTGCAATTGTTCGAACGGCGTTCGGTCGGCTTTCTGCTCACCCCCGAAGGTGAGCGCCTGATGACCGATGCCGAGGCGATGGAAAGTCTGGCCCTGCGCATCAACGCGCGCCTGGGCGATCCGTCGGTCGGCTTGACAGGGACGGTAAGAGTTGGCACACCTGAAGGATTTGGAACCTACTTTCTTGCTCCGAGGATTGCAAAGCTTACTGCCGTACACCCTGATCTGGAGATAGAACTGGTCGCCAATCCACGCATGTTCAGCCTGTCCAAACGCGAGGCCGATATCGCGGTAACCATGACCCGCCCAAGTCAGGGACGAGTTTATGCACACAAGCTCAACGACTATTCCCTCGGCGTGTATGCGTCGCGTGAGTATCTCGATTCGCATGCGCCGATCGCGGCGTTTCAGGACATCTTCAATCATCCGTGGATCGGCTATGTCGAAGATCTGATGTGGAGTGCGGAGCTCGATTATTTGTCGCAGATTTCCACGTCACTCGCGCCCTCGGTGCGTATCTCCAACGTCATCAGCCAGGCGGCAGCGGTGAGCGGTGGCGCGGGGATCGGCGTGTTGCCGTGTTTTATCGCGCGCACCGAGCCGTCGCTCGTTCGCATTCTCCCTGATGAAATTGCGCTCAGCCGCTCTTACTGGCTGGTCTCGCATGCCGACTCGCGCGATGTCGCGCGGGTCAAGCTGCTAGCGGATTTCATTCGCGCCGAGTGCAGCGCGTCTGGATCGTTCTGGGCGGGGTGATTCCAACCGGAACAAGCGAGCTGTGGCGTGTGATGGGCAATCTAGCGCTCGCTGACCTTGATCTGCGCGTAGAATTCCCTTATACATTCCACGAGCCGCGATTGCCTATGATGCGTGGTTGCTTCGCTATCTGCTTTCAGCCTGAAGACGAACGTCGCCAACGCGCCAGCCTGCTGACGACGACGAACCGAATTTAAAATCGAGCCATGGTGGAGTCAGACATGACAGTACTGATACTGGGATTGTTGATCTTTCTGGGCGTGCATTCGGTGCGCATCGTCGCTGAGGACTGGCGCGGCGCGCAGATCGCACGTATCGGCGAGAAGCGCTGGAAAGGAATCTTCGCTGTCCTTTCGGTAGTCGGGCTGGTGCTGATCATCTGGGGCTACGGATTGGCTCGGGCGTACCCGGTGCTCGTGTGGACGCCGCCGACATGGGGGCCGCACGTTGCGATACCCCTGGTCGCCATCGCGTTCATCCTGGTGCCTGCCGCGCACGTCCCGAACAACCACTTCAAGACGCTGCTCGGTCATCCGATGGTTCTGGGTGTGCTGCTGTGGGCCTTTGCGCATTTGCTGGCGAACGGCACGCTGAGGGCAGTCGTGCTGTTCGGTGCGTTCCTGCTGTGGGCAATCGTCGATTTTGTTGCAGCGCGACGGCGCGACATGCTCACCAAGACGACGTATCCGCCGGCAAACGTAGCGCGGGATGGCGTCGTCGTTGTCTCCGGGCTTGTGGCGTGGGCATTGTTTGCATTCGTACTTCACGGATGGTTGTTCGGCGTGCGGCCGTTCGGGTAGGCAACGCCCTGTCGAAACTTCCGCTTTGATGCGCCGTTGTGACCCATGAGGGATCCTCACGAACATCTCACCGTCGGACCCGGAAGCGCGGTATAGCCATGCTCCTTCAACGCGATTCGGCAGGTGCCCGGTCATTGCTGCGGGGCTGTTCCTCTGCGGCGTGCGATAGCGCGAAAGCACTGGCTACCCGGATTAACCGGCCACAGATCGGCATGGTGTTGAGCGTGGTCTCGAGATCCGGTTGCCCGCCGAAAGCATCTCCGAACTGACCCGCAGCAAACGCGGAGCCAGCCGCGGCGCCAATCGCAATGAATGCGATCGCTATCCAGCGCAGCCGTCAGCTGCAAGCCAGAAACTTCCTGGATAGGGATCGTCCGCCGACCAGCAAGCTCACCACAAGTGCGGCGATAGCGCAGCACATAGCTCAGCCTATGTATCGGCGCCGCAGCCGCATGCTGGCGCGTGAAAGCGGCCGTTGGCCTCGACGACTCCGCCCTGGCCATACATGTTGTGCGGCCGGGCCCAATCGCCCAAGGAGTGATACGGGCCAGTCTCGTTGCGGCCTTTCGGCATGACGTCGAGGAACCCGTAAATCCCAAGAAACTGCTCGCCGCCGCGTCCGAATGCTGAATAGGTCAGGAAGATCTCGCCCGACGCGTTCTTGAAGAAGACGCTGTGGCCCGAGAGATCCTGCAGTCCCACCACCCAGTCTTGCGCCGGCTGAAAGTTATAAAGTGCTTTACCTGAAGCGACTTGATCCGCGGCAAAGGAAACGTTGAAATCGTAGTTGAAGTCACTGCGATAGGAAGAAACCCACCGGAAGGACCATCCCATCCGCTGACGCACCGTCTCTATTTCGGCGATCGGCGCCCGCGCAACGGCGGCATAACTCACGTCATTGTTCTCGAGGTGCGGCAGCAGCGGACCGATGTGGTCTACGTCAAGCGAACACCCGACGCACTGGTGTGTAACGCCCGGGGCCATCATGAAGTGCTTGATGAAGAGCTGGCTGCGTCCGTCGAACAGGTCCGAGAGCGTAACCTGTCCATTGGGCCCATCGAATACGTATTCCTTTTCAATCTTCATCCAGGGAAGTTCACGCCGCTCGGCGGCTAGTGCGTCCCTGCGATGCGTCAGCTCCTTTTCCTTGGCAAGGAATGCGACTCGCGCCTTCGTCCATTCATCAGGCGATACAACGTTGTGCGTTTCCATGTTCCAATCCTCCAAAGTAAGCGCGGGGTCAGGACCAACCGGGCAGAAACTCAGGCGTTTAACGCCGGTCTCGCTGGAAACGGTTCCCGCCATGCGTCGATTGCGCTGAGTTGGTCATGCCAGCGCTGAACCTCCGGAAATTCTTCCAGGGGCATCGCCGCCCGTTTCGCGTAGGGAAGGGTCACGGCGACGGAAAAGTCGGCGATCGTGAGGTCATCGCCCACCAGCCACTGGCGGCCCTGGAGATGCTGATTAAGCACGGCGGCAAACTTGCGAAACAAGCCCTGCTCTTGCGCTACCGTTGACGGATCGGGATCGCCAAGTCCGATCTGAGGCTTGATTAGGTGTTCGAAGTAAAGCGACCCGCCATGTCGATAGAAATGGTGGCAATTCCAGCTGAGCCAACGCACGACATCGGTTTGACGTGTGTCCTTTGGCCAAAGACGGGAGTCCGCGCGCTGCGCCAGATGGCAGATGATGGCGTCGGCCTCCCAGATGCTTTTGTCGCCGTCAACCAGGCATGGGACTTTGCCGTTGGGGTTTATCGACAAATAGGCAGGCGCAGTTTGTTCACCTTTCTTTAGATCGACAAAGACATATTCCAGCGGCAGGTCAAGATATTTGGCGACAGCGCATGCTTTCCGGGGAGCCAGGGTTTCGGCGTAGTAGAGCTTCATATTCGACCTCAGTATCAGTTGCATCTGACTTGAAGATCACGTCTGGCGGCTTGGAGAAGCGTCGCATCGGATAGCCATTCTTGCCGGGACACGATCTTATGCGGGTGTATCACCGGTTCTTTCCGGTTCGGCAAGAAGCGCTTCGAGCTTCTCGAACGCACCGTTCCAACCGACGTAGTGGCTGTCGCGCGCAGCCTCGTCGAAGAATTGGGCATGGGTGAAATTGAGCTCGGTTCCTTCCGCAATAGGGCGCAGCCTGATCGTCACGAGCGACCGGCGCTCGGGCATGGTGACCCACTCCCAGGTGAAGACGAGCTTCCGGCCCGCTTCGACTTCCCGGTATTCCCCGCGGCAATCATGCGTTTCGCCGTCCAGTGTCTGAAACACGACTCGGAAAGCGCCGCCGACGCGCGGATCGGCTTCGGCGCGGAGCACCGGCCCAGCGTCAGGCCCCCACCATCGCGCCATCAGTTCCGGCTTGGTCCACGCTGCGTAGATCTTCTCCGGCGACGCCTTTATGCGCCGGACGATGGTCAGGCTCGGCTGCTCCTTGATCATTATTCGTCATCCTCAACAAAGCCGGTGAGCCGATCGAGGCTGGCGGACCAGAACCGCTCATAGCGCTTAAGCCAATCCATCGCTTCCTCCATTGGGCCTGCGATCAGTTCCACCGAAACGGTTCGCCCACACTTGTTGCGCGACACCAACCCCGCTTCGCCCAGCACGTCGAGATGCTTCATGACCGCAGGGAGCTTGAGCGGCAGCGGTCGAGCGATCTCCGTTATCGACAAGCCGGGCTCTCGCTCGAGGCGCGCGAGAATCTCCCGGCGTGTGGGGTCCACAAGGGCGGAAAACGTTCGATCAAGCTGACTTACAGGAGACTTCACCATATGGCGAACTATAGTCGATGCTTGCCCACTGTCAAGATTTTCGTGAGTGAAAAGAAATGAAGTGAAGCCACTGCCTCACCAGCATCCGGATAAACGTCTGTCTTGAGACGCGGAACACGCACTGCCGCTGCACTTGCCTGCGGCCGGCTAAGTAGTCCCGCGCTTTGACGAGAAATTCGTCAGGCAATAGGATTGACTCCAAGACGAAATCGACTCGTCAGGAATATGCTAATCCCATGACAAACAACCCCGATCCCGACAAACTGAAAGGCCCTGGCGGCTTGACGTTGCGCCAGATCCACGAACAAGCGCAGAAGAGTGTCGAGCGCGATCGCGAAGCACAGGCTGCGCGCAACTCGATTGCTCCGCAGGAAAGCCGGTGGCAGCGCTGGACGCGCTACGTGTGGGGCCGCAACGGACGTCGCTAGCACGATCGGTGAACGACATGCAGGAGTAAGTTCGACGATAGGCTTTCGATGATCCCGGAAATTTCAGGCTGATCCGAGTCCCCCTTACCTTCATCTTTTCAATCTCTTTGCACTCCGAAATTGTTGCGGCTTCGATTTCTCATGGGCCCGTCAACCGGAGAACAGGCAGGTTGGAATTCCACAATTCATACCGGTAGCAACAGCGACTGACAGACCCCAAAATTTCCCTCGAACGATAGCTCACGCAGACCCGTTATCGATCTGCGGGGCCGAAAGGTTCATCGGGCTTTCGCTTCCAAGCTGCTTCATCCCCTCGAGGAACAGCTTGAGAATCGGCGAAGTATTTGCCTTGCTGTAACCCACGGCCAGATCGATCGTTGGCGCTTCCCCCTCCAGCGGACGGCTGACCACGGACCGCGGCAGCAGATTCTTCGCATAGGCGGGCATAAGCGCCAACCCGCGAGTGGACGCAACCAGGGACGACCCCGTAATCCAATTTGATATCAAGCCCGGTGCGGCGCAGATAGTCCTCCGTCACGGCGCGCAGCACCCTGGCTTTGTTCGAACCGCCGATGAAGATCTCGCCGACGAATTCCCGCGGGTGAATCGCTTCGCGGCTGGTGAGGCGATGGTCGCTCGGCATCAGGACGATCAGCGGTTCGTGGTCCACCACCTCGTAGTCCAGGTCGAAGGCCGGCTCAGCGCGCAGGAAGGCCACGTCGAGCCGGCCGCGGACGAGCGCCTCGGCGAGGTCCGGCGAATAGTCGCTCGAGACCGTGACCTGAATGTTCTTCAGTTCGTCGCGCAGCACATACATGGCCCGCGGCAGCCAGTTCATTTCGTGACCGGTCTGGAAGCCGATGGCGAACGTCTTTCTTGCCGGCTGTGCGGCTCTGCGCGCCGCTTCCACCGCGGCATCGACTTGCGCCAGCGCCAGTCGGGCATGCGGTCAGCTCGACGCCATGAACGGTGCGAGACAGCAATTCGACGCCGAGCTGGGACTCCAGGTCGCGAATCTGCCGGCTCAGTGAAGGCTGTGAGGTGTAGAGCCGGAGCTCGGCGGCCGTCGTCAGGCTGCCTTCCTCGACCACGGCTACGAAATAACGCAGATGCCTCAGCTCCATAACCATTCCATGCCTGACAGGTATGCCCCTCAGCTTGCAAAGTATTGTTCGCTGGCGCTACGCGAGCCTACAGTGGGTGGCATGGAGGCATGGGTAGTCGATAGGGAAAACAAGTCCCCGTTATTCAAGAGCTTACATCCATCAATCTGTCATCAGGAGTAGTGCAATGAACACGCAAGTCGTTTTGGTCACGGGAGGCCTCACAGGCATAGGCCGCGCCGCCGCTGTCGCTTTCGCCAAAAAGGGCGCGAAGGTCGTCGTTGCCGGTCGACGCGATGAGGCCGGCAAGGCGCTCGTCGAGGAGCTACGCTCGTTCGGTTCGGAGGCCGAGTTCATCAAGGCCGACGTCCGCAAGGAAAGTGACGTCCGCGCTATGGTCGACAAGACCGTCGCACGGTTTGGCCGTCTCGATGTCGCGGTCAACAATGCCGGCACCGAAGGCCAGGTTGGCCCGATCACGGACCAGACTGCGGAAAGCTATGCAGCTATGCCGCGACGTTCGACACGAATGTTCTCGGCGTGATCCTGAGCATGAAGCACGAAGTGCGCGTCATGCAAGGACAGGGCAGCGGCAGCATCATCAACATCTCCTCGACCTACGGGCACGAGGGTGCAGCGGGGGCCTCGGTCTATGTCGGCAGCAAGCACGCCGTGGAAGGCATCACCAAGTCGGTGGCGCTCGAGATCGCCAAGTCGGGAATCCGTGTGAACGGCGTAGCGCCTGGTCCCACGGACACTGGCATGTTGACCCGTTTTACAGGCACGCCGGACAATAAGGCGGCGCTGGTGACGGGTGTTCCGATGGGTCGCCTCGGCCTCTCGGAGGAGCTTGCCGACGCGATCGTCTTCATCGCGTCGAACGAAGCTTCATTCATCACCGGCCATATCCTCAACGTCGACGGCGGTCACACCGCCAACTGATCCTGTCCGTGCGCGGAGGTTTGCTCCGCGCACGGTTAAGGGGCGGTCTTCGCAAGGCACCCTTCTCGCGACTTTCGCGGCTTCCGGACGCTGCCCGCCTTCGACCGCTTGGCGCGTCGGCTTGCTATCGCCGCAATCGACTCGTTTTAACGTTTGCGCACTCGCGGCAGATGATCACAACGCCACGTCCCAGCAGAAATGTTGTACGTCCGTCCTTAACGTGAGTGTTCCGTGCGAGAGCGATTTCCCTGCAGCCCCTAGGTTTTGCGCGGACAAACAAGCCCTGAGTAAAGCGAACATCATTAAAGAGTTCCGAAGAAAGGTCGTTATACGATCTACAGACCATAGAAATTGGCGAAACGCTTGCGTGCCCGACAAATACAAACGGGGCCAAGCGAAAACTCTTCGGGGGCTACATTGAACCAGGAAAACTCATCAAGACTGCGGGCATTCGCCCCCGGTGAGGTCATCTACTCGGAAGGGTATGTTGGAACCTCGGCCATCTATGTGATTGCAGAGGGCAAAGTCGAGATTTCAACAAAATGCGACGAAAGGCGTGTCGTCCTCGCGACCCTTGGAAAGGGAGAGTGCTTCGGAGAATCGGCGTTGCTGCCGTCCGAGCCACGCGGGTCGACGGCGAAGGCGCTTAGCTTTTGCCGACT
>WNFJ01112228.1_pt1 | contig 15943 bp, 14 predicted proteins | sample 5400461 | NCBI WGS metagenome assembly WNFJ01 (sample SAMN13153349, study PRJNA577476) | soil metagenome | isolation source: 115 cm saprolite on Douglas fir-dominated hillslope | place: USA:California | collected 2013-09-17 | reverse complement strand
GTGGCCCACTTCACCGGCGGCAAGTTAAGCAAAGCCGCACAGTCGATCCCGGACTGGGCTGCAAGAGTTTTTGGCAAGGAATTGGAGGCCGCAAAGCAATACGCGAAGCCGGGTCGCGGCCGATAGCCCCATTTCACAAAACGCGCGAGTTGTACCGCATAATTACGCCCGAAGACTCTCCCTCTCCAATAGAGAGGGGAAATGAGAGCGATCCTCGATTCCCAACGCCTCATCCACCCACCGGTCTGGTCGTTATGTCGATGACCTTCCTGCACTACTTCCTTTTGTCGTGGCCGACTTTTTCCCTCTAGCTAGCTTGGAGAGCGGACGGCTTCGTTCAGAAAATCGTGATTTAAATAGAAATTATTCTTGCATGGTGCTATATATATAGTAGGCTAGAGAAACCCTCTGACTTGATGGTTGCGAGCCCGTGGACTCGCTGGAGAAACGCGAATCAGAGTGGGAGGTACCTATGTCTACGCGGCTTGGAAGATCCTTTGACGACGATTCGTCCGTTGATTCACCCGAGCAGTTCGCCAGGGAGGACCTGGACAACAAAGCGGGCGGTCTCACGGATTGCCTCGACGGGAAAAGGCATGCGCTGGTTGTCACGGACATCGCAGAGCTGCTGAGTATCTCCGAGCGTCAGGTCTACAAGCTCGTAGCAGCGCACCGCATTCCGTGTTTTAAGATTGGCGGCTTGATCCGTTTCGATCCATTGGCCATTTCCGCATGGTTACGTCAGAAAATGTCTCCGGGTTACGTCGGACATCTTGAACGGCAGCGGCCTAGAACATGAGGTACGGCAGGTCGCGCTCTAAGCAAACGCTGCGAGGCTACCCTTGTTGATTCGGGCCTGAACGTCGCTGTTCCTCACGCCTTTGAGATAAACCATTGTTGACGCGATATCGCGATGGCCCATCCATTGCTGCAGCGTGCGAATGTCAATTCCGTCTTGTAGATGCCTAGTCGCGTAGGTGTGGCGGAATTTGTGGAGAAACCAGCGGGTGCAGTACGGCCCGTCCGCGCATCGATTGATTTTGATCGTTCCGTCCTCAAGTCTATGTTTCACGACGCAATGACCGCAGTTGAGTTTGCCGCGGTGGGCCACGGCCTTGAGCTTTTCGAGCATGGCTCCGTCAGGTCTCCCCGTGGCGCTTGGAAACAGAGGGGCGTCGGGACCAGCGTCTTTGGGTCGAAATCTCTGAAGCATGGCAATGAGCTTTTGTGGAACCGGAACTTCGCGTTCCTCCCAATTCTTCGGATGAAACCCCCAATGCGGTTTCGCGGTGACGCGCACGGCGAGGTGTTTGAAATCGACGTCGCGCCATGTGACGAAGCGACCTTCGGCGTCACGGAAGCCTGACATGAGATAGAACTTGAATCGGATTTCCTCTTCTGGTGTGCAGGTTTTGAACAGCTTGGCGAGTTCGGCGTCTTCATAGATCGGGCGCACCGTTTCAACGAAGCTCGGCCAGTCGGCGGAGGTGAGCAGTTTACGCTTGCCATGCTGCTTCAGCACCTGGGACAGCACGACGAGTTTGTTGTAAATACTCTTTCCCGCTTGGCCTTGTTTCGTACAGTGAGTGGCGAAGTCAAGAAGGTCCTGACGTTGAACATCGTCAACATGGGGCTTCGGACAAAACATTTTGAAGGAAGTGAGGATGGGCCGGTAAGTGCGGAAGGTTCGCAAGGACCGATGATAGCGGACGTAGTTCAGATAATCGTCGAGAGCAGAAGCCAGAGACGTTCGCTGTGGTGCTGACTGCGGTTGAGGCAGAGCGGGGATGATGCCGTTCCGCTCAGCAGTGAGCTGTGCTTCTTTGATGCGGGCCTTATCGGCCGCCTGTTGGGCGTCCGGCCCGACAGCTTGCTTGTAGAGCCGACCATGGTCCGACCACTCGATGAAGTAACTGCCCTCAGGGTGTGTTTCGTCCTTGCCTTTCACTCGAACATGATCCGGACGGATTCGCCCTCGACTATCAAAAAGTGCGGTGGCCAGGGTCCAGCGGTGAGGGAGTTTGATTTGCTTAAGGACTCGGACGGAGGTCGGCTTGGACGAGTTCGGCATACAGGTGGCTCCCGGAAGAACCTCCTGTATAATCTCCTGTAAACGTCACGAATTCAAGTATTACAAGGGTTTTCGAGGATCTTGGTGACAGGGCAGCGTTCTAACCAACTGAACTACGTCCCCAGCCGTGGAATCAACAGCTTAGCGTAAATCCGTGCAAAGAAGGGCTTTGCAGGGATTGCATATAGCGCGCTCTTCGCTTGCGCTGCATACGGTAGCAGCTGTCCCTGCTAAAACCGCGCATAAACCGCCCATAAAAATCAGCACGCTCATGCGACATTCATACTAACACAGATGCCTGCAAGAGCGAAGTAGACGTATCCCAACCCAATATCAAAATTGAAAATTCCGGCATTTTCTAGGAAGAACTGGCGCTTCTCTGGGATGAAGACCTTGAAGGGTGTCAGATTAAATGGTTCAACGTCCACCTCGGTATCGGCAAAATCGGTGTTGCCTGTCGGATTTACGACGATATTGGAGGTAAGGCCGTATTTGATGTCAAGTCCGCCCGTCAACGGGAATTTGGGATCCTGTCCGGCATGCTTATCGTATTGAGCAAGCCCGGACGGTTTCACGACGAAAAGCCTTCCGCTTCCAATGTCTTTGATGCCGATAAGGTCTCCGCCCGCGACACCTTGGCGACGCCGAAGGTTCGCCGGTAAGCACTCCAGAGATCTTCTTCATTCTTTCGACGGATGAACCGTTTGAAATTTAATCCCCAGACCACATCGAGCGAGTGGGTAAAGTTGAGCGTCGTGAAGGGAATTTCTACTGTTGGTGTCCACCCGTCAGCAACCGTGCGCGCCTCCGATGTCCATACACCGTCCCATCCCCGGCCAAGTCACCTCCGTCCGAACCCCCTTGCTCTTCCACGACGAGGCCATCGTTCTAGGTTCCGAGGAGATTTATCTCGAAGACGTAAGCACCCCGACGATCGTGGTTCGAATCGATGAGAATCTCAAAATGGTCGTCGAGGTCTTGACTGACATCGCGTCGCAGGTCGGTTGCGATGATTCGCGAGGGCTCCGAGTCGTAGCAATGGATCCCGAAATAAACTGCATGTCGCGTGCAGAGAGTGCGCACTTCTGTCTTTTCCGTTGGCAGCTCCCCTTCGTGGGGCTCCCGCTGACGAAAATCGGTGATCGGTTTGGCATTGAGCCAAAGGGAATCGTTCAAAGTGCCGTCCAGTCTTGGGGGATGCTCCACCGGCACGGCTTCTGCCACTCGTGCTTCCGTCTGGGGAATCGAGGGCAACCCCGCTGAACGAGGCCGGGCAGCGCCCCAACACGGTGAGAACAATGCGAAAACGAGATAGGCAAATGCATGCGAGCCCGCGCAAACATTTGCGTATGTTTTTCACGTGTCCCTACGCCCATCCCTGATGCCGAGGCGCATGCCAATATGGGTCATACTGCGTCAAATCTGTTCTCACGATCGTTCCTCGACGGGGTGAATCTTTGCGAACTCCTTGTAGAGCAAAAGATCGTAGAGAATCTTCAATGCACCCGCGAGGAAAAAGGGCACATTGATCCAGGAGGTCCGCGCGAACATGAACCCGACGAATAGAGGGCTGATGGCTGCGCCCGTGGTGCGCGCGACTCCCGTAAATCCACCCGCGGCCGATCGCTCTTCGGCCGGAACGACCGCCATCGTATAGGACTGTCGGGTGGGAACATCCATCTGGCTGATGCTGAAGCGGATAAGAAGTACCAACACCGTGAGCGGGAGATTGGGCATCAGCGGCACGAGGATGAGAAGAATGTTCGAAGGCAGATGTGTAACCACCATGGTCCGGATGAGACCGATGCGTGACGCGAGGCGAGAAGCGAAAAGAGCGGAGATTCCTGCAAAGACGTTCGCCCAGAAGAAGATGGCGCCGAGTGCGGCGGGTTGAACTCCGAAGCGCAGATAGAACCAATAGGCGGCGAAACTTTGCACAACGAATCCGCCGGCAAAGGAATCCAGGGCAAAGAGGCCCGATAGTTTAAGAACAACGTTTCGCGATCGCGCAATTCCGAACGTGTGCGCAACGCTCGAAGAACGGACCGGGCCGTTTGAAACAGAATTCGCTTCCACCGATTTCGAGAGACGCAGGAACAGAGACGCCAGCGCGACTCCCAAGGCCGCATACAAGAACACTACGGCGCGGTAGCTCTGCACATGCGTCATCGCCGTATGTTGCAACGCCTGTGTCAAACCGCCGCCACACAAAGCGCCCAGGGCGGTCGCCACCGAGCCTGCGAGTGTGTACCACGCAAAGACTTCTGTGCGCGCCGCAGCCGGAACAATGTGAGACAGGGCGGCCTGTTCAATCGACAGAAACGGCCCCACCTCATTACCGCTTGGACTGATGACGCCGATGGTTCCGGCGATGACGAGGAAGAGAAAGTTGCTGGTACAGGCAAAAGCCAAACCCGCTGCAGCCATGAGAATCGAGCCGATGATCAACATGCGCCGCCGTCCGATACGGTCCGCTCTCGTTGTCAGATAGAGCGAGACAACGACATCACCAACGAGGGTCAAAGTAAGAACGAGGCCCACTTGGGCCTCGGTGAGCCCTAGACCAACTAGGTAGAAAACCAGAATGACGGAGAGTGAGCCGTATGCGAACAGGCGTGCGAACCGGGTGGCGAAGAGAAGCCAGCCGTCGCGCGACAGTGTTCTGAGCACACCCGGGATGAAATTCGTCGTCGCCATTGGGTCAGGGACTGCACCAAATTCCCTAGGGATTCGTCACCGCCTCATACACGACCATTCGCGCCACGGGCTTACCGTCTTCTTCCTGTTCGGGCGTGTACACGCGGTGCGTTTTGAGGTCGACCGCCAGCGTGTGCACCGCGTGCTGCACCCGAAAATCCTCCACCTTGCGGTAATGGTCCGGGTCACCCTGGTGAAACACCGCAATCGCGCCGCTGTAGCAGGCGACGTAGATACGGCTCAAACCGGGATCAAACTTGATCACGTCGGGACCACCCGGCATTTTCAGAAACGCGATGGGTACATGCTTGTCGAGGTCGAACACGGTCATCAATTCGTTTCCTTCGCAGGACAGGAACGCACGGTGATGCTCCGGATCGAGTGCCATGCCATGGTTTCCCTGGCATTGCCCGACGGGATAGCGTCCAATGACCTGGTCGGTCGCCGGATCGATGACTGCAAATATGTTTTGATCTTGGAGATTCACGTACACCTTGCGTGCAACCGGATCGTATTGCGGCATGCCGGTCTCGCCGTCGAAGCGCAACGTCCTGATGATTTCGTCCTTTTGTACATCCACTACCGCCTCCGCTTTTCCTCGCTCATCGGAGACGTACAATTTGTGGAACGGCGCCGCATACGTGCTGCCGTCCGGCTTCGCTTCCGTTTTCAGTTTCTTCACGACCTTCATCTGCTTCAGGTCTACTACACCGATGGTGTTGTCGTACGCGTTTGAGGTATAGAACTTCTTCAGCTCCGGGACATACTCGATGCCTTCCGCACCCGGGGTATCCGTGATCTTCGCGACGACCTTGTTCGTGCCAAGATCAATGACATAGGTCTGGTCCGCGGCCAGATGCGCGGATAATAAGTAGTGATCGTCCTCATCGATCGTGAGGTAGTCGAAGCGATTGCCGCCCGGCCCAGGCAGGTCGAACTTCGTGACCTGCCTGAGCGTTTGCGCGGACGCGTTTGACGGGAACAAGCCAGCGAGCGCGAGGCCGGCGCATACCCCAAATTGCCAATAGAGTCTTGGTCGCATTCTTTCTCCTCACTGTCCCATCGAGTGCGAAATGCTGCTGCCGGCCTTGCCTAGCTCATCGAGAGCCGCTTTGAACCCAGCGGCGAGTTTCTCGGCCGGGCCTCTGCCCCAGTAATGCAGGAAGATCACCACGGGCCGGTCGCCGGTCATATGATGATGAATAGCAACCACGTCGAGACCATTCTTGCGAAGGGCTTTCAGAACCGGTGTCACTTCGTTTTCGAGCATCGCGACGTCGCCCGCAATTGCGGCGTCTTCCTGTGTGCCGGTAAACGCGGCCCACGTATTCAGCCCCATTCGCGCGTTGATCACCGCTCCGTGTTCCTGCATGCCCAAGTCGTTGCGGCCCACCGTGATTTTGTAAACGGCACCCGTCTGCTCGCCTTCGTGCCCGGCGATTTTCGCAAGCTTGGCGGTATCGAGAGCTGTGCCGTTCCCGCTTGCACCAGAAACCGCTTCGGGTTTCACGTGTCCGATCAAGTCCAGACCATGCTTCACGCGCCCGGCAAGGTCGGCGGCTTTCCCCATTCCGTGAACGTGCATGTAGTACACGTGCGGATCGTCCCAGAAGAAGTGGTTGTGTAGGGCCGTAACATCAATCCCGTTGTCGAGCAGCGCGGAAAGAACTGGATTTACTTCTTCCTGCAGCAACACGAGATCGCCCATCATCACGTCGGAGCCGTCCGTCGCTTTGGTCAGCGCAATCCAGCCTCCGAAACCAAATGGCGTTGGTGTAGAAAATCCCTGAATCGTCATCTTCAAATCATTGCGCGGGATGTTCACTTTCAGAACCCCCGCTTTGAAGTCGCCCTTACGGTCGAGGGATTTCAAAACCTCCTGATAGTCGGCCGGAATTTCCTGCGCAACGGCCGGAATCCCGAGCCACACAAGACAAGCACACAAAACAAGAATCGTACGTCTTACGGAATGAAGCATCGAACCTCCTCCTGAATCATTTGGTTATTTGCAAACAACGAATCGGCACGTGCGTTTGCCTCATCGTCACTTCCGAATTTGCGTCTCGGCTGGAATCTGTTTGGTGACAACGTGCGTACCCGGTCGCAGCTCATCGGTTCCTCGCGCCGCGATTTCATCGCCATCCCGTAGGCCACCGATGACTTCGATGGATTTGCCGTCGAGTTCTCCCGTCTGTACGTTCACCCACTCCGTATTGCTGTCGCGGATGCGAACCACAAACGTCGCTTCCGTGGTTCTCGCAACCGCGGACACCGGAACGAACAGGGAGGGTCCGGTGCGGCGCACGGCCCACATCACTTCCGGAAACATTCCGGAACTCAGGCGACCGTCCGCATTGTTGACATCGAGTTCCACGGGCATCGTCCGCGTTTTTACATCCACGGAATGAGCAATCCGTGCGATCGTTCCGGTGAACGTTTGACCGGGGTAGGCCGGAACACTGAATTCGATCTTCGCTTTCTCCGCGATGCCGCCGGCATATTTTTCGGGAACCGGAACAACGAGCCTCAGTCGGTCCGCCTTTTCCAGCCGGAGCATCGGCATCGCCGCGCTCGATGCGCCTGTCGAAGGCCCGACCAGCGATCCGGGATGAACGTTTCGCTCCGTCACGATGCTGTTGAACGGAGCCCGAACCTGAAGATAGCCTTCGAGGTCGGCAATGGATTTCAAAGCGGACTTGGCCGCTTCCGCGCTTCCGCGGCTCGAATCGAGCCGCGCCTTATCCGCGTCCACTGCGCGTTGCGCGACTTCCAGGTCATTCCCCGCGACCACGCCCGGCGTTGCCGAAGCGCTCTTGAGTCGCTCGTACGTGCCCTCGTCCGAGCTGAGTTTGGCTTGCGATTCGGCGCGTTGCGACTCCGCAGCCTGGAGTTTCGATTCTGCCTCCGCCCGTTGCGCGGCAAGTTCGGGAGCGACCAGGCGAGCCATCAACTGGCCCGCTTTCACGCGTGACCCGCGGTCGACGACGATTGAATCGACGTAGGCCGTAACCTTCGGGAAAACGGCGACCGTTTCGAAAGCCTGCAACTCCCCAGGCAGGCGCACGAGGATCGACAGCTTCTTCGAACAAACTTTGGCAACCTCGACGGTCGGTACCGCTGCCGCCGCAGTCCCTTGCGTGGCAGCGCCGGAATTCGACTGTGAACCGCACGAAGCGCACAGCAGGCTTGCCGCGCCGAGAATCGCAAAACCCAAAAGTCCGTTTTGTATCATGCCGCTCCTCCCGGGAGTGGGTTTGAGTTCCGTTGTCCCACCGCCGCAAACACACTCGCCGGATCTTCCGGATCGAGCGACGGCGATTGCACTCCCGCGTGTCCTTGCAAGATGGAAAAGATCAACGGCAGAAGCAAAAGCGTAGCCCCGGTGGCAAACACCAAGCCTCCGATGACCGCGCGAGCGAGCGGAGCCGTTTGCTGGCTGCCTTCACCAAGTCCCAAAGCCATCGGCACCATGCCGGCAATCATCGCGAGACTCGTCATCAGGATCGGTCTCATACGCGTTTTTGCTCCATGAATCGCGGATGCCGGCGCTGCATTTCCCGCGCGGCGGTATTCCTCCGCGAAGGTTACGAGCAAAATCGCGTTCGCTACGGCTACGCCGATCGCCATGATCGCTCCCATGAAAGACTGAATGTTCAGAGTTGTGCGAGTCACGAGAAGGAGAACAAGCACACCGCAGATCACGGCGGGCACGGTCGAAAGCACGACAAAGGCCAGCCGCAGCGATTGGAAGTTCGCCGCCAAAAGCAGATATATCACCAGGACCGCAATCAGCAACCCGATTCCCAGGTTCGTCAGCGTCTGCTTCATGGGTCCGATTTGTCCGCGGACCGTGACCTTCACCCCGCGCGGGGGCGAGCCGGCACGCTGGATCGCTTGGTCGAGCGCAGTGGAAACCCGTCCTAGGTCTTCGCCGGACACGTTCGCCGTAAGCGTGACCATTCTCTGTCCGTTCAGCCGGTGGTATTCCCCGACGACATTCCCGTAATTCACCTGCGCCACATCGCCGATGAGAGGATGCGACGACGATCCCTGCGTCAGAGGAATGTGCTCCACGTCTTGGATCGAAGTCATTTCGGATTGCGGAATCTGCACTTGCACCTGATATCCGACACCCGATTTCGGGTCGGCCCAATAGTTGGGCACCACGAAACGGCTGGACGAGGTGGCCGCCAGGAAAGAGCGGCCAACGCTCGCGGTGGTGACTCCCAATTGCCCGGCCCGTTCGCGGTCCACGTTGACATCGATGCTCGGATAGTCCAGCGGCTCGTCATATTGCAGATCGCGTAGCGCGCGTATTTTCGCAGTCTCCTGGCGCACTTTCTCGGCGAAAGCGCGGTCCGCGACAAGATCGGGTCCACTCACATTGACTTCCACGGGAGTCGGAGCGCCGAAATTCATGATCTGCGTGACGATGTCTCCCGCTTCAAACGAAAACTGGCATCCCGGAAACTGATCGGGCAAGAGTTTTCGCAAACGCTCTTCAAACTCATCCACCCGGATTTTTGCGTCCGGATTGAGCGCCACGCGCACCACCGCCTCATGCTGCCCGCTCGTCCAGAGATAGATCGTGTTGATCGGATAGTTCGGAGGCGGCGCGCCGACGTAGCTCAGCGTGACACTGACATTTCCAGGGCCCGCCGCCTCTTGAATCGAGCGGAGCACACCGAGGGTAAGCCGTTCCGTGCTCTCGACCCGAGTCCCAATCGGCGCGCGGAACCGCAACAAGAGCTGCCCGGAAGAGACTCTCGGAAAAACCTCTCGGCCAAGGTACGGCCCCAAAAGAACCAAAGTCAAAACCGCAACCACCGCATACGTGGAGATCGCGAGCCAGCGCAGCGCAATCAATCGATTCAAGGTCTTGTCTAACCTCTCGCGCACGCGGCTCAGAAGCGAGGCGTCGTTTTCGACTTCGGGTGCATGCTCCCGGAGAATCCAGGTGGAAAGGACCGGCACCAGAGAACTCGACAACAAGTAGGAAGCGCCCATTGCGAACCCGACCGCCAGCGAAAGCGGCACGAACAGAGCACGCGATACGCCGGTCATGAAGAACGACGGAACAAACACCGCCAGGATGCACAACATCGCCAGCAAACGAGGGATCTGCACCTCTTTGCTGGCCTCGAGAACCGCCGACGCTCTCCCGCGTCCTTGCCCTAGATGACTGTGAATGTTCTCCATCACCACGGTAGATTCATCGATCAGAATTCCCACCGCGAGCGCTAATCCTCCGAGCGTCATAATGTTGACGGTCTGCCCCGCGCCCCACAGCGCGACCACCGCCGTGAGCAACGCAAAGGGGATCGTCGTGACGACAATCAGGGCGCTCCGCCAGTCGCGCAAAAACACGAGCACGACCAAACCCGTCAGGAAAGCGCCCAAGAGCCCTTCGCGCACCACCGACAGAAGCGAATTTTGGACATACGAAGATTGGTCGAATTCATAATCGATCTTGATGTCGGGAGGGACGGCATTTTGAAACTGCGGGAGACTGGCTTTCACTTCGTTGACCACGCTCAACGTTGACGCGTCGGCGCGCTTTGTCACCGGGATGTACACCGTTCTCCGGCCGTTCACCTCCGCGTACCCGGTGATGATGTCGCTTGCGTCGTCGATCGTGCCGACGTCACGCAAAAAGACGGTCGGACCAGTTCCGGTACGGATCGGAAGGTTCTGCAGGTCCTTGATATTGGCAACAACGGAATTGATCGGTGCCAGCCGCAGCAAATCGCCCGTCCTAACGTTTCCCGCAGGTATGATCGTATTTCCGGAGTTGAGGGCCTGAATTACTTCTTCCGGAGCCATTCGATAAGCCCGCAGACGATCCGGATCAACGCTCACGACAATCGTGCGCGCTGCGCCTCCAAATGGGGGAGGAGCGGAAACCCCCGGCAACGTCGCGAAGAGCGGACGCACGCGGTTCAGCGCCAGGTCTTGAATCTCCGCGACGCTCTTCGTCGTACTCGAAAAAACCAGATAGCCGACCGGAACGCTGCCCGCGTCAAAACGCATGATGAACGGCGCGACCGTACCGGGAGGCATGAACGCGCGCGCGCGGTCCACGTAGCCCACCGTCTGCGCCATGGCCTGGCTCATGTCCGTTCCCGGATGAAACGTCAGCTTCAGCAGCCCCACGTTCTGGATCGACTTCGATTCAACCGACTCAATGCCCGTGATGTAGAGAAAATGGTATTCGTAGTAGTAGACGAGATAGCCTTCCATCTGCGCCGGAGACATTCCACCGAACGGTTGCGCGACGTAAATCACCGGTAAATTCAAGTTCGGGAAAATATCGATAGGCATTCTCAAAAGCGCCAGCGTCGAACACAACGCCACAGCGATGACGATTACGACGACACTGATGGGATTCCGAAGCGCGCTCCGCAGCAACCACATGGCTAAAGCCCTTCCTTTATCTTGCCCGGCAACAGTTGCAGGAATGGGCTGAGGTCTCCTTGCGCCGCGGCCACGGAGGCCAGGTTCTGCCACACGGCTAACCGCGCCAACGCATCATCTATTTCCGCTTGTACCAGCAGGCTCTCCGCGTCGGAAACATCCACGAGTGTGGCGAGACCCGCCTGGTACCGGGCGCGCACTTGCGTTTCCGTGCTGTGAGCGGCTTCCAGTTCGAGAGGAGTGTTTTCCGCAACTTTTCTGGCGCCTTCGAGCGACGCTTGCGCCTTGCGAAGCTGCCCTGTCAAATCCTGTAACGCTTGGTCGTAGCGAGCTTCCTCCGCGCGTTCGTTGGCGGACTCGATGGCTTTCTTCGAGCGGATCGAGACAATGTCGAACACCGGAAACGTCACCATTATCCCCGTCGCCCAGTTCGACCGATCCGGAGCAAGCCCTTCCGTCCCACCGACAAATTTTCCGGTCGGATCTACTCCACTTCCCCGTCCCGCCACCAAGGATTGAAAATAGAGTTTCGGGTAATACGAGCGATCCAGAATGTGCACCTGAGAGCGCGACTCATCCACGCGCGCTTGCTGCACCTTCGCTGCCGGGTTTGCCGATACGGGAGACGCTTCGGGCGAGGAACCCGGCATGCCTCCGAGCAAACCGCTTTCTTGAATCTCGACCCTTGAATCCGCGATGCCAAGGATGTCGGCCAGAAAGGCGCGGCTGATCGCCTCCTGCTGCTGCGCTCTTGCCAGGCTGACTCGCGCTCGCGCGAAGTCCGCATCGGCCCGCGACGCGTCCGCCCCCGGGCGAAGTTGGTTGTCCACCAGAACGTGAACCGATTTTGTGAACTCCTGCCGCCGTGCAACGTCGGCCTCCGCGGTGCGCACCGTTTGTTCAGCGGCAAGCAGCGTCATGTAGGCGTTGATGGTGGCTACGCTCACATCCAAACGAGTCAGCGAAGCCTCCGCGCTTGCGCGACTCTGAGTGGCGCGGGCCGCATCCACCTTGGCCCCGCGATATCCGAAATCAAGCGGCTCCCAGGAGAAGAGCAACCCCGCCGCGCTTCCCCACGCGCTCTGATTCGACGGCGAGAGCGTAACCGGGCCGGTGATGGGAGGAATGATGGACTGCGGCAGCAGCAATCCCGTGATGTTGTTGGCGGTCGCGCGATTCACCTGCCAGAGCATGTCCGCCCGCGGCAAGTAATTCGCCCGTGCCAAACCCACTCCAGCTTCCGCAGCCTTGACTCGTTCGAGCGATGCGCGCACCGCCGGATAGTTCTTCAGAGCAAAGTCCACCGCTTGCTCCAGAGTGAACACCCTCTTCGCTGGCTCGGCAGACGGCGTTTGGGCCGGTGTCGCATTGCCCAGCAGCAGAAAGAGAATCGCGAATATTACCGTTCTCGAATATTTATGATGACTCCCTCGCACCATCATCGACTCCTCATCTCGTAACGTCCGTCTCTCTTCCCTTCTTCATTTCCGATCGTGGGTTTATTTGGCTGGGGAGTGGTACAGCCCTTCGATCAATTCCATTCCCCGCTCCAGGAGTTTTTCGTCTGCCAACCCCTGGCGGGCCCAGCCGTTCAGAATCTCATCCACTCCGTAACCTTCCTTGCGGCCGAACCGGTCATCCAGAAGATCTGCGTCGTGAATCATTTGTCCGATCACAGCGACCCGCGGATCGCGAATCCGAAACTCCTTTTCCAAGGTTTCAAACGTGCAGTCCGCGCCGCGATGACCAAAACCACGCTCGTGAAACATATCGAACGGCACGGCCCGCGGGGGTACGTGGTCTTCCGTCGCGAAGGTAAATCGCGCCTTCGGATCGATGAATCGTCGAACCAGCCATGCTGACGCGCAGCGATCTACACCCGGTCTTGGCCTCGTGACCCAAATCCGGTTCTTGTATTCTTTTGGATTGATTTTGGCGCTTACGCCAGCGGCTGCGCGCAGCGAACTCGCCCGTTCCAGCAATTCGCGCACGCGCTCCTGCATGGGACTGTCGAAGAAATCGACCTCCACGATTTCCTGGAAGCGGTTCCGCAAACGTCCAAGGCGCGACGTGCTTCTTCGTTCAGCGGAACCTCCCGACAGAGCGCGAATCTCTTGAATCAGCTCCCGGTATTCGCGCGCGCGCGCCTCGGAGAAACGGCTTTTCAACTGCGGAGTCGAAAGATTGTCGATGGACTCCACGCGGACCACTGACGAGTCTCCCCCGTATTTCCGGATCGTCGCCGCGAGCCACTGGAAGCGCTCCTCATTGCTGGCGCTGCTTGGCAGCAGGTAACCCGAATTCCCAAGCGGCACCGTTCCGTACCGCTGCAACTTTCGCCAGATCTCCACTCTCTGGCTGGCGCGCTTCGTCGGCAGGGTGAACGTCAGTAAAAGCCATCCTGCAGATCGTTTGTCTCGTACAATCATTTCTTATAAATGTTATGTCTATAACTTAGCTCACGTCAAGTCGACTGATCCAATCAATCTGACAACGCCTTGCCGCATCGGCCAGCAATTCATCCAAACACGTAGCTGCTAGACGAGGGATGACATGAACTTCTGGAGCTTCTGATCGTATTCCTTTTCGAGTCGCTCTATTTGTGCATAGGCGGCGATGAAGTCGCTAATACTCGTAAGGTCGGCGTCCTTGATAGCGGCAATCTGCGCACCGAGTTCCTGCAAATCAGACTGCGCTTGAGTAATCTCTCTGGTGATGGCCCGTCCCTACGATTCTCAATAGCGAGCGCAACCCCAACGGCTATGGCAGTCACGAAGCTATGGCAGTCATGAATAGGATAGCGGCTACGACTGCCACGTATCTCGGAAGTCTCCACTTTTTTTGGGCGTCGGGCAAGGCGGGCACCTCATTTATGCACGAGTCCATTCTAGCTCGTCCTAGCGGTAGGCTGGATTCCCGCGGGTGCTCTTAGACTGGTTCCAAGCAGCTCTTGTCTCTATGATCGCATCCCCTATGACATTACTGCGACAGGACGCTGCGAGCCTACGCGATTTCTTGCCCAGCGGCTTTGGGTCAACGATTTTAACGAAAATCGGTGCGCCCCAGTTAGGTGCAGTCGGCTCTCAACCGAAGGGCTCAGTGATGTTGGCAACCCACTCGCGGGCCCTGGCAACGGTTTACAAGACCGTTGTTCCATATGGCGGAGACGAGGGAGCCGAAGCGAGGCTGCTAATCACAGCGTCACAGAGTGACGTTTGGCGATTTGGTTGGGACGGCGCGGCCCCCTCCGTGCCAACATCTTTGAGACACCGGTAGTACTCTTAATTAATGAGCAGGGCGAGAAAGAAAAAGGAAGAGATGAACGGGAATTCTCTTGGTGTTTGGTCTTCTGAGGGTTTGGCTGTCGCGGAACGGAGCGAAGGCGAGCGACGCGAGCCGCAGCGCAGTGGAGCGACAGCCAAAGTGGGCGCCGATTCGATGCCGGCTTCGCGGCCGGATTCCGAAGTGGTTGCCAAACCGAAGCGGCGGACCTACACCGCTGAATATAAGCAACGCATCCTGCAAGAAGCCGAAGCCGCTGCGGCGACGCGAGGTGGCCTGGGCGCCCTGCTCCGCCGCGAAGGTCTGTACTCGTGTCTGCTGGCCTACTGGCGGCGAGAGCGGGCCCATGGAATCCTCGAGGCTCTGACTCCGCAGAAACGCGGGCCGAAGTCCAACCGCAACCCGCTAGAAGAAGAAAATCAGAAGCTTCGCCGTCAGAATGCGCGCTTGAGTGAAGATCTGCGGAGAGTTGCAAGAAACAATGCATCCCACCTGGTCAGCTCACGCTGCACGCCGACCGTGGCACCTCGATGAGTTCCAAACCAGTGGCTTTCTTACTGGCCGATCTGGGCGTCACCAAGACGCATAGTCGCCCGCACGTCTCGGACGACAATCCCTATTCGGAAAGTCAGTTCCGCACCATGAAGTATCGGCCAGAGTTCCCGGATCGCTTCGGGTGCATCCAAGACAGCCGGGCCTTCTCGCAAGGGTTCTTTCGTTGGTACAACGAAGAACATCGCCATTCCGGGTTGGCTCTGCTCACCCCTGCGATGGTTCACTACGGACAGACTGCGCTGATCCTCGAACAGCGTCAGAGGGTTCTCGATGTGGCCTATCGAGCTCACCCAGAACGCTTCGTTCGACAGGCTCCCACACCACCTGCCGTTCCGACGGAGGTCTGGATCAACAACCCAGGGAATTCCGATGAAAAAACTCACTAAATTCCGTGAGCACCCGTCTCAAACTCGTTGACACGCGCCGGCCCGAATGCCGCCTGGTTGGAGAAGTGACAAGATGTCTCTGTCATTTCAGCAAATCAAGCGTTAGAAATTAACCGCCCAATTGAGTCGAGTACCGTCCAACTACCGTCCAAAATGAAGCCTTATAGAACCAAATTCAGGTAACTTAGCCGTGTAAGGACAATTGAGACATCGTGAGTTATGGAGCGGGCGATGGGAATCGAACCCACGTCCGAAGCTTGGGAAGCTTCTATACTGCCATTGTACGACGCCCGCTCTGCTCTCTAGCTTGTTGATTATACACAACTAAGCGACTGCTCGTACAGACCGGCCATTTTCCATATTTTCCAATTCGATGCTGGAAAAGGCCGCTCGCACCTGTTCGAGTGGAATTTCTCCGGTGTATCTTGCCGTCATCACAGCAGAGCTGTGTCCCATTTGTTGGCGAAGAACGGCAGGATTCATTCCGGCTAACTCCCATCTCCGATTGCATCCGTGACGGAACGCATGCATTCCAGCT
>WNFJ01010945.1_pt1 | contig 15945 bp, 16 predicted proteins | sample 5400461 | NCBI WGS metagenome assembly WNFJ01 (sample SAMN13153349, study PRJNA577476) | soil metagenome | isolation source: 115 cm saprolite on Douglas fir-dominated hillslope | place: USA:California | collected 2013-09-17 | reverse complement strand
TCGACGGACTCGGCGACCGCGTACACCGCGGGCATTTTGCTCCAGCGAGCGGGCGCGATCTTCCGAGCCGAGTATTCGGCCGAGAACAACAATCTGGGTTGCGGCCAACCCGGTTGCAGCAATTCATTTTGCACCTGCGGCGACGGGAGCGCCGGCTCGCCCGGGGCGCGTTGGCCATGCGTCACCGAGTCGGTGGACTCCGGCCACCTCTGTTCGGGGCACGGCCGGGGGATGTGCCAATGGGGAACGCAGCGCTTCGCGCTCCAGGGACAGCTCTGGAACTGGATTGAAGACCACTATTACAACGACAACGGCAGCCCCGGCGGTCTGCGCTCGGCGAACATGACTTCGCCGCTCGATATCGTTTCCTTTGGCCCGGACGTTACGCAAGTCGCGGCGGGAGATTTTTTCACCATCTACATCTCGGCGGTGAGCTACGCCGAGTTGGCGCACACCGAGGTGATGCTCGGCGCGAGTCTCTATTCCGACGCCACCGGATACATTTCCGATCCCACCCAGGATACGAAGGTGACACTCTATCCGGGGTCGAACGACGTGGCGCGGGGGTTCAACGTGCCGCTGACTGCTCCCAGTGGAACGTATGATCTGCTGGTGGCACTCTGGCTCGACGTCGACGGGGACTCGGCAATTACCAGCATCGACCAGCCGCTGGTGTTTTACGTGCTGCCCGCCGCGCTCACGGTGATGTGACGATCGATTCAGTCGCCGGAAGAAAACGAGAGCCGGCGTCCCATTAATTGAGGAATCCGGGCCGATAATCGAAGACCTGTCCGAAGCTCGCCGAGAATCGATCGAGGAAGGACGAGGGCATCGGCCCTCTCAGGACATATCCGAGATCTATTCGGAGCGTTTCGAGATCGAACTGTGGCAAGAGACCGCGCAATCCGATGCCGATGGTGTGGGTAAAAGCCGAAGTCGTTCCGGTGCCCCACGTCCTGCCCGCATCCCAGAAAACAACTCCGCCCAAGTGCAAGGTGTGGAAGTCGAGGGGTTTGGTTCGGTACTCGAAGTTGAAAAGCACCTTCGTCGTTCCGATCAAGCTCTCGGCCGGTGTGCCCCTCAGCCCATTCCCTCCACCGAGCAAGAACTTGGCGTTGTTGAGGTCATTGCCCAGGGTGTCGACATACCCGCGAACCGCGAACCGCCCAGGGCCGATGACCGGCGAGTAGTTCACCACTTCGGCACTTGCCCGACGATTGACCAGCGAGCTCGTCCTCGCTGCGGTCGATGCGTCCGGCTGAAAGCGCGCCCCGATCGCCACGGTGGCGATGAACAGATCGTCCCCCCGATAAAGGGCGTATTGCAGGCGCGTCTTTCCTTGGAGGAATCGGACCGAAGACAGCAAGGCCGGTTCCGCGTAGAGAAGGTCTATAAACAGCGAAGGACCGAGCCGAAAGTCTTCGGAGAGGGCGAACGTGGCGATGTCGCGGAGCACCCGGTAGTCGGCGCGGTAGAGCTCCAGTGCCCCTTCCACATAGACGACGTCCTCGCTCCGAGGCAAATAGTTGCTGGTCAGCCAGGCCCGCTGGTCATCGGTCAATCCCAGATCGATGGGCGGGGTATAACGCCGCGTATAGGCGCCCAAGGCGCCGCTCAGGTTGGTCTTCCACTGCCTTCCGTACGAGCGTGTATAGGACGCGTTGGCCTCGAGGTCCTTGGCGTTCCAGATCACCGGGACGGGCACTGGATTTCCCGTCGCCGGGTCAGGAAACGGGACCTGCCAGACGTCGGCGCCGCGGTAGACGCGGGTCGTTTCGATGTCCCAGGAGCCGGTGATGTTAAAGGCGTGTTCCGTTGCCAGCGAATAGAGCGGCTGTCCGAAGAAGAACCCGCCGCGGGAGCCCTCGCTCTTGCCGGTCTGGCGGTTGAGGATGATCGCCGCGTTTTCGGAGAACGCAAGCCTGGTCCCGAAGAGCCGGCGGTCGGTGAACGCCTGACCCAGCGAGATGGTGTCCAGCTTCATCAAGAAATCGAGCGAGACCTGTTGGTTGCGGCCGAGAAAGTTCTGCTCGGTGGGGCGTAGGTGGAGCAGCTGTAAGAGAGATCCCACGGTGTTGAACTCGCTGTTGAGCCGGATGCTCCACAGATCCTTGGTCACGACCAGGATGCTGACGTGCCCTGAGATCGGGCTTTTCACCGGAAGGACCCGGGCCACCGCGAAGATGAACAACTGGCGCAGGTTGCGCTCGCTCTCCGCGGCGAGCTCAGGGTCGTAGCGATCGCCCGGCCGGAGCAGGATCTCGCGTTTGACCACATCCTGCCGCGTTTTCACGTGAAGGATGTTCAAGATTTTCGGGTACGGATCGCTGGGGGCGACGATGTCCTCCGAGCTGACCAGAATCTCGTCGATCACCTTGCCTTCGGGATTCGGATCCGGCTCGCGGCCCTGGAGCGCCAGTCCCCGAGCCGACCTTCGTAGCCCTCCTCACTTGCCATCCCGCGGATCGGAATCGAGCAAGCGAGGATGACGGCGCAGCGGATGATGGGGGGCACGTGCAGTTGGCAGTTTGCCACAGCAGACGCCCCGGGAAACTTCGGGTCCACTTCAGCCCGTTTCAGATCGACGCTTGGCCCGACGCTTGGCGCAGGTCTCCATCCCTGGGGCTGGGGAGCCGCTCGCCGCGCGCCACCGCGTCGATGATCTGCGCCAGCTGATCAACGCCGTCGGTGCGGGCGGCTGGACCTGGCTGGAGAATGTACGAGCTTTTCACCTCGTAGAGCTGATCCTCGACCACCGCTTGCACGGCGTTCCAGCCGGGCCGGGCGCGAATCTTTTCGCGGGTCGCCTTTCGGCCGCACCAGCTGGCGATCACCGCCTCGGGATTGCGCCGCGCGATCTCCTCTGGCGCGTAGATCCGACCCTTTGCCGCCTGCTGGGTGCGGGATTCGGCGCAGATATCCTCTCCGCCGGCGATCTCCACCAGCTCCGAGCACCAGCGGATTCCGGAGATGAGCGGGTCGTTCCATTCCTCGAAGAACACCCGGGGTCGCCGAGGCAACGCGGCCGCGTTCCGGGCGTGCCGCTCCAGATTTGCTTCAAGCTCGCTCGCCAGCGACTCACCCCGCTCGGATCGGCCCACCAGCGCGCCGAGGATGCGGACGACTTGAAGTATCTGCGCCACCGACCGCTGATTGAACAAATAGACCGGCACTCCGCGAAGGGCGAGCTCGCGCCCAAGGTCCGCTTGAAGGTCCGAGAACCCGAGAACCAGGTCGGGTTTGAGCTCGAGAATCCGGTCGAAGTTCGCGTCGAGAAAGGAGCTGACCTTGGGCTTTCGCCGCGCTTCCTTTGGCCGCACGGTGAATCCGGATACTCCGACCACCAGGTCGCCGGCGCCGATCCGGTAGAGCGTCTCGGTGGTTTCTTCGGTGAGGCAGACGATGCGCTCGGGGTAGCGAGGCGCGCGAAGGAGGCTCTCGAGGATCTCGCTCACGGCGGCGCACCGATTTCGAGGAGCTCCTCCAGATCCTCGACCGGTTCCACCGCCTGCTCCATCATCCGCTGAAGGGTGAAGACGCCGGCGGTCTTGGGATTGAATCCGCGCTTTGCCGCCTGCCGCATCGCCGCAAACAACAAGGACAACCCCACGGTGATGCAGTTCTCCCACTCCTGATCGTCCTGCCGTTCGGAGAAAAAAAGAAAGACCATCCCCGGCTGATATTTTTCTCGCGACAGCTCCATCGCCTCCTTCGGCTCCACCGAGCTGAAGAACCGATGGATGTCGTACCAGCGCATCCGGATGAACTTCCAGAGGAACAGCTCGACGCGGCCGCACACTTTCTTGAGCCGCGCGGGCTCATCGGAAAGGACGCCCAGCTGGCCGAGGGTCTTCATCGCGCGCGCGTTCGCCGTTTGATACTCGCGAATCAGGTTCCGCTTCCCGGTCACTGCGCCGCGCTCCACTTCTGCATCATGAATCTTCGGTGGTGGCTGGCGTCGGCTTTTGACCCATGCGTTCTCATCGTTCCTCCTCCCCCATTGGTACACCCGCAACCGTCTAAGTGCACCGCCAGCGTTCTCCACGCCCTAACTTTCGCCCCCCTCCGGGTGTTCTCCTGACTGGCATGATGCGTTCGAATCGCTGGTACCCCATCGTCCTGGTCCTCGCCTTGAGCTTGCTCGGGCAGCCTGTGTCTTGCGTCTCTAGCCGGCAGACCGCAATTCACTCCGAAGCAGTGGATCCGGGCAAGGGCCCGGGCACGGGTATCACCATTCCACCCACCCGGTGGGCACCGCGGCAGCAGGCGATCCATGTCCTCAACCGGCTCGCCTATGGACCATCGCCCGCGGACCTCGAGGCGGTCGAGCGGATGGGAGTGGCGGGCTGGATCGATCGCCAACTTCATCCGGATTGGATTCCCGACGACGCGGTGACCGCGAAGTTGCGGGACTTTCCCACCCTCGCGCTCAGCACCACCGAGCTTTGGGCGAAATTCCCACCGATCGCGGTGCAGGCCAGACTCGCCGGATTGAATCCCGCCAATTCCGACGACCGCGAGATGATTTTGGCGTCGATCCCTAAGGAAGACCTGCCGAGGCAAATCCCGATCGAGTTGATCGGCGCCAAGCTCATCCGGGCGGTCGAGAGCAAACGCCAGCTCGAGGAAGTGCTGGAGGACTTTTGGTTCAACCACTTCAATGTCTCGGTCGACAAGGACCGGGTGAAGTGGATGGTCACCTCCTACGAGCGCGATGCGATCCGGCCGCATCTGTTCGGAACTTTCCGGGAGCTGCTCGGCGCCACCGCCCACCACCCGGCGATGCTTTTCTATCTCGACAATTGGTTGAGCATCCGTGAAACCGAGGCGAAGAAACCGGCCGGCGGACCCACGGGCCTGAACGAGAACTACGCGCGCGAGCTGCTCGAGCTTCACACTCTGGGGGTCAACGGCGGCTACACCCAGAAGGACGTCCGCGAAGTGGCGCGCTGCTTCACCGGATGGTCGATCGACCTCCCGCGATTCAGCGGCGATTACCTGTTCAAGGACCGCGCGCACGACAAGGGCTCGAAGGTCGTCCTCGGCACCCTTATTCCCGCGGGCGGTGGGCAAGAGGACGGCGAGAAGATTCTCGATCTGGTGGCGAGCCACCCCTCCACCGCGCGGTTCATTGCCTCGAAGCTGGTCCGCAAATTCGTCTCCGACGAGCCATCCCCGGCGCTGGTGGAGAAGGTGGCGGGCGTATTTCTCAAAACCGGCGGTCACCTTCCTTCGGTCTACGCGGCGATCTTTTCTTCCGACGAATTCTGGTCGGAACGCGCGTTTGCCTCGAAGACGAAGACCCCGCTCGAATTCGCCGTTTCCGCGGTGCGGGCATTCGGCGGCAGCACCGGCGCGGACCTCTCCCTGGCGCAGGCGATCGAGCGGATGGGCGAGCCGCTCTACCGGTCGCAACCGCCCACCGGCTTTCCGGAGTCCGCCGAGGCCTGGGTCAACGCGGGCGCGCTGGTGAATCGAATCAATTTCGGTCTTGCGCTGGCGGCGAACCACATCCGCGGAACGAAGGTCGATGTGTCCCAGTACTTGAAGCCGGCAGCCAAGGGGAATCCTGACGCGATGCTCGATTCTCTCGCAGCGGTGATTCTCGGGCGAGCGCCCGCATCCACCACCCGGCGCACTCTGCGCGAGGCGCTGGCGGAAGCGTCGGGCGAAGGGTCGCACGGGCAAAAACGGCCCGCCGATCCCCTGATGGTCGCCGGGCTTTTGCTCGGCTCCCCCGAGTTCCAGAAGCAATGAGGCAACGATGAAGGTGAATCGAAGGTTTTTCTTGAAGTCCTCCGGGCTGGCGATGCTGGGACTGGGGTTCGCGCCCCGCTTCCTGAGCCGGGCGATGGCGGCGCAAACCGCGTCGAGAGGAAAAATCCTCGTTGCCATTTTTCAGCGCGGCGGCGCCGATGGGCTATCGATGGTGCCCCCGGTGGGAGACCCCGCCTACTATGCGCTTCGACCCACGCTTTCGATTGCTCGTCCCGGGGACGGCCCCCAGTCGGCGATCAAGCTCGACGATACGTTCGGGCTTCATCCGGCCCTTTCGTCCCTCGCGCGTTTCTATGAAGCGGGCTCGCTGGCGATCGTCCACGCCGTGGGAATGCCGCACCCCACCCGGTCGCACTTCGACGCCCAGGATTTCATGGAGGGCGGCACTCCGGGCGCGGCCGCTCCGGACGGTTGGCTCAATCGCGCGCTACAGACGCAGCCGCGCGGCGCCCCCGCCTCATTTCGGGCCGTCGCCCTTCAGCCAAACCTTCCGCGGATTCTGTTCGGCGCCCTTCCCGCGGTGGCGATGGGCTCGGTCGCCGACTTCAAGTTGAGGACCGGCCGGCTTTCGACCGTGGCGTCGAAGAGCTTCGAATCGCTCTACGGCCGCGCGGTGGACGTGGCGCTTCGAAATACCGGCGGCGAAACGTTCGAAGCGCTCCACCTGATCGAGGACGCCAAGCTGGAGGAGATGCCGGCCCAGAACGGGGCGGACTATCCGAACTCCGCTCTTGGCAAAAGGCTCAAGGACGTCGCCAGGCTGATCCGCGCGGACATCGGCCTCGAGGTGGTCGCCACCGATATCGGTGGATGGGACACCCACGTCGGGCAGGGGAATGCGCAGGGCCAGCTCGCCGCGCGGCTCAAGGAATTGGGCGACTCGATCGCTGCTTTTGCCACCGACCTGGGCGACCGGATGGCGGATGTGTGCGTGGTGACTTTCACCGAGTTCGGCCGCACCGTTCGCGAGAACGGCAACCGCGGCACCGATCACGGAACGGCCTCGGCGATGATGGTGCTCGGCGGCAACGTGCGCGGGCGGCGGGTACTCGGCCGCTGGCGGGGGCTCGACGACGCCAACCTCTACGAGGGGCGAGATCTGGCGATGGAGACCGATTTTCGCGCAGTGCTCGCGGAAGTGCTCGCTTCGCACCTCGGAATCTCGAAGATCGCGCCGGTTTTTCCAGGCTTCAATCCGGCGGCGGCGCCGCTACATCTGTTCGGCTAGCGCCCTGCCGGGCCCCGAGGCGTCAGGGGGCCGCTTGCACCCTTGACACCAGGCATTCAGCAAGCCAGCTCTGCAGCGCCGCAAAAGCCGCGGCAACCGGCTCGTCGCGCTCGGCGAACGCTTCGCAGACCTCGCCCAGCGTTCGGCCCTGCCCGGCCCACTCCAACGCCTGGGCTTCCTGGGCGTCGATCGGCGCGTGAAATACCGTCCAGCCCTTTCGCCACACCAGAACGCGCTGCGGATGCGGAACCGGCTCGGGAACCGGGTCTCCCTGCTCGACCGCGCGCCAGAGCACCATCGCGTCATACTCGAAGGACAAGACGCGGACCGCGGGCACCAGGCAGAACCTCGCTTTGGCGAACTGGTCCGGCGGCAGCTCGGCGAAAATGGAGGCGGTCGCCAGCGGAGCATCCAGCTCGACGAAGACCTCGGCCCTGGCCCATTCGAGCGCCGCGAGATCCGCGAGGTCTGGGCGGCCATTGTCCGCGCGATGCTCGGCGAGAAACTGGGCGAGCTTGCGCCCGAGCCGTCCCAGCGATGGGTGTTCGGATGGATAAGTCTGCACGTAAGCATCGACCAGATGCGCGAAGCCATCGTCGCCGAGCAAGGCGGCCAGCTTGGGAAAGTCCTCCTTCAGCGCCTCTACCTGCCGCCAGAAATACATCTGGGCGTAGATCTCCACCCGCTGCTGCGGACTTAAGCGGCGATCGGTGCGGACGATCTGGTCCAGGGCACTCCGGTCCAGCGCAGCCCGGTCCAGGGCAGTCCGGTCCAGGGCAGTCCGGTCACCGGATTTCCCGTCCAGAGGATCCTCGTCCAGAGCGTTGCTCTTCCTGTCGGTGATCGCGGGCCACAGCGCGGCCTGTGTCTCGGCCAGGCTCATCGCGCTTCCAGATTCTGGTTCGCCGCGGCCTGGTTTGACCAGCGCAGAGAGCTCATCTCCGCCGCCTTGGCTCGCCGGCTCTCGGCGATGAGGACGTCGAGCTCGGGAACGTTGTCGTCCCACTCGATCAACGTGGAAACCAGGCCAAATCGCTCCACCGCCTGACGGTAGAGCGTCCAGACTTCACTGGATACGGGGTGATCGTGCGTATCGAGCAGGTAATCGCCGTGGTCGCTGTGACCGGCGAGGTGGTACTGACCGATCCGGTCCACCGGCATCGCGGCCAGATAGTCCAGCGGATCGAAGCCGTGGTTCTTCGCGCTGACGTAGATGTTGTTGATGTCGAGCAGGATCCCGCAGTCCGCGCGACGCGCGACCTCCGCGAGAAAATCCCATTCGGTGAAGGTCGACTCCTGGTAGGTGAGGTAGCTGGAAACGTTTTCGAGGAGGATCTGACGCCCCAACGTTTCCTGGACGCTCTCCACCCGGCGAACGACGTGCTCCAGGGCTTCCGCGGTGAACGGCAGCGGTAACAGATCGTGGACGTATCGACCGCCGTGAGAACCCCAGCAGAGGTGATCGGAGATCACCGCCGGCTCGATCCGCTTCGCCAGCTCCGACAACTGCGAGAGGTACTCGCGATTCAGCGGGTCGCTCGAGCCGATGGAGAGCGAGACACCGTGGAGAGCAACCGGGAAGTCCCGGCGAACCCGCTCCAATACGGCCAGCGGTCGTCCGCCGACCCGCATGAAGTTCTCGCTGATCGCTTCCACCCAGTCGACCTGCGGCCGCGACTCGAGAAACAGGCCATAGTGCTTGGGGCGAAGACCGACGCCGTGACCGAGGTAGATGCGTTGAAACGCCATGAGAGAAAGAAAGGAGGACTCAACCCGATTCGGCCGGTCCCCCCTTTCCTGCCAAACCTACTTTTTCGCGGTCCACCTTGATCCAGCCCTGACCTTTGCAGCCGTTCTCGCCCGCGCAGGAATTCTTTGCGCCCGCGCATGCGGCCTTGCCCTTGCACTCATTGACGCCCGCGCACTTGACGGACTTCGACGTCTCTTTGCCGCCCTTGTCTTGCGCATTGGCGGCGTTCATCACGAACAACGATGCTACCGCGGAGGCAATCAATACGCCCTTCGTCGTCTTCATCATTTTCCTGCTCCTTCGCAGTGGTATAGGCGCCCCACCATGGGTCACCGAACGAAGTGGTTGGTTTCACATTTGCTTCGAAGAGGCAATGCGAAAATCCACTTGCGACCTGGTTTCACAGCGGCCGGATGGGCGCCGGAATTCTTCGGGATCCACGCTGTTTGAGCTTCTTTAAAACAAACAGGATCACCCGCGCCGTGAGCAGCGCCGCGAGCACGGCCCCGTACGTCAACGGTTGGCTCAAGTCTTTTTTCACCCGCAGAATGAAGTGAACGACGCCAAGGACCGCGGCCGCGTACGCCAGCCGGTGCAACCACTTCCAGCGCGCGTATCCCAGCCGGCGCACCATCCGATTGGTGGAGGTGACTGCCAGGGGCACCAACAAGATAAAGGCGGCAAAGCCGACGTAAATGAACTGCCGCTTGGTGATGTCCGCGAACACCGCCTTGAAATCGAAGAGCTGATCCAGTCCGAGGTAGGTAAGGAAATGCAGCGAAGCGTAAAAAAATGCATACAGCCCGAGCATGCGGCGGATCCGGATCGGCCAGCCCCAGCCGAAGACTTCTTTAAGGGGAGTGCACGCCAAAGAGCCAATCAAGAAAGTGAGCGCCATCAGTCCGAGCTGATTCATCGCCGTCGCGATCGGATTGGCGCCGAGCATTCCCGACGACGCCATCACCCCCAGCCGGATCGCCGGAAGCGCCGAGGCGACGAAGCCGGCCGCTCTCAGCCACAGCAGCGGCCCTTTCCAGATGGGCGCTTTCGGGCTCAGAAATTCTTCCTCAGATCCGCGGGAGTAGAGGCTGGCCCCCTGCTCGGCATATCCATTGAAGGGAAGTGTCTTGCGGCGGCGAATTTCGCCGATTCTCCGCTCGGTGGCCTGGCTCCAGCGAGGGTGATCGACCTCGGGATTCACGTTCGCATAGAAGCCATATTCGCTCGGCCCGGTCAGGCTCCAGGTGGTAGGCGGCTGCTTCTCGGTGAATTGCATCCGGACGATCGACTTGATGCCCTTGAACCCGTACTTCCAGGGCGTCACCAGGCGAATCGGGGCGCCGTTCTGGTTAGGCAGCGCCTTGCCATAGAGCCCCACCGCGAGCAGCGCGAGGGGGTTTACCGCCTCGTCGATCCGCAGGCCCTCCACGTAGGGCCAATCGAGGATCCGTCGGCGTTGGCCGGGCATCTGCGCAGGGTCCAGCAGCGTGGTGAAAGCCACGTACTTTGCCCGCGAGGTCGGCTCGAGCCGTTTGATCAGCTCCCCGAGCGGAAATCCGAGCCAGGGAATGACCATCGACCACGCCTCCACGCACCGCATCCGATAGACGCGTTCCTCCAGGGGGAACCATTTGATCAAGGTGTCGATGTCCACGGTCTGGGGCTTGGCGATCTCCCCAGAGAACGTGATCGTCCACGGCCGAGGCCGCAGCGCGTGGGCGTTCTCCGCCGGATCCGATTTGTCCACCCCGAATTCATAGAAATTGTTGTAGGTGGTGACGTCCTTGAACGGGGTCATCGGCTCGTCGGTGTTGAACGGGCCGCGGGTATGTGCCAGCTCAGCGCTTCCCGCCCCGCCGATTCCCCGGTCCTGGCTCGGAGTTTCCGGCGAATCGGCCCGGCCGCCACCGGCCAGGTAGAGCAAGGCTCCTCCCAATGCCGTCGTCGTTCCGGCGAAGAGCGCCGCGTTCTTGATGAATTCCCGCCGGCGTAGATAGAGCGATTCCGGAGTAACTCCGAAGCTCGGCGGTTCCTTGGGCAGCTTCATGTCGATCAGTATGCGCCAGCGGCGCAGTGGTTACATGCCGAGCCCGGCCTTCCAGTCCTAGATTTCCAGCGGCGGCTGCGGGCCGGGGACGATTCCAGCGATGTCGGGATCGTCGGTGATTGAATTGGAAACGTCGGCTTGATCGCCTTTTTCCTTGCGGCGTTGCACGCGCTTCTCTTCCTTCAATCGACGTTTCTCCTGTCGCGCCAGTTCCTTCTGTCTCTTAGACGATCCTGGGTGCGCCATGGCAACCTCCAATCAAGACCTGAAAACGAAAAAGCCCAGCCTTTCCAAAGACTGGGCCTTCTACCCGCCAAAGTAGCGAGGGCGCTCTAGACGAGAACCCTCACGTTCGAGGCCTGGCCCTGCGGACCTTTGGTCACGGGTCCCATTTAAGCTCATCCGGCGGAAAAGTCGAGTCGCTGGCTGCTCTTGCCAGGCCTCAGGGTACGCTCTTGGCGAGCGCCTCGGCGCGGCGGGCGGCCTTCCAAGCGCGCAATCTCTCCAAGACCTCCGGATGGCTGCGCGCGAGGATCTGGGCCGCGAAGAGCGCCGCGTTTGCCGCGCCGGATTTGCCGATCGCCATCGTCGCCACCGGCGTGCCCTTGGGCATCTGCACGATCGCAAGCAGAGCGTCCAGACCATTGAGAGAAGTGGAGTCGACGGGCACGCCGATCACCGGGACCAGCGTCTTCGCCGCGATCATCCCGGGAAGGTGCGCCGCACCACCGGCTCCGGCGATGATGATCTGGATGCCTCGCGACTCCACCGATTCGACGTACTCGAAGAGGGCGTCCGGCGTGCGGTGCGCCGAGATGATCCGCACTTCGCATGGAATCCTCAGCTCCTCGAGCATCTCCCGCGCCGGGAGGAGGGTCTCCCAGTCGGTCTTGCTGCCCATCAAAACTGCCACCCAGGGATGGTTCGTTTCAGCCATCGTTTACGACCTCTTGTTTGCCAACGGTGAGCGCCCCGAGCTGCCTCGCCCCAAGACGCGATGGCACTTCTTATTTCACCTCGGGACGCGGTGCGAGCCTATCTGAGCAGACGGGCAGCTTTAGCCTGCATCCCGCCCGGGCAACGGGTTGATCCAACAGGCGCCCGGATTGAGTTGGCCAAAGACCGCCCAGCACTCGTATCCATCGCCGCAATCGGCGGTGCGCAGGCAGGACTTCCAGCAGGCCACGTCGGACTCGCCGAATGGCACCCAGGCGTTGAGGCAGAACGATCCGTCCGGGCAATCCGACTGAGAGGCGCACGGACGGGTGCAATAACCGCCCGGATAGGGCGTGCCTCGAGGGTTGGTGACCAACTTGCACTGCACAGCGGGCACCGACGTCGCCGGAAACCAACACGCAGCGACTGCTCAGGCACGACTCCAAAGGCGCGCACGAGACGCAGGCGTTGCCCCCCGAACCGCAGGCATCCGCCCTCCCCGTCACACAAAGCCCCCCCTGGCAACAGCCACGACAGTTGGTCGAATTGCAGTTGCCAGAGAAGCACGAAGGCGCGGCGGCCAGCAGCAAACCGAGCACGGCTCCAAGAGCCAACGCGCCACGCCTCATCCGAAGTCGCCTCCGGACCCACCAGATACGACGAAACCGAACCCGCGTCACCGAGGCCCCACAGGATGGGGCCAGCTCGGCGTTAGAACGGAATGTCGTCCTCGGCCGCTGGCGGACTGGCACCCTCTTCGGGACCGCTCATTGCCTGCGGGGCATATTCCTCGGAACCGTTGCGCGGCTTCCGGAACCCACCGGCAGCGGCCGGATCGCGCGCCCCGAGAAACACGACATTATTGGCGACGACTTCGGTGGTGTAGTTCTTCTTATTCTCTTTGTCCGTCCACTCGCGGGTCTGCAATCGGCCCTCGACGAAGCACTGGCGCCCTTTGGCCAGGTACTCGCCACAGAGCTCCGCGAGCTTTCCCCAGACGACTATCCGGTGCCATTCCGTCCGTTCCTGCTTTTGGCCCCCTTTGTCCGTCCAGGACTCACTCGTGGCAATGCGGAAATTGGCCACCGCCTGGCCACCCGGAGTGAATCGCACTTCCGGGTCCGCTCCGAGATTGCCGACCAGGATCGCCTTGTTTACGCCTCCAGCCATATGTTCCTGCCTTTCTTCGATGACCGATCCGTTGCGGACCGGCCGCTTGTTTTCAGCTGGACGAGGTGTCTAGCTGATGGCGCAAACCTATACCAGCGCAAGCTGACAGCTCCGAGCGCGCTCGAAACGGGCTATCCGCCGGGGCGAGCCTGGGGTTTCGCACTGACCGGCAAGATGGATGAAGCGGGCGCGGTCGCGGTGACCGGCTGGATGACCGGCGCCTTCTCGCGCGCCATTTTCAACGACATCGTCGTCTCCAGCTGCTTGGCGAAATCCGAGCTCCTCACGTCCAGCATTCCGATCATCTTTCGTAGGGCCGGCCAGAAGGGGTGGTCGGCGTCGGCCGCCTTCGCTACCCCCCGCGCGAGCAGGGTGGTGGTTGCTTCGCGGTCATCGCTGGAGGCAGCTTGGAGCGCACCCAACAGCTCGGCCGGCGCGGTGCGGGCCACCTCCGCCAGCGCACCGGCGATCTCCTTCTCCGAGGCCTCGTCACCCTTCGCCGCGGACGCAAGCTCGGTCAGACGGGACAGCGCTTCCGGATTTCCCTGCGCCGATAGCTCGACCAGCGCGGAGAACCCGGGAACCTCCACGCCGAGCGCCTTGGCCACCTTGCGCAGTCTTCCGTAGACGACCTCCGTCCCGGAGAAGCTGTCGAGGAACATTCGGGCGCCGATGTAGTCCTCGGGGTTGGATTGGTAGAGCGCCTCCGCAATCACCGTCCGGACCGCCGGATCTTTTTCGCTTCGCCACGCGGTCCGCAAAAATGACGCGTTCTTGCGATCGCCTTGCTTGCCGACGGTCAGATAGGTGCGGATTCGCGAGGTCACTTCGTCGAGCGGTCCAATCACCGTCTCCTGGGTCATCATCGCGGCCACCGCGCGGCCCGGACCCAGGGTGGTGCCGCTGGCCGCAATCGCCGCCCCCAGCGCGTCCAATCCCTGAACCGTGGGAGCGGACCTGCCGGCGTAGTCGTTCACCAGCATCGAGAAGATGAATTTCTCGCCGCCGACCGATTGCACGTATCCCGACAGCGCGCTGACGTTCTCCAGCGTACCGGTTTTCGCGCGCAAGCGACCCACGGCTTCCGATCCCTCGAACCGGTACTTGAGCGTGCCGTCCTTTCCGGCGATGCCCATCGAGGAGAGGTACTCCGGGGCGAGAGGAAAACGCTCGTACATGTATCGGAGCAACCGGTCGATCTGCGCCGCCGAGAACCGATTGGCGTCGTTAAGACCCGAGCCATTTTGCATCACGTAGGAGCCTTTAGGGATGCCCACCTCCCGTTGGAGGAACTCCTCGACAACCTCGATCCCCTTGGCGAAAGATCCGGGCGGACCCTTCACTTCGGCGCCCAGGGCTTTGATCAGCTGCTCGGCAACGAAGTTGGAGGAGACCTTATTCAGCCGCTTGAGCACGAGGTCGAACGTTTCCGACTCGGCGACATACAGTATCCGGGCTGGGCGCGGCGCAATCGCGACGCGGACCTTGCCACGAACCTTGATTCCCCGATCGGCAAGCAGTCGCTTCAGGGTGTAGCCGAAGTAGAGGGCCGGTTGGTCAATCTTCTTCCACATCGAAAGCGTGCCGCGCTCGCTGGGAATCGTGCCCCGGACAACGACCTTCTGGCTTTCGTTGCCCGGCACCAGGGCGACGGAGAAACGCCGGTGGAAGCGGCTGCCGGTCATCAGGCTGCCCTCGACCGCGAAATAGTCGCTGGCGGGCTCGATCTCCACCGACGCTCTGGCTCCCGGCCGGTCGCCGGGGCGCAGGTAGACCCCCACCGCATTCCAGTTGAAGGACACCGCCCCGGAGGGAGCGAGGTAGGCGCGGTCGCCCTTTTCCTGATCGAATCCGGGCGCCAGCCGGTCCCCATCGAACCAGCTCTCGTCGATCACGATATCGCCCAAAACCTCACGAAGACCGGCATGGTAGAGCTCGCTGGTGATGTTGAACAACCGCTCGGTATTGATGGAGGGATCGCCTCTCCCCCGGACGTAAAGGGTGCGCACCCTCCCACCGCTCAGCTCACCGTCGGTGAGAAACTCCGTTTCGAACCGATACTCCGACCCGAGCTTGAGCAGGCATGCCGCCGCGGTGAAGAGCTTGACGTTGGACGCTGGATTGAGCAGGTCATCCGGATTTCGTGCGAAGACGACGGTGCCGTCGTCCAGGCTCTGCACCGAGATGGAGGTGCGGGCGGTCTTGAGCGGGGTGCGCTCGATCACCTCTGCCAGGGCCCGCTTCAGCGCCTCGCGATCCGCCTTCGAGGGGGCCGGTGCGGCACTGGAGATGAGGGCGAAAAAGGCGAGTACAGATGAAGCGTGCATCCGGTTGTTTCGAGTCCAGCAGGCGGCCTTGGAGCGGGGGCGCATTATGCTGGCAAAGGCGACAGGGCCGCAATGAGGGGCGGGGGTTTATGCGACCCACGCATCAAAAACCCTGGATTCGGCTGGACAAGCGCGCCGGGGATTGTAGGTTCATGCGCCTAGCGCCACCCCGAGCGCAACGAATACTTCTCAAGGAGGACAACCGCCATGGCGACAGAGTCGATCCAGGTCTCCGGAGTCGTTCGAGCTCCACCGGACCGCATTTATGAGGCGTGGCTGGACAGCGCCGAGCACACGGCAATGACCGGTGGCCGGGCGACGATTGATGGCAACGTCGGCGGACGGTTCACCGCGTGGGACGGGTACATCGAGGGAGCGACGCTCGAGCTCGAGCCCGGCCGGCGAATCGTGCAGCGCTGGCGGACGAGCGAGTTTCCGTCGGAAGCGGCCGATTCGCTGGTCGAGATCCGGCTTGAGCCGCTGGAGGAAGGAACGCGGATCATCTTCCTGCACAGCGAGATCCCGGAAGGTCAGCGGACCAAATACGAGCAGGAGTGGAGGGAGCACTATCTCGACCCGATGGATCGGTACTTTGCCGCCGCCGACGAGGATGAGGACGACATCGAGGATGACGACGACGAGGATGTCGAGGACACCGACGATGACGTCGAGGACGTAGACGACGACGAGGACATCCCCGCGGGGGTCG
>WNFJ01440542.1_pt2 | contig 15949 bp, 16 predicted proteins | sample 5400461 | NCBI WGS metagenome assembly WNFJ01 (sample SAMN13153349, study PRJNA577476) | soil metagenome | isolation source: 115 cm saprolite on Douglas fir-dominated hillslope | place: USA:California | collected 2013-09-17 | reverse complement strand
GCGCACCATGCCGTCGGCGCGCAACGCCTTGCGTGCGTAGCTCAGGTCGCCCTCCGCCACGCCGCGTCCGTCGATGAGGAGGAGCTCGTCGCCCACCGCGATCCCGGCCTCTGCGCTGGGGCTGCGCGGTACGACATAATCGACCACGATGTGCTTCAGCCCCGGGCCCCGGGCGGCGAGCCGCAGCCCGCTCATATCGAAATCGCACGGTGAGCTGTCGCCGGGTCGGGGCTCGACGATGATCCGGCGGCCGGCGTAGTCGACGATCAGCCGCGATCCTTCGAACACCGAGTTGCCTACGACGCCGTCGATGTCGGTTCGCGCCAGGAAGCCCTTGTACTCGCCACCCAGTCCGGTGGTCGGGGAGGGAACCTTCACGCGGCCGAGCCGGAGATGTTGCAGGCGGACGATGGTGCCGTGGAGCTCGCCCACCAGGCCCGTTCCGATGGGTGCCTCGATGGCCGGTACCACTCGGCCCAGGTCGTGTTGCTCCGCGAACGGAGTAGTGAGAATCAGGCACAGTCCCGACGCCCCGGTGTCGAGCAGCAGCCGCGCCGGAATGGCCTGGCGGCCGCGGACTTTCACCTGGGCGCGCAGCAGCGGGAGATCCGCGTCGGGCGTGAATCGCACGGTGGTGCCCGGGCCTTTGTANNNNCGATCACCACGGTGTAGTGCTGCAGCACATCGTGGCCGATCAAGCCTAGCTGCAGCCGCCCGCTCGCTTCGCTCAGGCCGTTGAGGGGGTACAGCGCCACGCGATGGTTGACCAGCGTGAGCTCCCCCAGCCGGATCGTGTCCACGACGGCGGTCGAAGCGGCAGCTGCGACCGCTGGGACCGGTGGAGGGCCGGGAACGATCCCGACCGTGCGGGCCCAGTCCCGGTCCAACCCGGTGCGCGAGAGGCCCGTGTCGAGCATCAGCCAGGCGGAGTCGCCGTTGATCACGGCGGGCACGTAGATCGCGCCGCCGTAGGCATCGAACGGCACTACAGCCACCGGCGCGGGCGGCGCGGGTGGCGGGCCGTAACAACAGGCGAGTGAGAGGCACGCCGTCAGCGCCGTCGCACGGGCCGTGGTCCTCACCGCCAACTCCTCCGGCGCGCTTCGGCCACCAGCAGCGCGGCCGCGCCGTCGATTCCCAGCTTCTCGGTGTTGACCACCATGTCGTAGTTCACGACCTCTTGGCGCTGCCGCCCATAGTAGGTCCGCACGTACTGGTCGCGTTGGCGGTCCGTTTCGTCCACCACCTTGTCGGCCTCCGCCGGATTCACCCCCAGGCGCTCGACCGCGAGCTTCACGCGCCACGGCTTCGGGGCGACGACGTAGACGTGCAAGGCGTCGGGTCGCTGCGCGAGGACCGCCTGGGCTCCCCGGCCCACCAGGACGATTCGGCCGTGGGCCGCCGCCTCGGCGATGACCCGCTCGGTGACATGGACGATCGCCGCCTCGTCCGGGTCGACGCGCGGTAGGCCGGCGGTCGCGATGAACAGTTCAGGGGACCCGGCCGCGAGGGTGCGCGCCAGCCGCTCCAGGAGTCCGGGCGCCCGCTCGTCGCGTTGGGCCACCGCGTCGGCGGGAAGACCCGCCCGGCGCGCGACTTCGTCCACGAACTCGTTGTCGATCACGTCCCAGCGGAGTTCCGCGGCCACCAGGCGGGCGACCTCCGAGCCGCCGGATGCATACTGCCGAGTGATCGTGATGACCGGCGGCGCCATCTCAGGGCTTCAGGTTCTTGCGCAGCTCGCTGATGTTGAGCAGGGGCAGCCCGCCCTCGGTCGGCACGAAGATGATCAGATTGCTCGAGCCGCGCATGTCGTGCAGCACCTCGATCCACTGCTTGGTGAGCGCTTCAGGAGAGAGCGTCTGATTGAGCAGCCGCTGCTGCTCGGTCTGAAGCCGGGCGACTTCCACGCGGTGCCGCTCGGTCTCGATCTGCTGCTCCTGCGCGATCTTGTTGTTGATCGCCTGCACGACCTGTGGCGGCGGTTGCAGGTCACGGAGGAAGTATGCGGTGACCGTGGCGATGCGGAAGTTGCCACCACCGGCGCGGGGTCGCGTGACCAGCGCGGAATCCACCAGGCCTTCCATGGTGTTGGCGATCTGGGTGCGCTTGGCGATGTCGTTGATGGAGTACTGCACCATGCCGTCGCGCACCCCTTTGCGGATGGCGTTGAGCACGGCGCCGCGGATCTGGTCTTCGTTGCCGATCTCGGTGAAGATCTTCGGGGACTGCATCGGGTCGATCTGCCAGCGGATCGACACCTCGACGTGCATGCCCATCTGCTCGCTCGAGAGCGCCTCGATCGCTTCGATCTGCTCGCCACGCGTGGGCCACTGCTCTTCGCGCGTCGAGTAGCGCTCGATCGAGGACCACGGTGGCACGAAGCGGATGCCGGCGAGCAGCGGTCCCGGGTCCACGTAGCCGAAGGCGTGCCGCACGCCGACTTCGCCCGGGTCGATCACGGCCAGGGCCGACCCGGTCGTGAACAGCACGGCGAGGACGCCGACCGCGAAGCCGGCGACGCGCAACATGTTGGCGATGGGACCGGGGCGCTGGGCGCGGACCGTGGCCGCTGCCAGGAGCAGTGAAAACGCGATGACGAGCAGGACGGCGCCGCCGACGAGCTTGCCCATGGAAGCTCCGAGAGGGGGAGACGCGAGAAGATACGTCGGCCGGCGAGCGATCGCTTACTGGAAGAGGTTTGGCCCCCCGCCCCCCGCTCCCCCGCCGCCGGTCTTGCCGTACCCCGNCGCGCGGACGTAGCCGAGCTCTTCGTTGCGCGAGATCCGTTTCTCGGCCACCAGTCCCTCGAGCACCAACTCGCACGCGGCCACCATGGTACCCGGGTCCTTCTTGCCGGCGAGGCCCACCCGGTCCACCAAGTCGAGCAGGCCGGGGACGACGCTGAAGCCCTTGAGACAGGTCTCCGAGCGCTCGTCCATGGAGATCTTGAGCGCTCCACCTTCGTCGAACCAGTGGACGATGTCGTCCACGTTGGCGCCGCCCACCCGGGCCTCGAACGTCTTGCCGGCGGCGCGGCGGATCAGGTCCTTGGCGATCGATTCCGGGCCCTGGAGCTCGCCCTCGTACTCGAGCTCCAGCTTGCCGGTGATCGCGGGCAGCGCGGCGTAGATGTCGGAGATGCGGGGGACCACCGTCTTTTCCTTCGTGGTGACGGTGCGCCGCTCGGCATTGGACACGACGTTTTCCAGTACGCTGATCGGGAGGCGCTGGGAAACGCCCGAACGGCGGTCCACCCGCTTGTCCTCGCGCGCCTCGAAGGCCACGCGCTCGATCAGCTCGGCGACGAAGTCGGGCAGCTTGATCGGCCGCCCGCTGCGCTCGAGCCAGGCTTCCTGGCGCGTGATCGCCGCGCCCAGCTCCACCGTGTAGGGGTAGTGGGTGACGATCTCCGATCCGATGCGGTCCTTGAGCGGCGTGATGATCTTGCCGCGGGCCGTGTAGTCCTCGGGGTTGGCCGTGAAGACCAGTGCCACGTCCAGGTTCAGGCGGACCGGATAGCCTTTCACCTGGACGTCTCCCTCCTGCATGATGTTGAAGAGGCCCACCTGGATCTTGCCGGCGAGATCGGGGAGCTCGTTGATCGCAAAAATGCCGCGGTTTGCCCGCGGCAGGAGAGATGGCCGCCGCGCGCAGCCTTGATGGGGTCCACGTCCCCGATGATGTCCGCGATCGTGACATCGGGCGTGGCGAGCTTCTCCACGAAGCGGGACTCGCGCGGCAGCCAGGCGATGGGGGTCTGCGCGCCGTGCTCCGTCACGAGCTCGCGTCCGAACTTCGAGATCGGCGCGAACGGATTGTCGTTCACCTCGCTCCCCGCGAGGATCGGAATCTCCTCGTCGAGCAGCGTGACCAGCTGGCGCAGGATGCGGCTCTTCGCCTGCCCCCGCAGGCCCAGCAGGATGAAGTTGTGGCGCGACAGGACGGCATTCACGAGCTGGGGGATGACGGAATCCTCGTAGCCCACGATGCCCGGGAACAGGGGCGACCCGTTCTCGAGCAGACAGACCAGATTCTCGCGCAGCTCGTCCTTGACGGTGCGGTTGACGCGGGCGGGACTCGCCCACTCGGTCTGCTGCAGCTCTCCCAGCGTGGTCGGCTTGGTCATAGAGCGATAGTTAATCGGCTCCCTCCCGCGGTGTAAAGAGTCGTAGCGCGGCGGTGCCCCACGCGGGAAGGTCGATCACGGCGTGCCCGTCCGGTGCGACCGGAACTCGGTCGCCGTTCATCTCGACGAAGTTGGTGCGACGCGCGCCCTGGAAGCGGTACGCCCCCGGCCAGACGGACACCGCGCGCCCGACGCCGGTGACGTCGACGAGCTTCAGTACCGCGCCGGTGCGGTCGTCCGCCGGCTTCAGGCCGACGACCGCGACGCCCTGATCCGCGATGAACAAGCCCGAGTCCTTGCGGGGGAGCGGGCCCGAGCCCGTGCCCGCGTACGGAGCGCTCACGTACAACGGGTCGCACGCGGCCCAGCCGCGCCGGGCCGGTTCGGCCGCGTCACCGCCCGCCGGAAGCGACGAGATGCGGTAGCGGAACGAGAGCTCGCCGCCCTGGCGGGCGGCGAAGTTCGTCGGCCAGTAATTGTGCAAGACATACGAGAACAGCGTGCCGTCGGGCTCGATTTTCCGGCGCCACTGGCCGCGGAAGATGTCGTTCAGGGTGAACAGCGGCGTGTCGGGTCCACTCCAGAGCATGCCGCCCGCCGCGTCGCGCAGCCACACCCAGTGCGCGTGGCAGTACCAGTCCCGGCAGCTGCCGGGCTGCTGGTCGCGCTCCACCGTCATCCGTCCGAGCGGCACCTCGACCTCGACCGTCGGCTTGGTGAGCGCGAACGGGAATGCGGCGTACAGCGCCTCCTTGGCGAGCGTGGCGGGCTTCGTGATCCAGTTCGCAATGTCCAACCAGGGCAGGTCGTCGTACAGCGTCACGACCGTCGTGACCCTGGTGCAACCTTGGAGCGCGCGCTCGGCGACCAGCCGGGCCCCGATGCCGGGGAGCCGCTCGCGGCGCGCCGATACGAGCGCCGCCTGGTGCAGCGTGAGATCGGGAGGGGACCGCAGCTCGTCGCGCGCTCCGCTCGTCCACAGGGCGCTATGCGCGCCGCCCTCCACGTACACGAGCTGGTTGAGCCCCGACCAGCCCGCCGGCCGGACGCGCTCCACACCGTTCCCGGTCGTGAGCGAGCGGATCGCGCCGCTCGCCGGGTCGAGCACCACGTGAAATCCGCCGGCCTGCGCCTCGAGCGTCGCGCCGTCATCCCGAGGCGGGTTCGGCGCCCGCTCGCTCTCCGCCAGCACCAGGTAACCCAAGGCGGGGACGTCTCGCGCCACGATCAGGGCCGACCCGTCGGGAAGATCCACCGCCGGCCATTCCCGGCCGTCCTGGACCAACCGCCGCGCAGCGCCATGAGGGACCTGCACCACGTCGCTGCGCGCCCAACTCGACGCGTTGAATACCACGCGGGCGGGGCCGCCGCTCCCGCCGGTCGAGAGTCCGATCCGGAGCAGCGCGGCCGCGACCTGGGCATCGGCTGCGGCGGCGCCGCCGTCCAGGAAGCGCCGCTTATGGTGCCATTGCGCGGCGCCCTCCGCCCCGTCGGGGTCGGCCTCGCCGGCCGGTGCGCCCCAGGTGTGCTCGCCGAACAGCAGCAGATCGCGCCACATTTTCCGGCGCTCACTGGCCCGCTGCTCGATCCGCTCCGCCGCGCCGCCGTCGCGCGGCTCGGTCTTCTCATCCCACAATGCCAGCAGCTGCGCGGCCCGGGCGACCAGCTGGGCCGCGCGGTAGCGCCCCAGCTCCGCGGCGGTGGACGCGGCGCCGTCCTCGCGATAGCAGCCGGTGTCCCCGCGCCGTACGGGCAGCTTCGTGCCCCAGCGCCGCTCCACCTCGCGGAAGAATTCCTCGGGCCGCGCCGTCACGAGACGAGGGTAGGCGAACCGACGGGAGAACTCCTCCACGTTCGCGACGACGCGCTCGTCCAGGAGGCCGTTGTCGCCGGTGGCGCCCGACAGCAGCACGACGTCGTAGGGGTAGCCTGGGGACAGGAACACCGGGTGAGTCAACAGCCAGTCTGACAGCCGGCGCCCCATGTCGGCCGGACCCACGTCGAACCCGAACCGCAGGCCGTCGGCGTACTGGTCGGCCCGCCAGTGCAGCACGCGGCTCCCGTCCGGTCCCTCCCACCAGTACAACTGTGGATATGTCGTCCACTCGCCCCCGCCGAGCTGGGCGCGCACGGCGTCGGCGGGAGAGAGCAGCGGCGCCGCGCGCTCGGGATTGACCGCGCTCGCGAGATAGCGCACGCCGCTCGCGGCGAGCAGGGTCGGAAACGTGAGCGGTTGCCCGGGCACGTCGGCCAGTTGCGCAGCCTGATAACCCAAGCCGTGCTCGCGCGCGAACAGGCCCGCGGGCCAGACGAGGCGTGCGAACGTCTCGTGGTCGAGGATCCCCGTCAGCGGCTGCGCGAACAGAGCAGAGACGCCGATCTTGCCGTCGCGGATGGCGCGGGCGAGCGCCTCCCCCGCGGCGGGGGCGCGGTTCTCGACGTACGAGATGAGGTGGAGCGCGCACTCCGCCGTCCAGCGGAAGTCGGGATGGGCGGGCAGCCGGGCCAGCGCCGCATCCAGATTCCGACGGTGCAACTCGAGACTGTCTTCCTGAAGCGCGGTGAGGCGGACGTCGGTGTGGCTCGACGCGATCCAGTATACGGTCCAGCGGCGCGGTGGCGTGAGCCGGACGCGGCGACTCCCGACGCGCTGCTTGCCGACCTCGACGTCGATCTGGAACTCGGCGCCGGACGCCCGGGAGAGGGGCCCCCAGAGCTCGCCGGCGAGGCCCGCGCCGGTGGCCAGGAGGCCCGCGGTCCCTACCAGCGTGCCGCGGCGGTCGGTCACGCGGGCGCGTCCCGCCGGGGCGTCGAGGCCCGATACGGCGACGCGGACGAGGTTGTTGCGCCCATCGGGCTGCTGGTACAGCGCCGGGGGCGTCGCGTCGATGACAATCGGGGGTGCGGCGGGCAGGCGGTGGTGCCCGCCGACGAGCGGCAGGCTGCCGAGCCAAGCGACGAAGCGGCGGCGGTCGGTCATGTCGGCCTAATACCCCCGGTCCCGCATCGCGGCCTTGACTCCCGGGGGCCCGCCGCTAGGTTTTTCCCGGCCGAACCCCGCACCGCTACTATTTTCTCTAGAGGAGCGCGCATGAAGCGTCTCGCAGTTGTCCTCGCCCTGGTGGCGATAGGCGCGTGTCAAAAGGCCGAGCAGCAGCAGACGCAGACTCCGGCAGCCGACACGTCCAAGATGATGATGGCCGACACGTCGCACATGATGATGGCCGACACGACCCACAAGATGGCGGCCGATACCGCGAAGAAGATGGCCCCGGCCAAACCCGCTGCCCCTGCGAAGAAGAAGAAGCGGGCGTAAGCAAGTACCACAGGACAGTAACGATGCCCGGGACTAGTTCCCGGGCTTTTCGTTTTCGAGAAACCAGGCGACCGTGCGCCCAATCGCTGCGGGCGCCGGGGTTGGTGGCCGCCACCCGAGCTCGGCGCGGATACGCGCGTCCGAGTAGGGGTTCTCGCCCGACACGAAGGACACCGCCGCGCGCGCCAGCCGGCGGGCGGTGAACAGGCCGAGCACGAGACCGGCGAGCGGTGTGGGAATCGGAATCGACCAATAGCGCCGGCCGAGGGCGGCCGCGAACGCGGCGAAGAACTCGCGCTGCGACAGTGCGGGCGGACCGTCGCTCGTCACGTTGTACGCGCGGAATCCCTGCAGCGGTGCGTCGAGCGCCGCGACGACGGCGGCCGCCACGTTGCCCGCGTACACGCACGACAACCGGTTCGTGCCGGGACCGATCTGGGGCACAAACCGGAGCCGCGCCGCGCGGATCACGCGTGGCGTGAACAAACGATCCCGCTCCCCATAGATGACCGTCGGACGCAGCGCCGCCACGATGCAGTCGCCACGCGTCGCCGCTTCGCTCACCACCGCCTCCGCCATGCGCTTCGAGCGGGCGTAGAAGTCGGGTGTCGCGATCGGCTGGAAGGGGAAGTCTTCATCCCGCCGCTCGGGTCGCGAGGGATATGCGGCAGAGCCCGCGTACACCGCGACGGACGAGATGTGGATCAGTCGCGCGCCCGCCGTCCGGGCGGCGGCGACGGCGAGCCGGGTCGCATCGACGTTCACGGCGACGTACTGCTCCCACGAGGCCCGGCGCTGCACGAGGGCGGCGGCGTGCACGATGGCTCGGACGCCGCGCGCCGCCGCCTGCCACGCGGCCGGGTCGGTGACGTCACCGGCGACGGCCTCCGCCCCGAGCCGCATCACGGCGGCGCGACTGGCCGGCCGCACCAGCGCGCGCACCGCTTCACCGCTTGCGACCAGGGCGGCGACCACGTGGCTGCCCACGAGGCCGCTCGCGCCTGTGACGAGCACGCTCACGCCGGCGCGGCGATCGGGAAGGCGAAGGGGAGATCGACCACACGCGCATCGCGGCCGGCCGCCCGCACCACCGAGCCGGGCTCTACCTCGCGCCGGATCAGCGCAAGGCCGATCCAGCGCCCGGCGCCGGCCACGCCGGTCTCGGGCACGAATGCAAGGCTCGTCACCCGGCCGACGTCGCGGTCGAGGTAGGTGACCACGCTCCAGCCGCCCGCGGGGGCGGCGGGCGGCTCCGGGTCGAACAGCAGGCCGCGGACCTGGCGGTTCACGTGCCCCCGGAAGTGCAGCCGCGCGACCGTCTCCTGGCCGGTGTAGCAGCCCTTCGTATACGACACGCCGCCGATCGCGTCGAGCCGTACTTCCTGAGGGATGGTCTTCTCGTCGACCTCGGCGCCGAGCCGGGGCCAGCCGGCGAGGATTCGGTTCAGCTCTAAGGCGGCGGGACCGGCAGCGACGGCGCCGGCGGTTTCCAGGCGCGCGACGAGCAGCGCGCCCGCCGCCTCGGGGGCCGTCACCTGGAGCACGAACGGCGCTCCTTCGGTGGCGCGCGCGGTCTCGACAGCGTCGGGCCGCACGAGGACGCGGCCGGCGGCGGGCGGCACTTCGAGGCCCCCCGCGACGGCCACCGCGAGGGCGCCCGGACCGGCCAGGCGGTAGACCGCCAGGTCCGCCGTGCGATCGCTCACGCGGGCGAGGCGCGGGGGCACCGAACGGGTGAAGATCGCGTGAGCGCGCTCGCGGCCCCCCGCGTCCGCGGGCACGGTGAAGCTCACGGTGGCGCCAAGCCGAGCCGCCCAGCCGTCTACAACAATCATCCCTTTGGGGGTGAGCAGTGCGCCGTACACAAATGAGCCGTCGCCGGGGAGCTCGACGTCGTTCGTCAGCAGGCCCTGCAACGAGGTGACGGCCCCGGGGCCCGTGAGCGACACCACCCCGGCCTCGACTCGCGATACGACCGCACCGGTATATAGCGCGGTGACCAGTGCCGGCGTGACCTCACCAGGCTCGATCCGCGCGACCTGTGGCAGCCCTTCCGTCATCCCTCAAGCATAATAGCCCGCCGCCCGGTACGACTCGTCGAGCAGCTCGACGGGGTGTCGCACGGCGGCAGGGATGCCCGCGGCGGCAAGCCCCGCTCCGAGCTGCATGAGACACCCCGGGTTGCCTGTTGCTACGACTTGTGGTCGGGCCTCGGCGAGCGAGCGGAGCTTGGGCGCCAGCACCGTGCGCGACATGGCGGGCTCCACGAGCGTGAACAGCCCGGCACTTCCACAGCACTGTGCGGCATCGGGTAGGGAGACCACGCGCAGCACCGGGATCGCCCGCAGCACCCGCTCCGGCGGTTCGGCGATCCGCTGGGCGTGCAGCAGGTGGCAGGGAGGATCGTAGGCGACGGCCATATCGAGCGGCGCGCCAGGCCGCGGCCCCCGCTCGGCCAAAAGCTCACTGACGTCTCGCACGCGTGAGACGAACCTCTCCCCATCGCGCGGGACCTCGGCCAGGTGACCGTATTCCTTCAGCATCGCCCCGCACCCCGCGCTGTTGACGACGATGGGGGCATCGTCATCGCCGAACGCGGTGAGGTTCGTCCGGGCGAGCCACCGCGCCTCGTCCCGCAACCCAGCGTGTGCGTGCAGCGCACCACAACACACCTGCGCTGGGGCTTCGCGCACCGCATAGCCGTTCACTTGGAGCGTGCGGATGGTGGCGTCATGCACGTGGGAGAAGAGGCCTTCCATGACGCAACCACGAAAAAGCAGGACGGGGGAGGTTGGTGGAGGTTGGGGGAGGTTGGGGGAGGTACCTCCACTCCCCTTCACCGACCTCCACCGACGTCCACCAACCTTCGGCGCCGTCGCCGCGAGCATTCCCATGGCGAACCGAATCCTTCCCCAACCCGCCAGGCTGCTGGGGATGCCCGTCGCCCGGAGCAGACGCGCGAGGGCGTACACGACGGGCGCGCCCGTGCCGGTGAGCGCCCCGAGCGCCGCGCGCACCAGCGGCGGCACGCCGCGGCGCTCCGTGAGCAGCGCGCGGGCCGCCTCGAGGCCGCGGCCGTAGGCCACGCCCGACGGACAGACGGGCTCACACCCGCGGCAGCCGAGACAGCGATCGAGGTGCAGGGCGACGCCCGGATCGGCGGGCGTGAGCTCGCCCAGCTCAAGCGCGCGCATCAGCTCGATGCGGCCGCGCGGGCTGTCGGATTCGTCACCGGTTGCGAGGAAGGTGGGGCAGGCCTGAAGACAGAAGCCACAATGAACGCAGGAATCCAACCCTTCGAAGCCGCCCCGATCCGTCATTCCGTGCCTTCGACGGCCACCACGAAAGCCTCGCCCGGATCGAACGTGCGCCGGAGTCCGGCGACGAGCGGGCCCACGCCTTCGCGGTAGGCGCCGAAGTGACCGACGGCGGCACGAACGGCCCAGGGCGCCCGCTCGAGCGTGAGCGGGACTTCGAGGCCGGCGAGCGTGCGGCGCAGCCGGCGCAGGCGGTCCACGGTGGTCTCCCCGCCCCAGCGGATCGCGCCGATGCCGGGGCTGGCCGAGACCCACTCATCCCCGACCTGATGCTGCAGCAGGTCCATGAGCTCGTCGCTCGAGTCGGGCAGGCCGCCGACGCGGAACGTCACCGGCCGCGTGGCGAAGCTCTCGGCGGCGCGCATCCACAGGGCGTGCGCCTCGTCCGCGCGCAAAGCGGTGAAACGGCCCCCGGTGGCCGAGCGCAGCGCCGCCTCTTCGGCGGAGACCAGAGCCGCCGAGCCGGCGAAGCGGACCGCCAACATCCAGCGCTCGCGCCGCGCGAGGGCCGGCGACATCAGCTCATGCGCGGCCGGCTGGACGGCGGCTGCGGCGATGTCGTCGGCCACCTGGGCCAGGTCCTCGCGCGAGCCCTCGAGCACGAGTGTCTGGTCGGCGCGCGGGAGGGCCCGGAGCCGGAGGTGCACCAGCACGATCACGCCTAACGCCCCGAACCCGCCCGCCGCGAGTTTGGTGAGATCGTAGCCCGCGACGTTTTTCATCACGCGCCCGCCGCTCTGCACCAGGCGGCCATCGCCGGTGACGAAGGTGACACCGAGCAAGTGGTCGCGCACCGCCCCGAACCCATGGCGCAAGGGACCCGCGGTCGCGGTCGCCACCACCGAGCCGAGCGTGCGCCCGGCGAGCCCCGGGGGATCGAGCGCCAGCCACGTGCCGCGGTCGGCCAGCTGCTGGCGCAGCAGGTCGCAGCCGATGCCCGCCTCGGCGGTCGCGGAGAGATCCTGCGGCTCGATGGCCGGAACCTTGTCGAGCCGGCGCGTCGTCAGCGCCAGGTCGGCGGGGGCGTCCGCCGGCAGCCACGTCCCCGCGCCCTCGATCCGAACGCGCCACCCCTCCTCGCGGGCGGTACCGAGCAGCAGCGCCACGGCGTCGGGCGAACTGGGAGCGACGCGCGGCACGCCGTCGGGCGTCGCCGCCACGTCCACGGCGTCGTCGCCGAGCAGGGCGCGCACGCGGTCGACGAGGCTCATCGGACTAACTCCGACAACTGACCCCGGGCGCCAGCCCGGGGATCCCCGGGCTCGCGCCCGGGGTTAGTCCGCACTCCTGCCCATTCCCGACACGCGTGCACCGGCACCACCTTTCCCGGATTCACCCGCTCGAGCGGATCGAACACGCGCCGCACGGCGCGCATGGCGGCCAGCGAGTCGCCGTCGAAGATCAGCGGCATGTAGCGCAGCTTGTCGAGCCCCACGCCGTGCTCGCCCGTGATCGTGCCGCCCGCGGCGATGCACACGGCCATGATCTCCCCGCTCGCCTGCTCCACCCGCGCCTTGAGCCCCGGGATCCGTCCATCGAAGGAGATGTTGGGGTGGAGATTGCCGTCGCCGGCGTGGAACACGTTGCTGACGGTGAGCCCGTAGCCTCCGGCGATCCGCGCGATCGCTTCGAGCACGTGGGGCAGGGCGGAGCGGGGAACCACGGCGTCCTGCACCACCAGGTCGCGCGACAGGCGGCCCATGGCGCCGAACGCCTTTTTGCGGCCCTGCCACAACCGCTCTCGCTGCTTTGCGTCCGCCGCGCTGACCACGTTGCGCGCGCCGCGCGCCCGGAGGATGTCGGCGATCGTGTCGGCGTCCGCCGCCACGGCTTCCTCGCGGGCGCCGTCGAGCTCCGCGAGCAGCACGGCCGCGGCATCACGCGGGTAGCCGGCGGCGTACACCGAGTCTTCGACGGCATTGATGCACGACTGGTCCATCATCTCCAAGGCGGCGGGCACGATGCCGCTGGCGATCACGGCGGACACGGCTTCGCCCGCCGTGCGTAAGGCACTGAAATCCGGCACGCTGATTCGCGTGGCGATTCCGAAGTTCCCCTCCGAGCCGACGAACAGGCCCACGAGATCGGGTCCCCATGGCTCACCGCCCGGACTGCCGAGCTCGACGACCCGTCCATCGGCGAGCACGACCTCGAGACCGAGCACGTGGTTTGCGGTCACGCCGTACTTGAGACAGTGCGGCCCGCCCGCGTTCTCGGCCACATTGCCACCGATGGTGCAGGCGGTCTGACTCGATGGATCGGGGCTGTACTGCAGGCCGTGGGGCGCCGCGGCGGCCGAGAGCCGCACGTTCACGACGCCGGGCTCCACCACCGCCAGCCGGTTCTTGGAGTCGATCGCCAGGATGCGGTTCAGCCGCGTGAGCACCAGCAGCACCGCGTCATCGTCCGCGAGCGCGCCGCCCGACAGGCCGGTGCCGGCGCCGCGCGGCACGAACGGCACGCCGAGCGCGCCGAGCAACCGCACCACCGCCACGACCTCGTCCCGGCTCCCAGGCAGCACCACCACCCCGGGTACGCGCCGATGGGTGGGCAGCCCGTCGCGCGCGTACGTAACTCTCTCCGGGAGCGCGGTGCGCACGTGTTGCGCGCCGACGATCTCGCTGAGCCCTACGGCCAGGGCGGTCATGTGGCGCGCTCGATCTCGGGGTGGCGGCCACCGCGCCCGTTACCGCGCGCCCCTTGGCGCACCGCCGCCCGGCGCTCGGCGTCGGCCGCCACGGGACCCAGCACGGTGGCGAGCTGGCGCAGCCGGGCGCTGGTGCTCCGGATCGCCTGCAACACCTGCTTCGCCGGCGCGTCGAGCTCGAGCGACGCCGCCACCTGGAACGACAAGCGTTGCGGATCGCTCGGCAGCTCGATCTCCTCGTCCTCCCGCTCGGTGAGCACGCCGAGCGCCCGCGCGAGGCGACTGAACCCTTCCCGCACGTCCGCTGCGATCGTGGTCACTTCAGCGGCATCGGTGGGGTCGTCGTCGAATTCCTCGACCTCGGCCACGCGGTACGGATGCGTGCTCGAGATCCAAGACTGCAGCACGAAACGACGCTCGCCCACCGTCTCGATATTGGCGCGCCCGTCGGGGAGCGGCTGGTTCGACCGGATGAGGGCCACGCACCCCACGTCGCCCGGCAGCGGCACGGGATCGGCGCCGGGTGAGGGGTCGGGCGCTACGTAGGCGATGCCGAACCGCTGATCGCCTGCGAGACAGTCCTGGAGCAGCTGGCGGTAACGGGGCTCGAAGATGTGTAACGGCTGCGGGGCCCCGGGGAACAGGACAATCGGCAGGGGGAAAATCGGAAGCTCGCGAGCCATGGGTAATAGTATACCGGCAGCCGGCGAGACGGTCAGACGGTCAGACGGCTAGCGGGATACAGCGAAGAGGGGCCAGGAAGACGTCTTCCTGACCCCTCGTGTCTACGCGCCGCCAGCCGTCTCGACGGCTAGCCGTCTCGCTTATGCCGCTCTCCAGAAACCCTTCAGCGCTCTGCCATCCGGCGATTCACGCAGCTTCTCGAACGCGCGCTCGCGTATTTGCCGGATTCTCTCCCGCGTTACCCCCATGAGCGCCCCGATCTTCTCGAGCGTCATGGCCTCGCTGCCCTCTTCGAGGCCGTAATAGAGATAGAGGATTTTGCGCTCACGCGGCGTCAGGTACTTCTGGAAGATGCGGTCGATGAACTCGCGCATCAGCTTGCCGTCGGTCTTTTCCTCGATCTCCCCGCCCTCCTGGCCCGCGAAGCGCTCGCCCAGCGTCGCCGCGTCCTTGTCGCTCCGGTCCACCGGCGCGTCCAGGGACAGCTCGGCGGCCGTCATGCGGCGGGCGGTGCGCACGTTCTCGACCGTTTCCTCGAGCGCCATCGCGATCTCGTCGTCGGTCGGCTCGCGCCCGAGCTCCTGCGACAGGTACGTCTCGGTGCGACTCATGCGGATGAGCTGCGAGTTCTGATTCAGCGGGATGCGGACGCTGCGAGTCTGCTCGGCGAGCGCCTTCAGGACCGCTTGTCGCACCCACCACACCGCATAGGAGATGAACTTCACGCCCTGATCGGGATCGAACTTCTTCACCGCTTTGAGAAGCCCTTCGTTCCCGATGGCGACCAGCTCGGAGAGATCGAGACCGTGACCTTGATACTTCTTGACGTAGGAAATGACGAATCGGAGGTTGGCTGTGACGAGTCGTTCTGCGGCTTTTTCATCACCCCGCTGCACCCGCCGAGCCAGGCGACGTTCCTCAGCGGGATCTTTGATCAGCGGGAGCTTTTGGATGTCCTGCAGGTACTGATCGAAGGCTCCGGAAGGATTGGCTCGAAAGAACGCCTTCGCCTTGCCTCCGTTCGACCGCGCCATAGCTAGGGCTCCAACATGGACGGGTGAGGGCACCGGGGGAAATCCCCGAATGGCGCCCAATATAGGAATCGCCCGTGAATGGTGCAAATCTATACATTTTTCCACATCACAAATTGTGACGCCGCTGCCTGACTCCGCAGTTTGTCCACTATCCACATCGTATGTGGAGAAATCGATGTTGATCCGAGGTTGATTCTTTGCCCATCCCCGTGTGGAGACGTGCACATCTGTGTGGGAAGTTGTTGACGGATATGTGATTATGTCAGGAAGTGATGGGCGACCTAGCCGGGCGCACAACCCGATCCCTATCGTGGCCCCCTTCCCACGTCCTCTCGGAGGGCACATGAGCAGCGTGATCATCGGGCTCATCTTCATCGTCGGCGGGCTTTCGGGCCGGCTCGCGCTGATTGGCACCAACAGCGGTATCGCGCTCGCGGTGGTGGGCGTGCTCATCCTGGGCCGAGGGATTTACCGCATCCGGAAACAGCGCGCGCAGCAGCAAGTACAATAAGGCAGCAAGCGGGACACGCGATTTGTGTAGGGGCGCAGCATGTTGCGCCCCTATTTGTTTATGCCCGCCTCCCCCCTCTATGCCCGCCTCCCCCCTCCTCCCAGCACGTCCCGCACGACGGCCTGCGGTGCCGCTACGGTCCAGCTCTTCCCGTCCGCGTACATGCGCCCGATCGCCCGCGGCAGCGCGAACCGCACGGTCCCCTCGCGCGCTTTCTTGTCGAGCTGCATCGCCGCGATGAGATCGTCCACCGTCGCCGACCGCGGCAACTCGAGTGGCAACGCGTAGCGTGCCAGCAGCCGCTGCAAGCG
>WNFJ01738837.1_pt1 | contig 15950 bp, 10 predicted proteins | sample 5400461 | NCBI WGS metagenome assembly WNFJ01 (sample SAMN13153349, study PRJNA577476) | soil metagenome | isolation source: 115 cm saprolite on Douglas fir-dominated hillslope | place: USA:California | collected 2013-09-17 | reverse complement strand
CGCCGCCGCCGCACCCCGTACGGCCGCAGCCGGGCATCGGCGCGCAGGATGTCCCACTCCGCCCCCAGGCCGGTGTAGATCTCCACCGCCTCCCGCAGCGCCGCCCGCGCCGCCGCCACATCCCCACCCGCCGCGCACACCACCGCCAGGTCCTCCAGCGCCTGGCCCAGCTCCAGCGGCCGCGTCACCGTGCGGTAATAGGCCACCGCCCCGGCCAGCGCCGCCGGGTCGGCGTCCACCAGCCCCTGGCACCGCAGCGCCGCCGCCGCCGCCATGCTCGATCCGCCGCGCCGGGAAACCTCGTCCGCGCAGCGGGCGGCGGCGGCGTGCGCGGCCGGCCGGTCACCGGCGGCCATCGCGCAGCGCACCAGATCCGCCAGCCACACCTCCAGCGGCCCCTCTGCCTCGCTCCTGGCAATGGCCTCCGAGAGAAAAGCCACCGCCTCGCCCGGCCGCCCGTCCCGTTCGGCGGCCACCGCCTTCGCCCGCCACCCGGTAGCCGGCCAGATCCGGCAGTTCTTCCACGGCGCGCAGGTGGGCGGCGAGGCCCGGCGCGGTCGTCGCGGTGCCCGGCGATCAGCGCCGCCACCCCGCGCCCGCCGAGGACCGCGAAGTCGAGCACATCGGCACCGGGCTCGAACAAAGGCTCCAGCTCGGCCAGCGCATCATCCCAGCGGCCCCTGTCGAACAGGTACTCCGCCACTGTCTCCCGGGACGAGATGCCCGGCCCGGTGGCCATCGGCGGTGACCACCAGGCCGCGGTGCGGCTAGCCGAATCGATCATGCATCAGCTGTGCGCGGCCGAGGCGGCCGGCCGTACCTGCACCGTCGTGGTCGTTGGCGATGCGTTCCCTGAGCCGTTGCCGTCAGCCGCGGCATGGGCGCCCAGCCTCCGCGACCTCGGCGCAGCGCCGCCGCCGGGCGATGGCACCGAGGTCGTGTTCTGCCAGCTGCACTCCAGCGAGGACGCGTTCGCGCTGGATCGCTACGTGTCCAGCGTGCAGCGACGCGTCATTCCGGTCGTGCTGGCCAACCTCCCCGACGCGCCGTGGTCGTTCACCGTGCAGCCCAGCCGCTACCCGAACCAGGCGCTGCATTCCATGATCGCGTGACTGTTGGGCGGTACCGTTTGGGAGTATCGCCGCCACCACCTTCCCGCAGCAGATGGCGGTGGACTGGGTGCGGGTCTACCAGACCGGCCCACCCGCCGCGCCTGCCACCGGCCCGCCCCGCTGTAACTCCAGGACTGCACGGGCGCACCGGGCCAACTGCGGAAACTGCCCTGACCCACCACCAGCCAGCCGAAGGCGCGTACGCAGAGAGGTCGTCACGAAGACGGGCTGGCCGTTCAGGCGCCGGCGGTGGCCTCTTGGAACGGGACGCAGCCGGTGTGCGGGGCGTTGAGCTTCGGACCGGCCTGCCCAGGCGGGGGCCGCCGGGTCGTTGCCCGTCCCGGCGGCCCCGCCTGCCGGAGAAACTGCCAGTCTCCGCTATGGGTAGTTGATCGGGCTTCCCAAGCCGGTCACCAGGTCGTAGCCGGTCCCCGCGGTGCAGTCGGTGCCGCAGGTCCCGTTGGTTCCGCTGGTGACATCCCGCAGGTTCGTGGAGAAGCCGCCCGAGTAGATGGCCGCGTCACCCTGCAGCGCGGTCGCACCCGCCGCCCTGCCGGCCGCGAGGATCCCGGCCCAGTTGGGAGCGCCGACGCTCGTGCCGCCGACGGTGAACCATCCGGACTGTCCCTGGATCCTGGTGCTGTCGAAGATCGACACGCCGGTGCTCTGGTTCGCGTCGAACGAGATATCGGGAATGCCGCGCTTGGCGCCGGTAAGACCCGAGATCGTGCTGGCGCCGAACACCGGGCCGGTGTAGCCCGTCTGGTAGCCGGGGATCGCCTCAACCGTCGAGGCGCCGCCGCCTGAGCCCGACCACGCGGACTCGCTGGAGAACCCCGCGCACGACGTACCGCTGCAGCCGTTCAGCGTCGTGCCGCCGACCGCGATCACGTTCGGGGAGGCCGCCGGGTATTGGGCACCGTGCCCGCTGTCGCCCGACGACGCGGTGTAGAAGGTTCCCGCGTGCGTCATATCCGCGTCGGTGGAGGTCTCGCTGCCGGATTCGCCACCGCCCCAGCTCATCGACACCTCGGTCGCCGGGAGGCCGTTGGCGGACACGACCGCGTTGAACAGGTTCGTGAAACTGTTGGATGCCGCCTCGACGAGCACGATCTTGGCCGCCGGCGCCTCGGCGTGCGCCCACTCGATGTCGAGGGATTCCTCAAGTACCCAGCCGCTGTTCACCTTCGGGGTGCCCTGCGGGTCGGCCTGCAGGAAGCACGGGCCCGACTGGGTCAGCGAGGTGCACGTCGACAGCGTGGCGTACCCGTACTGCGCATTGAAGGTGTTGAGGTCCGAGAGCGCGTTCGGGTCGTGAAAGGCATCCACGATCGCGATGATCTGTCCCGCCCCCGCCCCCGAGCTTGGCGACAGGCCTGACAGGTTGTAGACAGCCTGGATCTGCGAGGGGGGAAGGCCGGTCGGCGAGCTTGCCGAGAACTGCGGCGCGCCGTTTGGTAAGTGCCCCACCACCTTCAGGCGAAACGGTGGGTTCTCGGTGCCTGCGCCGCCGCCGGTGGATGCGCTGGCCGTTCCCATGCCCATCGTGACAACGGCCAGCACGAGGCTGGCGCCCGCCACGAATGCCGAACTTCGCCGTAAGTTCACGTTAGAACTCCTTTCCGGCACATCATGTCAATCTGTGATCATCTGACAACTTCCTGCGCAAGGCTATCCACGTGGAGGTTAGGTCTTGCTCCGCGCCGAACTGCGCCCCGCCACCGTAAGGACTGGCGGGGCGCTCTGCTGCGCAGGCAGGGCCTACTTCCGGCGCGTGTACCCGTCCCCGACCGCGGCCCGATGCGCAGCCGTTCAGGATCATGGGTGTCCGCATCGGTGGCAGGCGCGCTCGCCCCGAATCGGGGCCGAGGCGCGGCAGGTGTGAAGGTTGCGGGCCGGCCAGGCGTATTGACGGCAGGAGCCGCAATCGGGCGGTACCTGCTGACCCGCGGGCGGATACCGGTGGAGCGAGTCATAGACGGCGCCAGCGCCGAACAGGTGATCATTACCGTGTCACCAGACGGTCACGCTGGCCACCATTCGATCGGGGCGGCGCTCGCGGCGGCGCCTGACGGCGCCACCGTCGTGGTGTGTCCCGGCACCTATGCCGAGAGCCTGGTGCTCCGGCGGCCGGTGACGATCGCGGCGGCCGAGCCGGCCGAAGGCGCCGTGGTGGCGTCGCCCGCCGGTGCGGCGATAACCATGGCCACCGGGTCCGCGACGCTGCGTCAGCTGACATTGCGCGGCCAGGACCCGGCGGTGGCGGTGATCGACGTGGCGGGGGGGACGCTGACCCTGGACCGCTGCGAGGTCGCCGCGGCCGCCAGGGCCGCCCTCGCGGTCCGCGGGGCAGCGGCCGCCGTCTGGATGCGGCACGGCCGGATCCGCAACTCCGCCGGGCTGGGCGTGGTGATCTCGGACGGCGCCGCCGGCACGTTCGAGCGAACCGTGATCGAGCACGTCGGCGCGGACGGGGTGACGATTTCCTCCGGCGCCGACCCGGCGTTCTCCGAGTGCACGATCAGCGACGTCAAGGGGATCGGGGTCGCGGCCCGCGACAACGCGCGGGGCGTCGTCCAGGGGTGTGAGATCACCCGGATCACCGGCGCGGCCGTGGCGTTCCGCGAGTGCAGTTCTACCCGGATGACCTCCGCCTGGATCCACGACACCGCGGACGTGGCCGTGCTCGTCTCGTCGGCGGCGAGGCCGGTGCTCGAGGACTGCGAGATCCGCGACACCGGCTCCCACGGCATGGTGCTGACCGAGGAGGCGGACCCGGTGGTCCGCCGGTGCTCGATCACCCGCACGGCCGGTGAGGGAATCGCGGTGGGCGGCAGGTCCCGCGGCGCGTTCACCGACTGCACGGTGACCGATACGGCCGCGGCGGGCATCCTCGTCGGCGGGGCCAGCGACCCGATGTTCTCCAAGTGCCGGGTCCGCGGCAGCGCGAAGGCCGCCCTGGTCGTCACCGACGCCGCGGCCGGGACGTTCGACCGCGTCGACGTGCGCGGCAGCGGGCACCACGGGATCGAGATCAGGTCCGCCGCCAACCCGCTGTTCCGGCAGGCCGCCGTCACCGGCTGCCGCGGGCACGGGCTGACGGTGCTGGACGACGGGCGCGGCCGGATCGAGGACTCGGTGGTCGAGGGCGCGGAGTCGGCCGGGCTGCGAACCGCGAGCGGCGGCTATCCCGACGTGCGCGGGACCAGGTTCACCGGCAGCGCGGAGGCGGGCGTGCTCGTGGCGGCGCGGGGCCGCGGCGTGCTGCGGGAATGTGAGATCGTCGGCGCCGGGACCAGCGGTGTGGTGGTGGAAGACGGCGGGGACATCTCGGTAAGCCGCAGCCTGGTTCAGGAGAGCAGGGGAGCCGGGGTCGTGCTCGCCGAGGGGGCACAGGGCCGGCTGACGGCATGCGAGATCGCGGCCAACGAAGGCGACGGCATCGTGGTGGGGAGCAGCCAGTCGGTCGTGCTGCGGGACTGCACGGTGCGCGACAACCAGGGCGCTGGCCTGCGCAAGGTCGTGCCGAGCGACCTGCTGACCGTGGAGAACCTGACGACCAGAGGTAACGCCGAGCCGAACGTCCTCGAGCGGCCCGCCGCGCAAGCCCAGGCCACCGCGGCAGCCGCGCTTGCGGTCATGGAGCCCGCGGCCGGCCAGGGCAATCAGGCGGTGGAGCCACTGCTGCGCGAGCTGAACTCGCTGGTCGGCCTGGCCAGGGTGAAACAGGAGGTAGCGCGCCTTGTGCACCGCCGATGGCCAGGCACCTGGTGTTCGCCGGCGCGCCGGGCACGGGCAAGACCACGGTGGCGCGGCTGTACGGCAAGATCCTGGCAGCGCTCGGAGTGCTGCGGACGGGCCAGGTGGTGGAGGTGGCCCGAGCCGACCTGGTGGCCCAGTTCGTCGGCGCGACCGCGATGAAGACGACAGAGAAGTTCGAGGAAGCCTGCGGAGGCGTGCTGTTCATCGACGAGGCCTACACCCTGTCCACGGGAAACACGGGCAGCGGCCCGGACTTCGGCCGGGAGGCCATCGACACCCTGGTGAAGCTGATGGAGGACCGCCGCGACGACGTGGTGGTGATCGTCGCGGGCTACTCGCACGAGATGCGCAGGTTCATCAACTCCAATCCGGGGCTCTCGTCACGGTTCTCACGCACGGTGGAGTTCGAGAACTACGACTCCGCTGAGCTGGTGCAGATCATGGAGCTGATCTGCCAGTCACACAGCTACATGCTGGAGCACGAGACACGGGCCGCACTCGCCGCGTACTTCGAGAAGATCCCCAGGGACGAGTCGTTCGGCAACGGCCGGACGGTCCGCAAGATCTTCGAGGAGATGGTGGGCCGGCAGGCGGGCCGGCTGTCAACGATGCCGGACGCCACGGTGGCGGACCTGACCCGCTTCGTGCTCGCGGACCTGGGCGTGGCGGGCACCGAGGCGAGCAGCGCGCGGGGCACCGACCAGCGCGCGATCAACACACTGCTCGGGCAGCGCTGCCGAGGCCGAGCGCGACCCGTATCCAGGCCGCGTCCAGCCGCAGCCGGTGGCTGTGCCACAGCAGGTACTGGCTGCCGTCCGGGCCCGCCGCGATCAATGCGCTGCCTGCCGGTGCCTGCACGGCAAACGGCCACACGCCGATGGTCAGGGAGGTGCGGGGGTGGCCGGCGCCCGGCAGCGCGCAGACCAGCCAGTCGCCCCGGTTGACGGCGCCAGCCGCCGGCAGCGCGTCTGGCGCGCCGGCGATCCCGAGCGGCGGCCCTTTCTGCAGGCCTGCCAGTGACGTGGCAGACACGAACTTCAGCTGCGGGTTGCCGTTCAGCAGCAGCCGGGCGGACGACCAGTTCGGCACCGGACGCAGCTCCCGGCCGGCGTAGATGTAGCGGGCGCCGGTCTGCTTCACCACAACTAGCTCGCCGGCCGTGAGGGCGCCCGCCTTGCTGCCGGGGAAGATCAGGCCCCAGATGAGGAAACCCGCGACCAGGAGGGCGCCGATCATCAGGCCGCCGAACGAGCCCAGGCTGGTGCGGCGCAGCGGGCTCTCCGGCGCGTCCGGCTCGGCGTGGACGAGCGCGGAGGTAAGCCGTCCCATAACGTACGCGTGCGCGTGCACCTGGTCGCGACGTGACCTCATCGCCTGACCTCCTCACGTGGCCGGGATGCCGCGCTCATCCGCGCACCGTGCGAGCGAACTGATAGAGGTTGAGCAGCCACAACGCCGCCGGTATCAGCGCTACCGCGGTCAGTGTCTGCAGCAGGTCGCCGGCCCGGCCCCAGTGCGGCAGCAGTTTGTGGCCGGGCAGGGAGCGCTCGCCGGCGAAGAGCAGGCCGACAGCCACCACCAGGCCGGCCAGCACCGCCGACCAGACGCGGGTGTCGGCGCGCAGCCCGGCGGCGGTGACGAGGACAGCCGCGCCGCAGACGGCAGGGACGACCGCGGCCAGCCGGTGCCGCGCCGCCACGAGCGTCCGTGCGTGCAGGAGCATCAGCAAGATCGCGTCGATCGCGACCACGTGTGCCGGCCACCCGGTGGCGAGGCCAAGCACGACCAGGCAGCCGCCGACGACGGCCGCCAGCCCCCAGTAGAGCGCCGCCATGTAACGGTCAGCCCAGCGGGTGCGTTCGAGAACGTGCTGACCGGGCACGGGGTCAAGGTCGGATTGCAGCTCATCGGGAGTGGTGGGCGTCGGGTCGAGCCGCAGCCTCGCCAGCCGGAACGCCAGCACCGGCACCCAGCCGCCCAGTGGCAGGATCAGCGCCACAAGAACGCCGGCCACGGCAGCGGCGCCGAGCTTGCCGAAGGTGGCGAACCCGCCGCCCACGGCTACGAGCAGGGCAGCGACGGTGGTGCCGACCAGGGCCGGGCGGCGTCCGCCCGTCAGCATCGTGACCGCCACCGACGTCCCGGCCGCCGCGGCGCCGCCCGCCATCAGGGCGGCTCGCAGCATGCTCCAGCCGGCCAGCGCGTGCCCGCCCGATCCGCCGTGCAGCAGCGGAAGCTCAGCCCCGGCGACGCCCGCGTAGGCGATCGCGGCCGCGCCAAGGACCCCGGCGGCGGGTGGGTCGCCGAAGGCACGCGACGCCACCGCGGCGAGCGCGACGAAGACGACGGCCAGCGCCGCAGTGAGCGTGTCGGCGAGCGGGCCATGACGGCCGGCCAGCAGCACGAGCGCGGCGGCCAGCGGTGCCGCGAGCAGCCCGACCAGCAGGTGCCGGGTCATTTCCGGCCGCCAGCGGTCGGCGCGGCCGGAGATGCCGACCGCGATCCCGTCGATGAGATCGTCAAAATCGAGGGGCGGAAGCTGGTCGGACCGCGGGCGCAGGTGCACCACGTCGCCGTCGTGCAGGCCGAGCGCCGCGATGCTCAGATCCTCCCGCAGCGGCGGGTCGCCGAGCCGCTGCAGCACCCAGCCTCCATGCTCGAGCCCGGCGTCGGCCAGGTTGTCGCCGAGATGGCCGACCAGGGCCGGAAGCAGGTCGATGAGCGGGACGTGCACGGGCACCGCGAGTTCCACGCTCTTGGCTGGCCCGCAGACGGTCAGCCGGCACAGGTCGTCGACCACCGGCGACCGCCCTGGCTCCGCCGCGGCCTGGCCGTCGGCGCCCGCAGCATGCGCCTCGGCGGCCGCGCCGCGGCCTTCGGCAAGTTCCGCGCTCTCGGTCAGCGCGCCTGCGTGCCCGTTCATGCTTGGCTCGGGTGAGTTCTCGCTCATAGCTCCCATACGCCTGGGCGCACGGATCGGCTTCACTCCCGCGCCGGCGCCCTCGCCAACGATCCATAACGGCTGCCGCGGATGCGGCATCCTTTGCTGCGGGGGGCCCTGCTAGCCCGGGGGGCGACCCCCGGACCCCCGCATCGGGGTCGTCTCGTCCGTGGGAATCCGAGCAATACAGCTCCCACGGCTGCCGCGGATGCTGCATCCATTGGTGCGGGGGCCGGGCGCACGGACCGGCTTCGGTCCCGCGCTGACGGGTTCGCGGTGCCACGCGCGTATTGGTGGTGTCGCGGCTAGCGCAGACGCGACGGCGCCAGAAAGGGGACCCCGCAGGATGAGCACCACCTTGTTCCGGCGCCCGGCCCGGCGGGTGCCGCCGGAGATGCCCAGCGGGGAACTGTCGCTGCAGGAGCCGCCGGTGCTGCCCGAGGAACCCACCGGCAACCTGGCGATGCTCCTCACGTTCCTGCCGATGGCGCTGGGATCGAGCGTGATGATCCTGATCTTTGTCTCGCCGTCGGCGACGAGCGGCCCGATGATGTGGCTGGCTGGCGGCCTGATGCTGGTCACCACGATGTCGATGATGGTCGGCCAGATGGGCCGGACGACCAGCACGCGCAAGCGGCGGACCAAGGGCGAGCGCCGCGACTACCTGCGTTACCTGACCCAGACCCGCAAGAAGGTACGGCAGCAGACCGCGCAGCAACGCCAGGCGCTGGACTGGATCCATCCCGACCCGCGGTCGCTGTGGTCGGTCGCCCTGAGCAGCCGGCTGTGGGAGCGGCGGCCCGCGCACCGCGACTTCGCCGAGATCAGGATCGGCACCGGGCCGCAGCTGTTCGCGGTCAAGATCACCCCTATGCAGACCAAGCCGGTCGAGGATCTCGAGCCGCTGTGCGCCAGGGCGCTGCGCCGGTTCATCAGCGCGCACGCCACCGTGCACGACCAGCCGGTAGCGGTGTTCCTGCGCGGCTTCGCCCAGATCCTCATGCGCGGCGACGCCGATGCCGCGCGCGCGGCGGCCCGGGCGCTGCTGACTCAGCTGTTCACCTTCCACTCGCCCGGCGACGTCCGCATCGCGGTGTGCGGCGCCGAGCAGACCGCCGCGCACTGGGAGTGGATCAAGTGGCTGCCGCATGCACAGCACCAAGCGGAGGCGGACGCGGCCGGGCCGGTCCGGGCGCTGCGCCCCGCGCTGCCGGAGGTCGTCGCCATGTTCGGGGATGAGTTCACCGAGCGGCCCAGGCACGAGCCCGGCGCGGCGCCGAACCGTGACGAGCCCTATGTGGTGGTCGTACTCGACGGCGGCGAGATCGGCGACGAGACCCGGTTCACCGGCGCCGGATACCGAAACGCGGTCCTGATCGACGTCGGCACGACGGTGCCGTGGCGGCACTCGAAGCAAGTGCTGCGGCTCGACTTCATCGACGACGGGCTCGACATGGTCGAGGCGAACCGGTCCGGCAAGGAAGTGCGCACGCCGCTTGGCCGCGGGGACGCGCTTGACATCGCGTACGCACGGGCGTGCGCACGGATCGTCTCGCCATTTCGCATGGGCGCCACCACGGAAATCTCCGAACCGCTCGCGACCGACATCGACGTGGCCAAGCTGCTCGGGATCGGCGACGTCGCCACCTTCGACCCGCAGCCGATATGGGCCGCGCGATCGGCGGCCGACCGGCTGCGGGTGCCGATCGGCATCGACGAGGAAGGCGGCACGGTCGAGCTTGACATCAAGGAGTCGGCCCAGGGCGGGATGGGCCCGCACGGCGTGCTCATCGGCGCCACCGGCTCGGGTAAGAGCGAGCTGCTGCGCACCCTCGTCCTGGCGATGGCGGTGACCCACTCCTCGGCGACGCTCAACTTCGTCCTGGTCGACTTCAAGGGCGGCGCGACCTTCATCGGGCTCGACAAGCTGCCGCACACCTCGGCGCTGATCACCAACCTGGCCGACGAGGTGCAGCTCGTCGCCAGGATGCAGGAGTCCTTGCAAGGCGAGCTCGTCCGCCGCCAGGAACTGCTGCGCCGGGCCGGCAACTTCAGCTCCGTGCACGACTACGAGAAGGCACGTGCGCAGGGCGCACCGCTCGACCCGCTGCCCACCCTCTTCGTCGTCGTCGACGAGTTCAGCGAGCTGCTGTCCGCGCACCGCGAGTTCATCGACCTGTTCGTCATGATCGGCCGGCTCGGCCGGTCACTGGCCGTCCACCTGCTGCTGGCCTCGCAGCGCCTCGACGACGGCCGTATTCACCAGCTCGAGTCGCACCTGTCCTACCGGATCGGGCTGCGCACCTTCTCGGCGATGGAATCGCGGGCCGTGATCGGCGTCCCCGATGCCTACGAGCTGCCGCCCAGGCCAGGCTCCGGCTACATGCGGACCGACGTCTCGACCCTGATCAGGTTCAAGGCGGCCTACGTGTCCGCGCCCTACCGGCCGGCCACCACCACGCGCCAGCGCCAGGACGCCGTCCGCAAGCTGGTGGTCCCCTACGCGGCGGGTTACCTGGCCCCCCGCGCGCCCGAGCCGCCCGCCGAGCCGCCGCCCGGGGCGACCGCCGCCGCGGATCCGGCCGCCGCCGCGGATCCGGCCACGGAAGCCGAGTCAGCCGAGGCCGCCGGCCAGCAGGCGGACCCGGCTGACGGCCCGCGCGGCACCAGCACGCTGCTCGAGATGATGGTCGAGCGGATGCGCGACAAGGGCCCCGCCGCCCACCAGGTCTGGCTGCCGCCGCTGGATGCCTCGCCCACCCTCGATGAGATCATGCCCGCGCTCGAACCGCTCCCCGACATCGGCCTCGCCCCGGTGGACTGGGCCGGGCGGGGCGGCCTGATCGTGCCGATCGGCGTGGTCGACCGGCCGTTCGAACAGGTCCGCGACCTGCTGATGGCCGACCTGTCGGCGGTCGGCGGGCACGTCGGCATCGTCGGGCGCCAGCAGGGCGGTAAGAGCACGCTGCTGCGCACGCTCATCGCCAGCATCGCGCTCACCCACACCCCGGCTCAGGCCCATTTCTACTGCCTGGACTTCGGCGGCGGCACCCTCGCCTCCTGCTGCGATCTCCCCCACGTCGGCGGCGTCGCGACGCGCCTGGAAAGAGACCTGGTCAACCGCACGCTCGCCGAGGTGACCTCGCTTGTCACCGAGCGGGAACGGCGGTTCGCCGAGCATGGGATCGCCAACATGGCCGCCTACCGGCGGCTGCGGGCCGCCGGGAAGTTCGGCGACGACCCGCACGGTGACGTGTTCCTCGTCGTCGACGGCTGGGGCACGTTCAAGCAGGACTTCGAGGCGCTGGAAGGGGCGCTGCGCCAGGTGCTGCCCAGGATGCTCAACTACGGCGTGCACCTCATCCTGTGCACCAACCGGTGGTCGGAGCTGCACAGCGCGGTGCGCGACCAGATCGGCACCCGGCTCGAGCTTCGCCTCGGCGACCCCCTCGACTCCGTCGTCGACATCCGCGCCGCCAAGAACGTGCCGGAACTGCCTGGCCGCGGGCTCACCACCGGCAAGCTCCACTTCCTCGCGGCGCTGCCGCGCATCGACGGCAACAGCGACCTCGGCGACCTGGAAGCCGGGGTGGCGGCACTGGTGCATGCCGTCCGCGACTACTGGCCCGGCCCGCCGGCCCCGCGGGTGCGGATGCTGCCGGACCGGCTGCCGGCCGAGCAGTTGCCGCCGCCGGAAGGCAAGCTCAAGGTGGCGCTCGGCTGGAGCGAAACCGAGCTGGCCCCGGTGTGGCACGACTTCTCCACCAGCGCGCACCTGACGATCGTGGGCGACACGGAAAGCGGCAAGACCAACCTGCTGCGCCTGGTCGCCCGCGCGGTGACCCGCTGCTACACCCCCGACGAGGCCCGCGTCCTGCTTGTCGACCTGCGCCGCGAGCTCTTCGACGTGGTGCCGCAGGAGTTCAGGCTCGGGTACGCGGTGTCCGCCGCGGTCGCGAGCCAGATCGTGACCGACGCCGCCAGCCAGTTGCGCGAGCGCGTGCCAGGCCCCGACATCACCCCGGAGCAGCTCCGCCGCCGCGACTGGTGGACCGGCCCCGAGTTCTTCCTGCTCATCGATGACTACGACCTGGTGGCCTCCTCGGCCAACAGCCCACTCCAGCCGCTTGTCGAGTTCCTCCCGCAGGCCGGCGACATCGGCCTGCACGTCGTGATCACCCGTGGCGCGGCCGGCTCCATGCGCACCTCGATGGACCCGGTGCTGCGCCGGCTGCAGGAGTCCAACACGCCCGACCTGGCGCTGTCCTGCCCGCCCTCGGAGGGACCGCTGCTCGGCAACGTCCGGCCCCGGCAGTTCCCCCCGGGCCGGGCCATGCTGCTCACCCGCCGCCAGCACCTTGTCCTGCAGACCGGCTACGTCGCCGACGCCGACGACGGTGGGCACAGGTCCTCGCAGCACGACGGCCGCGACCGGTAAGCGCCGCCAATACGTCAGCCTCACCAACCCGCCGAGCCGGGTGCTGCCGCGCGGACATGACCGCGCGGCAGCGGCCGGCTCGGCTCGGCTCGGCACGCTGGTACACAGCTCAGTGAGCAGGCCCAGTACGGAACTTACCGAGCCGGCGTCTGGATCTCACTGAGCCCACACCGCAATCTCACGGAGATGGCCGATTCGCTCACGCGCCCGCCTGGCCAGGATGGCAGTTACCGGAAGCGAACCAGCTGAAGGTAACGAATTCAGGAGGAAACGGGTCATGAATGCTGCCGTAGCGGATCGGGTCGCGAACACCGAACCGGCGCTCGCGCTGGTCCCCGGCCAGCCGGCCACGCAGGCGGTGGCCACGCGGGCGGCGGCTACGGCCGACGACGAGGCCATCAGCGAGCTGTGGCGCACGCACGGCCCCGCGCTGATACGCTTCGCGCTCAAGCTGACCCTCGGCAACAGGCAGCGCGCAGAGGACATCGTCCAGGAGGCGCTGCTGCGCGCCTGGCGCCACCCCGAAGTGGTCGGCACCGGCCAGGGCGCCATCAGGCCGTGGCTGTTCACCGTGACCCGGCGCATCGCCATCGACATGTGGCGCGCGCGGTCCCGCTTCGAGGAGATCGTCGACGACCAGCACTTGGAGGTTGCCGACCCCGCGGAGCCCATCGAGCAGGCCGTCACCGCGCTGGACGTGCGCGCGGCCCTGGCGAAGCTGAGCGTCGAGCACCGGCAGGTCATCGTCGAGATGTACTACCACGGCCGGTCGGGCCCGGAGACCGCGGAGGTTCTCGGTATCCCGGTGGGAACGGTGAAGTCACGTGCCTACTACGCCCTGCACCAGCTGCGGCGCGCCTTCGCCCCCGCCCAGCCGGCCGGCGAGTCAGCCGGCCGCCTGCCGCAGATGGGCGGGCCAGCCGCGCAGGGCCGCCAGTTGACGCCGCTGCCCGCACCGCAGGCACCCCCTGCCCGCACCGCAGGCACCCGCTCCCCGCACCGTCAGTACCCGCTCACCGCACTGTAGCGGGCAGGCATACGGTAGTGATGTGGTCATGGCCGTCCGCACTGCGCATGACGGGCGGCACGCAGCGCGATAGGGCAGTGGAGGCGCGGCGTGAGCATCGGCGAGGCCCTTGCGGCGGCGCGCCGCGACGCCGGTCTCACCGTTGCGCACGTCAGCCAGCGCACGCGCATCAGGCAGACGATCATCAGGGGCATCGAGCGCGACGACTACTCGTCGTGTGGTGGCGACTTCTACGCCCGGGGGCACATCCGCGCCGTCGCCAAGGTTGTCGGTGCTGACTCCAGGCCGCTGATCCGTGAGTACGACACCGCGCACCGGGCGCCGGGGCCGATCTCGGCAACGGGGATCGACGAACTGGTCACGCTGGGCCGGACGGCGGGGCCGCGCGGGCCGAACTGGACCCTGGTGATGGGGCTGGCGCTGGTGGCTTCGCTCGGTTTCCTTGCCTACTACTTCCTGTCCGGCTCGGGGCAGCCGGTCAATGCCGCGCCAGTGTCCGGGAGCCACGCGGTGACGCACCACCACGCCACTCGCAGCGGCACGAGTCAGGCACCCAAGACCACCCCTGGCGCGGCAGTAGCCATCGCACCCTCACCGCGCCCCACCGTCGCACCCTCCACTCGCCCCACCGTCACTGCCGCACCGCCCGCCAGCGCCGCACCCGCCCCGCGCCCCACCGCGCCGGAAGTGCGGCTGACCCCGGCCGGCGCCGAGGCAGCCAGTGCCGGCGGCGGCCAGGGCGACAACCCGCAGCTCGCGCACCTGGCGATCGACGGCAGTTACGCCACGGCCTGGCATACCGACTGGTACACCACCGCCGGATTCGGGAACCTGTACTCGGGCACGGGCCTGCTCTTGGACATGGGGCACCCGGTCACGGTCACCGGCGCCCAGGTCACTCTCGGCAGCGCCCCAGGTGCCAGCTTCCAGATCCGCGCCGGCGCCGACCCGGCGGACCTGCCGCCCGCCGGCAACGCGGCCGACGCCGAGGGCGTGGTGCACCTGCGGTTCGCCGCCCCGGCGCACGGCCGTTACGTGCTGCTCTGGTTCACCAGGCTGCCGCCCGACCAGGCCGGCACCTACCAGGCGAGCGTGTACGACATCAGGCTCACCGGCCCAGGGTAGAGCCCGCCACCGAACCGGTTATCACCCGGATTCCTGAACGGCTGCCGCGAATGCGGCATCCATTGGTGCGGGGGGCACTGCCAGCCCGGGGGCAACCCCTGGACCCCCGCCGTGGGGTGGAGCCCCCCGGGGGCAGCACAGCCCTGACGGCGGTGCGGATGCGGGCATCCAGGTGGCCGCGTCACGCAGCCGCCAGTTCCCGGCCGTAGTAGACCGTTCTCACCGGGCCATCACCATGCCGCCGTGACGGGCAGTTGGGCCTGCTAGGCGGAGCCAGGAAGGTCGGGGTCGGTGTCGCGGAGCTGACGGCAGCCCTGGTGGCGGATGCGGGTCCAGACCGGCAGGATGAACCACCAGGTGGCGAACCACCCTCGAAGATCAGCAGCAGCGCGGAGCCCATCGTGGCCAGCAGGAGCAGCAGGCCGAACAGCGCGAGCCGGTTGGCGATGCGGACGAGTTGCCGCTTGAGCCGCTTGCGGTAGACCATCCGGTGGAACGCGGCGGGCGCGATCAGCAGCGCGGTCGCGCCCGCGCCGAGGACCACGGTCGCCAGGTAGACGTCGCGCTGAAAGTGGGTGATCGAGGCGAACCGCGTGCTGAACGCCAGGGTGAGCAGGAACGCCAGCAGGATCTGCACGCCGGTCTGGGCGACCCGGACCTCTTGCAGGATCTCGCTGTAGGCACGGTCGAGCCGCTGCAGCGGGGTCTCGCCGCGCGCGCCGGCGTTCCATTGGTCGTGCGCGTCGCCGTCGGCACAGGTATGGCAGTGGTCACCGGGGCGACGTGCGCCGTTTTTCACCCCAGCAGCCGTGCCTTTGACGGGCCGGTTACGGGTGTGCGCCTCGGCCGCGTCGGGGAGGACGGTGAGTTGCTGAGTGTTGGGCATCGTTGTCTCCAGTGCCGTGGGCGGTTTGATCGCGTGACTGAGCACTGCTACGTGACGTTCATCACACGGAGTTCACCGGCGTTCACAATTTTCTCCGGCGGGCGTGACAGCGCGCGGCAGCCGTTCGGGATCAATATGCTCAACCGGCTGTGCGCGTCGCGTCACCGAGTTCGGCCGGCCCAGCTGGCGGGTTGCCGCGTGGGCCAGGGTCACGGGTGCGCGCCGGCCCTGGCTCGCGCATACTGACCCAATGGGGACGGCAGGCGATGGCACCGGGCACGTGCGAATGCTCCTCGGTGCTTACCTCCTCGGCGGGCTTTCCGAGCACGAGGAGTTCTCCGTGCGGGCGCACCTGCACCGGTGCGCGGCCTGCCGGGCCGAGTATGACGAACTGGCGGAGGTTCCGCCGTTGCTCGACCTGCTCGCCGAGGATGCGGGCGCCGGGGGGCCCGATGATCTGGCCGCTGATCCCGGCGGCGACAGCGCGCACGGCGACGTTGGCACGGGGCCTGACGGTGCCGCATCGACATGGCAGCGGTGACCGGCGCATGGGTGGGGACTGAGGTTTTCTCAGCAACTTTCACGCGAGCCGCTTGTGCTCGAATAGCGTCAGGACAAGGGCTGCGCGCGCGATGGGGCCTATCTGGCTGGGGCTCGCG
>WNFJ01735775.1_pt2 | contig 15951 bp, 17 predicted proteins | sample 5400461 | NCBI WGS metagenome assembly WNFJ01 (sample SAMN13153349, study PRJNA577476) | soil metagenome | isolation source: 115 cm saprolite on Douglas fir-dominated hillslope | place: USA:California | collected 2013-09-17 | reverse complement strand
AAATCAAACGGAGCGGTTGGTCCACGAGTTGCCAGTACGACAACGTCCGGAAACACTGACCGCTTGGCAACAATGGCTGCAACACCCCGAGCGGTTTTGGGTGCGCCAAGCTCTGTTCCAGATTCACCTGTGGGTGGGGGCAGGAGTCGGTCTGTATGTTGTTTTGATGAGCGTAACCGGCAGCATAACTGTTTTCCGCGACGAGGTGTCGAGATGGTTCTCCGTCGAGTGGCTCGTGAACCTTCATGAGAACCTACTGCTCGGAGAGAAAGGTCGTCTCGTGAACGGCATCGACGCAATTTGCGTAACGATGGTTTGTGTAACGGGACCCATTATATGGTGGCCGGGACTGAAGAACTGGCGTCGTAGCTTGAAAGTAAACTGGGGATCACGTTTTGCGCGGTTCACTTGGGATGCGCACAGCGCACTTGGGTTCTGGTGCTTTTTCTTCATTCTGATGTGGGGAATCTCAGGCATTTATTTTTCTTTTCCACAAGCATTCAATGTCCCCGCCTCATGGGTTGATCCCGGCGACAAATATGCTGACTGGATTTTGTCCGGGCTCGCCCAGCTCCACTTCGGAAGATTCGGCTGGTATACCGGGGCATTGTGGGCCGTCTTAGGACTCGTGCCTGCCTTCTAGCCTTTACGGGCGTGTTCGTGTGCTGCCACCGGATTATCTATCACCGGAGTTCCTACCCGAATATCCGGTAAGCGAGCGCGGACACACGGGCTACCGGAAAATGCGAGTCCGATAGACGAGGAGAACAGAAGGGAATGACGCCGATCTTCATAGCGATCTACGGATTCATGATTATCTTTGGGATCACTGCGATTACGGCGCTGATATGGGCGATCCAAAGGGGCCAAATGGAACATTTTCGCGAGGGTGATGCAAGCATGTTTGACGGCGACGAACCAGTGGGGAAGGTCACCGACGCTTTTCCTGGAATCAAACGATGAGCGACGCGATCGCCACCCCGGCCCCACGGCTGACGCCGGATCTGCTTCGCGGATCCAAATCGATCGATCATGCCGGCCGCTCTCGCGTTACCAGGAGAGACGAGGCGGCCTACTTGCTGGGTTCTCACGCGGTCGACCGCGAGGTCCAACCGGGGTTGGTCGAGCAACTGGTGCAGGTGCACATCGACAGCCCCGGGGACCGCACGGATCTGTTGGGCCAGTCCCGCGGCAAGCGAAAAATTGTGCGGCATGTCGGTACCAATGATCTGAATGTCAATTGGAGCGGGAAGACCAAAGTTCAGAATCTGAGTGACGATGTCGGCCGGTTCGAAGAAGAAGGCTGTGGCGGGGAAATCCTTTGGCAATTCTTCGCGCAATTTCTGGACATAGTCGGCGGTCGGGTGATGTTTGACTTGAAGAGAGACCAGGACCTCCGCATCGAAATTGCCTACGGTTTCGCTGTTGCTGTAAGACAGATTCATTCCGCTGGTCGGCAGGCCGATGTTGTCGAGAATGCCACCTAGCTCAGAGGCTGGGATCACCTTGCGAATAACGTTTTCCGCCTCGCTAGTGACGCGCGCAGTCTCCTCGATGCGGGTGCCAGTCTTGGCGCGCAGATGGAGGCGTAGCTGGCCGGCGTCGACTGTAGGAAAGAAGTCCTGGCCGAGATGGGTGACAAGCATGAGGCTTGCCAGGCAGAAGATGAGAAAACCACCGGCGAACAGAGCGCGGTGATCGAGACACAGTTGCAGCAGGTTCGAGTAGCTTTGTCGTATAGCGTCAAAACCGCTCTCGAAGGCGTGATGAATGCGGGAGAAAATGCCGCCTTTTTATTCCTGTTCGGGGTGCTGGTACCGGCCCGCTTCTTTCTTCATCAAGTACATGACTAAGGTCGGCACCAGGATTCGTGAAAAGAAGTACGATGCCAACAGCGCGAAAACAACTGCCTCGGCTAGCGGAACGAATAGATAGCGCGCCACGCCGGTGAGGAAAAACATGGGCACGAACACGATGCTGATGGATAACGTAGAGACCAGGGCCGGAATGGCGATCTGCTCAGCGCCGTCGAGGATCGCCTGGACGAGCTCTTTTCCCGTGGCCATCTGGCGTTCGATGTTCTCGATGGTTACCGTGGCGTCGTCGACCAATATTCCGACAGCTAATGCGAGACCGCCGAGCGTCATGATGTTGATGGTTTGGCCAAGCATGCTCAGGACAAGCAGCGAAGTCAGGATGGAGAGCGGAATGGAAATCGCGATAATCAAGGTGCTCCGCCAACTGCCCAGGAACATCAGAATCATCAACGATGTCAGGGCGCCGGCGATGCCGGCTTCGCGTATCACGCCTTGCAGCGAGGCTCGCACAAACAGGGATTGATCGAACTGGGGCGTGATGGTGAGCTGCGGCGGAAGCGTCGCCTTGATACCCGGCAAAGCCTTATAGATTTCCGACACGATCGACAGCGTGGAAGCGCTGCCGGACTTCTGCACCGCAAGCAGGACGCCTCTTTGTCCATCCTGTCGTACGATATTCTGCTGGACGGCGTACCCGTCGCGAACGTGCGCGACATCCTGAATATAGATCGTGCCGCCAGCCACAACCTTGATTGGGATATGGTTGAGAGCATCCACCATGGACGGAGTGCCGTTCAGCCCGACGTTGTACTCTGTCCGCCCGATCTTGGCGGTGCCGGAGGGCAGAATCACGTTCTGTGCGTTAACTGCATTCACCACGTCCATGGGAGAAAGGCCCTTGGCCATGAGCTGGTGAGAATCGATATCCACCATGACTTGCCGGACCTTGCCTTCATAGGGAAATGGGAGCAGAGGCGCCCTGAATGGTCGCCAGTTGAGGGCGGATGAAGTTCACTCCCAAATCGTTCAGCTGCTGTTCGGACATCCCTTTACCGCTTAATCCGAGTTGCAGGATGGGAACCGAGGACGCGTCATAGCTGAGGACCAGGGGAGGCGTGATTCCGGGAGGAAATTGCTTCAGGCCGACCTGGGCCTCGGCGATGACTTCCGAAATCGCTCCGTCGATATTCGCGGTCGGCTGCAGAAACACTTTGATCACCGCAACGCCGTTCAATGACTGCGACTCGATATGTTCGATGTTATTGACGCTAGTCGTAAGAGATCGCTCGAAGATAGAGACGATACGCGTTTCCATCTCGGTAGGCGCGAGGCCCGTATAGGTCCAGATGACGCTGATGACCGGGATGTTGATGCTCGGGAAGATGTCCACCGGCGTACGAAGCAGAACGACCGGGCTGATCAGAAGCAGCACCACGGATAATACGATGAAGGTGTACGGTCGCGCTAGAGCAAGTTTTACTATCCACATAACGAATCCTCGATGTTATTTCGAATCAGGGGATCCGTCTGTGAGCGTCTTGAGAAACGCTACGATCTGATCTTCCTGCTGTTCCGTGAGATGAAGGTTTCCAAGCTGGCGCTTGTTCATCGTGTCGGCGAATTCGGGCGTCGGCCAGCAAGTCTTTTTTTCACCGGGGTCGTTCGCCTGGCACCTCGGTAGCGCGTCACGAGTGTTGTAGAAGTGGACCACTTCCTTCAGGCTCTTCAGATAGCCGTTGTGCATGTAGGCTTTTACGAAGTCGGGCCGGGGCCGCATATCGACGTTACGTAGAGTCGGCGTCTTGAACTTCCCGGTGAATGATCCAGCGAGTTTCGCCCAATCCGGTCGCGGGTTTTGGGGGCTCTCCAGAAACCCTCCAACGCCTTTGTCGATATAGGCTGCTCCCAACGGATTCGCGACATATCCAAACCGGTGTACTTTTGTCTCCGAGTAAAACGGCATGGTGGAATTGGCGGGGACGCCTAGGTTACTCGCTGTGAAATCGGTGAACAGCGGCTCTTCTCCCGGGCCTCCATCTCTGTGGCACTCGTTGCAGTGTGTGGCGGCGCTGCGAAAGAGGTCATTACCGGCCTTCTCTTCTGGCGTGAACTTTGCTTTCCCAGCTAGCACTGCGTCGTACTTGGACGAAAACGGATTGACTTCGCTGGAGGCTTCATAAGACGCCACGGCTTCTGCAAACTGATCGAAGGTTCGATTCGCGGTACCTCGATCTATGGCATTAAGGTGAACGGGAGACGGATCGGACGCGACAGCAGGACCAGGCTGGGCGCACACCTGTTCGACATTCGAAGGCCAGTGGATTGCGAAGGCTTCCGCGCCCCAGACTTGCTCAGCCAGCGGCCGGTAGGGACGCCGGGAAGCGCGATAGACAAGGCACGCCGAATCGATGAAGCCCATTTCTACGGGGTTCAGGGGCGGCCCTTGCGCCTGGTCCGGGACCGGATTATTCAGCCGCGTTCCGGTGGCGCGCATATCCCAGAAAGCTCCGCCCACGAAATCGCCTTGCGCCTGGTTGTAGTGGAGCACGGGCGCGAACGTGGCGTAAGTATGGCTCTGGGGCTTTCTAGAACTGAAGCGCGTCCGGATCGAACCCGGATAAGCGACAGTGGTCGCATTCAACGAGCTGACTGGTCCAGTGAAACCAGTTTCCGGCATATGGCAGAAGGCGCACGCTTCATTCCTATTCACCGAAAGCTCGCGATCGAACAACAGCAGCTTGCCGAGTAGCTCGACTTTTTGGAACTGGCCGCTATGTTCGTTCTGCATGCGCGCCATGGTCTCCGCCTCGATTCGGTCGATCCTGGATTCGACTTTTCGAATCTCTTCTGCCGCGCCGGATGGCATCTTCGATGCTGCTGCCGCGGAAAAACCGAAAATGGCGGCACAGCTCACGAGGGCCAGGCCTACGATGAGCTTGTTCATGGGCATAGTGTGCTCCTGGCTCTCCTACTACAATTGGGCCGCACGCATCTCAACGTCCGAGAGCGTCCATTTAAAGTCCAGCCCGAATCTAAGCGTGGCGCCCGGCACGGCGCGGCTCGCGATCTTGTTTGCCTCCGCTTCAGCCGCGTCGAGCGTGGCAAAGGTCGCGATCACTTGTCCGCTGACGTATAGCTTGTGCCTCTCCGGCTCGGACTCAATCAAAAAGAAGGTGGGCTTATTTCGCATATCGTGTCTCCTTCTGTGCCCACCTACCAGCATCGCTTTGAAGAACGCAACTGCGGCGCCAATGCCCCGGGTCGCGCGCGAGACTCCCGCAGGTCGTTGAAACCAAGATGAGCGATAGAGGTGCTCCGAACGCTCGGACGACGGAGGGACACTAGGTGTCGAGTGATCGACCGATGTCCGCAGGGTGTATGTCTGTCGCATATTAAGCCGCCCCGAAAGCCGCTGCCCTTGAGAGGCCGCGCTTGCGCATCTTGCTGATCAAGGTGGTCCGTTTCACGCCCAGACGCGCCGCCGCTCCGGCAGCGCCACCTACCACCCAATTGCTCTCCCGCAGTGCGTTCAGGATGTGAACGCGCTCCGCTTCGGCGAGGGTGGCAGGTTCTTGCTGGATCGCCACGCTCGATGGCAGCGCCGAGAGTTTCAACACAACGCCGGTAGTTAGGATGACCGCTCGCTCGATGATGTTCTGCAATTCCCGAATGTTCCCGGGCCAGGAGTAGCGGACCAGCGCCTCCATGTCATTCGAGGTAATCATCCCGATCTGCTTGGCCATCCTTTCCGCGTATTTACCGACAAAGTGGGCCACCAGCATCGGAATGTCTTCCAGCCGGCGACGGAGCGGGGGAACAGCCAAGGGAAACACATTGAGCCGGTAATAAAGATCCATTCGGAACTGCTTCTCGGCGACAAGCTTGCCAAGGTCTTGATTCGTTGCGGCCACCACGCGAACATCGACGCGATGGGTATGCGTGCTGCCCAATCTTTCGAATTCCTGCTCCTGCAGGACCCGCAACAACTTGGCCTGCAATTCTAGTGGAATATCGCCGATTTCATCCAAGAACAGAGTGCCGCCGTTCGCCGCCTCGAATCGGCCTATCTTCTTCGTCACAGCTCCCGTGAAGGCCCCCCTTTCATGGCCGAAGAGCTCGCTCTCGAGCAGCCCCAGAGGGATCGCCGCGCAGTTCAGTTTCACGAAAGGTCGATCCTTGCGTCTGCTGCCCATGTGAATAGCGTGCGCGATGAGCTCTTTGCCGCTACCCGTTTCCCCCTCGATGAGAACCGTCGAGTCGGTGGGAGCCACTACCCGAATTTGATCCAACACTCCACGGAAAGGCTTGCTCGAACCTACTATGCCTTCAAACTCATTTCGGCTTTCTTGCGCGTCAACGCTCTCCAGGAATTGGCGGAGTGAGACATAGGAGTCAAGTTCGGCTACTGTCTCGGACGGCGGGCCCGCGAAGGCCCGCAAAGAACGGCATCGTGAGTCCCTCTCAGATCCTTTCAAAGCGATGACATTATCGGAATTCATCTTTTCTACCCTCCAGTGAACTTTCACTTTCCAACCCCATTCTGAATCCGATGCCGTTTGCCAACAACCCTCAATGGGAGTTCCGCTACCCAGCTAAATCGTCATGTCGGATGGCGCCCCTTTCGAGGGGTATGAGGCTAACACCCAGTTATGCGGTCTTCGCCCACGTGCGTTTTGCGAAATGGGTAGGGGCCTGATAAACGAATGCGAAGCAGATCTACCGCAACGGAATCCGAATCCGCTTCCGTCCAAATAGGCGGGCATCCACAGACCACGCGCCAGGGCCGAGCATCGCCAGTGCGGCGCCCATAGTCCCAAGCAGGATGTGCATCCACGGATCGGTGGGATGCGAGTAGGCGAGACACAGCTCCGCGATAGCCATCAGCATACCCGCGACCGGCGTCCACAAACCAAGCAGCAAGAGCATTGCGGCGCCGGCCGCGGCCACTTGCGGGAGGGCCAGTGCCGGCAGAGGCGCCGCCAGCAGTCCTGCAATCATGTTCTGAACAGGTGGAATCGCTGCTACCGCTCGCAAGAATACGAGCCCAGTTCCAGGCCAACCTTCCGGAAATGTCGAGAAAAGCCGTTGCACAAGCGGTCCCACCTTTAGCCTACCGATGTTCAGAACACATCGAAACCCTAAAAAGCGGATCGGGTGAACCCCTCTTTCGAGGGGCTAGAGATCGATGATTTCGCGTTTCAGCCAATGGTAACGGCGTGAGTGCGATCGTTGGCGCCCAGTTGGCAAGAATGCATCGGTGGCATGCTCGGCGAGTTCCGTGGGCACTTCGGGCAGGATCCGCTTTTGTCCGGCATGAAGGAGACGGATGGTCTCCAGAAGTTCCTTCCGCAGGAAACCCTTGCAGCAGACAGGCGCGAGCGCCGGCTTTGAGTACGCGCAATATTGGACTGTCGACGGTCTCGATCGCCGCCCCCGGAGAGCACAACGACCAGCCCGGCGTCGAATGCGAGCGGGTCTCCACTTCACCGCTTACGGAGACGCTTTCGAGCGATCTGAACTGAGCCTCAGCGCATGGCGCGAGACTGATTAAGGCCAAAGAGAGACAACAGACATATGACTTCATGTTTAGAATACTCCAGCGGAAATAGGCCCAGCCCACGTGTAATTGCGCTGGCTCGTTCACGTTTGAGTAAGGAGCAATATGTGCGCCAACGGACAGGCTCCGCAGACGCTTCTGCTTACTTTTGTTTTGTGTTGAACGCGCCCACACTGCGTCATCGCTGCGACGTTTGAATCGACGCGTATGCTCCGCGTGCGTATGCTCGCCTTCTCGATTTCATCGAACAGCACAAAACCGATCACCACCTGTGCGTGATTTTGATTGATATTCTCCCAGGCTCGGAAGTGGCTTTCCCATAACGCGCACTCCGGCCGCAATGGCGCTGGCGCGACGATATGTCGGAGCCGGTGTCGCAAGGACGTCACTCTCCGCGCCAGTGATCGCGATCTTTCTTCACCAGCCCGAGTGGCCATGCGAGTGCTTCACTCCGTATAGCGAATATGTGGATTGTCAGACTAGCGCTGCGCCGGCCATATACCTTCATCGTGATGGCGCTCTTGATCGCTATTCTGGGCGGGATTTCGATCGTGACCATGCCGACCGATATATTTCCGTACATTAACATACCGGTGGTCGGAGTCATCTGGTCCTACAACGGCATCAGCCCAGATGATATGGCGAAGCGTGTCATAACCCTCTCGGAGCGCGCGATGACTACCACGGTGAGTAACATCGAGCACATCGAGTCTACCGCCTACAATGGCGTAGGTTTGATCCGGGTGTATCTGCAGCCAGGGGCCAGCGTAGATCTGGCTATCGCTCAGATTGTCGCCATCAATCAGACTATTCTTCGAACCATGCCGCCCGGCATCTTCCCGCCGAATGTCGTGCAGTATGACGCGTCCAGTGTCCCCATTCTGCAGTTGGGGCTCAGCAGCAGTACGCTCACCGAGCAGCAACTGTTCGACTATGGACAAAACTTTATCCGGACGCGACTTTCGACAGTCAATGGGATCGCTGTGCCGCTGCCTTATGGCGGGAAGGTTCGCAGCGTCATGGTGGATCTGGATCCCGACGCCCTTTACGGAAAGGGGCTGTCGGCGACGGACGTATCGACTGCGCTCAGCCTGCAGAACCTCATCCTTCCCACCGGGACCGTGAAGATCGGGACGCGCGAATACCTGATCCAGCTCAACAGCAGCCCCGAGCTGGTCTCTGCGTTAAACGATGTGCCCATCAAGACGGTAAACGGCGCTCCGATCTACATGCGGGATGTGGCGCAGGTGCGAGACGGTTACTCGGTGCAAACCAACATCGTTCGCACCGACGGCAACCGCTCCGCTCTGCTTACCGTGCTGAAGCATGGCAGCGCGTCGACTTTATCGGTCGTCAACGATGTCAAGAATCTTCTTCCAAAGATCGCGGCTACTCTCCCGCCGGATCTCAAAATCAGCCAGCTTTTCGACCAATCTCTGTTTGTACGCGCGTCGGTTAGCGGCGTGGTCCGGGAAGCGACGATGGCAGCGGCCCTGACGGCGGTGATGATCCTGCTCTTCCTCGGTAGCTGGCGCAGCACACTGATTGTCTGCCTGTCGATACCGCTATCGATTCTCACGTCCCTGATCGTTCTGGGCTTCCTCGGGGAGACGATCAATGTGATGACGCTCGGGGGTTTGGCCCTGGCGGTGGGAATCCTGGTGGACGACGCCACGGTGGAAATCGAAAACGTGCACCGCAATATGGGAATGAAAGGCAAGACACTGGTGCGCGCGATTCTCGATGGAGCGCAGCAGATCGCGGTGCCTGCGTTCGTCTCCACGCTCTCCATCTGCATCGTGTTCGTCCCGGTGCTGATGCTGTCGGGCGCCGCGAAGTTCCTGTTCACGCCCCTGGCGATGGCGGTGGTGTTCGCCATGTTAACTTCCTATCTGCTCACGCGAACCGTCGTTCCGACCCTGGTCCATTATTTGCTGCCGTCGGAGATGGCGCTGTATCAGGAGGGAGAGGACAGCGGGGGCTCGAGCTCGGCCGGCGTGATCTGGCGCGTCCATCAAGCCTTCGACCGGCAGTTTGAGAAACTGCGTCATGCCTATCACGGTCTGTTGGAATGGGTGCTTCAGAACCGGGTCCTGGCGGGTGGCGCTTTTGCTCTCTTCGCGATTGTGTCGATGGGACTGATTGTCTTCCTCGGCAATGACTTCTTCCCCTACGTCGACTCCGGAGAGATGCGCCTGCACGTGCGCTGCCCGAGTGGAACCCGGATCGAGGAGGCGGAGCGGATTTTCGCCGCTGTTGAAGAGGAGATCCGCAGCGTGGTTCCGGCGCGGGAACTGGACTCGATTCTCGATAACATCGGTCTTCCCACCTCCGGCATCAATCTCGCCTTCAGCGACAGCGCCACGGTCGGAAACGGCGATGGGGAGATTCTGATTTCGCTCCAGACCAATCACCATCCGACGCTGGACTACACCAGGGTGCTTCGGGAAAGGCTGGCGGTGAAGTTCCCCACCGTGACTTTCTTTTTTCAGGCCGCCAACATTACAAATCAGATTCTGAATTTCGGATTGCCGGCGCCGATCGATGTGCAAATCACCGGTAATAACTTGGCGGCCAGCAACCAGATCGCGGTGCAATTGCAGCGCGACATCGCGCACTTGCCCGGAGCAGTCGACGTGTTCATCCGGCAGCAGGTGGATTATCCGACGGCGACTGTGAATGTCGACCGCATCCGGGCCGATGAGTCGGGAATGACTCAGAAAGACGTGGCCAACAGCCTTCTCATTTCGCTCTCCTCGAGCGGACAGGTTTCGCCCAACCAATGGCTTAACATCGCCAACGGAGTGAACTACACCGTGAACGTACAGACACCTCAGTTCAAGATCGACACCTTCGATGCAATGCAGCGTACGCCGATCACGGCCACCAGCTCTGGTGAAAGCACGCAGTTGCTGGACAACCTGGCGACTCTGCAGCGGACCAACACACCAACGATCGAGAATCACTACGACGTTCAACCAGTTTTCGATGTCTATGCAAGCCCCGACCAGCGCGACCTTGGCTCTTTCGCCACCGACGTCACCAAAATCCTGGACAAAGCGAAGGCCAGTCTGCCTCGCGGCACGACCATCCAAATGACCGGGCAGGTGGACACCATGCGTACCTCTTTCACGCGGCTCGGCATGGGTATGGTATTTGCCATCCTGCTGGTCTATCTGCTGATGGCGGTCAACTTTCAATCCTGGGTCGACCCGTTCATCATTTTGACCGCGCTTCCGGGCGCGATGGCCGGCCTGTTGTGGATGCTCTACATGACCAGGACCACATTGAGCGTGCCAAGCCTGATGGGAGCGCTGATGTGTATCGGCGTCGCTACGGCGAACAGCATCCTGCTGGTCACCTTCGCTAACGATGAGCGCGCGGAGGGAAAGAACGCCATTGAGGCGGCTCTATCGGCGGGCTTCACGCGCATTCGCCCGGTCACCATGACGGCGCTGGCCATGATCATCGGCATGGTTCCGATGGCGCTGGGCCTGGGTGAAGGAGGCGAACAAAATGCGCCGCTGGGACGCGCGGTGATCGGCGGCTTGCTGCTGGCCACTCCAACCACGCTCCTGTTTGTTCCGATTATGTATAGCTGGCTTCGCGGGAAGCCACCAGTGGATCTGGACCACCAGATCGCCGAGGAGGCAGGCGAGACGCCTTCGCAACCAGGCAAGATATGAATACCATCGCGGCGGATCAATCGAAAATCTCGGTGCCTCACCGGCCTTGGCGGCTCCTCATCGCCGGATGTCTGGCTTTGCTCGCGATAGCGGCGTTCCTCGAGGGTTACATCGCCCGGAAGAAAACTGCCCGTCAGCTCGATGCGGCAGCCGCGCTTCGCCAGACTTCTCCGCCTCTGGTGAACGTCGCGAAGGTGAAGCGCGCACCTTCCAGGAGCGAGGTCCAGCTGCCAGGCAACATTACGCCGATCACCGAAGCGTACGTGTATGCCCGCGCGGCCGGATATCTCAAAACCCGGTACGTCGACATCGGCGACCGTGTGCGCGCGGGACAATTACTCGCCGAGATCGACGCTCCGGATCTCGACCAACAGGTTACCCAGGCCCAGGCCGCCGTTGCGCAGGCGGAAGGCCAGCTCGGCCAGGCGGAGGCTACCTTGCAGCAGCTTACCGCTACACGCGACCTGGCCAATATCACCTGGAAGAGATACCAGGTGCTCACCGCCAGCGGCGCGGTGTCGCGTCAGGACGGTGATACGCAGCAGACCGCGTCCAAAACCTCCGAGGCGAATGTCACGGCCGGCGAAAAGAATGTCCGGGCGGCGCAGGAGTTCGTTCGCGCCAGCAAAGCCACATTGCAAAGACTGATCACGCTGCAGGGGTATGAAAAAATCACTTCCCCGTTCGCAGGTGTCGTCACTTCCAGAAACGTCGACGTGGGCGCGCTCATCTCGACCACCGGCTCGGGCCAAGGACCGACCTCGTCGACCGCTTCGCCGACCGACGTCGCGAGAGGCGGAGAGATATTTCGCGTGGCGGAAATCAGCCGCCTCCGTATTCTCGTCTCAGTCCCGCAAACGGAGGCGCGGGGAATCACGGTCGGCCAGGCGGCAGACGTGAGTGTTCAGGAGTTTCCCAATCAAACCTTCCCCGGCAAGGTGACGCGCACCTCGAACTCTTTGGATGCGGGGTCGAGAACTCTTCTGACTGAAGTACAGGTCGCGAACCCAACGCGCATTCTCCTGCCTGGCATGTACACTCAGGTCAAGTTCATCACCAACCGAAGCGATCCGCCATTCCTTGTTCCAGACGCGGCACTTGTGGTGGAGGCGAACGGCACTCAGCTCGCCGTGCTCGAGCCGCTGAGTGCGCAGGAGCAGGCGAATACGAAATGGCAAGGCGCCCGGCGTGTCCACTTCCAGAAAGTGCAACCGGGGCGCGATTACGGAATCGATCTGGAGATTCTGAGCGGGCTTCGGGGAAACGAAGAAGTAGCGGTGAATCCCGGCGATTCAGTGAAGGAAGGAGTTATCGTCCGACCGGCGGCGTCAGCTTCCGGTCAGCCGAGCAAATAGGATGAGAGCGTCTCTGCAAGCCGGCATCGTGATGGCGCTGGTTCCGATTGTCGCCACGGCGCAGCCGCGCGTATTCGGGTGGTATCGGTCGCCGACGGTGTCACCTGTGAGCTTTCAAAACTCCTCCCGGATCGAGAGCTTGATGCGCGCCGGCCAGCTCTACCTGTCGCTGCCGGACGCAATCGCACTTACTCTCGAGAATAACCTCGACCTCGAATTGCAGCGATTTCTGCCGCGGATTGCCGGCACGGATGTACTGCGCGCGAGCGGAGGCGGCCTGTTGCGCGGATTGAGTCTGCTGATCAACGAAACAGCTCCCGGCATCGGAGGCCCGAGCGGCCCTTTGCTGACCAGCCTCACCGCCGGGTCGACTCCCAGTTCGCTGGTCAACACAAACTTCTCCGATCTCGCCCTGATCAGCCAGCAGCAGAATAATCTCTCGGTCACAGGCGTTATTCCATTTTCGACTGGTCCGACGATCCCTCAATACGACCCGTCGATATCCGGACTGTTGAGCTGGGCCCATCAATCGACTCCGGAATACAGCACAGTCCTCACGGGTGGATCGAACTGGCTGGTTACGAACAATACGAATGGAAGTGTCAGCCTGACGCAAGGCTTCTCGCCCGGAACGCAAGTCGGCCTCAACTTCGATAACACCCGCTTCACCAATAACACGACCCGCTATACGTATAATCCGACCATCAGCTCGGATCTCGGGGTCACGATCACACAGCCACTCCTGCGCGGCTTCGGAATCGACCTGAACCGGCGGTTCATTCGCATCGCGAAGAACAGTCAAAAAATCGCGGACATGGTTTTCAGGCAGCAGGTGATTGACACGATCGCCGGCATCTCACGGCTCTACACCGATCTGGTGAGTCTGAACGAAGACGTCAAAGTGAAACGGGAGTCGCTGCGGCTCTCCCAGCGGCTGTATGACGACAACAAGGATAAGGTCGATCAAGGTACACTAGCGCCCATTGAAGTGATCCGGGCAGAGGCCCAATTGGCTGCAAGCCGGCAGGCGCTGATCTCCGCCGAAGGTTTGGTGCGGCAGCAGGAGTTGATCGTCTTGACGGCGATCACGCGGCGCGGACTCACCAACCCAGCTATCCGAGAGGCGCATATTACCCCGACTGATTTCGTGACAGTTCCTGACAAGGAGCCCGTCGAGCCTGCCCAGAACCTCGTTGCGGATGCGCTCAAGAATCGGCCCGACCTCGCGCAGGCGGGCATTCAGGTCGAAAACTCACAGATCAGCCTGAAGGGTTCGCTCAACGCGGTGCGCCCGCAGGTCGACCTTGTCGGAACAATGCAGAACAGCGGGCTTGCGGGGGAGCTGAATCCACTGGCCGGCGTGACGGCCGGCGGGCCGAACGCCGGCGGCTATGGTGGGGCGCTAGGACAGGTTTTTCGGCGAAACTATCCGACCTATAGCGTCGGCGTGCAAATGACTTTGCCTTTACGGAATCGTGTGGCGCAAGCTGACGCCGTCCGTGACGAGCTGCAGTTGCGGCAGGCTCAGATCCGGCGGCAGCAACTGGAAGACCAGGCGCGGCTGGAAGTTGCCGATGCCCAGGTGTCGACGCAGCAGGCGCGCGCCGCCTACGAAGCCGCCGTGCAGAGCCGGATCCTGCAAGAGAAATCAGTCGCGGTGGAGCAGCAGAAGTTCGACGTCGGCGTGTCGACCAACTTTCTAGTGATTCAGTACCAGAGTTATCTCGCCCAGGCTCGGTCCACTGAGGTGGCTGCCAAGGGAGCCTATTCGAAAGCCAGAATCGCGCTGGAAAGAGCGACGGGCAGAATCCTCGAGACGAATCACGTCTCGATCGATGAAGCGTACCAGGGCCGCGTCTCCCGCCCACCAGCGCAACTTCCATGAGGAGGATCGTATGAAGAAGATGCATCTCACAGCAGCATTACTAATACTGCAGGTCGGCTGGACTCTTTCGGCTCAGGAAATGTCGTTCGGCTCGTGCCAGGTATTTGGACAGGTTTTCGGTATCGACCCGCTCGTGGGCGATATGCTGGTGAAAAGCCCATCGGCAGATATCGGCGGACTCCGGTTTGACCGAACGACGGCCTTCGCGCGGGCTTCCCTTAATGCAAGCTCGGCAGCGCCGGATCGCATCACGCCTCCCGAAGTGAATAATGGTGACCTGATTTGCGCTCGAGCCACAAAGGAGAGCGACTCGGTGATAATGGCCGGGTCAAGAGTGCTGGTCGCGTCACGACGGGAGATCCAGGAGCAGCAGAAAGCCAGCCTTGTCCAATGGTCAAAGTTCGGCGCGTCGGGTGAGGTCGTGAAGCTCAATGAGAAGGAGGGGAGTTTCATTCTGGAGCGAAGCCTTCCCGGCGGAGCAACAGGGAATCTGCTGGTCGAGACGTCTCGATTGACGCGATTCCGGCGGTATCCGGCGGGCCTCGCCCATTTGACTGACGCTACGGCTGCTCCGACGACGCACATTCGCGTGGGAGATAGGCTGTATGTCCGTGGAGATCCCAGCGCCGACGGAGCCTCGATGAAGGCCAGAGTAATCCTGCTCGACGGTTTTCAGGCCTTGACCGCGACAATCGACTCATTGGACGCGCTTGCCGAAATGGTAACCTTGCATGAGCTGAGTACCGAGAAGCCTATAGAGGTTCGCATAAGGCATTCGGATCTGTTTCTGCTCAACCCAGGGCTGGATCCGGCACAAAACGAAACCAGCGAAAGTCCTCGCGGGCGTAAGCTGCAGACGCTTGATTTTGGTGACCTCCAGGCGGGTGACTCTGTGGTCGTAGTGGGCAAGTTGGATGACTCTTCAGGCCGGATGAAGGGCATAGCCCTTATCGCCGATTTTGGTGAAGTTACCCCGAAGCAATCCGGCCGGCAGGTTTCGTGGAAGCTCGGATCTATGAAGCTGGATCTTCCCTGATGGTCAGGCGCATCGTCATCCCAGCCATTCAGGATTCTGATAAGTCCCGTCGAAGGTGTGAGTCGTCTTGTAGTGCTCGTATTTGCCCTGCTGCGCGGCCTGGGCGGTCTTAGCGAGAAGGGCCTCTATTTCGGCCGGCTTCATTGGCCGGAAACTCCGCGCCGTCCGCAGCGCCTGCTCGAGTATCTGTATGGAATCACAGCCGGTGATCACGACGCTGGTCGGAAGGTTCATCGCGTAATGCAGGCATTCCGTGGGGGTCGCCGTTTTGCTTTCGAGGATGATATGATCGCCCATCGGTTTCATTCCCAGCACGCCGATATCTCCCTTCACCAGCACGGGCAGCACGTTCTTTTCGAAGCTGTCGAAATGAGCGTCCATCACGTTCAGCGGCATCTGAACCGTGTCGAAGCGGAATTGATGACTGGCCGCGGTCTCGAGCATCTTCAAGTGGACCTCAGGACTTTTGTGGCCTGTAAAGCCGATGTAGCGGATTTTCCCCGCTTTCTTTGCTTTGAGCGCCGCTTGCATGGCGCCGCCGTCTGCGAAAATGCGGTCCGGATCGCTCATGCGGATGATTTCGTGAAATTGCAAGAGGTCGACGTGATCGGTCTC
>WNFJ01554659.1_pt1 | contig 15956 bp, 9 predicted proteins | sample 5400461 | NCBI WGS metagenome assembly WNFJ01 (sample SAMN13153349, study PRJNA577476) | soil metagenome | isolation source: 115 cm saprolite on Douglas fir-dominated hillslope | place: USA:California | collected 2013-09-17 | reverse complement strand
CGGGCCCGTCGCCGAAGCCGTGGAGATGGCCGGGCTGCTGAGCAGGCTCGATCCGGAATCGGTCATGGTATATCTGCCGGGCCGGATGAAAGATTTTCCACGAACATCGCAAGACCGCATCGTGCGGCAGATTTCCGCCAGTGGAGCGGCCAGAAGGTGCCACATCTTGCTCGAGTTGATCGATCACGTGGATCCACTGGTGACGCCGCTGGTGATCGACGAGATCGGTGTCACTTCGGACCGCGAGGCGCTCGGCAAACTGCTGACGCTCGCTGACGGCGACTTGCCATCTGGTGGCGGACCGTATCTGCGCGTCAAAGCCATCGAAGCACTGGGGAGAATTCAGGCGCCCGAATCGGCCAGCACCTTAAAGCGCCTCCTTGAAGCGAAGAAAGTGTTTGGCTGGGTCCAGCCGCAGGAACTGCGCATCGCTGCGCTGCAGGCGCTCGAGAAACTCGATCCGGAGTGGGTTCGCGACTATCTGCCCAAGAGCGGAATTGACAAGGAAGACCTCACGCTCGCACCGCTGGAGATTCCAGTCACGTCGAAATTTGTGCGGCAGCGCCGGCACACACGCGTGCGGCTGAGGAAGACGGTCAGGGCGGTGTGCATGAACCTCAAAGAAAGTTGTTCCATGGAGATCAAAACCGCCAGCCTGACGGGAGGCGTTGCGACCCTCAGCCGCCACCTGACGCCCGGGACGCAGGTGCAATTGAGATTGCAGATTGGCATGAGGAATTTGCAGGCTACGGCGCTCATGCGCGATTCCCGTGCGCAGGACATGGCCTTCGAGATCGTAGACATGAACCTCGACGAGCGCAGCAAGTATCGGCGCATGCTGGCCGGAAACCTCTCCAACAGTTCTAGCAATCAGGGCGCCGGCGAAAGCGACGGCGTTCCGGTGCCCGCTGGCGTCGCTGGTTCCAGGTAAAGCCCCATTCCGCCGCACAGATCGCGATGTCCCTGTTCGGCGAGAGCCCACGTCGTGTTTCTTGGCGCTGGCGCACCCAACCAGTTAGAATAAGATGTTTGCACTCGCGGCATTGTACTGCCCAGTGCAGGCGGGCACGCAGAGAACCGTCAGGAGACGGCGACACCCCTCATGGATCTAGCCAAGTTCATCGACAAGCTTGTCGCTCGGTTTATCGGCACCAAGCACGAGCGCGACATCAAGAAATTGCGGCCCATCATCACGGCCATCAACGGGCAAGAAGCCGAGGTGCAGTCGCTCAGCGATGAAGGCCTTAAGACGCGTTTTGCGGAGCTCCGCGCCCAGGTGCAGGAGCAGTTGAAGGACGCCGATCCCGCGGAGCCTGCCTACAAGGAGCAATTGCAGAAGGCCCTGGAGCAGGCGATCGTGCCGGCATTCGCCCTGGTCCGCGAAGCGGGCCGCCGCTTCCTGAACATGCGGCATTTCGACGTGCAGCTCATCGGCGGCATCGTCCTGCACGAAGGCAAAATCTCGGAAATGAAGACGGGCGAGGGCAAAACGCTCGTCGCGACGCTGCCTGCGGTTTTGAATGCGCTGGCGGGGCGCGGCGTTCACATCGTTACCGTGAACGATTACCTGGCACGCCGCGACGCGGAATGGATGAGTCCACTCTACCGCGCGCTGGGATTGAGCGTTGGTGTGATCGTGCACGATCTCGATGACGACCAGCGCCGCGCGGCGTATGGCGCGGACATCACCTACGGTACCAACAACGAATTCGGCTTCGACTACCTGCGCGACAATATGAAGTACGACCTCGCGCAATGCGTGCAGCGCGGGCACCAGTTCGCCATCGTCGACGAAGTCGACTCCATCCTAATCGATGAGGCGCGCACCCCACTGATCATTTCCGGGCCGTCGGAAGAGTCCACCGACAAATACGCCAAGATCGACAAGATCATCCCCAAGTTGATTCAGGACATCGACTACACGCTCGACGAAAAACACCGCACGGCGACCCTCACCGAAGAAGGATTTGCCAAGTGCGAACGCCTTCTTTCCCTCACCAACATGTCCGATCCGGCGAACATCGATATCATGCACCACGTCTACCAGGCGCTGCGGGCCCACACGCTTTATAAGAACGACGTGGACTACGTCGTAAAAGACGGTGAAGTCATCATCGTCGATGAATTCACGGGCCGCCAGATGCCCGGCCGCCGCTGGTCCGACGGTTTGCACCAGGCCGTGGAGGCCAAGGAAGGCGTGAAGATCGAGCGCGAAAACCAGACGCTAGCGACGATTACTTTTCAGAATTATTTCCGCATGTACAAGAAACTCTCGGGCATGACCGGTACGGCGGAAACGGAAGCGGCGGAGTTCGGCAAGATTTACAATTTGGATGTCACGGTCATTCCGACGAACCGCCATTTGATCCGCATTGAATCTCCGGACGTGGTTTACCGCACGGAAAAAGAAAAGTTTGAAGCCGTGGTGAACGGCATCATGCAGGAAGACAACTCGCTCGCCAACGGCATCCGCCAATATCACCAACGCGGCCAGCCCGTGCTCGTCGGCACGATCTCTATCGAAAAGTCCGAGGCCATCGCAGAATTGCTGAAAAAAGGCGGCGTCCCGCACCAGGTGCTGAACGCCAAGCAGCACGAGCGCGAGTCGCGCGTCGTGGCCCAGGCCGGCCGCAAAGGCGCGGTCACCGTGGCGACCAACATGGCCGGCCGCGGCACGGACATTCTGCTCGGCGGCAACCCCGAGCAAATGACCCGCGACCATTTTCTGAAAAATAAGCTGGCTATGCCCTATGCGGCGGCTCCGGCGGTGATCGGCGCAGATCCCTCGGGCGGCAACGGCACTCAGCCGGCGGTCCCGATGGTTCTCTTCCAGCACGAAGGCAAGATTTTTCAAGTGCCAGCCGACCAGTGGAAGCCGGTGTACGAGCAGTTTGCCGGGCAGTGCAAAGCCGAACACGACGAAGTGGTCGCGCTAGGCGGACTGCACATCCTTGGTACGGAACGCCACGAGGCGCGGCGCATCGATAACCAGTTGCGTGGCCGCGCGGGACGCCAAGGTGACCCCGGCTCCTCGCGATTTTTCCTTTCGCTCGAAGACGACCTGATGCGCATCTTCGGCGGCGAGCGCGTGAAGGCGCTAATGTTCCGCCTGGGCATGACCGAAGGCGTGCCCATCGAGTCGAAGCTGATTTCGCGGCGCATCGAGAACGCACAAAAAACCGTCGAAGCGCAGAACTTCGACGCGCGCAAACACCTGCTCGAATACGACGACGTGATGAACAAGCAGCGCGAAACGATTTACGCGATTCGCCGCTCCGCGCTGGAAGGAAAAGACCAGCGCGATTACGTTCTCGGCATCGCCGAAGACGTCGTGCGCGAACTCGCCGATACGTTCTGCCCGCGCGAGCAGCATCCCGATCAATGGAACACCACGCAGTTCCTCGCGGAGAGCAACGCGCAGTTCGGCATTGACATGAAGGCTGCGGGCGCAGATCCGGGCACGCTGAGCCACGACCAGCTTGCCGACGCTGCGGCCGAAGCCGTCACCAAGCGCTACGAGGAAAAAGAAAAGCAGTTCGGCGCGGACCTGATGCGCTGGCTCGAGCGCCGCATTATCCTCGACGTGGTCGATTCGCAGTGGAAGGACCACTTGCTCTCGCTGGACCACTTGAAAGAAGGCATCGGCCTGCGCGGCTACGCGCAAAAAGATCCGATCGTGGAGTTCAAGAAAGAGGCCTTCACGCTTTTCGAAGACATGATGGCGCGCATCGATAACGAAACGATCCGCTATCTCTTTCACATTCAGGTGCAGCAGGGTGAGCAACCGCCTTCGGGTGCGCCACCACTTTCGTCTCCGCCGCAGCCAACGCGCCCGCGCGCTGATGCCGTTGCCGCAAGCGCCGCAGCGCGGGCCGGCGAGCCGCAACATTTGCCGGCCGTGGCGCGTGAAATCGAGCGCCGCCAGCAGCGCCAGCAAAAAGATTTGCAATATCAGACGGGGCCGGCGCAGGCTGAAGCGCCGAAGCCAGTGAAAGTTGGCGCGAAAGTGGGCCGCAACGATCCTTGCCCCTGCGGGTCGGGAAAAAAATACAAGAAATGCCACGGCGCCAACGCATAGAGAAGAAGCTGTAGCGGCGGCTTTACGCCGCCACTCACATCGAGGAAAACGAAATGCCACCAGCACCACAACCAATGCCCGAACGCCAGCCGATCCCTGGCGTAAAAAATCTCGTCGCCGTTGCTAGCGGCAAAGGCGGCGTGGGCAAGACCACCGTCGCCGTGAATCTCGCGCTGGCGTTGGCGAAGCTCGGCCACAAGGTTGGTCTGCTCGACGCCGACGTTTACGGGCCGAACGTGCCGATTATGCTGGGCGCGACGCAGCAGCCGGAGGCCACGAGCGACAAGCACATCATTCCTGTGCAATCGCAAGGGCTAAAGATGATTTCCATGGGCCTGTTGAACCCCGGCGACAAGCCCATGATCTGGCGCGGGCCGATGCTCCACAGCGTGATTACGCAATTCCTGCGCAGCGTGGAGTGGGGCGAGCTGGACTACTTGATCATCGATCTTCCGCCGGGCACCGGCGACGTGCAGTTGACGCTGATTCAAACGGTTGCCGTCACCGGCGCTGTGCTGGTGACCACGCCATCGACCGTGGCGCTTGCCGATGTGCGCAAAGCCATCGAAATGTTCCGCCAGGTAAACGTGGAAGTTCTCGGCGTGGTCGAGAATATGAGCACGTTCGCTTGCCCGCACTGCGGCAAGTCGTTGGACATCTTTGGCCACGGCGAAGGGGCGAAAACTGCGCTGGCTTACGGCGTGCCGGTGCTTGGCGAAATTGAAATCGATCCGCGCATTCGCATCGGTGGAGACACCGGCAAGCCTGTGGCGGCGCTTGGCGAAAACGCTGCAGGTGCGAAGAGTCTCTATAATGTCGCGCGGGCTCTTGTCGCGCGCCTGGCGGAAGTGGCCGGGACTACCGGCGGCCCAGCGGTGCAGATCGATTGAAGCTTCACGCTTTCTTCCGCTTAGCGAATTTCTGCAACGCCTCGATCTTGGCAAGCAGACAATTGCGGCACAAGCATCCTTCGTCCTCGGCCGGCATCGGGACATGCGGCAGTTCCGCGCACCAGCAGCCGCCTTCCGGCTGACAAGTCATCGCAGCGCCGCATTGTGCACATCGGGTTTCCACCTGGCGATGATGGCGCAGTTGCGGCGCGGCGTCCAGAGGCGCATGCGGCGTTGCAGCCCCGGTTTCCTTGTCAGTCGGCCAACGCGGATGATATCTTGACGTGATTCGTGTACGCCAAGTCTTCTGCAGGGGCTGGTCCTGCCCCGCCCGTGGGGCACGATATATCGTGCCCCTACAATGAGATAACGATGCCTGCGCGTCGCGAGTGCATCATAGACCGGAGAGAAAGACACGATTGACTCGACAACCCGACATCCGGCCCTATCGCGGCAAGCGTCCGCAAATCGCTGCTTCGGCTTACATCGATCCCGCGGCCGTCATCATCGGCGACGTGGTGATTGGCGAGGATTCGAGCGTCTGGCCGTGCTCGGTGGTCCGTGGCGATGTGCACCACATCCGCATCGGCGCGCGGACCAACATTCAGGACGGCTCGGTGCTGCACGTCATGCGCGATGAGTGGCCGCTGATTCTCGGCGATGACGTCACCGTCGGCTGCTTGATCGGCATGGGGGCAGTCATTTTGAACGGTGTGACGATTGGCGCGGGTAGCATCGTGGCGGCGGGCACGCTGATCACGGAGCGGACGGCGATTCCTGCGGGCAGCTTGGTCATGGGCTCGCCGGGAAAAGTGAAGCGCACGTTGACGGGGATCGATCAGGCGTCGATTGACGCGTACGCGCAGCGCTACGTCGGCTACAAGAATATTTATCGCGAGGAACCCACCGAGTGAGCGAAGGCGCAGCCAAAAAAGAAGAGAAGCCGCGGAGATTCCAAGCCATCCGTGGCACGCGCGACCTACTGCCTCCGGAGACGGCGCTGTGGAACCGCGTCGAGCAAACCGCTCACGAAGTCTTTGGCACGTTCGGCTTCGGCGAGATTCGCGTGCCAGTTTTCGAGGCCACCGAGCTCTTCGCCCGCTCGATTGGCCTTGAAACTGACGTCGTCTCCAAAGAAATGTATTCAATTCCCGATCCGATCGACGGCTATGAGCGCAAGCTCAAATTCATAGAAGAAGAATTGCCGAAGCTCGACAAACGAGGAGACACGCTCCAGGCTTATCTCGAAGAGGTTCAGAAGGAATTTGAAAAATACCCAGAAGTAGAGATGCTTGCTCTCCGGCCCGAAGCGACGGCGAGTGTGTGCCGTGCCTATATCGAGCACGGGATGCAGCAGCTGCCGCAGCCGGTGAAGCTGTACTACATGGGACCGATGTTCCGGCGGGAGCGGCCGCAGAAGGGACGTTACCGGCAGTTTTATCAGATCGGGGTGGAAGTGCTGGGCGGCAGCGACGCTCCGGCGATTGACGCGGAAGTGATTGAAATGGTCATGACGTTTTTCGACCGGCTGGAATTGCAGGGCGTTCAGCTCGATATCAATTCGATCGGCTGCCGCGAATGCCGGCCCAAATACGTCGAACTGCTGCGCGCAGAGCTCCTGAAAGTGAAGGACAAGCTCGGACCGGATAGCCAGCGGCGCATCGAAACGAATCCGCTGCGCGTGCTCGATTCCAAACTCGAAAGCGAGCAAGGCATTATCGCCACGCTGCCGCACATCGCCGATCATCTCTGCGAAGCCTGCGCCGCGCACTACGCGGCCGTAAAGCACCAGCTCGAAATGCGCGGAGTGATCTACCGCGAGAATTGGCGGCTGGTGCGCGGACTGGACTATTACATGCGCACGACGTTTGAAATCACGGCGCAGGGCCTTGGCTCGCAAAATGCCGTGTGCGGCGGCGGACGCTACGACGGACTGGTAGAATTGCTTGGCGGGCCGCCGACAAAGGGCATCGGCTTTGCCATCGGCGAAGACCGTTTGATCTTGTCGCTGCAAGAAAGCGGGAAAGCGCCTGCCCAGCAAGGCCGCGACGTATACATCGCATGGATGGGTGAACGGGCGCACGCGACCGCCATTCGCGCGGCGAAAGATTTGCGCAAGGCGGGCTTCAGCGTTGAGCTGCCGCCCGTCGAGCAAAAATTCGGCAAGGCCCTCGGCCAGGCGGACAAGCTCGGCGCGAAGTACGCGCTGATTCTCGGCGACAACGAAGTATCCGAAGGCCTGTGGACACTGAAGACGCTGGCGGACGGCTCGCAGGCAAAGTACACCGAGCCGGATTTGCTGGAACATTTGCGAAAGCAAAAAGCACTGTCATCCTGAGGGTGGGACAACATTCCTGTCTGTCCCCCAGTAGAGTAGATTGAGCACGAGGACGACAGGCAAGAATGCCTGTCCCACGGCAGTACAGGCTAAGTCTGTGCTTCGCGAGGAGAGAAGGACTTGCTGGATTTTCTGGGTAATCTGAGGCGCACACACTACTGCGGCGAACTGCGCGCCAAAGACGAAGGGCGCGACGCAATTGTGATGGGTTGGGTGGCGCGCCGCCGCGACCTCGGTAGTTTGCTCTTTCTCGATGTGCGCTTGCTCTTTCTCGATGTGCGCGACCGCACCGGCATCGTCCAGGTGGTCTTCAACAAAGAGACGCAGCCCGCGGCGCACGCCAAAGCCGAGCAGGCGCGCGGCGAGTTCGTCGTCGCAGTGGAAGGCAAGGTCCTCAAGCGCCAGAAAGCCAATCCAGAATTGGCAACCGGGGAAGTCGAGCTGGTTGCGGCGAAGCTGCATATTCTCAACAATGCCAAGACGCCGCCCTTCCCGATTGAAGACGAAATCAACGCAGCGGAAGAAACGCGCCTGCGCTTCCGCTATCTCGACCTGCGCCGTTCGAAGCCGCACCATAACCTCGCCCTGCGCCACAAAATTATTCTCGAAATTCGCAAGGTGATGGACGAAATGGGTTTCCTTGAAGTGGAAACGCCCATGCTCACGCGCTCAACTCCCGAAGGCGCGCGGGATTTTCTTGTTCCGAGCCGCATCCATCACGGGCAGTTCTACGCGCTGCCGCAATCGCCGCAGATTTTCAAGCAAATCCTGATGATCGCCGGGCTGGACAAATACTTTCAGATCGTGAAGTGCTTTCGCGATGAAGATCTGCGCGCCGACCGCCAGCTGGAATTCACGCAGCTCGACCTGGAGATGTCATTTCCGCGGCAGGAAGATATTTTTCATGTGATCGAGCAAGTGATGGTGCGAGCGTGCGCCGTCGCTGGTATCAAAGCCGAAGCGCCTTTTCCGCACCTGCTCTATAAGGATGCCATCCGAAAGTACGGCAGCGACAAGCCGGACCTGCGCTTTGGCATGGAACTCCGCGAAGTGACGGATTGTTTTCCAGTTGCGGCGAAAGAAAAGCTGCAGATCGAAGGCCATGTTTTCGCTTTTGCCGCCCCCGGAGCAGCAGGCTATTCGCGCAAGCAGCTTGACGAGTTGACCGAGAAGGCCAAGTCGCTGCACGGGCGCGGCGCATATTTCGTAAAAGTGACGGCGGAGGGATTGACCTCGACGGTCGAGAAACTGATCGGCGCCGAGAATGTGAAGAAGCTAGCCGACGCCTGCGGCGCAAAATCGGGCGATCTCGTCGTTGCTGTTTCCGCCAAGGAGCAAATCAAAGGCACGGAAGCTGCCGCGCTCATCGCCGGACAATTGCGGCTGCAGCTTGGCGAAGCGCTTAGCGTGATCGACAAATCCCAATGGAAATTCCTGTGGCTCACCGGATTCCCTCTCTTCGAATGGAGCGAATCGGACAAAACCTGGGTGAGCGCGCAACACCCGTTCACCGGCATCGTCGACGAAGACCTGGAAAAACTCGAATCCGAGCCCTGGGAAGTGCGTTCCAAGGGCTACGACCTCGTGCTGAACGGCAACGAGCTCGGCTCTGGCAGCATTCGAATCCACCGCCAGGACATTCAGGAGCGCTTGTTCAAAGCACTTGGTCTGTCCGAGGAACAATTACGCCGCCGCTTCGGCTTTTTCCTCGACGCACTGACCTACGGCACGCCCCCGCACGGTGGCATCGCCCTCGGTATTGACCGTGTGGTCATGCTCCTCGCCGGCGAAAAATCGATTCGCGAAGTCATCGCCTTCGCCAAAACCACCGCCGCTCAGGACTTGATGGCGGATTCACCGTCCAGCGTCGACAAAGAACAGCTTGATCAACTCGGGATCGCGATCAAAGAAAAATGAGCCGCATACGCATATTGCCGGAAGCGGTGGCGAATAAGATCGCCGCGGGCGAGGTTGTCGAACGGCCAGCGTCTGTCGTCAAAGAGCTGCTGGAAAATGCCATCGATGCGGGCGCGAAAACGATTCGCGTCGAAGTGGAAGTCGGCGGCAAGCGCATGATCCGCGTGATCGACGATGGTCACGGGATGACGCACGACGACGCGCTGCTGGCGTTTGAACGCCACGCCACGAGCAAGCTCCGTTCCGCGGACGACCTGCTCTCGATTGCCACCCTGGGGTTTCGCGGGGAAGCGCTGCCGACGATCGCGGCGGTATCGCGACTGCTGCTTGAAACGCGCGACGAAGCGGAAGCCGAAGGCACGCGCATCGAATTCGCAGGGGGCAAGCTGATTAACGTAAAGCCGGCTGGGTTGCCCGCGGGAACGACGATCGGCGTCGCCGATATTTTCTACTGCGTCCCCGCGCGCAGAAAATTCCTCAAGTCCGACACCACGGAGCTGGGCCACATCGCTTCGCTGGTGACGCACTACGCGCTGGCCAATCCGGGCAAGCAATTCATTCTCACGACCCCGACACAGGAAATTATCAATTGTCCGCCCGCGGAAAGACTGGCCGACCGCGTCTATCAGCTCTTTGGACGGCAAGCGCTGGAAGAGCTGGTCGAAATTCCAGCGGTTTCCGCCCCATTCCGCGCGGCCATCACGGAGCCGGCACTCGAGCCGGAGGAAGAGAAAGCATCACTGACGGTAACTGGATTTACGTCGCGTCCTGACATACAGCGGACGAATCGCAATGGAATCTACATTTTCGTAAACCGGCGCCTGGTGCGCGACCGGCTGATTCTGCACGCGATACACGAGGCCTACCGCAACATTCTGCCGCCCGCGGTTTTTCCCGCGACGCTGCTTTTTCTGGAGATGCCGTACGATGAAGTCGACGTCAACGTGCATCCTGCGAAAATCGAGGTGCGCTTCCGACGCTCGCAATTTGTACACGATTTCGCGCGCGATGCGATTCGCCAGGCATTGATGGGCGCGCGGCCCATCGCAAGTTTTGCCGCCGCCGCCGTTCCGCAAACGATAGGCTCCGGGAATGGTCCGTTTTCCGGCGGAATCACGCCGGCACCCGTGGAATCGGGAGTGCCGCACGCGGTAATTCCGCCGATAGAGGAAATCGGCGTGGGTTCCGGAGTAGGTTCGGACGGAGGATTCGATCTTACGGTCGCGCCGAAGCGGCCTGTTGAGCAGAGAATTCCATTCACTTCGGGAACGGCATTTGGCCAAGATATCACGCCGGCGCAGATTTCCACCGCGGGGAATTGGGCCGCGAATCTGGCCGCGCCGAGCGCGGACGCTCCCGCGAGCCTCCCGCGCCCCGAGCAAATCGCGGACCTAAAACCGCTGGGGCAAGTCAGCGCGAGTTTCATCGTCGCGGTGAACGGCGAAGGACTTTGGATCGTGGACCAGCACGTGGCGCATGAGCGCGTGCTCTTCGAACAGCACCTGGAAGCGCGCCGCGCAGGAAAAGTCGAAGCGCAGCGCATGCTCATGCCGCTGGTCATCGAATTGTCTCCGCGGCAGATCGTCACGTTTGAAAAGATCGCGGAAGAATTGGCCGTGAACGGTTTCGAAGTCGAGCTCATGGGTCCGAAGAGCGTGGCGATCCAGGCCATGCCGGCGGGCGTCGGAGCACCAGACGCAGAAAAACTACTCACCGAAATTCTCGACGGCATCGAGCGAGAGAACGCGGCTATTTCGATTGAAACATTGCAGGCGAAAATCGCGGCGTCCACCGCCTGCCATGCGGCGATCAAAGTGAACATGCCGCTGGAGCAATCGAAAATGGAATGGCTTCTGGACGCGCTGGCGAAAACCGATTGCCCGATGAGCTGTCCGCACGGGCGGCCCGTGGTGCTGCGGTATTCAATTAAAGAAATTGAAAAGGCGTTTCATCGCATTTGACTCGCTCCGCTATCGGCAAGTCTCGTAGAATGCGAGACGGAAGGAAAGCAACCTAGAAGAGTCTCTCTTCTGATTTACTGACGACTGGGAACTGACGACTGAGGACTCCAGAATGAGCGAAGCACATAAAACGGCGGTCATCTTTGGCCTGGCGAACAAACGCAGCATCGCCTGGGCTATCGCGCAGAAACTGCACGAAGCCGGCTGGCGCTTGGCGATTTCCTATCAGAATGAACGCATGGAGCAGGAAGCCAAGGATTTGATCACCGATCTGCCGGGGGCTGAGGGCTTTATGTGCGACGTCTCATCGGACGATCAGATCGCCAAGGTATTTGAGGAGTTCAAATCGCGCTACGGAGTCCTTCACGGCATCGTGCACAGCGTGGCGTTTGCCCCCGCGGAAGAATTGAAGGGCGAGTTTGTGAACACCACGCGCGAGGGATTTCGCATCGCGCATGACATCAGCGTGTACTCGCTCATCGCCGTGTCGCGAGCGGCTGCACCCCTGATGACAACCGGCGGAGGCATCGTGACGCTGACCTACTACGGCGCGGAAAAAGTCGTGCCGAAATACAACGTCATGGGCGTAGCGAAGGCCGCGCTTGAAGCCAGCGTGCGATATCTGGCCAGCGACCTGGGTCAAAAGGGTATCCGGGTAAACGCCATTTCCGCCGGACCCATCAAGACGCTGGCGGCTCGCGGAATCTCCGGTTTGGGAGACATGCTGAAAGCCCATGCCGAGCGCGCTCCGTTGAAACGCAACGTCGATCCTGGCGAAGTCGGAGGAACCGCGGCATTTTTGCTCTCTGACGCAGGCTCCGGCATCACTGGCGAAACAATTCACGTCGATTGCGGCTACAACATCATGGGGTTTTGAATTCGTTTTCTGTAATCAGTTTTCGGTCCCAAAAAGTGACGCATACGAGAATGTTGCTGGGAAGCTTGGCGTGTCCGGTCTTACCGCGCACTGACTACTGAAAGCACCTCATCGCACATGACTAGACGTCTCACCATCGCCATCGACGGTCCTGCGGGGTCCGGCAAAAGCAGCGTGGCGCGGCGCATTGCCGCGACGCTCGAGTATTTGTATCTCGACAGCGGAGCCATGTATCGGGCGCTCGCGCTAAAGGCGCTCAGGAACGCTGTCCCACTTGACGATGAATCCCATCTCATGGCGCTGGCGAAGGAGACGCACATCGAGCTGAGGCCGCCGACGCTCGAGCAGGAGGCCGCTGGCGCAAAGAATCGCGTGTTTCTGGATGGAGAGGACGTAACGAACGAAATTCGGACGGCCGAGGTGGCGCAGGCGGCGTCGCGGCTTGCGACGATTGCCGGAGTGCGGCGTGTACTCGTTGCCGAGCAGCAGCGCGCCGGCGCGGGTGGCGGCGTCGTGATGGAAGGGCGGGACATCGGAACTGTCGTTTTCCCAAACGCCGAGCTGAAGATTTTTCTGGATGCTTCGCCGGAAGTGCGCGCGGAACGCCGCTGGAAAGAGCATCAGGAGAAGGGCGAAAAAATGACGCTCGCGGAAGTATTCGACGAAGTGATCGCGCGCGACCGACGCGATCGCGAACGCAAAGTTTCACCGCTCGTGCGTGCGGCCGACGCGGTGCTGGTTGACAATACAGCGATGGGGATTGAGGAGACGGCGCGGCTCATTGTGATGCTCGCACAGGAACGTGAAATGGAATTGTCGAAGGCGGGGAGGGCGTGATGATGCGTTTGCTTCTGATGCTTGTGCTTACTGCTGCAAGCGGGATGTTTTTCTTGCCGGTGCTGGCCTTGGCGCAGTCGGGGCCGCGCCAGGCCGCCGCCCAGGCGGAAGCAGCGCGAAAATTCCGCGCGTATCTCGAACAAGATTGGAAGCGCTGGATGGAAGACTACCCGGTTATGGCCACGTTCATCGGGTATCCAGGACAGAGCCGGCGCTGGAGCGACGATTCACCTGAAGGCATTGAGGCGCGCATCAAGCATTTGCACCAGAGCCTGGCCACGCTGAAAACCATCTCACGCGATGCGCTGCCGGTTTCGGAGCAGCTCAACTACGACCTCTACCGGGGGCTGTTGGAAACAGCGGACGAGGGTTTGCAGTATGGAAACGATCCGATCCCATTCGCGAGCGTTGTTCCCGGCAATTTCTGGATGCCCATGGATCAGATGGGTGGAATCCAACAGGGCGTCGCAGCAACCTTTGCGGCCATGCCTCACCAGACTTTCGGGGATTACGAGGACATCCTGGCGAGATTCGAGACGCTGCCGAGAGTCATTGGACAAACTCAGGCACTCATGCAGGCGGGGCAAAGAAAAGGCTACACACCGCCAAAATCTATGCTCCGAGATGTTCCGAAACAGATAGCAGATCTCATTCCCGCTGACGCCATGGCAAGTCCGCTGCTTGAGCCGTTCACCGAATTTCCCGCAGGATTTCCAGAAGCGGAGCGCGCGCGATTGACCGAACGAGCAAAGCAAATCTACGCAGGCAGCGCCGCGCCGGCGTTTCAGAAACTGCACGACTACTTGACCTCAACATACCTGCCGGCGTGCCGCGAATCGATCGCGGCAACAGCGTTGCCTAATGGCGCGGCGGCTTATGCCTTTAACGTGCGCTGGCAGACCACAACGAATTTGACGCCGCAAAAAATTCATGAGATCGGCCTCTCCGAAGTGAAACGGATTTATGCGGAGATGGACAAGGTCATCGCAACCGCAGGATTCAAGGGCAGTTTCCACGACTTCACGGAATTTCTGCGGACTGATCCGCGCTTCTTTTACGACCAGCCGGACGATCTGGTGAATGGCTACCGTATCATCGTGAAAACAATTGATCCGGAGCTGGCGCGTCTTTTCGGAAAACTACCACGCCTCCCGTATGGAGTTTGCGTGATTCCAGATTTTAAGGCGCGTTCGCAGACCACCGCCTACTACCAGCCGGGCGCACCCGCTGCTGGCCGGCCCGGCTGTTATTTCGTGAACACCTACAACTTGCGCGCGCGGCCGAAGTGGGAGATGGAAGCGCTCTCGCTTCACGAATCCGTGCCTGGACATCACTTGCAGATTTCGCTGGCGCAGGAACTTGAGAACGTGCCGGAATTTCGCAAGCATATTGGGTTTTCATCGTTTGACGAAGGCTGGGCGCTGTATTCGGAGAGCCTTGGAGAAGAGCTCGGCTTATTTAAAGATCTGTACTCCAAATTTGGACAGCTCAGCTATGAGATGTGGCGTGCGGTGCGCCTGGTAGTCGATACAGGGATGCATTCCATGGACTGGACGCGCGAGCAAGCGATTCAGTTCTTTAAGGACAATACCGGAAAAACCGATCAGGACATTACCGTGGAAGTGGATCGTTACATTGTTTGGCCGGGGCAAGCTCTGGCGTACAAGATCGGGCAGATGAAGATTCGCGAATTGCGAACGGAAGCAGAAAAGAAACTCGGCGCGAAATTTGACGTGCGCAAATTTCATGATGCGGTGCTTGAAGATGGCGCTGTGCCGCTCAATGTGCTGGAAGCCCGCATGCAGCAGTGGATGAAAGAGCAGGCAGCTCATTAGCAGCCTGCTGGGACCGGCTCCGGCTCCGAAAAACCCTCCGGACTGCGAAGAACGGGCCGCACTCCAGACGGGAGCGGCGGCGGTCCAGACAGAACACAGATACCTTTCAAGCTTGGATGAGCCCACGCAATCCGGCGCACGCTGAATAAGGATCCAGGCTCGGTAACTCCCGCTCCCCTTCCTTCGTATTCACTTAGTGACGACTCCCGTGTCGCCCGCGAGCTGGTGGTGCGCACCCGAAGGAATCGGTAAAGTAGGTGGCAGTCTTCTCCAAGCCTATGCTCGCCGTACGCGACAATCTTGTGCAGTGCTTCAGCGCCTTGCGCGCGCACAAGCTGCGCGCTTCGCTCACCATGCTGGGGCTGACCATGGGCGTGGCCACGCTCATCACGGTCATGACCATCGTGCAGGGCGCAAACGTCTACGTCGAGCAAAAGATCGCCAATCTCGGCACCAATGTCTTTCAGATCGCCCGCACTCCCTTCGCGGTGACCGATTTCAACATCATTATCAAGGCACTGAAGTTCAAGAAGATTGAGCTCGAGGACATGCGCGCCGTGGCCGAAGGCTGCCTCGCTTGCAAGGAGGTCGGCGCCACCGCCAGCGGCAGCGTGCACGCGAGATACGGCAACAAAGAAGTGACGGACGTCAATTTCTACGGACAAACGCCGAGCATGGCGGATATTGACACGCGCACAGTAGAGTTTGGCCGCTACTTCACGTCGGTGGAAGCTGAGCACCGGGCTGACGTCTGCTTGATCGGCGATACGCTGGTGCAGCAGTTGTTTCTCGGCATGGATCCCATCGGGAAGAGCTTTCGCGTCGGGAACGACGAACTCAGGGTGATCGGGGTCATCGAGAAAATCGGCAGCGTCCTTGGGCAGGACCAGGACAACTTCATCATGGTCCCCTTGCCGGTGTTCCTGCGCATGCAAGGCGCGCACACAAGTCTGACTATCAACGTTAAGACGAACGCCGGGGATTTTGAAAAGGCGCAGGATCAGGCAGACCTGGTCCTAAGGGCGCGACGCCACCTCAGCGGCAAGATGGAGGACGATTTCTTCATCGGCACGAAGGAGAGTTACATGGCCCTGTGGCGCAGCATCAGCTCGGCGTTTTTCGGCGTGTTCATTCTGGTGAGCGCCATATCGGTGGTCATCGGCGGTATCGTCATCATGAACGTGATGCTGGTGAGTGTGAACCTGCGGCGAAGGGAGATTGGC
>WNFJ01723034.1_pt1 | contig 15960 bp, 19 predicted proteins | sample 5400461 | NCBI WGS metagenome assembly WNFJ01 (sample SAMN13153349, study PRJNA577476) | soil metagenome | isolation source: 115 cm saprolite on Douglas fir-dominated hillslope | place: USA:California | collected 2013-09-17 | reverse complement strand
TGAGAAGAAATGGATGAAGAGGGACGACAGACTGAATGGGATATCGAGCCACTACTGTTGAGTATACCTGGATGTCTTCCCAAAATCCAGGGGCCTATAGGCCTGTCAGTGTGATTCTGACGGAAAAGTACTGTGTACCATATAACTGCGGTTGAGATTACAAACGAAGTGGCTCTAAAGGCTCTTGTACCTATCCCGAAGTCCCTTATCCGAGGCTTCGGACGGCGGAAGAACAGGAGACGCTCACAAGCGAAAACCGGCTCCCTACCAGGAAGAATAACGTGCTTTCGATGCATGAAAGAAGAAAAAGTGTAAGCTCAGCATTAGTTATATGGTACACAGTACTTTTCCGTCAGAATCGCACTGACAGGCCGCTTCCATCGAAAAAAACTTCTCCTATCTTGCTCTTTTCATGCGAGTAGAGCCAAGTCTCCGTGCTCCATCCTGCTGTGAAGGAGGCTTCCCTCGTGGAAAATCGCAAAAAGCTGTGGGACACCCAGGATATTTCGCCCAAGTGTGTTACATTTCCACCTACATCAGCTGGTAGCTGAGCGAGATGAGCTAAATGGGACTGCCTCGTATACCTCAATCTTGGCCATTTCGGCTGCGGCGTCAAGGCTCTCAGCTTCCAGAATGGAGTAGCCGGTTAGCTTTAAGCTCCCGCCGTCGCTCACGCTGCCGTCAGTGGCAACGGTCTTGCATGGGCCAAAAGGGTTACCCACATCGACTACGGCTGCACCGAGTTCTTGAAACCAGCGCTTCCAAGACGCGTTAACCGCCTCGCGGCCTGCGTCAGCGGCAGGAAGGCCAGTATAGATCACTACATACTTACTCATAGTCCCTCTTTCTCTTTGTTTTGCATGAGTACGATTGTAGCAAAGGTATGGGGGATGCGTCAATGCAGCAATCAGCGAATCTTCAGTTGATTCCAAATGCTGACTTTGCGCAGAGGGAGGGGTCCAATTTACAAGATAGGAATAGACGAAGCCGCATCGGGAGAGGCATGGCCCCTATCGCGAATCGCGAATCCCGATTCCCATGATTCACGTCGATTTCCCATCCTTCGGCTCAAAACCTGCCCACCCTTCAGTTCATTTACCAGGTGTAACACGCCGCTTGCCTGGCGCGTCTTGCCTGGACAGTAGGTCGCTGAGTTGGCGTTCAAGCTGCTGGATGCGCTCCTCCAACTCGGCAACGCGGCTCTCCAGGGATCCCACGGCATGTCCAGACACGTGTCCAGGTCTAAAGATTTTCAGGTCACGGACTGCGATCTCACAACGGTTCGGCTGTGGGTAGTGGGCAGGAAGTTTTCCCGCGCGGATCGCCCGTTGGATCGTCTTATCGCTCACATTGCAAAGCTGCGCGGCTTTCTGGATACTGACATAGTCACTCTCGAGCATCTCACATCCTCATTCCTTGTCAGAGCTATGCAGAAAGCGTATCATATGTCCAGACAAGTTGTCCAGGGGCGTGAGAAAGAAGGACCGGATGGGTTCCTTTTCCCTAGAACCTTTGTGTCCAGACAGAATGTCCGAGTAGGTATGACCCTTGCTGGATGTTCAAAACAGATGGGCAAAACTGCTATTTGCTGCTCAATGCGAAGAAATCTTGGGTGTATTGGTTTCAACTAGAAGAAAATGCAGATTGCTGCCAATACTGCGCGCATGGCGCTCCGGCGGCGCCGTCTCGTGCGCTTTGTGCCGTTCGCTGCCCTGCGCAAGGAGGAGCAGGAAGAGCATGACGGCGAGCTGGTGGGTGAGCGCCCTACCCCCGTACAGCCTGCCGGGTACGGCATGACGAGCGCTGTACAGGACCCGGCAGACCTCCTCGCTGAGTGTGACGCGGTTCAGCGGGCCATGGCGCAACTGCCCGAGACGCTCCGCCTGTGCCTGGTGCTGTCAATCATCGGCGGGCTGCCCGCGCACCAAATCGCGCAGGCACTCGGCCTGAGTGAGGCTGCGGTGCGTCAGCGACTCTCGCGCGCACGAAGGCTTTTCCAGCAGCTCTATCTGCTGGAGAGCGGGGAGACTCTCCTCGACAGTTCCTCGCTCACATCGCAGGCAGAAGCACCCGATCGGCGGCTTCTGTTGACGACCTCATCACAGCCTGCGATGGCGCTCTTTCCATAAAGAGCGTGCTGCGCAGTGGTTGCATGAGAGGAGGTGGAAGTGCGTTAGGAAGAGCATTCGCTGCCAGAGGGAAAGTGTTGCCCTCTGGCAGCATGCCATACTTCGTCCCTGGCAAAAAGTATCGTATAGACACCTGGATTTTGCGGAGATGTTGAGGTATACTCATCTGTAGCAGTTCGAGATTCCAACCAATGCGTCGTCTGTGCTTCATCCGTTTCTTCTCAATATGCTTCCGTAGTGGCCTTATTTCTTCTCGGTGTTGTCGTCATGCTGCTTTGCTGTGCCTACAAAGGAAAAGGAGAAACCGATGCCTGTGCTCGAATCGACCGACCGTGCCACGCCGCGCAGTGCGCTGCGCCATCGTCCTCTCGAAAGTGATGTCGATCAGCAGGGGATGACGAGCATCACGCCGGTGGTGCAGCGCGCTTCTCGTCTCCGCTCCCCGCAGACGGAGGAAGATGAGCAGGCCACGCCTGACAGTGCCTCCACTGGCCCTCGCCCGAAAGCGCCTCGTCTGAGCCGGACGGGTGGAAGGCGCAGAGGGAAGTTGCGCGTGCACCCCTTGCTGCTCCTAGGCCTGGGGATGATCGTCATGCTGGTGTTGTGGACGCTCTTGACCTTGGTCGTCAGTTGGTGGAATACGACATGGGACGATCTGCACTACGGTCGTCCGCGCACCTTTCAGACCGATGCTGTCGTCGGCCAGAACGACTCGCCGAGCAATCCGAGCCATTTCATGGCATTAAATCTGAATGGGCGTATCGAGGTGATTGAGTTTCCAGGTGGCGATGCCTCGAAAGCGCGCATCTACATCGGACCACAGCTTTATGGTAATGGCGAGAATCTGATCCCGGTCACGCTGAGTTTCGTGGACGTGAATGGCAATCATCACCCAGATATGATTCTGCATTTTCAAGAGACGCGCTTGGTCTATATCAATGAAAACGGGGGATTTCACCCGGCTAATCCGGACGAGCTTCCTGCTATCGAGCGCTACTTACAACAGCATGGACAATAGCTTCGGTTCTGCTTCAGGGGAAAGGGGGCCAGTCATCGCGACCGGCTCCCCTTTACTATTTTAGGGAAGAAACAGCTGATGATCGAGTCTAGAAGTGCGATGAGCCCTGCTTGTGTGTAAATTACGGTTTCTGTTTCAGCATCTTTGCAGTTTAGCGCACAACACCAATTCGGCGTGGTTGTGACCTACTCAATTGTGTCTCATTGCCCTCTGCTGGCTCATGGATGGTCGGCTAGCCGACCATCCATGAGCCAGCAGAGGGCGCGGTACCAAAACCGGAATTTGTGCTGAATCCTTGACCGCACTTTACACTTGTGCGAGCAGACGGTTGCCCTTTTTCCATCTGTGCGTCTGAGAGGCGATTTTTGAGGCTCTGCGACGATCCATAGCACCTCCCCCGCATCAGGCCCTTTCTTGGTCATCGTAGCGCGTTGTTATTTCCCGTTCCCGTTCCCGTTCACCTGATGGAGTTCCGAATTGTCACTTTCATATTTGGTCTGCCCTGGTTTGTCACTTTCATATTTGGTCTGCCCTGGTTGTGACTTTCTCCTGCACTGCTGTCACTTTCATATTTGGTCTGCCCTGGTTGTGACTTTCTCCTGCACTGCGTTAGTATTTCGTCTGCACTGGCCAATCTGGTTCCTTTCGGAACGCGAAGCAGATGGAGAGATATAATGACAAACAATCCCAGTGCAGCGCTGGGAAATCTTTTTCAAGTGAATCGAGATAGACCATGCTCAACTTGTGGAGTTGGCTGATAAGCCATGTGGGAGGGGTTGTCGTTGGTATTGGTGTCGGGATTATCGGTATTGTTGGCTTTATCGGTGTTCCGGTGATAATAAACAATCTTATTACCCTCCGTGGACAACGACAAGAGAGGCGTCTTACAGACGAGAAAAACAGACTAGAACTCAAAGCACAACGGAAACAGTTTTGTGTTCCCCTTTTGACTTCTATTCACGAATTTGCGCCTGTAATGGCAGAGTTTCGTAAGCTCCATGATGATTTGTGGGCACGGCAACAACTCTTCTGGTTCCGATCTCGCGCAAAGAGTTATCAGCAACGACTTGATGCTCTTTTTGCAACTGCAAATGAAAGGGCTGCGGTAGCCGGGAGTGAGCTGTCGATAGACCCTGCTGGGCGAAAAGTCAAGGATGCATTTACGGCCTACCTGGAGGCTCAAAGGGATTATATTCAAGCGATCACGAAGCCTATGCACACATTTCCCAACTACTTTTTTGACAAAGCTGATGCAAACGCGCTCGATGAGCTTGCGAAAAAGGCCGATGAGCAATTCACGGCTCTGGAAGAAGCCGTGAGTTGCTATGTAGAGTCGTCTCCTGACATTGGCCAACCATCACAAAAGAGACTGCCAGGCGCTTTGTCGAAAGCTCGCCACCTGGTTCAGATTCCCCAACGTTGGCGGAAACATAGAACCGGCTCAGGGCAGATGAAGGCGTAGGGTGTTTAGTGCAGACGAAAGTCTCAAGCAGTGAGAACGAAAGTTTAACGTGGCAATGACTTTTGGCGGAGGTGTGCGCGTTTCTCTGGTCTATGCTATACTGGGCAAAACACGCGAGAGGAACACCTATGGCGAAGCAACCATCCCCACAGTGGCAGCCGATTGAGCGGCTTCCTTTGCTTGCCACTCATATCGACGGCATGCTGGAGTCGGCCACCGAACAATACGAGACATTGCAGCTCGCGAAGCCGAAGCCCTTTGTCCTCGATGACTACACGGTGGGGAGGGTGATCAAGGTGTTCACTACCCAGCAGGGCGACCTGTGGCTGTTCGATGAGCAGTTGCGCCGCTGGGAGCGCGGACCTCTGACCAACGCGCAGCGCCAGGAAGTGGAACGACTGGCCGGCCAGATGCTGCAGTTGCACGAAGTGATCAGCGCCATCCTGCGCCTGGCGGAGCAGTTGCAGGAGCGCACGATCGAAAAGGTGCTGGCGAAAAGTGACGCGGAACTCGGCTTGGAGATGCTGCTGAATGGCTGGCCCACCGACCTGAAATAGGCTTCTGAATAGTTCTCTACACAAAAGGATGTCATATGGGAGAACAACGAACGGACATCCCGCTCGCCGAAGGCCTCTCTTGTACGCTCGATGCGACGAAAGAGCATCCAGAACGCTATGCAACCATCCTGGGCGGCGAAAAGCCGCTGCCGCTCAGCAAAGTCCAGGCCCTGGCTTTGTTTCGCGTGATGCTCAGTCACCTCCAGCAGCTCGCCGGCGACGAACTGTTGCATGAAAGCGAGCTCGTGCAGGTCAACCTGGTGCAGGCGTTTCATAGCTCGATCGATTGGCTCTCTGGTTGGTCACAGACCGAACTGGAAGATCCTGACCTCTTCACACAGGCGTATGAACAATATCAATATACCTCTGCGCTGCAGGAGGAAATGCTCGAAGCGGTGAACGGCTGGCAAACGGCCCTGGAGCGGGAATACAGCAAACTTGAAGAAGCAGCGGAGGAGTTAGGTCTGGTACTGGATGAGTTGGGCGACGAGGAAGATGAAGGGGAAGAGAGCGACGAGCCAGAAGACGAGACTACCGGGTAGCCACCAGGCTCCAAAGGGCCTTTTCCTCCCAGAGCAAGGGAGCGAGGATATATGAAATCGATGAGAATTACGTATTATGTCGCTATCTGCGCTTTTCTTCTCTGTCTAGTCGTAATTGTTGTCAAAATGACATTCTGGCCTGTGTGTGTGAGTAGTAGTGCTACCCCAAGCACAGGTACTACAACTTGCGATGGATGGACGGTCGCAGGGTTAAGCGCGACAATCTTGGCCGTAGCAGCAACATTTTTAGGCATTCTCGGCGCTATTCTTCTCGCCGCTTGGTGGACAGGTCTGGATAAACGTGTGGAGGACCGTGTGGCAGAGGCTTTTCGTACGCAAATTCAGACGGTGAAAAGCACAATTGATCAACTCGATGCGCGAACCCAAACGTTAACGACACAATTCGAGGAAATGCAGGACGGTCTCACCAAGATTGGCGCACTGCTCACGAACGCTGTGGCGGACCAGCAGAAGCTACTTGAGCAATGGCAGCAGCAAGATGAGCAATGGCAGCAGCAAAGGACAGCCATAGGAGAGCAAATACAAGCAACGGGTGATCACTTACAGAGAATGGCAGAGACACAGCGCCAACTCGATGCTCTGCAAGCACAGGCGCGGCAGAAAATGGATGCTTTAGACGAACGAACAGAACAGTTGAGAACCCTTATGGTAACTCATGATGTACGAGCTGCACTCATACCCAAATCAGAACCATAAATCCACCCCTCATGGTGCAGGCAAAAACCACAATTCAGTGCGAACGAAAGCCACAAGTGACACTGCACTAGGAATGCAGATGAAATTATCACACTGATCCTGTGATAACAATAAACATGTTCCGCCTTCGATCCGCCCACCTGTCACTTGTGGCTTTCGTTCGCACCCATGTGAAGTTTGGGCTCTCCGTCAATTTAGGTGATTTAAACCCATCAACAGAATGCCTTGAAAACCTTTGCCCTTTGCAGAAGTAGGTTCTTGATAGGTATTTATAGCTCTACACTACCAGAATCACCTAAATTGACGGAGAGCCCAGTTTGTTTGCACTGCATCCTGTGTGCTCTTTGTGGTTAGAACAGGGAGAAAATTTGCCATAATTTCCCTGGTGTCTCTTTTCCATATCAGGTATCCTTGCAGCAAGAGATGCAAACACAAGTGTCAGGAGGAGAACGTATGCACCACATGCCTGAAGAAGAGTGTCCATGGTATTGTCGGCTCCAGCATGCTCGGACGATCACTACCATCGTGATTCCAACTGCCATCTCATTGATCTGCCATATGATCGTTCAGTGGATGAAGTAGAGGAGCATTACTATGACAATAGATACACGGACCTGCTGGTATCAAAAGCATGACCTCCTGGCCTGCGCCGCCAGGCACGGTTTTTCTGTCACGGAGAGTCGCTTTGACGAATGGGTCGAGAGAGGACTGATGGGAGAGGCCCAGATGCGCGTCCGGCCAGGACGCGGTTCGTACGCCTGGTGGTCGCATGCACAACTCACGCTCTTTCTGGACCTGCTTGCGTTTCGGCAGCGCACATCTTCCACATTTCCGTTCAGGCACCTCTGCCACCTGCCTGTCTGGAGATGGTTGTATTGGGGCGAGCTTGGAGGTGTGACGCTCAAACAAGTCAAACGTGCCGTCTCCACCTGGGTCGATTTGCAACAAAAGATACCTGAAACACAGGTACGTCGGGATGTCACACGCGGCATGCGCCAGTACCAGGGCCCAAAGGCAGCTGACATACGTCCCTTGATCGACGAATGTACACGGATCATGGCCTTTCAAAAGCCAGTGGACCGAGACGTGTTGCAGCACGTACTTGACCCAGTGGTCAATGCGTATCCGAAGAAGGCTGCAAAAGGACCGGTCAGGGCATGGATGGACCCGGCGGAAGTGTGGAGCCTGATGATGTCCCTCTGTTGGGAGGTGGCCCGAGACAAAGCCCTGCTGCTAGGCCTGCCGGATGCCTTCTGGGAGTGGGCACGATTTTTCGTGTTGATCGGCCCTGCTCTTATGAACGGGGAGGAACGTGCTCGTCTTGCCACTGATCCAGTGCTGGGAGCACCGTTTCTGCGTCAAACTGTTCACAGCCTCCGTTTCCAATCCTGTCATGCGCTACTCACCTGGTTAGGAATGGCAAGACAACGGGAGCTTGCCCCCTGGCACCTCCCTGCTGGGCGTTTTCTTGACCCGGAGGCATGGCAGCAGGGAGAGGTGACGTGGACACACCAAACGCACATCGGCTGTTCACCTCTCGTACTTCCTGGTGGAAAGCCCATTCCGTACCTCTGCAACACGATCACCCTCTCGTATCGGGAAATACACCAGCCATTTTCTGTAGCTCTCCCTTTCCTGTAAAGTGGAGGGAGCAGAGCACAGAGAGCAAAGGAACCGGAATACTGTAAAGAAAGGAGGAAACTTGTCATATGGGAAAAAGTGGCTCAGGAAAATCAGGTGGCTCAGCAAAAGCGAGCACGACACCCAAAGCTGCCGCGCGCATTCAAAGCGCGGGTGATCGCCATCCCAAGAGTGCGACAGCACGCAGCGGATTTGCTTCTCGTGCCCAGAGTGCAGCAGCTAAACGGGCACAGCAAGGAAACAAGTAACACCAGCATGAAGTAGCTACTGGATACGTATCAACGAGGAATGAGCGATCTCGTTTGGCCTCTCAGGCCGTTTCCAATACGTTCAGAACACATGAGAGCAAAGCGTGTGAAGGGCAAGAAGACCGCTCTTGTGCGCCAGCCAGCTAGAGAACCAGGATACGTTCATTCCTCGCCTGTGCTTATCCGGCAGCTACCTCCTCTTGGGCTGACAAGCAGCATGAAGCTTGCAGCCAGTTGAGGGGGCAGCATGGGTCACTGACGCGTACATGAAGTGAGTCAGAACTAACATTCACGCTATTTACCATTAGTCGCTTTACTAAACTGAGTCACTAGCAGAATCGTGGGGGGAGGATAGCCTCTCGGTGAGCAGATCCTGTATCGGGCCAAAGTTGAGCTTGGCGAATTGGCCAAGTGAAGCCGTTCCCTGTGTTTGAATAATGTGATGTACTGCGGCGGTCAAATTCTTGAGATCTGATGCCCCCTTTGGGAGCTGCTGCCCTATACCCGCTCGCTCTCCGAGTTGACGCATTGCCTCGGCGAAAGCGGCACTGGCAAGGATCGAGGCCGCTGCCACAGCTGTGCTAGCATTTTCTGCATGATGCTGCTGGATTGGAGGTGGCAGATGCCTCGCAGCGAAGGCGCTCTCCAACCGGTCGGCCCTCTGTGAAAACTGATCACAGACGATCTTCGAAGAGTGTGTAGCTCGCCAGACTTCCTGCGCCGCATGTGCGTACTCTTCGGCCAATAGGAGGTTAATATTCTTGTGCCTCTCGTACTCTTGGTTGTACGTTTCAGGACTAAGGATCAGCACGTGGTACTGATGCACGGGAATGACCACCTTCATCGCAGCCGCCAACCGCTGAATGACCTCTGGCCTGAGGGATTTGCTATCGCGCACACCCGTCTCTCGCATGGCTTTGCTCTGCTCTTCGTCCAAAAATACCGCAGCAACAACCAGAGGACCGAACCAGTCCCCCTTTCCGGCCTCGTCTATTCCTATGTGAGGGCCTGCAATCACAGGCGATCCTAAAGGGAAACCCTCGCCATTCGCCTGCATTGGGCGGCGTCCAGTTGTTTCTGGGTTTCCCTGCTGAACTGCTGCATACGAGGGCGGTTGTGCGGAGTCGAGCCCGTGCGCCCAGACCTGCAAAGCAGCTTTCAGCGGTGAGGCAGCACCTCCGAACACCAAGGAGGCGCTCTTTGGATAGTAAGTAACGGGTACTTTTAGCGCCCCATCGGTAACGACTATTTGCTCTCCATGAGGGATCGGCTTACCGGGCTCGATGCTCCATCCTCGTGCCGTCGCGTAGTTCCTTAGCATGTCCAGCTTGCTGCTAGTAGCCATGGTTCCCCTTTCTGTCTGGCTTTGCCAATTGCACTTCTCTCGCTCGAACCGATTCGCGGTTCTTTTTGTGATCAAAACTCGGCTCCAGACAGGCTGGAATACTCTTAACTGGCCTGCCCAATATTGATTGTAGCGGGCTCAATATAGGTGAGAATTTACAAATCCATACGTCAGCGACACCAGGGGCAAGATAGTTATATGATGGCCTATTAGGCCCATAGAATTGCGAACGGCAGCGCTGGTCACTTGAGGTGAAGATAGTGGTCGAGCACCGACTGCTTGATGCGATAGCGGTTGCGTCGGCCCTCCTTGATCTGCTCAGCTTCTAGAATACCATGTCGTACCCACTGCCTGACCGTATTTGCATCCACACGCAGGAGGCGTGCGACTTGTGGGATAGTGTAGGTTACCTCTTCTATATGAGAATAAACGTTCTAGGCGCGGCGGTCTAGCGGTGATTGTGTGCTTTTTGTGCGTACACATGCTCTCCAACCGGCCTCTCGCGCAGGCTACTCCGTGATCATCACCCCCTCATTGGCAATCCCACCCCGTTTGGCGTACTTGAGCACCATGGTGGGCGACTTCCAGTTGCCCCCGGACTGCACCCGGTCAACAGGGGTCCCGTTGCTCAGTGCGTCAGACGTCCAGTAGTGGCGCAGGTCGTGCGGCGAGAGGTGGTCGATGCCGAGTTGCTCTCCTAAAAGGCGCACGCGGTCATAGAGTCCATAGCGGGTGATGCGCTTGCCGCCGTAGCCCAGGAAGAGCGGCCCGGACCTGCGCCCGCTCGCCGCAAGGTAATCCTCCGCCGCCAGGCGCGTGTGCTTTTTGAGTTGATGCACCTGCGTTTCATCGGTCTTGCCGCGGTATACAGTGACCGTCCCCTGCTCCAGGTCGAAGTGCTCGATGTTGAGTCCCACGACTTCGCTCACGCGCAGGGCGAGTTCGATGAAGAGGCCCATCAAGAGCGCGTCTCGCGTTTCCAACCCCTGGTCCTGCCGGCTGCGCCGTCGCCGTTTCGGATGGGTCGTCGTCGTTTTGAGGCGCAGCCCCTGACTGGTTGACACCGGCGTTGGCGTGGCCTTCTTGGCACTCTTGCTCGTCGGGAGTTGCTGGCGCACGCGATCAGCGTCGAGATTGCGCCCGGTCTTGGCGCTATAGCCCTTGACGGAGAGAAGCAACTCGAGATCCTCGTCGGAGATCACCTCGGCTTCGTTCGCCAGGCGACAATACTGGCGCAGGATCGCCAGACGCGTGTTGATTGTGCCGATGCGATAGCCCTGCTGGAGCATCCACTGGCGAAAGCCCTTGAGCAGCCCATGTGACATGCCCCGCCAGGCCTCGGCATCCTCGTAGAGCGAGAAGGCCTGGCGCTGGACGCCGGCTGCAGCCAGGTAGGTGGAGAAACACGCCAGGGCTGCCTGCTGCGCAGCGCGTGTGTTCTCCGTCTGTTCGGCGTGGTAGGAGGCAAAGGCGTCGGTCCGGCTGGCCTGGTCCGCAGCCGCGGCTGCGCGCGCCAGGTCGTTGCCATAAGGACTTGGGATTACCTCGACGGTAGGGATCGCCGCGCCATCAATGCGCGTCAGGGCTTTTTCGATCTCCATGATGCTTCGTCTTTCTGGAGGTGAGGAAACGCTTATTCGCCTTCTTCATCCTCACTGTTCGTGTCTTCTTCTTTCCGAAATTTATCCGGGAAATCCTGTTTGAGTTTGCGCAGCAGCATATTGACGGTAAGGATCTGTCCAATCGCGTCTTTCAGTTTCAGTTGTTGATCTCGGTGGCCCTCCGGTTTCCTGATCCCTCCAATCGCTCCGCGAAACAGATGAACCCACGCATCCCGCTCACTGGTGGTCGCTCCCAAAGGTCTGAGTGGCCCACTTTCGCCCATGGCTTGGTCGATCAGTCGCTGTCCAATCAAGTTGGCTGGATAGGCTCCTATTTCATGGAGAATAATTTCCAGTCGGCGTGCTGCTTGAAAGACGGCACCGCCGGGATTGCCCAGTAGGGAAACTGCGCGGTCTCATACGCCACCTGTGCCCAGAGTGCTGAACCGAAATCCCCCTCGTGGAATGGCCAGCTTGGAGCACCATAATCCGCTTGATGCAGCTGCTGACGATCTCGGGTCGTGGGGTATCCATTCGCGATGCGCTCGAACTGGTCTGCCTCGACCCATTTTTCTTTGAGCGGAATCTGGTAGAACTGGATCAGGCTCAGTACTACTGCCAATCCCCACCCACCAGTCCCGTTGTGCGTCCCGAATCCATCGGGCACAATGGTCATCTCGCAGCCCAGCCAGTCCCAAATGACAAAGCACACGGCATAGGAGTCTTCTCCAGGCTGTTTCTTCTGAAACACCACCGTAATCTCGCGACACCAGTACGGGCTGGTCAGGATGGTCACCATGGCCCGAACACAGGAATCCGTGGTGCCACGTTCGCCCAGGTACTGGATAGGAAGTGGGTCTTGATCCCGTTTGGTCGGCATACGCATTTTCCTCTTCTCGTGGAAATTCACCAGGCGGACAACATGGTCGGTCGCTGTGATTGGGACTTCTCCTAGCTACAGGCTCCAATCCCACATAAAGCTTCCTTATGTGGGATTGTACCCGGCCCTGTTTTGCTTGTCAAGGCCCTGTCACGTTAATATTTTGTCTGCCCTGGTTGTGACTTTCGTTTGCCCTGCATTAATATTTCGTCTGCATTGTGTGGTTTTCGTTTGCACTGAGAGGGTCTGCTAGGCTCGCCTGCAATTTTTACAACGAGCGGTTACAGCTTACAATTTGGACGCCCAACCTCTCCTGAGCCATTCTGCTACGCTCTTTGGCAGAGGGGGTGATACCCTTCCCAGCAGCGCTGGAGAATACATTTGATATAATCGGAGGACAATTCACGTGTTGTGGATTTTTTCTATTACCGCCCTCGTGCTTGCTGTCCCAGGAGCAGCAGTAAGCACACTCATCCTGGTCGATCGCTATCACAAGCGGAGGTCAAAACATGCTGAGAAATAACGACCAGAGAGATGCTGGAATAACCCAAGATGAGGTTCTCGACGCCCTGAAGCGATCAGGGCGTCCCAACTTCAACAAACGTCTGCTCACACACTTTAGTAGCAGGACCATCGGCCTACTGCCCGAATTAAGGCCCAGGCTCAAACAAACCTGTTTACGTCTGGAACGAGGATGTTATAGAGCAGATCGTAGAACTCTATGACCTCGTGGAACGTGGCTGTAGAGACTATCACAACCGCCTTCTCTACCTCTGGCTCCGTGGGTACGAGGTTCCCTTTGAACCCATCCTGAAGCTATGGCTCCAGCCCGCCGAAGCTGCCCTGCACGCCATCACCGACGGAGCAGAAGACCCTGACGACATGCTCTGGCGCGTGAGCGAATTCATCTTTAAACATTGGTTACCGAAATGGCGCTTCTCTCCCCGGCGAGATCCCACCATCCGACAGATGGGTATCGACAACTACCAAACCTGGGTTGAATTCTTGCTGAGTGCGTTTCTCGTCCCAAACTATGAACCAGATGAGAGTCTTCTCGCATCCGCACTCAGCATTCCTCAGAACATAGGGGAAACAACAGAAATAAACCAGCGAGGCCACACAGACACACCTCCGCCTACACCATCAGAAGAAGCCTGGTCCTGGCTACGCATATTCCAGGAGATCTTCTCTCTTCCCCAGTTGCGAGACGCATTACTCAATGCAACGGGAGAAGAGTGGGCACAAGCACGCGAGGACTATCGAACGCTCTGCCAGTGGCTCCATACACTCACAGAGTTGCTCCCTAACATGGAGAGCCTGAACCTGCTGTCTGACCCTGAAATGCAGGTGTTCCGGGACAGGCTCTTTCTCCTGGGGGGATACACCCTCGTTCCTCTGGTCCTCTCTGCCAGGTATCACGGCTATAGTCACTGGATTAATCAGGGCATTACCCGGGTCAATGAAAAGCTCTCTGACCTCAGCGATCCTGAAGTCAGAGAGCAGCTCTCCCAACAGCTTGCTGATTACAACCTGCGTCAACAAGAATAAAAGCAAGCACGCCAATAGTTTGGCAAGGTTTCTGATTTGGGATTGAATGGCGTCAGTGCAGACGAAATTCACAGTCAGGGCAGACAAAATATTAACGTGACAGATCGAGTAGCCAGGTAGCCTATTCCTACCGCTGTGCAGGGTGTCGCTCGTTCTAAAAGGGGAGGATGCTAAGATGTTTGATCCAAATTGGCTCGCGGCAATTGGGCAGTGTGTTGCAGCGATCGGGACCATCGCCGCGGTGGTTGTGGCGTTGCATATTGCAAATGATTCTGGAAAACAAGCGCGAGAGCTGGCAAGCCAGCTCCACTATGATGCGATGCGCCCGGTGCTTGTTATCCACGGCGACGACGACCTGCTCCCCCGTTCGCCAAGTAGTAATCTCTGGCTGAACTGGAGCGCGAACGAGATCAATCTTCGCATCTATAATGCTGGCAATGGACCCGCGCTCAACATTGCCAGTGTAATCTACGGCGCGGAATCCTATATGCTAGGAGATGCTGGCTCACAAAAACGAGTGGATGATACAAAGGAGACTCATTGGATCTGCTGGGATGGGAATTCTCTCAAGGCGGGGGAGGACGCAGTACAACGCTATGCGCTCGGTGCCAGTACGTTTTACGAAGAGAACAAGCATATTCGCAAACATCATTTCAACGCGCCGGCGCAGCCCCCTTTTTCATTCCAGCCCAAGGAGGACACTTATATTTGCCGCATCGTGACCACCTATCACGATATCGCTGGACGCAAATATGCCAGTATCTTTGATTACCGATTTATCCCGCGATCGTGGGTGTTCGTTGCGCTGGAGGAGAATATTAAAGAGGACTTGCACGACCTCGAGGCGCATTCGGTTAAGTGATAGGTAGACCCATAGGGACAGGCTTATCGAGAGGAGCTGACCAGGTCGCATTTTTGAACGCTCAATCATACAGATCGTCGCAGGCCTGCACCTGGTCGGCTTGTGCATAGAAAAGGAGGGGTAGATGGAAGATCGCCCTTATGTGACATTAGACTCGAACATACTCATCGCTGTTCGCAATAACGATGAAATCGCGCCTCTCTCTCATGAACTGCTTGGATTCAACCGCGCTGGCGCGATCTCCGCCAATGTGACCAGGACCTCGCTGCTAGAATTAACGTACGGCGGCAGAATGAGCCCACAGGAACTAACAGACTGGCTCGTGGGATTAGGGATCGCTCCTGAAAACATCGATCGTGGTCCTCGTTATCTCGATCAGGGACTCGCGTTAAACCACCGCCTACAGGAGATTCTCAAACCGTCTATTCCATTTGATCTCAATGAGTATATCAGTCGGGAATGCAAAAAACTGGGCATAGCTGGCACAAAACTAGAGGCCATGAATGAGATTTACCTAGCTGATGTAAATCTGTTTTACATCCCACCTTCGGCGGATGCACCATGGAATCGTCCAACACCACACCTCGACGCATTAGAGGAGTCGGAGAGGGAAGAATTATCTAAGCTCTATAAACGTCTGCTGAAAACGTGGCGTCGAGGTAAATGGGATCCGCTGGCGCTTTATGAGCACATAACAAATGCAGTCTATACACCCCATCCTGAACATTCAATCTTCGTCACCGATGACCAGGCTGACTTTATTAAAGGGGATAAGTTAGAGGCGATCCGCAGGTTAGGCTTCCTTGGTAAAATCTTGAGTCCACAAGATGCCATTGATTTTATCAAATTATTGCTCGCGCAGGAAACCTAGCCATATGTTTTACCGGATCAACGTGAAACGTGAACGAATGCAACGGAGAAGAGCTCTCACCTATGGGAGAGTATGGCATAGATCCAGCAGTAACGAACGAGTTCATACCCTCACGTTTCGTGTTCGTCTATGCCAGAGTATGGCATAGCGTGAAATGGCTTGAGAACGTGCGTTACGCAACGTAAACGTTAACCAGTATTACACTATGACGGAGTGTCCAATATATACATGACACCAGGGGGCGAGATAGCAATATTGCCTATCAAATTAATGATCGGATACATCAGGCTTTTTGCTAAAGGCTTCCCGATAGGCCCCGTCGGAGGTCGTGTAGATGATTAGGAAGGAGAAGCTTTCTTCCTTCTGTGTTTTTTCCAGATGGTATACCACCATGTGAAGGACAGAACTGGGCCAAAGAACGTTCCGAGGAAGGTACCGACATAAGAAAGCAACTGTGCTTGCCAGATTGTCAGCCCGAATACGTTGGTGACCGTAATGCCAATAAATGGCTCTATTCCGAGAGGGTCGAAACCAGCTCC
>WNFJ01134311.1_pt2 | contig 15961 bp, 15 predicted proteins | sample 5400461 | NCBI WGS metagenome assembly WNFJ01 (sample SAMN13153349, study PRJNA577476) | soil metagenome | isolation source: 115 cm saprolite on Douglas fir-dominated hillslope | place: USA:California | collected 2013-09-17 | reverse complement strand
GGGCTTCTGACACGAAAAATTCTAGCTGCGGGCTTTGCCTACCAGCATGCGCAGCATCGTCTGAAGCTGCACGGTGGTAAACGGCTTCGGAAGAAAGACGACGGCACCGGCCGCGAAACTGTCTGAGGAAAGTCTTGGATCCTGCTCGGCGGTCATCATCATCACCGGAATTTTGTTGAACCGATTTTCCGTTCGCATATAGCGAACCAGTTCCGGCCCCGGGATATGCGGCATCACGACATCGAAAACCGCCGCCGTAAAGTTGGCGTTGTCCTGAAGCGCCTTGTAGGCTTCACGCCCATCACGCGCACCCACAACCGCGTAGCCTTCCTTCTCTAAAATAGCTGTTACCAGACGCAGAATCGCCGGATCGTCGTCCGCAACCAGGACGCGTCCTTTGGCGATGTTGTCGGATGTACCCACTTGATTTGTCGGATGACTTTGTTTAGCAGCGGCTATGCTGCTTCCAGGGCGCGGCCGCTTTCGCCTGCCTTCAGCGAGAGTTCCGCAGCCAGTTTGATCGCCGCGACCATACTCGAATGCTCGGCAATTCCTTTTCCGGCTATGTCAAAGGCCGTGCCGTGATCGACTGAGGTGCGAATGAAAGGCAAGCCCAGCGTCACGTTGACGGCTTCGCCAAACGAAAGGCACTTAACCGGGATCATCGCCTGGTCATGATAACACGCCACCACGGCGTCAAACTCGCCGCGCGAAGCTCGCAGAAACACCGTGTCGGCGGAAAACGGGCCGCTCACGTTGATGCCGTCCACGGCGCGACAAGCCTCGACGGCAGGCGCGATTTCCGAAGCTTCTTCCATGCCAAATAGTCCGCCTTCGCGGACGTTCAATTCCCCATCGTCGCAGTTCGCGATCAGCCAAACGAATTCGCTTCTCGACGCGCTCGCGGCGGACCAGCCCAATCGCTTCAGAAAGGGGAACGTGGGTGGAGACCAGAACCACGCGCAGATTCGCACCGACAAAGCCCATCGCGTAATCATCCGAGCCGGTCAGATAAGCAAGAAACTCTGTGTGTCCGGGAAAGGTATAGCCGCCAAGGTACAACGCCCGCTTATTGATGGGCGCGGTAGCGATCGCATCGATGCTGCCCGCGGCGCACAGTTCCACCGCCGCTTCGATGTAACCGGCCGCAGCCTTTCCGGCGGCGCCCGACTCGATGCCCGGCTCGACGTGACCCTGGATGTTATCGAGGTGAAAGATTAGGGGCTCAGAGATTTCATCCGGCAGGTGCTCGTCGCGGCGGACGATCTGGTAGCCGCACTGGAGGTCCAGCGTGCGCGCGTTGTGCGCCAGCAGTTGCGCATCACCAATAATGACTGACCGGCAAACCGCGCGCACCTCTTCTTCCGCCACCGCCTTAAGCACAACCTCCGGCCCGATTCCAGCCGGATCACCCATGGTAATGCCAATGCGCGGTCGAGCGGACCGAGACGTTGCGGGTGCGCGATCTTGCGGCGGATGGTTCATCAGTCGAGACTACGATATGAAGGCGATAGTTACCTTGCCGCTTGATCACTTTTCACCAGGGACCCGAACAATCAGGACTCAGGCGATTGCGGCAAAGTCTCTTCCACTGGCGAGAGTTGCGGGACGCGTTCCTCAGCCTTGTAGATGTACTTAATGTTGCGCTTCAGAACCAGCAGGTTCGGAGCAGACCGGCGATTAATTTTCAGTGCGCCCCGATCGTACCACTCAATCGTGCCTTCAATTTCTTCGCCGTCCTGCAAGACGAGCACCATCGGCGTGTGGGCGTCGATCTGCTTCTTGTAATAGTAGATTTCGGCGTGCGTTTCAGTTGGTGGCGGTTGGCGCTTGCGCACTTGAATGGATGACGACGACTGCTGCGGCGGGCGTTGCTGTGGCATTCCGCCCCCCCTTTGCATGTTTCCATTCAGGCGGTCACGCTGTGGCGGGGCTTCCCGCCGGGCTTTCACATCGGCCAGCGTCGTTCTAATAAGTTTGCGATTCACAGTAGTGCCTCCAAAAAATTTCAAAAAGAACGGTTTCGACGCTCAGGTTAAGGTGCGCCCACGTTTGAATAGCGCGCAGATCGACCCTGCTAATCGCAGGCTGCTACCTCCGAGGAGAGATGCCGCATTGAACCCGTCCGGAAATATCGCTAGGGAATGCGCGACATGCTACACGAGTCAGGGGGAAAACGCAAAAGCTGGACAGAAGTCGGGAAATTAAATTATCAACGCGAGCGAGGCTTCGCGTCGGGCGCTTCTAACCATTACTACTCTTTAGTCCGCTTTTTTCCTGATGAACGTCGGCACATCAAGATCGTCAACACGTTTGTGACCCGGCTGGGATGCCGGAAAATCCTCGGCCGTTCGCGGTGCGTATCTCGGCGCGGAGGTTACCGGCATCGTTGCGCCTGCGGCCACCGAAGCTACCGCCGCCTCTCGACGGAAGCCGGTGGCAATCACAGTGATTTTCATTGCATCAGCCATCGTCTCGTCGATCACATGGCCAAAAATAATATTCGCGTCTTCGTCAGCTTCCTGACGCACGAGCGAGGCTGCTTCGTTTACTTCAAACAACGTCAAATCGCGACCGCCAGTGATGTTGATGAGCACGCCCCGGGCTCCCTGGATCGAAGCTTCTTCGAGCAAAGGCGATGAGATAGCCTCCTGCGTCGCTTCGATGGCCCGGTTTTCGCCCCGCGCATGGCCGGTCCCCATCAGGGCCATGCCCATTCCCTGCATGATCGTGCGCACGTCCGCGAAATCCAGATTGATCAGGCCCGGCACAGTGATCAGGTCGCTGATTCCCTGCACCGCCTGACGGAGCACGTCATCGGCGGCTTTGAACGCATCGGCAAACGAAGCGCCCTGAGGCACGGCCCCGAACAATCGTTCGTTTGGAATCGTGATGACGGTGTCAACCGATTCATGCAGTTCATTCAACCCATGTTCAGCCTGTTGCAGTCGCCGGCGTCCTTCGAATTGAAAAGGCTTAGTAACGACCGCAACAGTCAAAGCACCGAGTTCGGTTGCCAGCGAGGCGACAATCGGAGCGCCGCCCGTACCCGTGCCTCCACCCAGGCCCGTGGTAACAAAAACCATGTCTGCACCTTCGAGCACCTCGATAATCTTGTCTGTGTCTTCGAGCGCTGCCTGGCGTCCTACTTCAGGATCGGCGCCGGCGCCGAGACCTTTAGTCAATCTGCCGCCGAGTTGAATCTTCACCGGCGCGCGAGAACGCTTCAGAGCTTGCAGGTCGGTGTTAGCGACAACGAACTCGATGCCTTCGATGCCGGCGTCGATCATGCGATTGACTGCATTGCCGCCACCGCCGCCCACACCGATGACTTTAATGCGCGCGCCGGTAATTGGCGGCTCGTCGTCGATGAAAATATTTATGCCTTTGCCGGGTTCGCGGACCTCTGGTGTCATTGGTTTTTCCTCTCTTCCAAACCGGGATGGCTTCCACGGTCTCTTTCGTCTATTTTGGGCTAGCTGAACCACGGGCATCTATATCTTGCGGACAACATATTGTGCCTAAGGCGCGCCAGCATACAACACTTGCTCAAAAAATACTACTACTAAAACGATTCCGAAACTTGGAAACAAAATGCGTCAAACGTCCGGAAGCTCCGCGCTTCGTCGTGCCCGCGCGCTGCTCCATCGCATGTGCTCGCTGAGATACCAACGCGAGTCCGGCAGCAGCCGCCCAAGCCGGACTCTGGATGTCCTCGATCAATCCGCCAAAGCGATCGCGCTCGGGAAATCCGATCCGCACCGGCGCGTCAAAAACCTGTTCGGCGATTTCGATCATTCCATCCAACAGCGCACCACCACCACTGAGGACCACTCCGCTCGACAGTTGGCGATTCCATCCGGAGTCACGGATTTCGTCAGACACGTGCATCAGCACTTCTTCGGCACGCGGCTGCAAAATGTCGCAGAGAATTTGTCGCGACAGTTGCCGCGGCGCGCGTCCGCCGACCGACGGGACCTCGACCATTTCTCCACGCTGATCGTCACTGAGCGTCGCGCTCGACGCGCAGCCGACCGTGCGTTTGATTCGCTCAGCTTCCGGAATCGGCGTCCGCAAGCCAAACGCTATGTCATTGGTAAAGTGCGCCCCACCCAGCGGAAAAACTGCCGTGTGTTGCACCGCGCCGCGTTGATATACGCACAGGCCGGTGGTCTCCGCGCCGATATCCACCAGGGCAGAGCCGTACTCTTTGTCGTCTTCGGTTAACGTCGCTTCAGCGGCGGCGAGTTGCTCAAGAATCATGTCAGCTACAATCAATCCCGCCCGGTTTACCGCGTTAATGGCGTTCTGGCGCGCGGTGACCGGACTGGTGACGATGTGGACTTTGACTGCCAGTCGCGCTCCGGTCATGCCGACTGGATCGTTAATACCGTCCTGGTCGTCGACGATGAATTCCTGGGGCAAGCGGTCCACGATTTCGCGGCCGGCGGGGAGTTGGATCGCACAGGCAGAATCAATAGCCCGTCGCACATCGTCGCCGGTAATCTCGCGATCGCGGCCGGCCACGGCCACAATCGCCTGGCCGTTAAAGCCCATGATGTGCGACCCGGCCAGATTAATCGTTACTTCTTCCGCCTGCACTCCGCTCATTCGCTCGGCGTCTTCGACGGCGCGCTTGATTGATTCGACCGCGGCCTCGGGGTTTACGATCACGCCCTTGCGCAGGCCGCGCGATTCCGCTTCGCCGATACCGAGTATTTGCAGCAGTCCTTCATCGCCCGGGCCCGCGACTATGCAGGTCACCTTACTCGTCCCGATATCCAGACCCACGGTGTGATTTGTCCGCTTTGCCATTTAGCTTCTCAAATTCCGCATAGCCGTTGCGCGTGCTCTCAACGCAGAGGCAGCCGAGCATTGTTCGCCGGCTTTTGCTCGCGCCGTGTGTTGTTCTTATCGATCTTCTTGTCGTTAAGCGTAGTGCTCTCGGTGCTTCTTCGAGCCGCGCTGTTGCTGTTCGTCTGCTTTGTCGCGACCGTGGGCGGCGAGCTTGCCGTGCTGGCAGTTGAGTCGGACACAGCAGTCGCGTCGCCGGTGGCGATCTTGTTCCCGGAACTGAATCCGATCACCACCCGGCCGCTTTGCAAATCAACATAGGTAATAGACGATCCGCGCGGACTCTGTTTGTAAACATCGAGCGCCTCCAGCGCTATTTTCAGACGCGGGCCCAGCTCCTGTCCGCCCAGCCGCACTTCGATTTGCGAATCGTTGCCGGCAAGTTGGGCCCGTACATCACGCAGATCGATTAAGTTAACTTCGCTGACGCGTTCTGACAGACCGAGCGCCGCCCATTCCTTAACCACTTCTAAATATTTCCGAACCCGCTCAGTGTTATCTTTGCGTGCTTCTTCGGTGCCGTCTTCGTTCCAGCCGCGAATGAAAAAGGCCGGTATCTGATCGGACGGCTTCATTTCTCCCAACGCCACACCTTCATCGTCGACCCAGACGAAGTGGCCGCCCGCAGTGTGGACCACGGCCAGTGGCACGCGTTCAGTAATGCGCACGCGGAGGCCGTCGGGCAAAACGCGGCTGACGACCGCGCGGCGCACCCCCGGCAGACGTCCCAATTCCACACTGAGCGCAGAAAGATCGGCGCGCCAAACTCCCGTGCGGATTACGGCGCGTCGCGCCAGACCCTCAATCTCCTCCGCCGATGTCCGCGACGTTCCCACTACATCTATGCTGCGCACCTGAAACAGAGACGCGGAAGCAGCGACGCGATAACCGACAATCAAAGTGATGACCACCAGAATTCCGAGGATGAGTTTCAGCGCCGAAGGCACATAACCGAAAAGAGTGCGCAGCGAGAAAGTTCTCGCCGCCCGAGCGCCGGAATTACCACGACGCGCGGGACGCTGGACTACACCGCGGGCCGGAGCCGCCGCTCGCTTCGAACCTCTTGATGCGATCACTTGTTCTCTCATGTTCTTAGTGGCCCCGACTTTATTCTGGGTTTCAAAGTCCTACTACATTCACAAACTTAAGTTCGTGCTACTTACTGCTCCACAGCTCAACTTCGTATTCAAGATCGATTCCGTGTTCCTGCTTCACGCGCCCTCGAATCTCTTCGGCCAGCGCCAAGGCGTCGGCCGCTTTCGCGTTTTCACCTTCGGTGACGATAAAGTTCGCGTGCTTTGGCGAGACGACCGCGCCACCGCGCCGCGTTCCTTTCATGCCGAGATCGTCGATCATCTTGCCGGTGCCAATTGGGCTGGCAGGTGCGTTCTTGAAAAAGCAACCGGCGGAGCGCGCGCCATGCGGCTGAGAGGCCATGCGCTGGTCTTTTGCTTTCTCCATCCGCGAGCTGATTTCTTTAGGGTCGTCCGGATGCAGCAACAGGGTCGTGCCCAGCAGCAATTCGCCGTCCTGGAACGAAGTGTGGCGATAGTTCCATTTCACCTCGGTTCCGGGAATCCCGACCACGCGCCCGCCGCGCGCCACCCGCACTGTTTCCACAACGGTGCCGATTTCCTGACCATAGGCGCCGGCATTCATCCACAGCGCGCCGCCCACTGTGCCCGGAATTCCGTTCAAACCTTCGATTCCAGCCAGACCTTTTCGCGCGGCATCAACGCAAAGGCGGGGCAGCGAATAGCCGGCACTGATGGAGACTCGGTCGCCTTCAAAGACCGGCGGGCCTTTCAACCCTTTCAGACTCAGGATCACGTAATGATGCGCGCCGTCGTCGGCGAGCACGTTACTGCCGGAGCCGAGCGGCCGCCACGCGATTCTCTGCTGAGCCAATTCATGGACGAGCGCCGCCGCCTGCTCTTCCGTGCGCGGCGACACGACCCAATCGACCGCGCCACCGACACGCAGACTGGTTAACTCAGCAAAGCGCTTACCGCGTTCAGCACGCACGCCTAAACGCGCCGCGATCTCTTCAATCGCCGCATCGCGTCGGGTTATGTCTTCGGCTGAAACCATCTTAAAAGTGAATCAGTATCGACTCCGTCTCCCTTTGGGAGAGGGCTGGGGAGAGGGTCTAAACGATCTCACCCATTTGTTTGTTTTTCCTTCTACCGCAGCGCTCCTGAGAAGAAAAAGGAAATGAATTTCATTAATCCCTCCTCACCCGCCCTCACCCTTACCCTCTCCCAAAGGGAGAGGGGAAAAAAACTCAGGGCTGTGCGATCTGCGCAATCTCACCGCGCAACAACGCCAACAACTGATCGCCCGCTCGATGAACTGAGCCCGCGCCCAGTGTAATCACCAGGTCGCCTTCGCGCACATTCGCGCGTAGAACCTCCGGCGCGCTCTCGACCGCGCCCACGTACTCCGCGTTCTTATGACCCCAACTCTTGATTCGTCCGGTCAGGACTTCGGCGTCAATTCCCTCGATGGGTGTCTCGCTGGCGGCGTAGATGTCGGTGACGAAAAGGACATCCGCGTTATTAAAGGCGCTGGCAAATTCGTCCATCAAGTCGTTCGTGCGTGTATAGCGGTGGGGCTGGAACAGCACGACGATGCGCCGGTTCGGCGCGCCGATACGCGCCGCGCTTAAGGTCGCCTTGATCTCAGTCGGATGATGGCCATAATCGTCGACCACCGTAACTCCTGCTTCCTCACCCTTGAATTGAAAGCGCCTATCAGCGCCGCTGAATTCGCCCAGCGCATGTGCGATCGTGTCAAACGGCACTTCTAACTCGAGCCCGACCGCAATGGCTGCCAGCGAATTGTAAACGTTGTGCTTGCCCGGCACGCGCAGCCTTACTCGTCCCAGCACGTCGATGCCTCGCAGAACTGAAAACTTCGACCCAAACGATTGGTCATAGCTGATCTCGTGCGCTGACACATCCGCCTGCGCGCTCATTCCATACGTGACGCGACGGCGCTCGACTTTCGGAATCACCGCCTGCACATGCGGATCGTCGAGGCAAAGTACCGCAGCGCCATAAAAAGGAACTTTGTTCACGAAATCCGCAAAGCACCTTCGCACGTCTTCCATATCGTGGTAGTAGTCCATGTGCTCGCGATCGATGTTGGTGACCACGGCGATCGTCGGTGTCAGCATCAGGAACGAACGATCGCTTTCGTCCGCCTCGACTACCATCAGGTCGCTCTTGCCCAGGCGCGCGTTGGCGCGATAGGTGCGCACGATGCCACCGATCACAAACGTCGGATCGAGACCGGCAATACCCAGCACGGTCGCCACCATTGAAGTCGTCGTGGTCTTGCCGTGCGAGCCGGCAACAGCCACGGTGTGCGGCTTCATGCGCATTAATTCGGCCAACATTTCCGCTCGCGGGATCACCGGAATCGATCGACGGCGGGCTTCGACGATTTCCGGATTGTCATCGCGCACGGCTGTGGAACGAACCACCACGTGCGCGTCGCCGATATTTTCCGCCGCGTGGCCTTCGTCGACCGTCACACCGAGCTCTTCAAGGTGCGCGGTCACTTCAGACTTCTTCTGGTCAGAGCCCGAGACACGGAAGCCCAGGTTGGCCAGCACCTCGGCTATGCCGGACATGCCGATGCCGCCAATGCCGACGAAGTGAATGTGTTGAAAACGACGAAACATTTTCGCTGTTGAATTTCAGATTTGAGATCTCAAATCAATTCATTTTCCATATGTCATTTGACATGTTTCATTTGCCATTTTTTGATTTGACGGCTCTTCGTGTCGCTTCGTGAATCATTCTTCATTTCTTAGCCAGGCAAACGATCCACGAAGCCACACGAAAAAATTGACCGTTCAATGACACATGAAAAATGTCAAATGACATATGCAAAATGCCTCCGTCTCACTGTTCATGGCCTTTCACTAATCTTTCCATCAACTCAACCGTTGCCGTGGCCGCGTCGCGCCGAGCCAGTTTGCGGCTCGCCTCTTCCATCTGACTAATTCTCTCCGGCGCGACCAGCAAAGAACTAATCTCATTGGCCAGGCGCTCACCTGTCAAATCGTGTTGCAGGATCATCCGCGTGGCGCCGGCGGCTTGCAGTGCTTCGGCATTCTTGCGCTGATGATCGTCGGCTGCCAAAGGAAACGGAATCATGATGGCCGCTTTGCCGGCCGCCACCAACTCAGCACTGGTCGTCGCGCCGGCGCGTGAAATAATCAGATCGGCTTTGGCAAACTCGCTCATCATGTCATCAATATAAGGTCTGACATCGACATTGCCGCTCCAACTCGCCGATTCGTAACCGCTTCGCGCCTTCTCATAATCAGCTTCACCGGTTTGATGCATAACCTGCAACGACTCTTTGTGCGCAGCTAAGTGCGGTAACGCGGCAATCATCGCTTCATTAATCGCCCGCGCGCCCTGAGAGCCGCCAAATACCAGCAGTGAAACCCGTGACGGCTCCCGCTTTTTTGCCGGAATCTCAAAGAACTCGCTGCGCACCGGATTCCCGGTCAGAACGCCTTTGCCGCGAAAGTAAGGCAGCGCTTCGGCAAACGAGACGGCCGCCTTATCAACGAATCGCGCCAGCACCCGATTCGTCCAACCGGGCAGGGCATTCGAATCCATCACCAGCGTTGGCAGACGCCCTAAACATGCTGCCAGTAACACTGGACCGGAAACGTAACCACCCGCGCCCACCACTACGTCCGGGCGAAAGTCGCGAATGACCCGGCGCGCGGCGAAAAGACTTTTCGGGAGCAGGAACAGTCCGCGTAGCAGGGCAAGCGGACTGACATTTTTTAGTCCCGCGCTTTCAATGAGCCGTAGTTCAAAACCCGCTTTGGGCACCAGACGCGTTTCCAAACCGCGTGCTGTGCCAACAAATCTAACCGTCGACGAGCGGTTGCGGCGCATGATTTCGTTGGCCACCGCGATGCCGGGATAAATGTGCCCGCCGGTACCGCCGGCAGCTATTAGCACGCGCATCGCTCATCCGTACCGGGCTCGCGCGATCGCCGACGCGCGCTGCCGCGGCGCTCGCTTTCTGGGCCGACGCGCGGGTTGCCATTCCTCTTCATAATCTTCCTCATCAAAGTTTGCCATGCTCTTCAGCCCGGCGTATTGAGAAATGTTGAGCAGGATTCCCACACCCACCAATGTCGGCACCAGCGAAGATCCGCCATAAGAAATCAGTGGCAAGGGAATGCCTTTGGTGGGCAGCAGAGCCAGCACCACGCTCATGTTCAAGAGGGCCTGTGCCACAATGCCAACGACTATTCCCACGCCCAGCAGCATGCCGAAACGGTCGGGCGCTCGCAGGGCGGCGCGCATTCCGCGCCACAGGAAGATCCCGAAGACCAAAACAACGACCAGCGCTCCGATTAGCCCCAGCTCTTCGCCGATCACTGCGTAGATGAAATCCGAGTGGGCGAATGGCAGGAACAAAAGTTTCTGCCGGCCCTGCGCAAAACCGAGCCCATGCGTGCCGCCCGAACCGACCGCGATTAACGATTGCACCACCTGATAGCCCGCGCCCTGCTGATCTGCCCACGGATCGACGAACGAAATGAGGCGCCGCCAGCGAAACGGCGTGAAGATCAGCATCTTTCCCACAAATAGAAGCGCCGGCACCAAAGCGTAAAGCAGATGCCGAGGGCGCATGCCGGCGGCAAAACAAATCGTGAAGCAGATGATCGCCAGCATCAACGCAGTTCCCAGATCCGTTTCTTTCGCCACCAACCCTGCCACTACTCCGAGTACGGCAAAACACGGCAGGAAAGTTTTCCAGAACGAGCCTCCCTCGCCGGCGCGCTTATCCAGAAAACGAGCCAGGAATAAAACCAGCGTGAGCTTTGCGATCTCGGATGGTTGCATTGAAAGGCCACCCAGCCGAATCCACCTACTCGCCCCGTTGACCGGTCTGAATCCAAAAACAGCCACCAGCAACAGGACTGTCACTATCAGCAAACCGTAAATGATCCAACGCTGGTTCAAACGCTGGTAATCGAAACGCATCGCCGCAAACATCGCCACAAAACCGAGCGAGGTCCAAACTGTCTGCTTGATTACATAGTGGAACTGGCTGTGATTTTCCTGCAGCGCGATCACCGCCGACGCGCTGTAAACCATGACCACGCCGAACAAGGCCAGGCCCGCCGTCGCTGAGAATAGCCATTTGTCGATTTGTAATTTCTGCGGCATTGCTCTTTGGCCTTTGGCCTTTGACCTTGACCTTTGACCTTTGACCTTTGACCTTTGTCTCTCGGGGCACTAGCCCGACCGTAAGGGAGGGCTCCTCCTGTCGCCGCTTAGACCGAGCCCTCCCTTACGGTCGGGCTAGTGCCCCGCTTACTAAGATTCAAGACTTCCTCTTTGAATACTCTTCCCCGGTGCTCGAAACTTTCGAACATATCAAAGCTGGCACAGGCCGGCGCCAGCAGAACTACATCGCCCGGTTTCGCCGCAGCGAACCCTCGCGCCACCGCGTCACGCATATCCGACGCGTGCTCAAATGGCGCTGCCGGCCCCAGATCCCTTTCAATCGCCGGCGCGTCTTCGCCAATCAGAATCATCTTGCGCACTCGTTCGCTAACCAGCGGCGCCAGCGGTGAATAAGGCGCCTGTTTACCGCGCCCACCGAGGATCAGCATGACTTTCCCTTTGTCGCCGGCGAAGGCTTCCAGCGCCTTCATCGTAGCGTCAACACTGGTCGCTTTCGAGTCGTTGAAAAACCGCACCCCATTTATTTCTGCGACTTCCTCGAGCCGATGTTCTACGGGGCGAAACTGGCGCACGGTTTCCCGCAACGAATCGGGAGCGGCGCCGCAAGCCAAACCCGCGGCCATCGCCGCCAGAACATTTTCGACATTGTGCGTGCCGCGCAAGTGCATCTCGTCTCGGGTCACCAGCACGCGCTCGCCGCCGTCAGATTGCGCAGCCAGGAAGGGGGCTTGCCCCCGCTGGCGCCAGATGAGATCCCTTCCCCGTAGAAATAAACCCTCCTCCAGGCCCCGCTTCACACTAAATTGCACGACGTGCGCACGCAGGCCGTCGGCCCAGGAGGAAACGATCTCGTCATCCGCATTCAGAATCGCCACGTCGCCAGGCGTCTGATTGCGAAAGACGTTGTGTTTGGCGACAGCGTAGTCCATCAGCGAGTCGTAGCGATCCAGGTGATTTGGCGTGACGTTCAGCACGGTTGCGACTGTCGGATGAAAATTCACGATCGTTTCCAATTGAAAGCTCGAGACTTCAACTACCGTCCAACCGTCGTCGCGCGAAGCGTCAACCATTGAAATAAGCGGCGTCCCGATGTTGCCGCCGACTTGCACGTTCAGCCCTGCGTCTTTCAACATCTCTCCAATCAAACTCGTCGTGGTCGTCTTCCCATTCGTGCCGGTAATTGCCACCACGCGTCCGCGCAGAAAGCGCGTCGCCAGCTCAATCTCGCCAATCACTTCAGCACCGCGGCGGTCCGCATAGCGAATCGGAATTGCCTTTGTGGGCACCCCGGGACTGACTATGACAAGGTCTGTCTGGTCCAATAACCACGAGGGTGGCTCCCCGGCGACCTGGCCCACCCCTTCAGTTTTCAAAGCCAGCGCAGCTTTTGACCACTCGGCCAGCGGCTTGCGATCGTTAAGCGCCACCGTCGCGCCCCGCTGCACGAGAAACCGGGCGCTCGCGATACCGCTGCGGGCCGCGCCGATTACTAGAACTTTCCTGCCCGCAACTTCCACTCGTTAATCATGCCAAAGATCGATCCGGATACGCGAAGCACCAGGAGCGCCAGCAACAAGGAACCCAAGACTTCGCCAATGACTTTCACCTTGCAATTTCCTGAACCCTACTATCCATTTCTCACCGCAGTTTCAAAGTCGAAAGACTAAGCAAAGCAAACAAGATCGCCAGGATCAAAAAGCGAAACACGATCTTCGATTCTTTCCAGCCTACCATTTCAAAGTGGTGATGCAGCGGCGTCATCTTAAAGACGCGCCGCCCGACGCCGCTGGTGCTCTTGGTCATTTTGAATACGCTCACTTGCAACATCACCGACAACGCCTCCAGCACGAACACGCCGCCGACCATCAACAACATGAACTCCTGCTTTGTCAGCACGCCAATAGTTCCGATTGCGCCGCCGATCGCCAGGCTGCCGACGTCGCCCATAAAAACTTCCGCCGGTGGCGCATTGAACCAGAGAAAGCCGAGACTGGCGCCGGCCAGCGCGCCACAGAAAACCGTCAGTTCCGCGGCTTCCGGCCGGTGCGTTAAGTCCAGATAACGCGCCCAGCGCAGATCGCTGCTCAAATAAGTGAACGCCGTCAACGCCGTCATCGCGATGAACGTGATGCTGATCGCCAGTCCGTCGAGGCCGTCCGTCAAATTCACGGCGTTGGTCGCACCCAAAAGGACCACCACGATCAAGACGAGGTAGAGCCCGGCAGGAATCGTGCTGATTCCGTTCGGAATTGCCGTGTCTTTGAAAAAGGGAATACTGACGTTCCATGAATACTTGGTATCTAAGTACCTGGTTGAGAGAAACAACACCAACCAGACGCAGAACGCGATGATCAACTGAAAAAAAAGCTTCTGCCGGCCGGTCAATCCCAGGCTGCGCCGTTTCACCAGCTTCAGATAGTCGTCGGCGAATCCGACGGCGCCGAACGCCAGGGTCGCAAAGATGATGATCCAAACATAGACGCTCGACAGCTTTGCCCACAGCAGAGTCGAGATCACTACCGACGCGATTATTAACAATCCACCCATCGTGGGCGTGTCGCGTTTGGAGATGTGCGCCTGCGGGCCCTCTTCGCGAATTTGCTGACCAATGTTCCATCGCTTAAGAGCGTTGATAAGTTTTCGTCCCGACAACAACGTACTGAAATACATTCAGCGCTTTTATGAGCCACCAATTCTGGTTTGAGTGGCCAAAGATCAGCTCGTAAAAGATGTAATAGATCATCTGGTCAGTTGTCAGTGGTCAGTTGTTAGCGGCCAGAGTTTGCAACTGACAACTAACTACTGACAACTGACTCGTCATCTTTTGTCCACACCCGCCAGCGCAAACTTCTCCTTCAGTGCAGCTACGATCCGATCCGTTTCGACGCTGCGCGAGCCTTTGACCAGAATCAGGTCGCCGGCGCGAACTTCCATCAGCGTGGCCGCGGCCGCATCGTCAGAACTGGCAAAGAAACTCGCGCCAACAATGCCCGCTTCGCGCGCCGCCGATACCATTTCACTCGCCAATCCGCGCACGCCCCATAAGACATCGATGCCCAAATGGGCAATTTCGCGGCCCGCGGCCCGATGCATTTCCGGCGCTTCCGGCCCCAGCTCGAGCATCTCGCCGGCGATCACGATGCGACGGCTGACGTTTTCGCTCGCTTCCGCAAGTGTGCGCACCATACCAACGAGCGACCGCGGATTTGAGTTGTAAGAATCGTCGACTATCGTGAACCCATCGGCAAAGTCCAGAACTTCGCCGCGCATTCGCGGCGGCCGGGCCGTCCGCAACGCATCGGCAATCAACTCCGGCTTGACCTTCAACGCCGTCGCCACCGCCGATGCTGCCAGCGCGTTCATCAGATTGTGCCGTCCGGTCATCGGCAGCTCCGCGGCCGCGCTGCCCATGGGCGTCTGCAAACGGAAGCGAATCGATCCAAACCGCGACGTGTCGATGCCCTTCGCCGTCACGTCAGCATCATGCTCGATTCCAAACGTTAGCACCTCACCGTCTGTTTTTGACTTCATTTCCATAACGAGTTCGTCATCCGCGTTTAGTACCGCAACGCCGCCCGGTTTCAGGCCTTCAATCAGTTCGGCCTTCATGACGGCGACATTTTCGATCGTGCCGAGATGCTCCAGATGCACCGGCGCGACCAGTAATTCCACCCCTACGTCGGGTGGCGTGATCCGCACGAGCCTGCGAATCTCGTGCGTGGGTGAGGACATGCCCATCTCGAGTACTGCCAAATCATAATCATCGGGTTTGTGACCTTTGCTCACCATCTGCAAAACCGAAAGCGGCAGGCCCAGGCCGTTGTTATAATTGCGCTCACTCTTAAGTACGCGATAACCAGTATTCAGAAGCACGTGGGCCGTCAACTCTTTCGTAGTCGTCTTGCCGGCACTGCCGGTGATTCCAATTACCGGCCGCCCCCAGCGTTCATAAACTTTACGCGCCAGGGTTTGCAGCGCGGCAATCGCATCCGAAACCAGCAAGAGGCGATTGCCCAACGCTGCCAGCTTTTCATCGCTCGCTACCCGATCTCTGCGCGCGACTGCGGCAATGGCACCCTTATCCAATGCCTGTGCGATAAAGTCGTGAGCATCCGCAAAGATGCCATTGAATCCCGCCCGCTCGTAATCCGGTTGAGACAAAGCGAAAAACAGCTCTCCCTCGCTCACCGTTCGAGAATCGATCGAGAAGTCAACTATTTGTTTGTCAAAGAGCTCAGCGCTGAGACCGTCAGTCGTCGCGCCCATTAATTCTGCTGCCGTCCTAAGTTTCACGTCTGCCCATGTGTCCGAGACCGCCTGCGGTAGCGGGCGGTTAATCTCGAAGAACGAGAGTCAGCACCTCAGGAACCAACCGCCCGCTACCGCAGGCGGTTCTAACTAATTGCCGCGGCCAAAATCCACCCGCACCGCCTGGCCTGAATCAAGCTCCGCGCCTGGTTCTGGCATCTGGCGCAGCGCGCGTCCGTCACCGCGCGCCTCCAGCCGCAATCCAAGCTGCGCGCACATGCGGGCCACGTCCCTGACACTTTGCCCACGCAGGTCGGGCATCAACACTCCCCTTTTTGTCGCCACCGCGAGCACGACTTCACTTGCCTGGCCACTGAAATTTCGCGCCGTCACCGTTGGCAGGGTCGCCTCGCGCTCTTCATTTTGCTGTTGCGCCGCTTTCACCCTTTGTGACGGAGGCATGGGCGCCTGGGCAATCAATTCAGTGCCGCGCTTTAACTCCACATCCGGCAGGACGCTCAAGTCGGGAAGAATCTGTTCCGCAATCTGGCGAAAGACCGGCGCGGCCACGTCGCCTCCATGATAGGCACCCCGTGGCTCGTCAATCACCACAATGATCACCA
>WNFJ01228597.1_pt2 | contig 15965 bp, 18 predicted proteins | sample 5400461 | NCBI WGS metagenome assembly WNFJ01 (sample SAMN13153349, study PRJNA577476) | soil metagenome | isolation source: 115 cm saprolite on Douglas fir-dominated hillslope | place: USA:California | collected 2013-09-17 | reverse complement strand
GTATCAGCGCATCAGGGATCGCCACGAGCGCGTCATCATCGATGGCATCTGCAATTCGGCCTGCACTTTGGTGTTCGGCATCGTGCCGATGAACAAGGTGTGCGTGACGCCGCGCGCCAGCCTCGGCTTCCATCAGGCCTATTACGACAAGGCGTTTACTTTCGGCATCAAGGTCACGAGCTCCGGAGGCCGCCGCAACGGCGGGCTGACCACCGAGATGAAAAAGATCAAGAACGGCGAAGAGCTCTGGAAGATCGTCGATCCCTGCCCGGAAGAATTTTAGAAGCCCTCATGGTGAGGAGCGCGCTTCTTTGCGCGCGTCTCGAACCATGAAGCCCGTCTCCATCCTCATCCTTCGAGACGCGGCCAACGGGTCCGCGCGAAGCGCGGCCCGATGATAAACTCCGACGCCGCTCCTCTGGATGAGGTGACGGCGCATAGCGATCGCACTTCTAAAACGTCACCACGCCGCGAATCGACTCGCCGCGCTTCATCAGCTCGAACGCGGTGTTGATCTCGGCAAGCGGCATCACGTGGGTGATCATCGGATCGATCTCGATCTTGCCCTGCATGTACCAATCGACGATTCTGGGCACGTCGGTGCGGCCCCGCGCGCCGCCGAACGCGCTTCCTTTCCACACCCGGCCGGTCACCAGCTGAAACGGCCGCGTCGAAATCTCGGCTCCCGAAGGGGCAACCCCGATCACGATCGACTGCCCCCAGCCGCGATGGCAGGCTTCCAGCGCCTGCCGCATCACCGTGACGTTGCCGGTGCAGTCGAAGGTGTAGTCGGCGCCGCCGATCTGGTCCGCGCCCGACTTCGTCATGTCGACAAGGTGAGGGACGAGCTCCTTGCCCAGGTCTTTCGGATTGACGAAATGGGTCATGCCGAAGCGCTCGCCCCAGGCCTTGCGGTCGTTGTTGATATCGACCCCGATGATCATGTCGGCGCCCGCTAGCCGCAGCCCCTGCAGCACGTTGAGCCCGATGCCGCCGAGGCCGAATACGATCGCCTTGGCGCCTGGCTCGACCTTCGCGGTGTTGATAACCGCGCCGACGCCGGTGGTGACGCCGCAGCCGATGTAGCAAACCTTGTCGAACGGCGCGTCCTTTCGAATTTTTGCCACCGCGATCTCCGGCAGCACGGTGTAGTTGGCGAATGTCGATGTGCCCATGTAGTGATGGATCGGCTTGCCGCCGATCGAAAAGCGCGAAGTGCCGTCGGGCATCAGGCCCTGTCCCTGGGTGGCGCGGATCGCGGTGCAGAGATTGGTCTTGCGCGACAGGCATGACGGGCATTGCCGGCATTCCGGCGTGTACAGCGGAATGACGTGATCGCCCTTTTTCACGCTGGTCACGCCGCGGCCGACGTCGACCACGACGCCGGCGCCTTCATGGCCGAGGATCGCCGGAAACAATCCTTCGGGATCGGCGCCGGACAGCGTGAATTCGTCGGTGTGGCAGACGCCGGTAGCCTTGATTTCGACCAGCACTTCGCCCTCGCGTGGGCCCTCGAGCTGGACGGTCGATATCTCCAACGGCTTACCGGCGGCAGTGGCGATGGCGGCGCGAACATCCATGGCAATTCCTCGTTCTCGGTTTTCACTATGTCATACCGCACGAGCCGGCCCGCGCAGATTGGCGTTGCCGCACAACATACGATCAGGCACTGAGAGCGGCAAATGAATCAAAATTTAAAGAATCCTGCCGCGCGCGCGGCGCCGGCGATTTTTGTCGTGCTCTGGAGTACCGGCTTTATTGCTACCAAATACGTGCTGCACAATGCCGAGCCGCTGACCTATCTCGCAATCCGCATGGCTGTGGTGGTGGGGCTGATGGCGATCATTGTCGCGATCGCGCGGCCGCAATGGCCGGACCGTATCGGCATCGCCCACAGCGTCGTTGCCGGCATTCTGGTGCATGGATTTTATCTGGGCGGCACTGCCGTCGCCATCGCGCATTCGATCCCCGCCGGGCTTTCGGCGCTAATTCCGGGCCTGCAACCGATCCTGACCTCGACACTCGCGAACCGCTGGCTTGGCGAGCGCGTCACGCCGCTGCAATGGGCCGGGCTGTTGCTCGGGCTCGCGGGCGTGGTGCTGATCCTGCACGACCGCCCGATGAGCGGGGAGGCGGGCTGGGGTTGGCTGGCCTCGGGCGTGTCGCTGGTCAGTATCACCCTGGGCACTCTGTACCAGAGGCGCTATTGCGGCAAGACCGACTGGCGTGCCGGTAATCTGGTGCAGTACATCGCGGTGGCGATTTTCTTCGCCGCGGGAGCGTGGCTATTCGAAAACAATGTGGTGCACTGGACCGGCGAGTTCGTGCTGGCGCTGATCTGGCTCGCGGTGGTGTTGTCGATCGGGTCGATCGGGCTGTTGTACTGGCTGATCCGGCGCTCGGCGGCCACCTCGGTCGCAAGCCTGTTCTATCTGGTGCCGGCGGTGACCGCTGTCATGGCCTATGTGCTGTTCGGTGAGCGGCTCGATACGGTGGCGATATCAGGCATGGTTGCCTGCGCCGCCGCGGTGTTTCTGGTCAACCGGCGCACGTAGCTGCGACGAGGCCCAGTTCGCGAAACAAAAGCCTCCGGGGTTGATCCGGAGGCTTTGCGCGGGAAGCGCTCAGCGCTTCGACTTCTTGGCCTTCTTTTTCTTTTTGCCGGCTTTCTTGGCTGCTTTCTTGACGGCCTTTTTGGCGGATTTTTTCGCCGCGGACTTCTTGGAAGCCTTCTTGGCTTTTTTGGCCTTCTTCGCCATCACCTTTTTCGCGGTCTTCTTCTTCTTGGCCTTTTTGACCGCCGGCTTGGCGGCTACTTTCGGCGCCTCGGTGGCGCCGCTCGGCGCGTCTGTCGTCGGTTCCAGAACGGGTTTCTCGTCGTCCATATCGTCCCCCAGGGTTTGTCGAAGGGGCAACGATAGCGGGATTCGTCGAGGTGTCAAAGATACGTCATGCGTTCACGCCGCGCGGAGCTTCGCGTGGGCGGCGAATATCCGGTTCGTCCGCACGCGGGGCCAAGCCATCAAGCATTGAAACCGGGCGCGGTCCGATAGGTATCAGGTTGGGTGCAGCAAGAGGCCTGGAGGCCGCCGTGAGCCGGTACGTTGTTCTTTATCTCGCGACGTTGATCGTCCTTGTCCCGATCGATTTTCTGTTTCTCGGCATCGTCGCCAAGGGCTTTTTCACCTCGCAAGTCGGCGACATGCTGGGCGAGATCAGGCCGGCGCCGGCGATCCTGTTCTATCTGCTTTACGTGGTGGGCATCCTGATCTTCGTCAGCGGTACGGCGGCCGCGACGTGGCAATCGACGCTGCTGTATGGCGCGCTGTTTGGATTGTTTTGCTATGCGACGTTCGATCTTACGTCGCTGTCGCTGCTCAAGCACTGGACCTGGCCGGTCGCTACGCGTGCAATGACGGCGGTAGCCTATTTCGGCTGCGGCACGATGCGGATATACGGCTTCGGCGATTTCCAGCCCTGCGGATAGATGGTCTTGGCCTCGTCGTCGGTGACCGAGCCGGCGATGATGACGTCCTCGCCCTGTTTCCAGTCGGCCGGCGTCGCGACGCGATGCTTTGCGGTCATCTGCAGCGAATCGATCACGCGCAGGATTTCCTGGAAATTGCGTCCCGTGGTCATCGGATAGACCAGCACCAGCTTGATCTTCTTGTCCGGCCCGATGATGAAGACGTTGCGGACTGTCTGGTTGTCGGCGGGGGTACGCGTGGCGACGTCGCCGGAGGTAGAGGCCGGCAGCATGTCATACAGTTTTGACACATTGAAATCGATATCGCCGATCATCGGATAATTCGGCGCCGCGCCTTGCGTCTCCTTGATGTCTTCGGACCATTTCGCGTGCTGGTCGACGGGGTCGACGCTGAGCCCCATCAGTTTGACGCCGCGCTTGTCGAACTCCGGCTTCAGCTTGGCCAGCACGCCGAGTTCGGTGGTGCAGACTGGGGTAAAATCTTTCGGGTGCGAGAACAAGAGCGCCCAGCTGTTACCGATCCAGTCATGGAATTTGATCTTGCCGTCGGTTGTTTCAGCCTCGAAATCCGGGGCTACAGCGCCTATCTGGAGAGCCATGTTACGACCTCATCTCATTCAAGTTGCAGGGGAATTCGCCTTTTCGAGTATAGGGGACGGAGCCGCCTAAGTGAATGGTGGTCGAAAAAAGGGCAGATTCCTCTCCGGTACGGGGAACTCGTAGCACCTTCTTTTGATCCACGCTTGTGCGACAAAAAAATCACTGCGGCTTGCAAATGTTCAGGCTCCCCCGATGTAGCCGTTTATGACCCCCAATACCCAGTACCGGTCGCGATCCCCGCCGAACCCTGAGGGAACCCACCGCGACAAATCCGCAACCATCTAAAAAAGTCGCGATCCAGGTTTCGAATCGTTAACCACTCGTTTACGCCCGCATGGACATCGTGGCCAAGAACAAGAAAATGAGAAAAGAAAACGATCAAATGTCTGCCTCTCACGCCATGCCGGCCGAACCGATCGGCGCGTTCGAACCATCGAAGATTTCCTGCCGCGATACCGCCGCGCTTGCCCTCGCTGTCGTGCGCGATGGCGTGATCACCGGCGAAGGCCCGACCACCAGGGGCCGCGTTCAGCCGCCTGGTGCGCGCGCATCCTGACCGCGACGGCGGTCGAGCATCAGCCGGTCAGCCGGGCCGAAGCCGAAGCGCTGTTTGAGATCAACGACGCCGCCACCGAGCGCAGCGACGGCGGACGTTTCGACGATCTGCTGGCCAAGGCGGTCGTGCACCACGCGGCCTCCGCGTCCGGCCTGCCGGTGCCGCCCCGCACCATTGCGCTGTCGCCGCAAACGGCGATCGAAAGCTGGGCGCCGACCCAGGCGGTCAGCGTCGATACCGAAGTACTGGAATGGATCGCAAGCCAGATGCGCGGCAAGCGCCGCGGCAACCGCACCCTGATGAGCTTGGTCGCCACCATCGTCGGCGCGGCGGCGCTGCCGCTGGCACAGCTGCCGAACGTGTTCGATATCGGGATGTAATTTTAGTCCCTGGCAGCGCGTATCAAGGCGGCTGGCTTACTCCCCCGCCGTTTTTTGTTTGCCGCCTTCCGCGTCGAGCCCGACGGTTCGGCCCGCAAATCCTGCCGCGTCGAAATAGCGTTGCGACAGGACGCGCTGGAACTTCACCATGGTCTGCAGGCCGTTCGATGCGGGCTTGGAGACGATCTTTCCGTCAAACGCCTTCGGGGTTATTCCGTTGGGCAGAGCTTCGGACATAACCCGGCCGATCAGGCCGCCTACGGCTGCGGAGCGCAAACCCAGAAGCTGTGCGATGGTCATGCCGACGTCGGCGTTGCTGACCGGCAACGCATCGACATAACCCGCCTTGAAGTCCGGTCTGATTGCCGCCATGAAATTCATGGTGTCGCCGCGCCCAAAACTGCCGTGCATGCCCTGGCCCTGTCGCAGCACCGTATCGGCGACTTCGACGGAACAGTTGGTCGGCTCGTCGCATCCGGCCACATAGGAACGGAAATTGATCACGATTGACGGGGTTGGCGTAACCGCCTTGCCCTTGAGGGCGACCTGCGACATCGGCAGTGTTCCCGGGAAGCGCCCGAGACTGTCGTCGACGAACAGCCCGCTGACATAGTCAGGGTCGAGCAGCGCCTTGATCGTGCGCTCCGCCAGCTTCTTGTCCTTGTTCGGCAGGTAGATCAGGTCCGATCCGCCGTTGGTCGCGACCACCAGATCGGGCTTCGCGGGATCCTGCCCAAGCACGCCATTTCCGGCCTTGGGGTGAGCGTTATCGGCGACGCGCGCGTTCTTGTCGTTGGGATCGAACAGCGGCAGGTTGAGCGATTTCGCAAGATCGATGGCGACAAAGCCAATGGGGAGGAAATCCTTGGGCGTGTCCGCGTAACCGGCTTTCGCCGCAGGACTGGTCTTGCTCTCCTTCGAGATCGTCGAGAAGCCGTGATCGGCCGCGATCACGACGTCGGTGGTGGCAGTCAGACCGAGATCGTCGAGCGCCTTGCGCAATTGCGCCAGATTGTTGTCGGCATTCTTGATGCCGGCGAGCGAAGTGGGGCCGTTGATGCCTGGGGTCACGGTGTTGAGGCTGTCGCCCATGTTGTGCTGGGTGCCGTCGGGATCGCGCGACCAGAACACCAGCACGAACGGCTTGTTGCGCGCCTTGAACATCGGCAGCACAATCTTGGCGGTGACGTCGGCGAAATAGGCCTGCTGGGCAGTATTCGGCACCAGGGTGCCTGGTGTCGTGGCGTCGCCGGCCTTGCCGTTGTCGCCGCGCGAGGGTGCCACGAGCGGAAGATCGGCCTTGGTCAGCGCAGCTTTCATCTCGTCCGAAAGCGGAACGCCATTCCTGGCGCCGGTGGAATCGTCGACCACGATCGAATGCAGGCCGGGGCGGTCGGCGCGGTCGGTGTGGTCGAAAATCAGCGCCGGGCCGACCTTGCCGATCGCCGCGGTGCTGAACCCTTGCGCGCGCGCCAGCTTCAGGATCGTTTCTTCATTGAGGTAATTGCCACCGAAATGCTCATCGATGTCGCCCAGCACCGCATCGTTTTCGATGAAGGGGACGACGGTATCGCCGGCGGGTGCGGACGTATAACCGGTAAAGATCGTGTTGCTGAAAGTTCCGGTGTCGCCGGGAAAATGTCCGGTCGCCATGCCTGAGGCATTGGCCATCGTAAAAGTCGGAAACAGCGAATGCGGGTTCTTGAAATTGACGCCCTTGTCGCGGACTTGGGCCATCGCAGGCGCTGTCTCGGGCGTGACTTTCAGCGCGCGCAATCCGTCTGGCACGAACAGGATCACATTATGGGGCGTGTTGTTTTGCGCCAACGCGGTGCCGGCGGACAGCAGCGTCAGGCCGGCGGATAGCAGCATGAGTGGGCGGCGCATTAAGATCTCCCCGGAGATGCGGATTTTCGGCAGGTCGGCTGTTGCCTCTGTTTAGTTTTGCTACATGACGGATTTGTTACATCCGTCCCCGGTCGATTGCCCGGCAATTATAGGCCTTCCGAAACCCCGCGGCCTGGGCATCTTCCTCAGAACAAAACCAGCGATCCGGTTTTGTCAGCGCAGGGTAACTGCGACATCCCTGCAGGTGATAGACGCCGACATTCCCGGTGACGCGGGCGCGAGCGGCGAACTTACCTTTGATGCTGCAACCCGGTGGCATGGCGGGATCATCGGGGAAGAGAACCGCGCGTATCTCGCGATCTTTGTCGGTCCTGCACGATTCGCCCAATAAGGCGCTGTCTTTTCGCCCCCAGCGGAATTCCTGCGGCGCTACGAAGCAGCCTTTCCAAAGCCCCCGGCGGTTGTCTTTCGCGCCAGCCTCGTCTTCCCTGAATCGACCTCTGGCATAGGGCTCGAAATTCAAAGCAAAGCCCTCGCGAACAAGAAGCTGGTTCAAACTGGCGGTTTCGCCGTCGACGGTGCAAATGCCGATATGCCGCTTCTTGTAGGTTGTTCCTAAACCCAGGTCCTCGCAGCGCACCTGGCGGCTGCCAATCAAATTAGACAGTCGATCTCGGGCCTCAACGCCGCAAGCCCACGCGTCGGCGTGGTCGTCGATGCACATCTGGTCCAACTCTGGCGCATCTACCCCGTCGAGCCTGTACGTCACATCGGCCAGTTGAATGGTGCCACCATCCTTGACGATCGTGTTGGCGGCCCAGCCCTGGCTCGCCGAGAAAACTGCCAGTATCAGGATAAGAGCAGCAGCGACATCCATCGATCTCGGACAATCATTTGATCTCATTGTCTTCCATTTCTTCATAAGTCGAACCTTTTCGTGTAATTCACTGGCACGCGGATTGGGGAATAGAGTTCAGTAGAGCCATTCCTCAGGTGTCGCACAACTCGCATTGTGCGACGCATATTCGCCAAGTTGGGAATAACCCGTCGGCACAGCCGTCCATATTCAACGAGGGCATTGGCCAGGATGACCGCAATCTTTTTTGACCTCGATGGAACGCTGACAGATCCAAAACTCGGAATTGCGCGTTCGATCCAATATGCTCTGGGCAAGCTTGATCGCGCGATTCCACCGGAACATGAATTGACGTGGTGCATCGGTCCACCGCTCCGCGCCAGCTTGAAGAAGTTGCTTGGCAACGACGATCTGGCGGATAAGGCGCTGTCGCTTTATCGAGAACGGTTTGCCGACATCGGTATCTTCGAGAATGAAATCTACCTTGGTATCGAGGACACATTATCTGTGCTCTCCGCGTCAGGCCGGCGCCTGTTTGTTGCGACCAGCAAACCCAGTGTCTACGCCGAGCGCATTATCGATTACTTCAAATTGAAGGTCTATTTTGAACGCGTGTTTGGTTCCGAACTGGATGGCAGGCGTTCCGACAAGACCGACCTTTTGGGCTACGCCCTCCAGACGACGCGTGTTAGCCCGTCGCAGGCAATTATGATTGGAGACAGAAGCCATGATATGATTGGAGCGAGAAACAACGGAATGATCGCTGTGGGCGTCCTTTACGGTTACGGCACTGAAGAGGAATTGCTGGACGCGGGAGCGCACCATATTTGCGCCACACCTCAGAGATTGCTCGACTACGCTGGTTAAGTCGGTTTGCGAAGTAACGATTGAGACCCTGCCGGGGCGACGTTCACGGAAGCCCCGAGCGCTTGGGCCCGCCCAGCTTCAAGGCCGGTTGAGCGGCGCAACCTCCCGATAAAAAGCCGGATTTCCGGCACATCAGCCGTTGCCTCTCTTCAGTTTTGCTGTACGACGGAATTGTTACATCCATCCCCGCGTGCCAGATTGCGGCCCCGGTCCGCGAGGCTGGATCCCGCCCAAAGGTTGCAAGTAAACAAGCACATGTTCAAACGAATTCTGATCGCGAATCGCGGCGAGATCGCCTGCCGGGTCATCAAGACTGCCCGCCGCATGGGAATAGAAACAGTGGCGGTCTATTCCGAGGCCGACCGCGATGCGCTCCACGTCGAAATGGCCGATGACGCGGTTCTGATCGGACCGCCCGCCGCCTCCGAGAGCTATCTCGTGATTGAGAAGATCGTCGAGGCCTGCCGCAAGACCGGCGCGGAAGCCGTGCATCCCGGTTACGGATTCCTGTCCGAGCGCGAAGCCTTTCCGCGCGCGCTCGCAAAGGCGGGAATCGTCTTCATCGGGCCCAACCCTGGCGCCATCGCTGCGATGGGCGACAAGATCGAATCCAAAAAAGCCGCCGCCAAAGCCAAGGTCTCGACGGTGTCCGGCCACCTCGGCGTTATCGAGGATGAAAAACATGCTGTGAGGATCGCCGACCAGATCGGCTATCCCGTGATGATCAAGGCCTCCGCCGGCGGCGGCGGCAAGGGAATGCGGATCGCGCATTCGACTTCGGAAGTCGCCGAAGGCTTCGGTCTCGCCAAGGCCGAAGCCAAATCGTCGTTCGGCGACGACCGTGTTTTCATCGAGAAATTCATCGTCGATCCCCGCCACATCGAGATTCAGGTGTTGGGCGACAAGCACGGCAATGTGATCTATCTCGGCGAGCGCGAATGTTCGATCCAGCGCCGCAATCAGAAGGTGATCGAAGAGGCGCCGTCGCCGCTGCTGGATGAAACCACCCGGCGCAAGATGGGCGAACAGGCGGTCGCGCTTGCGAAAGCCGTGAATTACGATTCCGCCGGCACCGTCGAATTCGTCGCAGGGCAAGACAAGAGCTTCTACTTCCTGGAGATGAACACGCGGCTGCAGGTCGAGCATCCCGTGACCGAATTGATCACCGGCATCGATCTGGTCGAGCAGATGATCCGTGTCGCCGCCGGCGAGAAGCTTGCGCTGGTGCAAAAGGACGTCACGCTGACCGGATGGGCGGTGGAGTCGCGGGTCTATGCGGAAGACCCGTTCCGCAACTTCCTGCCCTCGATCCGGCGGCTGGTAAAATATCGCCCGCCGGTCGAACGCAGCGTCGGCGGCATCACCGTTCGCAACGACACCGGCGTACAGGAGGGCGGCGAGATCTCGATCTATTACGATCCGATGATCGCCAAGCTCGTGACCCATGCGCCATCGCGTGCCGCCGCCATCGAGGCGCAGTCGACCGCGCTCGATTCGTTCTACATCGATGGCATCCGCCACAACATCCCGTTCCTGTCGGCGCTGATGAATCACCCGCGCTGGCGCGGGGGCAATCTTTCCACCGGCTTCATCGCCGAAGAGTTCCCTGGAGGATTCGCGGTTCGCACGCCGGACGGCGAGATCGCCCGACGGCTGGCCGCGGTCGGGGCTGCGATCGATCATGTGCTCGGCGAACGCAAGCGGCAGATTTCCGGCCAGTTGAACGGCCGGCTGGTGCAGCGCGAGCGCCGCCGCGCAGTGTGGCTGGAGCGTAACGAAATCGCGCTCGATATCGCGCGTGACACCGAGGGCATCGCGGTGCGTTTTGTCGGCGCCGACGGTACGCTGGGCAATCCGCATCATCTGGTCTCGCCGTGGACGCCGGGCGAAGCGGTCTGGCAGGGCACCATCGACGGCCAGCTGGGGGTGATGCAGGTGCGCCCGATCGCCAACGGCTTCCGCCTCGCGCATCAGGGTTTTGAGGTCGCGGTCAATGTCTTCACCGAGAGCGAGGCCGCGGCGGCGCGGCTGATGCCGGTTTCGGCCGCGGCCGATACCGGCAAGAAACTGCTGTGCCCGATGCCCGGGCTGGTGGTGTCGATCGCGGTTGCCGAAGGCCAGGAGGTCAAGGCCGGCGAAACGCTGGCCGTGGTCGAGGCGATGAAGATGCAAAACGTATTGCGCGCCGAACGCGACGGCACGGTCAAGAAGATTCACGCCAGCCCCGGCGCGACACTGGCGGTGGACGCGCTGATACTCGAATTCGAGTAGAACTATGACTGAAAAGCAATCAACCAAATAAAGGGCTGTTGAGACCGTCATTGCGAGCGAAGCGAAGCAATCCATGAAACAAGGCAGACTGGATTGCTTCGTCGCTTCGCTCCTGGCAATGACGAGACTCTGAGGAACTCGCGATGACTTTCCGAAAAAGCCGCGAAGCGTTGCGTTTGATCCTGACGGGATCGACCTGCATTCGTCCGGGCTCGGTCTATGACGCGATTTCGATCCGCATGGCGCAGGATCTCGGCTTCGAACTCGGCATGTTCGGCGGATCGGTGGCTTCGCTCGCGGTGTTAGGGGATCCCGACATCGCGTTGATCACGCTGACTGAGCTTGCCGAACAGATGCGCCGGATGTCGCGCGCGGCCTCCTTGCCGGTGCTGGTCGATGCCGATCACGGCTACGGCAACGCGCTGAATGTCCGCCGCACGGTGCAGGAGCTGGAGGCGGCGGGCGCCGCCGGCCTCACCATCGAGGACACCTTGCTGCCGCAGGCCTTCGGTCAAAGCGCGACTCAACTGATTTCGCTGGAAGAGGGCGTTGGCAAGATGAAGGCGGCACTCGACGGGCGCGGCGATCCCGCGCTGGTCATCATCGGGCGCACCGGTGCTGCGTCGATCTCCGGTCTCGATGACGCGATCGCGCGCGCCAAAGCTTATGAAGCAACCGGCGTCGATGCGTTGTTCTTTACCGGCGTAAAGACACGCGCGGAACTGGAGGCCATTGCGGCAGCGACGAAGCTGCCGATCGTGCTGGGCGGTGCGCCCGAGGACATGTCCGACCCCGGCTATCTCGCCAGCCGGCGGGTGCGAATCGCGTTGCAGGGTCACGCGCCGTTCGCCGCCGCAACGCAGGCGGTGTACGAGACGCTGAAAGCGCTGCGCGACGGTGGGTCGCCGAAGAGTTTGAAAGGCCTTGCGTCATCCGAACTGACCGGTCGCGTCACGTGCGAGGCGGAGATGAAAGCGCGCAGCGCGGAATTTCTTGGGCTCAAGAAATAGATGAGCGACACGATCCGTCAGGTGACGATCCGCGGCCGGGTGCAGGGCGTCGGCTACCGCGCCTGGGTCGAGCACCGGGCGAGGGCGCACGGACTTGAGGGCTGGGTGCGCAATCGCAGGGACGGCAGCGTCGAGGCGCTGTTTGCGGGGCCGGCGGACGTCGTGTCGGACATGATTGCGCTGTGCCGGCGGGGCCCGTCGTCGGCCCGCGTTGAGGCCCTTCAGAACGAACCCGCAGGTCCCGATGCGCTGAATTTGCGGTGCGAGGGAGAGCGGTTTTCGGTGCTGCCGACGATATAGGTTCGGCGGCTCTCCAGGCGTTCTCGAGCGAGTAACAGATTTTATATTTGGGCTTAATTGATCGTGTCGGGTTTCCTGACTGCTCGCGGTGCCCCCAGCCCTAAATCCCATTTTCAGGACGCCTTACTTCTTGCGGATGATATGCTTTAATGCGCGGCCGAGGCGTTCGATGAAATTGTCAATCCATCGATTCTCTTTCTCGATCGCGTCGAGAGCGCGGGCCAGCCGCTCTTCATCCTCGTTCGGGAATATCTGAGGCCGCTGGGGCCCAAGCGTTGGCTCCTTTTTCTCAGGAATGGTGACCTCCATCTGCCACCCATCGGTCGTCAGTTCGGCACAACGGGATGGTTTGGTCTGCCCTCAAAAGTGCTTAGAGAGGCGGCGCTCAAGGCCGACACGAAAGAGGCCGCCAACTGAGGCGGCCTTACGCCTTGGCGTGACGCAAAAGCAGCCCCATGATCTGGCTGCGAATACTGGCGACCGGCGCGAGCCCGATCATGTCGTCGGCCTGATCCAGGATTGTGCTTTGCGCCGTGGACGGTAGCTCCCTCCAGCAGAGCAGCACAGCCGCCCCGAAGTGCTGAAGGATCAGCTCATCCGGCGCGCGGTCGATTTCGGAGCCCGCCATATCGCTCCCTCTTGATCCGGCCATTCTGCTAAAAGCGAAGGCCGGAAAATCGGCTTTCCGCCGCCGTCTGCAACCTCCATCTGCCATTCGGAGTCGGGTGTCAGCGCGGTAAAGATATCGCGGCCCAGATCAGCCAAGATCGCCAGCGCCTCTTGGCGCGGTTGCGCTGCTCTCAAAAACTGGCTCAACGCAAGCGTCTGTAAATTTGCCTTTGCGTACATGAAATGAAAAAGCGGGGCATTTGCGTAAGTCTGGCGCCGCCGCCGATTCGGGTCTGCCCTCGATCATGCTTAGGGGGTGCTTTACGTCCAGCCGGACTATGAAGCGTTCGCCGCTCCGCTGCGGTTTAATCGATCGCGTCGGTTTTCAAACCGGACATGATGCGATCCTGCTGCCCGAAACCGATCTTGCGCAGGCAAAGATTGTGGCCGACCGCCTCTGCGGGCGCACTTCCGAGCAGACGTTGATGGCCCACAGGGTTCACTTCAAAGTGACGGCAAGCATCGGTATTGCCACCGCGTCAGTAAGCATGTCCGGCTTTGATGTTTTGATGCGGTCGGCGGATCAGGCGCCGGCATCATTCGGAACGATCGCGTAAGAAAAAAATGGCCGTCGCAGCCGGGAGGTGCGACGGCCAAGGTTGGGGAGAAGAACGCCTAAGCGGGCCTGGCCGGGAATTGGCCAGCCCTCTCAGGCGGAATTTTGAATGCATGTTCCGGGCCAGGGTAAGCCATGGGGGCAGACCGCAAGGGGCGTTGCGGTCCGGATGATGAGAGGTGCGGCTCCTTCAAGCCAACCAATGGCCGCGCGTGACGTCCCATCGGTGGCGTAGTTCCACATGCCTTCGCATCTCGGCCAGACGTTTCCTGTCAGCCGATCTCTGCAGCCATTCTTCAACCGCCTCGACGATCGGGTAGACAAAAACCAGACTGACGATAAATCCCCACCACATGACCAAGCCGTCGTTGGTTGATCGAGGCCCTTGGTATCACGCGTCGGTTTCAGGCCGTCTTCATGGGGCAATGAATACGGCTTCGTCGGAAGGCAAAATCGTTTCGCGGATGCCGAGCCGACGAAACATGTTCACAGGATCGAGAGCGGCGAGCCGCCGATGCCGAGGGGCCAGCACTTTGGAGCCAGGAGCTTGGTATCCGCTGTATCTTTGCCACAGCGCATGACGATCCGCATACCCGCGAACGGGCCGAACCTTAGGCTCCGCTGGGTTGGCTGGCGAAGCCCTACACGATGGCATCGCTGCTCGCCCTGGTCATTGAAGCTCGATCGAAGCTGGTTTGACCGAACATCATCGCCTCGGTGCGATGTCACGCGTGACACGAAAAGGTGCTGGTCTCCGATCCGCTCAAATCGGACGCGGTGGGCTGGCTTTCAGGTGAACTGGGCCGGACCGATTAACGCCGCCTCGGCTGGCGGCCTCTTGTATGCCCGGGCAAACCTGGCGAGCCGCACGGTTCACGCCGGCTTGGCCAGGCGCAGCGTCAATTGGCGAGCGTGATCTCCGTAGCGCTCGGTGAAATCCAGGAGGTGGTCGGGAACGCCGCCGCCTTCAATATCGCAGCGGGTCTGAATTTCGCGGGCGATATACTCCGAGACGTCTTCCGACCAGTGCTCGAGGGTGTTGAAGGCGACCACGCGTGTCGGGTCGTTGAATTGCCCCGACATGAGATCGGTAATGACAATCTCAAGGTCGGTTCGCTCGACTTCGGTTTCGCGGCACACGCCGCCGAGGTGACCGAAGCTGTCGGTGACCAGGTAGATGGTTTGGTCCGCGCCGTAGGGCACGCTCGAACGCGGCCAGCCGGAGTTGCGCATTATGGACTCCACACTTTGGAACCGGGATTCAAGCCGGGGCGGGTGGATTTGGTTCCAGTACAGAAAGCCGCGAAGATACCGACGCGCCGTTCAAGCAACGAAGTGACGGGCAACGCCAAATATTGCGATGCAGGTCAAGATCAAAAGAGACACCGCGCCGACGATACAGTGCTGCAAACGAGTGCGCGTGAGATGACCGCTCATGGGTTCCGGCCTTCCGATGCGATCAGCTAACCGCTGCGGGCTTCTTTGGTTCCGCAAATGCCCGCGACAACCGCGCAAGCGTTTGATCCACGCCGGCGCCGGACATCGTCCGCATTGGCGGGCTAAGGCGCGGCCCAAGGCCTTGCTCGACCTGAATTTCCGCCTAAAAATATGGCCCTGAATGGCCGGGACATCTCGGGGACAACGCGATGAAAATCTTGACCGACGATCCGGATTGGGCGCCCGAACTATACGAGGCGCGAGCGCTGGCGATGAACTTCGTCAGAATGTATGGTCGCTGGCAACGCAACGCTGTGAAGTTCCTTGTTGCCGAGCGCAACGGTCTGACGGTCACATACTATCCACACCGGTCACCCCTGCTGCTCACCATCGATGCGTCCGGCGAGTCGGTTGAGCCGTTCGCGCGCGTTCTCACGATCGAATGGAACGACGGCGCCGCGTGGCGCGTGGCAATCGAAACCTACCAGCGTGGCCGATGGCAATCCCGGCTCAAGGCGACCGTGCATCCCCGGCCATGGCTTGAGCGCTGGCGAGCGTTGGCGACTTTCACGGGGACATTACCTCGGTGCCAAACCGGCATTTCGCAATCGTGATCAAGCGACCTTGGCTGGAAACGGAATAGCCGCGAGCCTTGGCGGTTTATCTGATGTCGCGTGTCCCCGCGACTACCGCAACGCCGGTAACAGAGGGAGGGCCATCTATGACCAGGAATATATCAACTTTCCGCAGCATCGTGACCCGCTGCTTGGCGGCAGGCGTGTTGCTCTGCATCTATTGTGTCGGCATCGTCGGCATCGTCGGCATCGTCGGCACCTCGGCGCTGGTGTTGGCGGCGTCAAGCACGGCGGCTGATGCCCGAGGGGGCGGAGGTGGCGGTCGCGGAGGTGGCGGGTTTCGCGGCGGCGGCTTCCGCGGCGGCGGCTTCCGCGGTGGTGGCTTCCGCGGTGGTGGCTTCCGCGGCGGTGGCTTCCGCGGCGGTGGCTTCCGTGGCGGTGGCTTCCGTGGCCGCGGCTGGGGCGGCTGGGGGTGGGGCCCGGGCTGCTATTACGGCTATCCCTGGTGCCCCTATTATTAATCGTCCTGAACGCCCAACCCCGTCACGTGCTG
>WNFJ01533723.1_pt5 | contig 15967 bp, 15 predicted proteins | sample 5400461 | NCBI WGS metagenome assembly WNFJ01 (sample SAMN13153349, study PRJNA577476) | soil metagenome | isolation source: 115 cm saprolite on Douglas fir-dominated hillslope | place: USA:California | collected 2013-09-17 | reverse complement strand
CAGTTCTCCTGAACCGGACAATCGGGCCGCCGCTCGCGGCCCGGACCGGCGACAGACGGTTTACATTAGAGGGGTCGCTGGGTACCTGCCCGGCGTCCGCCGTGGCTTTGGTGGAGATCTGAGTGTTCGACCTGTCGATCGGCAAGATCCTGGTGCTTGGCGTGATCGCGCTCGTGCTGTTCGGGCCGGAACAGCTGCCCAGGATGGCCGCGCAGGTCGGCCGCGCCCTGCGGGACCTGCGCCGGCTGGCTGACGGCGCCCGGGCGGACCTGCGGGAAGGTCTCGGCCCTGAGTTCTCCGACTTCGACATCGCAGATCTCAACCCGAAGAACTTCGTGCGTAAGCATCTCTTCGATGATCTTGATGATCTCAGCGACCCGTCACTGATTCACCAGACGGACGCGGAAGGTGACGGCGCGGTCGCGGGGCGGCAGCTCGCGCCAGGCGAGCGCCCTCCCTACGACGCCGAAGCCACCTGACCGCCGCCACGCGCGGATGCCCAATCGCCCGCGGCAGCCGTTCGGGCTGTACTGCCCCGGGGGGGCGACCCCCCGGGATGCCCCTGCAGCAATGGATGCCGCATCCGCGGCAGCCGTTCGGGCTGTACTGCCCCGGGGGGGCGACCCCCGGGATCCCCCCGCAGCAATGGATGCCGCATCCGCGGCAGCCGTTCAGGATCAGGTGCCGCGGCGGTTAAACGGGCGTGAGGCCGAGCTGGCGGCCGGCCAGCCCGCGCGTCCGGCCCGCGAGGCCCTCCGCGATCTCGCGGAGGATGGCACCCGCCGGTGACGCGGGGTCGCTGAGCACGAGCGGGATGCCCGCGTCGCCGCCCTCGCGGAGCCGTACGTCGATCGGCACCTGCCCGAGCAGCGGGACGGTCGTCCCGGTGATGCGGCTCAGGGCTTCCGTCACCGCGGCGCCGCCGCCCACGCCGAAAACGTCGATCCGGTCGCCGCAGTGCGGGCAGGGCAGGTAGGACATGTTCTCGATCACGCCGGCGATGCGCTGGTGCGTCTGCATCGAGATCGCACCAGCCCGTTCCGCCACCTCGGCGGCCGCGATCTGCGGGGTGGTGACGAGGAGCAGTTCCGCCGTCGGCAGCAACTGGGCGACGGAGATGGCGATGTCGCCCGTGCCCGGGGGCAGGTCCATCAGCAGCACGTCCAGGTCGCCCCAGTAGACGTCGGCGAGGAACTGCTGCAGCGCGCGGTGCAGCATCGGCCCGCGCCATACCACCGGCGTGTTGCCCTTCGTGAACATCCCGATCGAGATGACCTTGACCTCGTGCGCCGTGGGCGGCATGATCATCCTGCTCGACCTGGATGGGGCGGCCGGCGACGCCGAGCATCCGGGGCACGGAATGGCCGTAGATGTCGGCGTCCACGACTCCGACCCTGCGCCCGCTCTCCGCAAGGGCGGCCGCCAGGTTCACGGTCACAGACGACTTGCCGACGCCGCCCTTGCCGCTCGCCACGGCGTAGACACGGGTGAGCGAGGACGGCTTCGCGAACGGGATCTCCCGATCCGGCTGCCCGCCGCGCAACTGGTCCTGCAGCCCGCGGCGCTGCTCGTCACTCATCACGTCGAGCCCGACCTGCACCCTGGACACCCCGGGCACCTTGCCCACCGCGTCCGTGACATCCCTGGTGATCTTGTCCTTCATCGGGCAGCCCGCGACGGTGAGCCAGACGTCGACGCGGACCGAGCCTTCCGGCGCGACCGCGACGTCCTTGACCATGCCGAGTTCGGTGATGGGGCGGCGGATGTCGTCCTTGACCATGCCGAGTTCGGTGATGGGGCGGCGGATGTCGGGGTCGAGCACCCGGCTGAGAGCCTGGGTCACCTGCTCGACGGTGGGCGCAGTGGTCATGCCCTCATCGTATGGAAGGTTCGCTCATCTGGCGCATCCCGCCAGCATCCGGTCGGCCGGGCGACCCGAACGCGGGGCCCGGAGACAATCATGATCCCGAACGGCTGCCGCGGATGCGGCATCCGCTGGTGCGGGGGGCTGTGTTAGCCCGGGGCGACCCCCGGACCCCCCGGATACGGGGGGTCGTCCCCCCGGGACAGTAGATCGCCGAACTCGGCGAGCACGGTATCCGTGACGTGCCATGGGCGGAGCTGCAACTCGTCGACAGCTGGCGGCGCTACCTGGCCAGACCCGGCCTTTACCTGCGGCATGTCCTCGGCCAGGATGAGCCTGCGTGACCCGCGGCCGATCCAAACGGACGGCTCCATCGAGCGATTGGGGGACGCTGAGCAATGCGCTCAATACAGGTACTAAAACGGGGGTTATGCGGGGGGATTCTGCTCGCCGCCTCGCTCGTCTTCGGATGGTCGCCGACCGGCCTGGCGACCACACCACCGCCGGTCACCATTACCGGCCTTGACCTGCACGACGGAACGGTGCTCCGGTACAACGGCACCTACTACGCCTATGGCACGAGGTACGGCTGCGGGTTCAACTGGACCGTCCGCAACACGCCGTGGTGTGGGTTCGGGGTGTCCACCGCCAAGAGCCTCACCGGCCCGTGGAGCACGCCACGGCTGCTGTTCTCCCCCTCGGCTGTGGTGCGTTCGAATTGGGCTACCGACAACGGCCGCACCTGGAACTGGGTGTGCGGCTCCACGGGTGCGGGCTGCTTCAATCCGCGCATGCTGCACCGCACAGACGGCGTGTGGGTGCTCTGGTTCAACGCGCCGCGGGACTACTTCGCCTACCATGCGAATGCCTACTGGGTGATGGGCTGCAACGGCCCGGCCGGCCCGTGCGGCTCACAGGCCGGTCCACCGCACGGATCCACGCACAAGCCTTCGTTGTGGATCTGCGCGGACGACGGGGACTTCTCCGTCATCACCTCCGGTGCGTCGGCGGCGATCCTATGCTCGATGGGCGGCATCTCCGAGGAGAGGCTCGACCACAACTGGGCGAACGGCACCGGGTACGGGACTAAGGCGATGCCCAGCGTCTCCCGCTCCCTGCAGGCCATGACGATAGAACCGGCGTTCGTCGTTCCTGTTGGCGAAGGGGTTGGCGCATACCAGCGCCCGGACGGGACGTGGGAGATGACCTACTCGCTGCCCGGATGCGGGTACTGCTCCGGTCCGCCAGCACTCAAGACAGCAGGTGGCGCGGCCGAAGTGCAGACCGGGTACGCGACCGCCCCGGCGATGACGGGGCCATGGACCGCGCGAGGTGTCCTGTCGCCCGCGTATTGCACCGGGCAGCCCCGGACAGTCGCCACACACGGCGCAGTGGCGTACGAGTGGCTGGACCGCTGGACGGGCGCGCGGAACGAGACCAAAGCGGCGGTCCTGCTGGAGCCGATGGCGGCAAACCCGTGGTCGTGCTCGTGACCGATTGCAGCGTCGCGTGGCCGCCAACGTCAGCAGACCCCCGCGAAGCACGATGATCCGGGTCTGTTCGCGCTGGTCCGGTGTACCCGGACGCGGTCAGCTACCGCACCGGATTGGCCGAGAACGACGCCCCGGGCTCGGTAACCGTGCTGCTGGCGTCCGACGAGGTCCACCTTCGCAGCGCAACGGCGAGCAGCACGGCGTATGTGCTGGCGGCGGCGACGGCACCCAACAGGAAGCCCGTCGTGGCCCGGTCTACCGCGCTGCCTGGTAGTGCGGTGCCAGCTATCATCGCAGCCAATCCGAGCAGCCAGCCAGCAATGGTCCAGGCGTGCATACCCCGCCCGAGGAGGGACTGCGCCATGATCATTGCCGCCAGGTAGAGGCCGACCGACAGACCCATGGCCAGGAAGGTGGCCGCGCCCAGTCCCTCTCGGAAGCCAAAGAACAGCCGGATCAGCATCGGGCCCAGAGCCGTTGCCACGACCGTGCTGATAACGGTCAGCGCCAGGCACATCGTGAGGACGCGCCTTATCAACCGGACGAATGCGGCTTTCCGGTCCCTGGCCGCGTGCCTGGCCATGGCCGGCAGGAAGCTCGGTTGAACGGCCGTGAAGAGGAAGATCGGTATGCGTACCACCACGAGAGCGGCGAGGAACGCCCCGGCCCGCGCCCGCTCGGCAGGCGTGGAAAGCAACTGGATGATGACCGGACCCGCGTTGACCAGCAACTGGGCCGCGAGCGAGCTGATCAGCAGCAGTCCGAGCGCCGACAAGAGCGGACCACCTCGGACAATGGGCAGGCTGGCGCGAGGGAGATGACTTTTCCGCCCGACGAATGACAGCACAAGTGCGATCCACGGAGCCACGCCGAAGAGCCAGCCCACGGCGGCGACGCTGTGCGGACCGACGAGCAGCAGGCCCAGCACGGCCGCCAGCCGGAAACTGCCCTCGACGCCGAGTTGCAGCCCGTAGCGCCCGAGTTCCCCGGTGCCGGCGAAGACGCCACGTGACACGAAGCAGCAGGCATAACCCGGCAGCCCTACGCAAAGGGCCGCGAGCAGGTTCCCGTTCCCTCCAAGCAGCCGCAATGACACCGGATAGGCAGCGAGGGCGACGAAGCACACGGCGATCGCCGCGACCAAGCTGACCGTGACGGCACGCCGGACGAGGGTCGGGTCGAAGGTTCCCGATCCCCGCTCGTGGCCGCGCCGACGGGCGATCTCTTGCTCGACCGGCAGGAACATTCCGGTCGCGAGGCTGGCGACGAGGACGTAAAGGACTGATATCCCCGCGAACGCAGCAGCGCCGAGCATGCGACCGGCTACGATGAGCGTCAGGTAGGTCGTACCGGCCTGGACGGTGAGTCCGGCGATGAGCAGCAGCGAACGCCCCGTCACTCCAGGCAAGCTCTGACTCGCAGCCACCCGAGCAGTCTATGGGTGTGCAGGCATTCCCCGCCGGGACTGAGATGCGATGGGACGGCGAACCATCGCTGGACGGATGTGAGGGAGACGGGTGGCTCAAAGCAGATCTGTGACGCCCGCGCCGTCCCACGAGACCCCATCGCTGGCTATCACGGTTCGTGAGCCGTGGGAGCGGATCGCCGCCAGGTTCCTCATCGCCGCCTCGGCCTCCGCTGCCGTGGACCTGCTGTGGTGGCTGCACCAAACGCGGCAGCTGACTGGCCCGATTGACGTCGTGGGCCACCCCACTTTTGCCAACTTCGATTATCTTCCATCGCTCGTCGCGTACCGCCTGATTACCTATGCGTTCCCCGTCGGCGTGCTTGTCGTGTACAGCCTGCTCGCATGGCGTGGCCCGTTGCGGCGGCCGGCCCGCGCTCGCCGATCGCGCGCCACCGCGCGGATGCTGCCTCTCCCGCCGGCCGAACCGGTCGCTGAGTCGGTGGCCGGCCCGGTGTTGGCCGTCGCGACCCGGTTGCTGCTGCCGGCCATGGTTGTCGTTATGGCGGCTAGCGCCGGGTCGAACAGCGATCACCAGGACATCACTGCCCGGGGGCTGCTCCGCGGCCTTGCGTATCTGGTCGGCGTCCCGCTGCTCGCAGCGGCGATCGCCCGGCTCCGGATGCGCCCCAACCAGCTGTGGTGGGTGCAGGTGAGATCGACGATCCCTGCCGTCAACGGCATCGCCGGGGCGATGGCCTCAATCTTCGGACTGTGGTTCGTCTCACGACACAGCGTCGTGGTCGTGGTGAGCGACCACGGCGTCCGGCACTGGCCATGGTTTCCTGGCTGGCTGGCCGCGTTCGGCATGCTTGTCATCGCTGCCTGGGGTGCCCTAAGGCTACGGAGTGGCCGGGCGCCGGTCGCCGTCGAGAAACGGCTGCTGGCGGTCGTCGTTGGCGCGGTGGCCGTCTTCGTCATCACCTCGCGGATGCCGCGCCAGGTCGGTTGGTTCCAGGGGTTCGACGACGCGCAGAACCTGGTCGGCGCGCACCTGCTCGGCAAGGGCTACTTTCCCTGGCGCGACCTGCTTTTCATCCATGGACTCTGGATGGACGCACTGCAGAGCGCGCTCGGATTCAGCGTGTTCGGCGACACACGCTGGGGAAGTAACGCTGGCAGCACGGTGCTGGTCATTCCGGTGTGCTGGGTCATCCTCTACTTGTTCGCGGTCTGGTTCTCCCGGAGCAACCGCTGGTTCTTGATCGGCATAGCACTTCTGCTGCTGGCGGTAGTACCGGATTCGGTGGATTCGCGGTTCATTTTCGTCCCCGTGAGCCTCGTGTTGCTCGGTGAGATGCTGCGCCGCCGCAGCTTCGGCTGGTGCGCGGCGTTCACGGTCGTCATGTTCATCCAGGCTGTCCTGGTACCTGAGACGCTGTTCCTCGCCGGTCCGGCGCTGCTGGCCGTCGTCGCGGCCGACCTCACGCACCGAAACCCGGACAGCAGGGTCTGGCCGGCGCTGCGGAGGTCGTCCTGGTGTGCCGTGGTCGGCGTTGTTCTGCTCGTCGCCTGGTGCACCTTCCTCGCCGCGAACCACTCGCTGGGCGCCTGGATCGACTACTTCAAGATCTTCGGGCCCGGACACGACGCCGAAGGCGCCCATCCCCCGTGGGCCGTTCCCCTGCGGGGCTGGGCAGAATTCGGGCTCAGCATCGCATTGGTGCTGATCACCTTCTGGTCGGTCGTCGCGCGCGTGCGGGGCGGCCGGTCGTGGTCGCCGCGTGACTGGGTCACGGTCGCGGCGGCGGGATTCGTCGCGCTCTACGGCGAGAAGGCTCTCGGCCGGTTCGACGCACCTCACATCGGCGAGCTCTTCACCGCGGCGCTGCCACTGGTGCTGCTCTGGCTCGAGCAGGCGCTGACCGCTGCCGACGGCCTGGTTCGCACCATCGCGTCCGGTGCCCCCCGTGGCCGCCCGTACCGGGCCATACTGGCAATCCGCCACCCCGCGACCGTACTGGTCGTGGCGATCGTTGTGGTCATGGCCGCGCCGCTCGCCGGCGGGCACTCAATGGTGGCCCAGGCCGATTCCATTCCGTCACGTGAGCACGCGACGGTCGCGGCCGAGCCCACGATTCCCCGGCTCGGGTACGCTGCATCGGGTGCCGTGGACCCGGTCCTGCTCCGTGACCTCGGTACCGCGCTCGACACCTACGCTGGCCGGAGCGGGCAGGTGTTCGACATGACGAACAGCCTGGGCTACATCTACTACCTGCTCGATCGGCCGCCCGCGAGCCGGTTCGTGCACGTCAGCATCGCGATCACGCCCTACTCCCAGCAACTGCTTATCGGCAACCTCAGGCAAAGCCGGCCGCCTGTGGTCATCTTCGACAGCACCGCGATCGGTCTGCCCAGCTGGGACGGCATCCGCAACAACATTCGCCACTATGACGTCAGCCAGTATGTGCTGAGCGGCTGGCAGCCGATCCTGCGCACGCATGGCGTGCTCCTGTTGCTGCGGCGTGACCTCATGGCCCGGCGCCCACCGCTTCCCCGGCTGGTCGTCCCGCCGGTGACGGCCAATCTGTGGTTCAACACCCACGCGTGCGACTGGGGCGCCATCCCCAACTTCCTCAGCTCCCCCGCGTCCGGTTCCTCGGTGGAGATACCGGTCGTCTCGCCGGGACCGAAGGTCGTCAGCTACGTCCGGGGCAAGGCGGAGACGATCGGCGTCGCGCGGATTCCCGCTGGTGTGAGCACCGCCGGCTATGACCTGCTGACGCTGCACGCCGGCGGTCGGATCGGGCCGTCTGACATCACGATCTCCGACGTGGTCGGCGGAAGTGCGAACCACGACATCGACGCGCGCGCGCTGCCCGCATCGGGGTCCACCCTGGGCGTGCGGGTCGGCAGTTGCCTGCAGTGGCACGGATACAGCTCACGCACGCTGTACGTCACCCAGACGGCAGGCGCCCCGATCGACCGGCTTCAGCTTTCTGGCGTTGGCTGAGCCGCCACGGCGTGAACGGTCAGGTCGTGCGCCGTCAAAGCCCCACGTCGGGCCCGGAAAAGGGCCTCGAGCTCGTCGCGTCCGGCCACCGAGCCGATCTCGTAGAAGCGCCGGTGGACCTCGAATCCCGCGAGCAGGCCCTCGTCGGCCAGCCCGGTGCACAGCGGGGCGAGGTCGGCTGGCCCGCCGGCCGGCACCCGTTCGCTGATGACCTCACGGCGGAATGCGAGCAGCCCGTAGTCGATCCAGCGCATCTCGGCCGGAGGCTTGGCCAATCCCTTTGCGTAGCGGGCAATGTGCGTGCCCTCGAGCACCACGTTGCTGCCGTCCCAGCGCCCATCGTTGCGGAAGACGGTCATCAGCGCGGGCTCGCGGCGCTCGCGTGCCGCGCGCAGCACCGCGGCCGGATCGGTCTGCAGCCAGGAGTCGCCGTAAAGGACGAGGAAGTCCCCCGCTAGCGCACCCTCGTCGTAGGCGAGCCGCAGCGCACCCGCGGTGCCCCTGAGGTGCTCGCCCTCGTCGACATAGCGAACCGACAGGCCCCACGAGGCGCCGTCACCGACGTGGTCGCGGATCAGCTGACCGAGATGTCCCACGCAGTAGACGACCGAGTCAATCCCGGACCGCGCCAGCCACGACAGCTGCCACGTCGCGAACGGCGTCCCGGCGATGGGCAGCAGGGTCTTCGGGATGGTCTTGGTCTCCGGCCACATGCGGGTACCGAGGCCGCCGGCCAGGATGACGCATTGCATCTGGCAACCTAGTCGCGAGCGAGAACGGTGCTGCCGTCGTGATCGAAGGCGAAACGCACCTCGGTGAGTCCCGCGGCCGCCATCGCCCGGCGCAGTGTGCGCGTGTCCAGGGTGTAGAAGAGCAGGAAGCCGCCCGCCCCCGCGCCAACCAGCTTGCCGCCGAGCGCGCCGCTGTCGCGGCCGAGCTGATACCAACGGTCGATGCTGCTGTTGGATATCGACGTCGACCGCTTCTTCTTGTGCTCCCAGTGCTCGTGCATGAGCATCGCGAAGCCCTCTGTGTCGCCCTGCTCCAGGGCCGCCTTGCTGCGCAGGCCGAGTTCCTTCACGAAATGAAGGTTGTCGATCATCTGCGTGTCGCCCCCCTCCGACCGCGTCTTCTGCTCGACGAGCACCCTGTCAGCGTCGCGCGAGTAGCCGGTGAAGAACATCAGCAGGTGTTCCTCCAGGTCATGCAGGATCTCCGTGGACATGGCCAGCGGAGATACGCAGACCTGGCCATCGGGATTGAACTCGTAGCACTTGACGCCACCGAAGGCGGCCACGTACTGATCCTGCTTTCCAACCGGTCTGCCCAGCCGGTCGATCTCGATGACACAAGCCTCATCGGCCAGATCACCCGCGGTCACGTGGTCGCGGCCGAAGGCGTAGACGGCGCGCAGCAGCCCCACGGTGAACGCTCCCGATGAGCCCAGGCCGGTGCCGGATGGTATGTCGGCCATGCTCACGACTTCGACTGACGGGCCGACGTCGTGTGCGAGCAGCACCTCGCGGACGATCGGATGCTCGATCCGCTCGGCACGCTCGACCCGCTCGAGCGCCGAGTACTTCAGGAAGTAGTCCGGGGTGAACGTCCGGTTGATCGTGATGAAGATATGTTTCGAGATCGCCGCGGACAGCACGAAGCCGCCGAACTGCTCGTAGTACGACGGCAGGTCGGTGCCACCCCCGCCGAGGGTGATCCGAAGCGGCGTGCGGGTGATGATCATTTGGGGTCCGCCCCTGGGACGCGCGCCACCGCCGCCATCTGCCAGCCGAGCGGGAAGTCGTCGCGATTGTGCTTGAATCCCATGTCGAAGAAACGCGTCGCCGCAAGCTCGGCTCGCGATGGCGTCGCATCCGGCGCGCGGCCGTCGGCGTCGGCGATGAGACGACGACCTCGTGCGATGAGGGCAAGCTTGTAGATATTGAAGAAGGGAAATCCTGCGCGGAGTACCCGTTCGACGGCATATCCCGCATCGGTGAGCACGCCGCGCAGGTCCGCCGCCTTGAAGTGCCGATGATGGCCGATGTGCCGGTCGAAGGCCGAGCGCGGGCCTCCAGGCACGGTCACGATCACCCGGCAGCCGGCCGCCAGCAAGCTCTTTGAGTTGCGCAGCAAAAGTACCGGATCGTCGACATGCTCCAGCACCTCGGAGCATACGGCGTACCCGGCGGCCGGCTGACCAGGGTCGAGCGTAACCGGCTGCAGCAGGTCGAGCTGGGTGAAGTTGACCTCGACCCCGCGCGCGGCGGCGACGGCACGGCCGCGTTCTATGCCGGCCGCGCTGTATTCGACTCCCCACACTGCCACGTCAGGGTAGGTCTCCCGCAGGTGGATGGCGAACTCACCCTGCCCACTGCCGATATCCAGCACCGTCGCGCCGGCCCGTGGTCTGCCGAGCAGGCCCATGACCAGCCGCCGGCGGTAGACGTTGGCCGGGTTACCCTCGGCCACCTTCCCGTAGGCGTTCCAGTGATGGTCCCAGTCGTCCGGATCCGGAGCTTCCGGTTGGCTACCACGGATCGCGCGGTCCGCGGTGCTCACAGGAGGAATCCCGCGATCGCGGCGTCGTTGTGAAACATGCGAACCGTATCGAGCGAGAAGGCGTCGAGGTCGCGGCCGAATGACTCCAGCTTCTTCAGCAGGTCGTGTGTCACGGTGATGATGTGCACGCCGAGGTCGTCCGCTTGCCGCACATTCAGGATCTCTCGCGGGCTGGCCCACAGCAGTTCGAGTTCCGGATGGGGCGCCATCGTCTCGAGTGTTGCCCTCATCAGCGGGATGGGATCCCGGCCAGTGTCGGCCACGCGGCCGGCGAACACCGAGATGACCGCCGCTGGCCCACCGGCGAGAGCCGCGGCGACGACCTCGACCTGCGCCAGCGTCATCAGCGCGGTCACGTTCAGCTGCACACCAGAAAGCGCCAACTCCCGCACGACGGCGGCCGTGCTCGTCCCGTGCGTGTCGGTGACGGGGACCTTGACGTAGACGTTGCTGCCCCACGACGCGATCAGCCGGGCCTGGCGCAGCATTTCGTCGTGCTCGTCGGCGAAGACCTCGAAGGAGACCGGCCGGTCGGTGATGTGCTCGAGCAGCTTACGGGCGAAGCCTTCGTAGTCGGTGACGCCGGATTTACGCATGAGCGTCGGGTTCGTCGTGAACCCGGCGATCTCCGGCCGTGCGGCCAGTTCGAGGATTCCCTCGAGGTCGGCTCCGTCCGCGAAGATCTTCACGGTCTTGAGTCCAAGTTCAGTCATATCGGTGGCCCTCCGGTGGCCACTTCTGCTGTTGGATCCAGGCTGCAGCTTCGGACAGATCGGCCACGGCGACATCCGCATCGACCGGTGCCGGTTCGCCGTAGTGACGGTCGAGATGCACGGCCTTCACCCCGGCGCGGCGCGCGGCTTCGATGTCACGCCACCGGTCGCCCACGCTCGCGCTGCGCGTCAGATCGAGGTCCAAGCGCGCCGCGGCACTAAGCAGCATGCCAGGTTGGGGCTTGCGGCACGCGCAGGCATCGCCGTCGTCATGCGGGCACACGCAGACCTCGTCGAGCGGCACGACGCTGCACAGTCGTTCGTGCATCTTGTCGACCTCGCCGCGGGTTTGCCTGCCCCGCGCGATGTCCGGCTGATTGGTCACCACGACGAGGACGAAGCCGGCCCGCCGCAGGTCAGCGCAGGCTTCAGCGACACCTGGCAGCACCCGGAACTCCGCGAGCGATCGGGGTGGCCTCGGCACGCCGTCCCGGACGAACGCCTCGTTGAGCACTCCGTCCCGATCGAGGAAGACGGCTGGGCGCCCGCGTGCCGCGATCAAGCCTCGAACCGCCCGTCACGCGCGTCAACGAGCATGGACTCCATCGACGTGCGCAGGGCCTGCCGCCCGGTGCGCTCGTTCTTCCAGCCCAGCGCCCGGATGCGGTCGGTATTGATGCGCACTACGGGCACGTCGCCCTTCCAGCCGCGGTCCCCGCCGGTGTACTCGAACCGCGTGCTGCCCGCGGGCAGGCCCACGACCTCCATGGCGAGTTCGGCGATCTCGGTGACCGTGACGTAGTCGCCGGTCGCGACGTTGAACACCGCGAACGCTTCCGTTGCCTGGCGCGCCGCAAGCAGGACCGCCGCGACGACGTCGTCCACATAGATATACGACTTGCTCTGTTTGCCGTCACCGAGAATGCGCAGCCGCCTCGGGTCGTCGAGCAGGCGGCGGATGAAGTCGAAGCCCACGCCGTGTGTCTGGCGTGGCCCGACGACATTGCCGAACCGATACGCCCGCGCGGTGATGCCGAACATGGCCGCGTAGGAGGCCAGGAGGGCTTCGCCCGCGAGCTTGCTCGCTCCGTAGGTGGAGACGGGGATCAGCGGCCCGTGATCCTCGGTCGCCTCGCGTTCGCCGAGGTCGCCGTAGACCCCGCTGCCGGAGGCGTAGAGCACCATGCCGACGCCGCCGCGGCGGGCGGCTTCCGCGACGTGATGGGTGAGCAGCGTCCCCTGGTCGAAGTCGACAGCAGGGTCGGTCATCGCGCGCGCGATGTCTGGGTTGGACGCGAGGTGGATCGCCGTGTCGTGGCCCGCCATCGCGGCGACCAGATCCTCGAGATCGCGTACGTCACGTTTGATCACGTTCAGCCGGGTGTCGGCCTGATGCGCGGCGAGATGCCATTCGCGCCCGGAGGAGAAGCTGTCGTACACCGTGACCTTTTCGGTCGCCTCGCTGGCGAGCAGCCTGTCGACGAAGTGCCCGCCGATGAAGCCGGCCCCGCCCACGACGCAGATCCGCCGGATGGCCCGCTGTGTCATCACAGCGACTCCCACCGGGTCGGTACCCGGGCCAGGGCCGGGTGCGACACGAGCAGATGCCATACGACGGCGCACAGACCCTCGGTGTGCGGCGTGATGCGGTCGGCGTAGAGCGGCGGAATGATCACGCAGGCATCGGCTAGCTGTGCCGTCATGCCGCCATCGCGGCCCACGACGCCGAAGATCGATGCTCCGCGCTCGCGCCCGAGTCGCAGGGCGGCGACCAGGTTGGTCGAGACGCCCTTCTCCGCGTTGCCGCCGCCGACAGAGAAGACGAGCAGCGCGTCGCGGTCGCACAGCCGTGACCCCTTGAGCCACTCGGCGAACGTCGTGTCCCAGCCCTCGTCGTTCGCCCGTGCCGTGAGTTCCGACACGTTGTCGGTCGGCGTGTACGACTCGAGGCCGCAGATTTTGCGGAAGTCGTTGACGGCGTGCGACGCGTGGCCCGCTGACCCCCCGACGCCCAGGATGAAAAGGCGGCCATCACGTTCGCGAACGGCCGCCAGGCTCTCGGCGACCCGCTCGATCACGTCCGTGTCGATCAACATGAGAACATCGATCGACTCCGCGACGAAGGTCTTCGAGAATGTCATTTCGGCTTCTCCGGATCGATCTTGCACACCGCGAATGTGTTCAAGGCGAACTTGTGCCTGAAGCAGCGAATGCCGTGCGGTACGAAGCCCGCCCTGACCAGCAGCGGCCACAGGTCACGAGGGTCGTAGTAGGTCTTGTGGTCGTCCATCTCGCAGGCCGGTGAGAGGCCCAGCCGGAACGCCGAGAACTCCAGCGCCCGCTTGCCCCGCCAGGACGGCACGTTGATGGCGCACACGCCGCCCGGCCGCAGCAGGCGCCGGAAGTGCGTGAGGGTCTCGGCAGGCTCCCACAGGTGCTCGAGCACGGACATGCACAGGACCACGTCGAGTGACCGATCCGGCAGGACCTCGAGGACGCCTGGAAGGGTCCCCTCGATCGCGGTGACGTGGGGCAGCGACTTGAGATCGGCGGCCAGTGAGACGTCGACGAGCGTCGCCGATCTGACCTTGGCGAGGACCGAGCGCATGTAGGTGGCCTCGAAGCCGCAGCCGAAGTCGCCGACATCCTTGCCGTCGATACTGCCGACGGTCCGCCGGATCTGGTGGCCCGACAGCCAGACCCCGGCGCGGTCCACGGCCGTCGTGTGGCCCTCCTGCCCGAACGCCGTGTCCCGCGCGAGATCAGCGTCCGGCATCGTTCTTCTCTCCGTAACGCACTTCTGTGGCGTGCAGCAGCAGGGTGAAACAGAATGTCGAAAAGCCGGTGATCATGAACAGCAGCCCGACGATCGCAAGATGGTCAAGGACAGAAGACGGATCCGGTAGCGAGAAGTCGTGGGTCACGTAGTACACGAGCACGGCCGCGGCAAGCGCGAAGCCGACGGCGAAAAGCAGCCCGCTGGCGACGACCGTGCTTGTGTAGCGGAATACGCGTCGCCACCGCTCGCGTGCCTTGCCGGTGTAATCGAGGAAGACGTGGGCCAGGCAGCCGAAGAAGATGCTCTGCAGCCCGAGCACTGACAGCGTCAGGCCAATGAGCATCCAGTACAGGTTGAACGTCACCGGGCCGATCGTGATCCCGCCGAAGCTGAGGGGCAGGGTGAGCAGCAGGCCAAGCGCGAACAGCACGATGCCGGGTTTGAAAAGGAAGAACTCGGCGCCATGGACGAACATGGCGCGCAGGTTGATCCACGCGGCTTGGAAGGGGGAGAACCAGCCCGAACGCTTGTGATGTGACAGGCGGCCGTTACGGTCCTTGTAGAAGGTGACCGGGACCTCGGTGGTCCGCAGCCCCATGCGGACCGACTTCAGCACCATCTCGGAGGCGTATTCCCACGACTGTGACACGATGCCCATCCGGCGCAGGGCGTCACGCGTGGCGCCGCGCATGCCGCAATGGATGTCGCTGAAGTGACTGCCGTAAAGACGGTTGAGGATCCAGGTCGTGACCGGCGTGCCGAAGTATTGATGCAGAGCGGGCATCGCTCCGGGCTCGATCGAGCCCTTCCAGCGCGAGCCCATGGCGTATTCGATGCCGCCGCGCATCGCGGCGATGAAGGGCGCGAGGTTGCGGAAGTCGTACGTGCAGTCCGCGTCTCCCATGATCACGTATTTGCCGCGCACGTACGGTATGGCGTCGATGTAGGCACGGCCGAGCCCGCGCTTGGGGGTCTTGAGAACACGCGCCCCGCCCGCCAGAGCGAGCTCGGCCGTGCTGTCCGAGGAACTGTCGACGATGAGTATCTCGCCCACGGCACCGGCCGCCCGCAGTCCTTCGTGGCACCACGCCACGAAATCGGCGATGGTGAGCTCCTCGTTCACCGCCGGAATGAGGATGGTCACCTCCGGCGATTCGATGTCGTTCGCAGGCAGCAAGAGCCGGACGTCCGGATCCACGGCCAGCGCGACATTCCCGTTGCTCACGTCTATTCCCATCGCTGGATCACCACCAGCCTAGTGGTCATCGCCCACCTCCCAGGGCCCACGTCGTCCAAGATCGGTGGTCTTGCCGCATCGGACGACGGTATCGGCCTTGCCTGGAGGCTGTCCGGCGTTCGTAGGACTTGATGCTGGTATGAGAAGGCATTGAGATTGACCTTTGGAACCGGCCCATATTAGCCGACACGGCGCCGACGCCCGCACCGCAGGTGACGGCGCTGGTGGCGGCGGTGGTGACGGTGCTGGTGCCGGCGCTGGAGCGTTCCCCGGGCCGATGCCGGAGATCCGTGGGACAGGTGGGACCGCTGATGCCCACGTGGCGAGCTCGGCGGGTACGCGTGACAGGACGCCCTGCGCATCGACTGGCCTGGCGGCTCAGCCCCGGGAACGCTACTAGCATGGCCCTGGTGAAGGTGCTTGCAGACGTGATCTCACCCGAGGAACTCGCCGTCTGGCGGAGCTTGCAGCGAGCCCAGGTCACGATTATGCGCAAGATCGAGGCCGAGCTGCTCGAGCGCCATGACCTGCCGCTCGCGTCCTTCGACGTGTTGCAGCAGCTGGCGCAGACACCGCGGCAGCGCCTTCGCATGAACGACCTGGCCGACCAGGTGCTGCTTTCCCGCAGCGGGCTCACCCGGTTGGTCGACCGGCTCGAGCGGGAGGGCCTGGTCGAAAGGCACGCGTGCCCGAGCGATGCGCGCGGCCTGTTCGCGGTGCTCACCGGCTCGGGGCGGCGCCGTCTCGAGGGCGCGACGCCGACCTACCACGAGTGCATCCGCGAATGCTTCCTCGATCGCATCGGGGCTGACGAGCTGCGGCAGGTCGCGGCCACCGCGTCGAAGCTGGCCGAGTAGCCGCCGCCCCACCGCCGGGCGCGACGTCATAGCTCGCGGCACGGCGG